>Ga0247783_1000375_pt1 | contig 13822 bp, 11 predicted proteins | sample UWRJL064202C5_FD_179911 | JGI IMG/M metagenome (GOLD analysis project Ga0247783, IMG submission 179911) | Plant litter microbial communities from Arlington Agricultural Research Station in Wisconsin, United States - UWRJ-L064-202C-5 | ecosystem: Environmental > Terrestrial > Plant litter >...
GTCCGTCCGGCCCGGCTCGGCTTCGATGGAGTAGGCGCTGCCGTTCGCGAGCAGCTTTTGGATCAACTCGTAAATCTGCGCCAAGTGATCGCTGACGCGCGGCTCGAGATCGGGCGCGAGGCAACCCACCTCGCGCATTTGATCTTGGTACACGCTGGCCATCCTGCGCGACAGGGCCAGCGGCTCCTCACCGTTCTTCTGTGCGCGTGCCAAGATCTTGTCGTCTACGTCCGTGATGTTGCGCACGTAGGTGACCTCGAAGCCCTTGCTGCGCAGGCGACGCACCAACAAATCAGGCGCCAGCGCGGCCCGCGCATGGCCCGCGTGCGGGACGTCGTAAACCGTCGGGCCACAGCAATAGATGGTGACCCGCTCACCCTGGGGGGTCAGCTGCTCGGTCGTGCGTGTCAGGGTGTTGTACAGCCGCGGAAGCGGTAGCGAAGTCATCTGCGTCTCGATTCTAACCTGCGATTTCAGCCGCGGACGGCCCGAAAACCGCTGAAGCGCGTGGCCGAAAGCCGTTGCCGGCCGATCATCGCCGGGCGCACCCCGAGGACGCCCGCCAAGAACCCGCCGATATGCGCAAAAAAGGCCACGCCGCTGCCCGTATCCAGACCGAGAGCGGCCCAACCCCCGCTCAGTTGCAACAGGAACCAAAAACCGACCACGACCCAGGCGGGCAACGAAATCAGGAAGAAGCCGACGAAAACCGTGATCGGCGCGCGTGGGTACAGCACGAGGTAGGCCCCGAGCACCCCCGCAATCGCCCCGGATGCGCCGACCATCGGCGCTTGGCTGCCGATGTTGGTGAACACCTGCGAAAACGCCGCACACACGCCGCAGGCCAAGTAAAACGCGACGTAGCGAAGGTGACCGATGGCATCCTCGACGTTGTCGCCGAAGATCCAGAGGAACAGCAGGTTCCCGGCCAAATGCCCCAAGCCACCGTGCATGAACATGCTGGTAAAGACGGTGAAGGCCTCGCCCGAAGGGTCGGCCGAAATTCGGGTGGGCACCAGGCCATAGCCCGAGATCACGTAGGATTCGCCGTGGTTGCCGATCAGCTGCCGCTCGACCAGGTACGCAAGCACGTTCAGCGCGATCAGCAGGTAGGTGACGTAGGGCGTCGTTCGCGTCGGGTTCTGGTCGCTGATGGGAATCATCGCAGCGTCAGTTTAGCCCGAATTGGCCCGCCTGAAGCGGCTCGGCTGGAGGCTGCCGATTCCAAGGCCAAACGGCGGATGCGGTTGATGCTAAGGTGCTCGAGTTCATGGTTTGGCGTAGGCTTTTGCGCTCGTTCGCGGCCACTCTGGCGGCTCTGCTGCTCGCCGCCTGCGCGTCATCCTCATTCGACGGCCGCGTGTACAGCGGTGATGGCGTGCACTTTCGCGTCGGGAAAGTCCCGAGCTCGTGGCGAACGCTCGAGCTCGACGACACCTTGCTCGCTTTCCGGGATGACTCGGCGAACGCCACAGTGGCCGTCAACGGCCGCTGCGGTCTGGACGGCGACGACGTGCCGCTGACCTCGCTCACCCAGCACCTGTTTTTGCAATTCACCGATCGCGTGCAGCTCTCCCAAACCAAGCTCAGCTTGGACGGCCGCGAAGCATTGCGCACCGAGATCAGCGCGGCGCTCGACGGCGTGAAGAAACAGTACCTGGTGTATGTGCTGAAGAAGGACAGCTGCGTTTACGACTTCATGTACATCTCCGCCGACACCGCGGCGAACCAGACTCGCCCGCGCGCGGACTTCGAGCACTTCGTGCAAGGCTTCGCGGCCCTCGAGTGAAGCATGGAAGTCGCTTCCTCACCGAGTAATCCGCGGACCAGCGAGCCTCCGGATAGCCGCATGAGCATGCGGCCGAGCTTGATGCCGCCACCGCCCGAGCCCAGCTTGATCAAGCGGCAGGCCGAGCGTGTGCGCCACTTCTTCGCGCACATCGGCGTGATTTGGGCGATGTTCACCGGCAGCATTCGCGCCGGCTTTCAGCGGCCGTTCGAGGGCCGCGCGATCTTGAAGCAGCTCGATTCGCTGGGCGTCGCGTCGGTCGGCATCGTGGTCGTGACCAGCGTGTTCATCGGCATGGTGATGGCCGTGCAGTTCGCCTTCGGTCTGCAGAAATTCGGCGGGCTAGAATATACCGGTAGGGTGATTGCGTTGAGCTTCGCGCGTGAGCTCGCGCCCACGCTCACGGCCGTGATCGTCGGCGGTCGCATTGGCTCCGGCATGGCCGCCGAGCTCGGCGCCATGGCCGTCACCGAGCAGATCGACGCCATCCGCGCGCTGGGCGCGGACCCGCTGAAAAAGCTGGTTTGGCCTCGCTTGATTGCTTCGGTGATCGTGTTGCCCGTGGTGGCCGCATTCTCTTTGGTGCTCGGCTTCGCCGGCGCGACGCTGATCACCAATTTGCAATTCGACATCCCCGCGGCGTTCTTTTTCCGCAGCGCGCTCGTCTCGGTGAACATGAGCGACTTTTCGGCCGGCATGATCAAGACGCCCGTTTTTGGCGCGATCATCGCTTTGGTCGGTTGTCACTTCGGTATGACCACCAAGGGTGGCACGGCGGGGGTCGGCAATAGCACTACCCGCACCGTGGTGGTGATCTCGATCGCCATCTTGATCGCGGACTTTTTCTTGACCAAGCTAGCGATCATTTTGTGGCCTGCGGCTTGACTGTTTCGGACTGAGAAAAGCATAAAAAGCGGGCGGAGCGCCAATCGCGCACAGCGGCCGAAACCTGTTGACGACGCGCGAGGAGTGCTAAGCTTGCCTTCGATTGCCAGCGGGAACTTCGGCCATGCAAACACAACGCGTCTTCACCATTTCCGAAGTCAACGCGCTGATTCCAGATCTGTCGGATCTGGTCGGCGACCAACTGCGTGAGCAGAGTGAAATCGAGCACGGCCTGGCGGAATTGACCCGCTTGTCCGGCTCGTCACCCGCCTCACTCGAAACCCACGCCGACGACCAGAAGGACGTGGCCAAGCTCAAACGTGACCTCAAGCAACGCATCGAACGCTACGAAGCGGGCTGGGCGCGCGTCCAAACCATGGGTGGCGTGATCAAAGATCCGCAGACCGGCTTGGTCGATTTTTACGGTCGCGTGGGGGAGAAGCTGGTCTGGCTATGCTGGCGCTACGGTGAGGATTCGCTCTCGCATTATCACGACCTCGAGGCGGGTTTTTCCGGCCGTCGCCTGCTTACGGCTGACGTGCGTCGGGCCCTGCTGAACTAGCGCCATGGCCGTCGATCGAGCTGCCGCAGCCCGCGCCATCGGCGAGTTCTTGAAGGCTCTCGGCTTCGATCCCGCACAGCACCCTGATCTCGCTGGCACTCCCGAGCGCGTGACCGAAGCGTTCACGGAAGATCTACTGCGTGGCCACGGCGTAGACGTACGCGCGCTGATCCGAGCCGGCTCGTGTGAAGCGCCCCCCGCCGCCAAGAGCGGGCCAGTCGCCGTCACCGGCATCGCCATCGCCACCATCTGCCCGCATCATTTGCTGCCAGCGCTCGGGCGCGCGAACATCGTTTATTTACCCGGTGCCATGCTGCTCGGCATCGGCACACTGACGGCCCTGGCGGATGCCTTCGCGCGGCGCCTCACCTTGCAAGAGGCGATCGGACAAAACGTGGTCAGCGCGCTGATCGAGCATGCTGGCGCACGCGGCGCGTATTGCGAGCTCGAGCTCGAGCACAGCTGTTTGCGCGCGCGCGGCGAGCGTCAGGCGAGCAGCGTCGTGCGCAGCTCGGCGCGCGCCGGTGAATTCGCGGGCCCGGCCGCCGTCTCCGAGATTGCGCTCGCCCTCGGTCGCGGGCGAGCCGCTTCGGAATATCCGTAGCGCTCGGGCAAACTGATGAAGATCCTAATCACCGGCATGAGCCGAGGCATCGGTCGCGCAACGGCAGTTGCCTGCGCCGCGCGTGGCGCGGAGCTCGGGCTACTCGGACGGCCCTCGGAAAAGCAGCGCGAATCCGCCGAACAATGCCTGAAAGCGGGCGCGAAACGCGTGCTCTCGCTGGCTGCGGATGCGACTCAAAACGCCCAGCTCGAGCGCGCCGCAGCCGAGTTTCTGGAGAACTTCGGCGCGCCGGACGCCATCATCCACAGCGCGGGCATCGCCGCGCGTACCAGCATCGAGGCGACCAGCATCGCTTCCTGGCAGGAGCAGCTGCAAATCAATCTGAGCGCACCTTTCATCCTCACGCGCGCCTTGCTACCGGCGATGCGCGCGCGCGGTACGGGCCGAATCGTGTTCGTCGGCAGCATCTCGTCGACGCTCGGCACGGCCAACCTTGCGGGCTATTGCGCCAGCAAATGGGGCCTGATCGGCCTGATGAAGAGCCTCGCCGCGGAGCTCACGGACAGCGGGCTCATGACCTGCGCAGTGCTGCCCGGCTCGGTCGACACCGAGATGCTCGTCGGCAGCGGCTTCCCCCCACGCATGAGCGCGGACAACGTCGCCCAAACGTTGCTGCACTACGCGCTCGACGCACCGCTCGCCCACAATGGCGGCTGCATCGAGATGTTCGGCACCTGACCCGCGGCTCACCCTCTCACTACGGCGCCACGTACAATGTCGCCGGCGGCGACGCCGTGTCCATCTGCATCAAGAATTCGGTCGGGCCCGAATTCAGCGTTTGGATGGCGAGCTGCCCTAAGGGCGGCCACTTTCGCCTCTGAATTTGAGAGGGCCCGCCACACCCGCTTTTCTCTACCGTTGCTCCCTTCCGGGCCTGGCGGGGTTCAAGCTGCGCTGTCGGCGGACCCACAGATTTCAGTGACGAACGAGGGCATAGCGCAGGCTTGTCCGTCTGCCAAGGACGGATCGGAGTACATTTGAAGCTAGGCCCGGCTCATGAGCGACTCTCAGCGTCCGAACCCCCCGGTCTCGCGGCTGCCGCCGCGGCCGCCAAGCTTCGAGGTGCCGGATCTCGAGCTCGAACCGGTCCCGCGCTCGCTCGCTCAGGCTCCACCGGCGAGCGCTCCGGCTCGGGCTCCGGAATTCGATTTCGGCGACGAGCTGGACGATCTGAGCTTCGAGCGCACTGCTCAGCCAGTGGTTTACGATCGCGCACCGCGCGCAGCCGTTGCCACGGCCTCCAAAGCGCCGGTTACGGAGGCGCAGCAGCCGTGGCCCACCGGACGCGCAGCCAACCGAGTGGAGCTCGCAATCGATCCGCAACAACTGGCGCAGCTGGCCGACTACGGTGACCCGCCCGACAGCGCTGCTCTCACGCTGGCCTACGCTTATCGCGTGTTCACGCGCCAACGCGTGCTGAAGCGCGAGCTATTGCCGATCGCCGTAGAGGACGAACGCGCAGAGCTCGAGCGCGAAGCGACGCTGGCCGCATTTTCCCAGGCGGTGCGGCCCGCGATCGAGCAAGTCGCCAGTTTTCGCCGGCTTTTGGCGCCGCTTTTGGCGATCGAGCAGCGCGCGGCGGCGCGCGGACAGGCGCTGACCTCAATCAACGCGCAACTCGGCGCCGAGCAAGCTCGACTCGATGCCGAGCTCGCCGAGCTCAAAGCTCAGATCGAGGCAGAGCAGGGCCTGGAGCGTGAAGCCCAGCGTCGCCACGGCGATCGCGAAGCGAGTGAGAGACGCGCGGCTGCCAAATGGAAGCGCGTGCAGATCGAGATGCGCGCCGTGACGCACGTGGCCGAGCAAAAGCTCGGCGCGCAAGGCGGCCAAATTCCCGAGCCGGAAGCGACACAACTGGCAAGCTTGCAAGAGCGCGCCGAAGCGCTCGGACCGGAGCTCAAAGGCGCGCGCGCCGAGCTCGAGCAAGCCAATCAGGCGCTCGCCCAGGTGCACGCGCGGCTCGCGAGTCTGGCCCAAAGCGAGCGGCAAATCGTCCGCAAAAAGCAGGCTTTGGGCGACGCGTATCAGCACGAGCTTTTGACCCGGAGTCAGGGCGTGAGCGAAGCGGAAATCGAGCAGCGCGCAGCGTTCGCCGATCTCGCCCGCGCAGTCCTCGCGGCACCTGGCGCGCTCGCCATCCCCGAGGCTTGGCTCGAGCGCGTGCGTAACGTCAGCGATCGCGCGACTCGGCTGGCCATACGCACAGAAATGTACCGCCGGGCGATCGCTTCCTACGATGTCCCGCGCGCCCGCCAAGGAGTGCGCCTCGCCTGCACGGCCGTCGGCCTTTTGCTGCTTTTGTTCGCGCTGAAACTGATTTTCTGAGAGGACCGCACCGTGACACAATTCGATGGATCCGAGCGCCTGACACGACTCAACGCGCAGGCGCTGCTGGGCGGTGGACAGGCCCGGATCGACAAGCAGCACGCCGCCGCCAAGCTGACTGCCCGAGAACGCTTGGAGCTCTTGCTCGACGTCGGCAGCTTCGTGGAGCTGGACCGCTTCGTCACGCATCGCGCGACGGATTTCGGCATGGCCGAGCAACACCCGCCGGGGGACGGCGTGGTCACCGGACAAGGCACGATCGACGGCCGCTGCGTGTTCGTGTTCGCCCAAGACTTCACCGTGCTCGGCGGCTCACTGGGCGCCGCCCACGCCGGGAAGATCGTCAAAGTGATGGACCATGCACTGCGCGTCGGTGCGCCGATCATCGGCTTGAACGACTCCGGCGGCGCGCGCATTCAGGAGGGCGTCGAGGCGCTCGGCGGCTATGCCGACATTTTCCTGAAAAATACCCTAGCCAGCGGCGTCGTGCCGCAGCTCAGCGCGATCATGGGGCCGTGCGCGGGCGGCGCGGTGTACTCACCCGCGCTCACCGACTTCGTGTTCATGGTCGAAAAGACCAGCTACATGTTCATCACCGGGCCAGACGTGATCCGCACGGTGACGCACGAAGAAGTCAGCAAGGATGCGCTGGGCGGCGCGCACACCCACGCCAGCGTCAGCGGTGTCTGTCACTTCACCGCGGTAGACGACGCGGCGTGCGTCGCGCGCATCCGCGAGCTGATCGGCTTTTTGCCTTCGAACAACGCCGAAGAACCGCCGCGCCGCGCCACCACCGACCCGGTCGACCGTGAGCTTCCGGAGCTCGAGCGCATCGTGCCCCGCGAGAGCAACAAACCCTACGACATGCTGGAAGTGCTGCGCGCGGTCGTAGACGATGGCTTACTGCTGGAAGCGCACCAAGAGTTCGCGCGCAACATCTTGACCTGCTTCGCGCGCATCGGCGGCCGCGTGATCGGCATCGTGGCCAATCAGCCCGCGGTACTGGCTGGCGTGCTCGACATCGACGCCAGCACGAAAGCCGCGCGCTTCGTGCGCTTTTGCGACTGTTTCAACATCCCCCTCGTGACCTTCGTGGACGTGCCAGGCTTCTTGCCGGGCGTCGATCAGGAACACCGCGGCATCATCAGCCACGGCGCAAAGTTGCTGTACGCCTTCTGCGAAGCCACCGTGCCGAAGCTCACCGTCATCACACGCAAAGCCTACGGCGGCGCTTACGACGTGATGAGCAGCAAGCACATCCGCGCGGACGTGAACCTTGCCTTCCCGAACGCCGAAATCGCCGTGATGGGCGCTAGCGGCGCGGTCAACATCGTCCACCAAAAGACGATCGAAGCCGCATCCGACAAAGACGCGACCCGCGCCGCATTCGTCGAAGAGTACCGCAATCGCTTCGCCAACCCCTTCCGCGCCGCCGAGCTCGGCTTCATCGACGAAGTGATCGACCCCCGCGAACTGCGCAAACGCCTGGCGACCTATCTCGTCCTCTTCGCCAACAAACGCGACCGCAACCCCCCCAAAAAACACGGCAATATCCCGCTCTAACCGACCGGCTCTGGCCGACGAGAGATTGAGAGTGGGCGCTCGCAATCCAGCATCGCACCTCCTAGCAACCCGCTATCGCCGCTCAGCTGCCTCTCGACGGCGCGCACGATGCTGTAACGGCTTCCTGTGAGGCCGCCGAGATCGCCGAGATCGCCGAGATCGCCGAGATCTCGCAACGACCCGGTTACGCGGCATCACACCGCTGCACGACGCGGGGATCTTGGGTTCGCGCGGCGGATCGAGGGTCCGAAGTGTTCACGACCATCTTCAGCTAGCCGCCTTTCGTCCTCGGCCGCCTCTGGAGCCGCTGAACGATGGCTTGCGTCTCGCCGCGTTGGACCCGTTTGAAGCGCGCGACTGCGGAATCGCGGCCGCTCACGCAGTATAAAATGCCAAGCCCCGCGTCACTCCGCTAACCCCAATTTTCCTCGACTGCTCTGCAGTCCTATTCGTGTCGCTTGCACGCCCTGAGTGCTCGGCGATCTCGGCGATCTCGGCGATCTCGGCGGCCTCTCGGACAGCCGCTGATCTAAGGCCCGACCCGTTCCTATGTCTGCGAAGCCAGGCCGTTGGGAGCTTCATTCCGGTGGGTCGAAGTAGTCGACTTCGACGCCGCGGTGGGTTTTGAAGCGGGTGACTCCGGCGCCGCGGGAGACGATGTAATTCGGGGAGACGGGGACTTTGCCGAGGCCGCCGGGGGTATCGACGATGAACTTGGGCAGCGCGATGCCGCTCAAGCGACCTTGCAACTCGGACATGATGCGCAGGCCCGTATCGAGCGGCGTGCGTAGGTGACCGGTGCCGCGCACGGGGTCGGTTTGCAGCAGGTAATAGGGCTTGGCGCGCTCGCGCACGAGGCCGCGGAAGAGCTCGGTCAAGACCGCGCTGTCATCGTTGATGCCACGCAGTAGCACGGTGTGATTCATCACCGGAAAGCCGCCATCCACCAGGCGCCGAAGGCCCTCACGCGCTTGCGGGGTGAGCTCCTTCGGGTGGTTGAAATGGGTCATGATCCAGATCGGGTGAAACGCTCTCAGAGCCTGCACTAGCTCGTAGGTGATGCGCTGAGGCAACGCGACCGGCATGCGCGTGGCGATGCGGATTGTCTCGATGCTCGGGATACAGCGCACGGCCTGCAAAATGCGCACAATCCGCGTCGTGCTCATGGCCAACGGATCGCCACCGCTGATGATCAAATCGCGGATTTCGGGGTGCGCGCGTAGATACTCGAGGGCCGGCATCAAGCGCAGCTCGGAGCGCGGCCCGCCGCCGCTACCGACGATGCGGCTCCGCGTGCAGAAACGGCAATAGATTGCGCAGCGATCGGTCGCGAGCAAGAGTGCTCGGTCCGGGTAACGCTGCACGAGCTCCGGGGCGACTTCGTGCGCTTCTTCGCCCAGTGGATCGCGCAGATCGCCTTCCACCTCGCGGCCCTCCAGCACGTGCGGCACCACTTGCTTCCTGATCGGACAGTTCAGGTCGTGTGGGTCGCACAAGGACAGGTAGTAGGGTGTGATCGAGATCGGCAGCCCCGCGCGCTCCGCAGCCAGCGCGCCAGCGAGCTCTTCGGGCGAAAGCTGCAACTTTTGGCGCAGACCTTGGACCGAGCGCACCGCGTTGCGCATCTGCGAACCCCAGTCTTGAGCGTCTGCATCCGGCAGCATACGGAGGCCGGTGGGATCGGGCGGCGGCGGTTCGTCCACGTCGTCCGGTGGGAAGGAGCTGGTAGTCATCGCGGCGGCGCGCTCGCGGAGGGCACGGGGTGGTTCGCAGACGACGCGGGCGATGCGGGGTTGGCGGCAGCGCTTGCCGTATCCGCTTCTGGGACTTTCACTTGGCTCAAAGCTTGATCGTCGACGCTGACCGGGTAGCGCTTCCTCAGCTCCTGCTCGAGCTCGGCTTCGCGCGTTCGGATGCGCTGCTGCACGAGCGCAACACGGATCGTGCGCTCGGCATCTGGGTAGGAGCGATCGCGAGCTTCCGTGCGGCCCGTCATGCGCACGACATGAAAGTGTCCCGATTCGGACACGACTCGATCGAGCACGCCACCGAGTTTGTCGATTTCGAATACCGCCTGGCGCAGGGGCTCCGGCACGCGCGGGTTTTCACCCCGCGGGTGCCCCGGTGGTCCGACGATGCCCAAATCACCAGCCAGCTCGGTCGGCGCGGGACCGGAGGATTGCGCCGGTTTGTCGAGCGAAACCTGGCTCACGAGCTTGCCCCAATCGGCAGCCGTAGCGCCCAGCGCCTTCTGCAGCGCAGCCTTCGCTTGGGCCTCGCTGGCGAGCAAGAGGTGAGCCACGCGCCGTCGCTCGGGCTCTTTGAATTCGTCGTGGTGCGAGTCGAAATAGGCTCGAACCTCGGCCTCCGGGATGTCTGCCGGACCGGGCAGGCTCTGGCGCATCTCGCGCAGGAGCTCGTCGCGTAGCATTTGCCGAACGCGCTCCTGCGTTTCCGGAAGCTTATCGAGACCGCGCCGCTTGGCCTCCTCCGCCAAAAGCTCGACTTGAATGATCTCGTTCAAGAGCTGCTTGCGCCGATCGGGCGATTGGTAACGAAGACGCTCGAAAGGATCCATACGTTCGAGCGTCTCGGCGAAGTCACCGAGAGTGATCTGACGTTCGCCCACTTTGGCCAGCACCTCCCTCGCCAGCTCGGGAGTCAGCTTTCCGGGCGGCGCAGCACTGGCAATACTCGAGCCGGCGAGGGAGCCTGGGGTTCCCTTCGGCTTTTCGCGGCAGCCCGCAGCGACCCCGAACCCAAGTCCGACGCTGAGACAGAGCGAACACCACTGGGGAAGGCTGAAGCGCGAAAATGCCCGCATGGGAGAAGCACCGGGATACTACGGGCCAGGCAAAAGTGCCAGAATCGGCCATTGCGCGCGCCCTTGGGCGGGGCTACGCATCGCGACGTGGAAGAAGAGAACACTGGGAAACTTCGTTACCGTCGCGTCATCATCAAGCTGAGCGGTGAAGCGCTGAGCGGTAAAGAAGGTGGCTCCGGCATCGACACCACCACCCTCAAGGCCACCGCGAGCGAGCTCGCGGAAGTGCACGGGACTGGCGTCCAGCTGGGCTTGGTCGTCGGAGGCGGCAATATCTTTCGCGGCCTGCGCGGCGCCAGTGAAGGCATGGATCGCGCCCAGAGCGACTACATGGGCATGCTGGCAACGGTGATCAACGCGCTCGCGTTGCAAGATGCGCTCGAACGCAGTGGAGTGCCGACACGGGTCATGACCGCGATCGAAATCAAGCAGCTGGCCGAGCCGTACATCCGGCGTCGGGCCATGCGCCACCTGGATCGCGGACACGCCGTGATTTTCGCGGCAGGGACAGGCAACCCATACTTCTCCACCGACACCGCAGCCTCCTTGCGGGCCATGGAAATCCATGCGGACTGCCTGCTGAAGGCGACCAAAGTGGACGGCGTGTACGACCGCGATCCACGCCGGCACCCGGACGCCAAGCTGCTGAACAGCGTCAGCTACGACCGCTTCCTGAATGACCACTTGGGCGTGATGGACTCGACCGCGGTGGCTTTGTGCCGTGAAAACGGGCTGCCAATCCGCGTGTTCAAAATGGTGCCCGGCAACATTCGCCGCGTCTGTCACGGCGACCCGGTCGGAACCAGCGTAACCGACAAGGCCGAGTAATATTCCCGCCTCTCCGAGTGGCTTCGAAGCGCTTCTCAGCCACTTCGAAGCGTTCGGTGCGTCGAATCCGCGGCGCCGGCTCGCGTCGAGCGCGGATAATCTCACCCCTCAGCCAGGGCGGACGCTCGCCTGAAGCGCTGGAAAATAGCCGCAAACGCTGGTGCCGCGCTGAAGCCTTCGGGCTAAGCTTCGGCCACCCGCATGTGGCAATCACTCCCTGAGCTGGGCACGGGAATCGTGTATGCGATTCTCGTCGCCGCCGCGTACACCTTCGCCGTCGCGTTGGCCGCTGGTCGCGGTCGACCTCGGCTCCTGCAAGCCGCGCGCTTGGGGGCCTACTCGACTTCCGCGCTGGTGCTGTTCGCAGTGCTGCTGCTGTCGTACGCATTCGTGTCGCACGACTTTCGCATCCGCTACGTCGCCCACTACAGCGATCGACGGATGTCGACCGCGTACCTTTTGACCTCACTCTGGGGCGGGCAAGACGGCTCCCTGCTCTGGTGGTCGCTGCTGCTGTCCGGGTACACAGCCGCCTGTGTGGCTTGGCTGAAGGGTCGCTATCGCGAGCTGCAGCCGTACGTGATCGCCACCTTGATGGGGATCATCAGCTTCTTCGCGATTCTGATGCTGTTCGCCGCCAATCCGTTCGAGACCAGCATTGCTGGCGCGCGTCCGGACGGCGAGGGCTTGAATCCGCTGCTGCAGAACTACTGGATGATCATTCATCCGCCCTGTCTGTACATGGGTTTCGTCGGCTGTTCCGTGCCTTTTGCCTTCTGCGTCTCTGCGCTGGTCACCCGCCGCCTGGACAATGAATGGGTGATCGCGGTCCGCAAATGGATGCTGTTCGCGTTCCTATTTTTGTCCATCGGCAACGTGCTGGGCATGATGTGGGCCTACGAAGAGCTCGGCTGGGGCGGTTACTGGGCGTGGGACCCGGTCGAGAACGCAGCCTGCCTGCCCTGGTTCACCGCGGCAGCCTACGTACACTCGACGATGATCCAAGAGCGCCGCCCGATGCTCCGAGTGTGGAACGTGTTCTTGATCTGCCTCACGTTCTTCCTGACCATCTTCGGCACGTTCCTCACGCGCGCGGGCATCATCACCAGCGTGCATAGCTTCGCTCAAAGCAGCATCGGCGCCTACTTCGTGTACTTCATGGGCTTGATCCTGGGCACCAGCCTGGGGCTCATGGTGTGGCGTTTGCCGGAGCTCAAGAGCAAGGGTCAAATCGAGGCTGCGGCCAGTCGTGAAGCCATGTTCGTGGCCAATAACTGGGCACTTTTGGGCGGCATGACCTTCATCTTGGTCTCCACCATGTACCCGAAGATCAGCGAGCTTTGGGGCGAGAGCGCGACCGTTGGCCCGCCGCACTTCAATCGTTGGATGGGGCCGATCGGTCTGATTATTTTCGCATTGATGGGGCTCGCGCCACTGTTCGGTTGGCGCAAGACCAGCGGCGAGTCGATCAAGAAGGCGTTTCGCGCGCCACTGATCGCGTTGGGCGTCACCGTCGTGCTGCACTTGGCGGTCGGCGGCTACCTCGGCTATCCGTTCTTCGTCCCGCGCGACGCGTTCTATCCGGGCGCCGTGGGTGTGCTGTTGCAGCAGGTCGGCGCCTGCCTACCGGGCATCACGATCGCGCTGTGTGGCTTCAACGTGGCGGTGATCGTGCAAGAGTTCGTGCGCGGCGTCCGCGCGCGCAGGGCGGCCGCCGGCAAGCGGGGCGAGGAAGAGTCCGCGCTCGGCGCGCTGTTCCGGCTGGTCGAGAAGAATCGCCGCCGTTACGGCGGTTATATCGTGCATTTGGGCATCGTCTCGATGTTCATCGGCTTCACCGGCACCGCCTGGAACATCGATCGCGAGACCGCGCTGGTGCCCGGCCAGAACTTTCACATCGGCGAGTACGACTTGAAGTACGAGGGTTCGCGGCGCTGCCCGGGTAACCCCAAGTGCAGCGCCGCCGAGCAAGCCGACATCGAGAAAACGATGATCTTCGCCGACATCGAAGTGACGCGCTCAGGCAAGTACGTCGGCCACGTCCACCCCGCAAAGTTCATCTATCACGCCTCACCCGATGGTCCGACCACGGAAGTGGCCATGATGCGCTCGCTGCACGAGGACCTGTACACGGTGGTCGGCCAGATCGATCCGCAATCGAAGCGCGCTACCTTCCAATTCCATGTGAACCCCCTGGTGTCCTGGATCTGGCTCGGCCTGCTGATCCTGATCGCTGGCACCGTCACCTCCTTGTTCCCCGAGCTCAGTTTGGGTGAGGTCGGCGCTTGGTCGTACGTCCGCTCCGGCGCGGGCGTCGCTGCCGGCACGGCCTTCGCGGTCTGGATCGCCATGGCCCCGGGCATGGCCTACACGCACGAACGTCCCGAGGCGACCGCGCGGCACCCCGCGCTGGCCTCGGTT
>Ga0247783_1000376_pt1 | contig 13815 bp, 10 predicted proteins | sample UWRJL064202C5_FD_179911 | JGI IMG/M metagenome (GOLD analysis project Ga0247783, IMG submission 179911) | Plant litter microbial communities from Arlington Agricultural Research Station in Wisconsin, United States - UWRJ-L064-202C-5 | ecosystem: Environmental > Terrestrial > Plant litter >...
GGGGTCCGCAGCAAACGCGCTCCAGCGAACCTTCGCTGGAGCGCGCGTCTGCCGAGTGGGCCTCAGTTCGTGCTGAGGTAGCAGCCCGCCTGTCGGGTGCAGGTCGTGGTCGAAAGCTTTGCGCAATCGGTCGGAGCTCCAGTGCAAGCCGTGCTGCTGCTCCAGTAGCAATTCGAGCTTCCTACGCAGTTCGAGGCCGACGTGAAGGTCGAACAGGACGTGGGCGTACCGCTACACGTCGCGCTCGAGCTCCAGTGGCAGATCGGACTCGTCGCGCAGGCGCTGTTCGACGTGAAAGTGTTGCACGCGGTGGGGGTGCCGCTGCAGGTGCCGCCCCCAGACCAGGTGCAGCTGGCAGAATTGGTGGCGCATGCAGCGCTGTCGGTGAACGCCGAGCAAGGCGTCGGCGTGCCGGTGCAGGCGAACGCGTTTGCATCCCAGACGCAGCCTGGCAAAAGGGCGCACGTGGACTCGCCCGAGCTCGCATCCGAGCACACGAAAGACGACGTCTGCTGGCAGCCGCCCCCGCTGGCGGAGAACTTGCAGCCGGGTAGCTGGGTGCAATAAGCCTCCGTGCCGTCGTTGAGCTGGGAGCACGTATAGGTGGTCACGTTCGTACAGGCGCCGCCGCTGCCCCCGGTGTACGTGCAGCCCAGCGAAGTGCACGCGGCCTCTGTCGTCTTGCTCGAGCAAGAAGACGCCGATTGTGTGAGACACGTTCCGCTGCCCGTGGCCGTGCAACCGGGAAGCGAGGCGCAGGTGCTCGACGAGCAACTCGAGGTCGGCGTCCCCGCGCAGTGCGGACCGGTGGTGAAGATCGCGGTTGCCGCAGGCAAGCGCGTGAGTGCGGACTTGCAGCAAATCTGATTCTTGCAATCGCTCGACTGATCGCAGGTCTTGACACAGCTGGTCTGACAGGTGCCATCACAGCAAATTTCACCGGCCGAGGTCTTGCAATCGGAAGACTGAGTGCACTGACTGGGACAGCTGGCGTAGGACGGATTCAAGCACAGACCGCTGACACTGAGTGACGGCTCCAGGAGCTTCACCGTGGTACAGCAGATTTCTCCGCTGCTCGTGTCGCACTCACTGCTGGCATCACAAGACTTGGGGCATGCGCTCGGCGGCATACACACCGACTCCCCGTAGATCCCGCAACAGACCTCTCCGTTGTCACAGTTGGAGTCCGCCGTGCAGCTGTGGATCGCCTGCTCTGGAGCAACGCACAGCTTGTCCGGGAGGCTGAGGCTCACTTTCGCGCACACCTCACCATTCTTCAGGTCACAGCCAGAGTCGCCGCTGCAATGCTTGGGACAGGCTTTGGCAGGCAGGCAGGCTTTACCCGCCGAGCCCAAATCGCAGCACAGGTCGCCTTGGCTCGTCTCACAGTCGCTGTCGCTCGAACAGTCCTTGTCGCACGTGTCTTGGCAATAGCCCTTCCCCGCGGGCGGACCCGCCTTTGGTTTGGTGGGCGCGTCCGAACTGCACGCCGCAACCAACGATAGTGTAGACCCCAACAAAGCAAGCAAGGCCGCAGCCCGCCGAATAGAAAACAACTCCATGTTCGGCATGCTCGCATACTGCCCGCAAGCAAGTCCACAACAGAGCCAGGATAGCGGGAATACCGCTCCCGCCAATTGGGGGTTCGTGTTTTTCGCGTGGCTTTCTAGCGGGCTATCGCAAACCGCTGCGACTCCTCGAAGTCCGCATCAGCCCAGTGGCTACAGCCACAGTAGATTGGCGGCTTCGCTAAGTGCTCACTTAGGACGGGCATGGGGCGCGCTCGACGGCGGCGCAGCGTTCGCTGCTTCGAAGCAGATGACCGGAGCGCCGAGGCGGTCGAGGGCGGCCATGAGCGAGATTTGCGAGTCAGAAGCGGTCGGCGTAGAGTTGCGTGTGATGGGCAACGGAGGCTCGGAGGTCGATCGCGAGTTTTTGGCGCGCACGCCGATCTTTGCGGGCCTGCCCGAGCGGGTCCTCGACCTCATCGCGGGCTCGATCAGGCTGGTTCAGGCTTCGCCCGGCGAAGAGTTGCTGCGCGAGGGCGATCCAGCCAGCAGCATGTTCGTCGTTCACGAAGGTGAAATCGAGATTTTCAAGGGTGGAAAGGACGGTCCGGAGCAGCCGCTCGCGATGCTGAGGCAGGGCGATTGCGTTGGAGAGATGTCGCTGATCGACATTCAGCCTCGCTCGGCCACGGCGCGCGCGCACGGTAGGGCGGAGCTGTACGTCCTCGAGCTGACAGAGATCGCCAAACTCTATGGCAGCGACGTCGACGCCTATGCGCTGCTGATTCTCAATATCTCGCGCGAGATCAGCCGGCGGCTGCGCTGCGCTGACGCGTTGATCGCGAGCATGGGGATCGCCGCCAACGCCATGTGGAGCGATGCCGCGGGCGCACCCAGCGCGCTCATCGGAGTCGAGCGCAGCGAACCGTCGTAGCCTTGGCGACGTTCAGCGCGTGCACTGTCGGGGCTGGCGTAGGCGAGGTCGAGAAACCCGTCGCGGTGCAGGTCTTGATTCGTGGTATCTGAGCGCCATGTCGGCGTCGCTCGCAGCCCGGTTGGAAGCTACCGTTCGTCATCTCTCGGGTGCCATTGGTGAGCGCCATTTTCGTCGAGGGGAGGCGCTCGATGCAGCGCTGCGCTTCATCCGCGAGCAGGTCGGTGAGTTGCAGGCGGCCGTGACCGAGCACCACTTCGAGGTCTCTGGGCGGCGCTTTACCAATGTGGAAGTAACGGTTCCGGCGACTTCCGGCGCTGCGACGGAACCAGGCTGCATCGTGGTCGGCGCTCATTACGACACCGTGCCCGGCACGCCCGGCGCAGACGACAACGCGAGCGGCGTGGCTGCCTTGATCGAGCTCGTTCGGCAACTTGGTGCGGAGCGCTTCGAGCGCGCCCTGCGTTTCGTGTTCTTCCCCAACGAGGAGCCTCCGTTCTTCCCCGACGCGGGCATGGGTAGCGCCGCCTACGCCGCGCAGCTCCGGCGCGCGGGCATCGATGTCCACGTGATGATTTCGCTCGAAATGCTGGGTTACTACAGCGATCGCGCGAAAAGCCAGCGCTACCCGCCGGGGATGTCGCTCTTCTATCCGGACCGCGGCAACTTCATCGGCTTCGTGAGCAACCTGCGCTCGCGTGAGCGCCTGCTCGAGGTCAAGCGTGCCTTCATCGCGAGCAGCACCTTCCCTTGCGAGAGCTTGGCGGCGCCGGAATGGACGGTGGTCGTGGGCTTGAGCGACCACAGCTCGTTCTGGAAGCAGGGTTACCCGGGCTTGATGGTAACGGACACCGCGTTCATGCGGAATCCCCACTACCACCAGGCCAGCGACACGGCAGAAACGCTGGACTTCGAACGATTTGCCAAAGTCACCGAAGGACTCGTGGGCGCGCTGAGGCTGCTCGCTTCTCGATCGTCCGATTCGTAGCCGCTTCCGATGGAGGCGCTCTGCATCGCTAGCGTCGTGCTGGGCTCCGCGAGAGGCGCACGCTGCGCGTCGCGAGGGCGCGAATAGACTGTTTATACAGAGTCGAATGGGGGACAGAAGTTGCGCTTCCGTCCCCGCATTTCAAGCGTGAGCTACTTCAGCTCCCACTCCTGGCTCGTCCAGTTCGGATTACCTGCCGCATCCTTGTTTAGGGGCTGCAAGTTGACAGCGGAATAATCACTGTTCTCCTGCATGGTCAGATAGAGCGGTGGCCGCCCGTCACGCTGCCACAGAGTTCGGAATCGAACATAACGGGTTCCCGCCACGTATTCCATCACCCACTGTTCACTCAACCACTCGTTTCTAAGGCCCGCAACGGCGACATACTCCGACGCATCGGCGTTGAGGTAATTGCCTGACCAGTTGTTCTTGAACCGTACGTAGTTGTAGTGAACGCCGTCATTCACGCCTTCGACATGCCAGGTTTGACTTCCATACCAGGCGGGAGTCGACGGCTGGCCTCTAGCCCAACGCACTTGATTCGCGTCTGGATTGGCGATGGTCACGACTCTGCCGGTCCAACGACTGTACACTGACAGTTGATCGGGATTACAAATGAAGCGGACGGAGTAGTTCGAGCACATGCCGCTCGTCTGCGCGGCGTTGCGGCAAATCAATCCGGTTTGATCGAAGCGTTCGAATTTATTCGGCAGCGGGACGTTGGCAGCCGTGTACTCGTTGGATTTATAGGTGGTTTCGGATTTCGAATCAACCAGACGCGCTTCCATGTACGCCGGCTCAGTTTCACAAGTGAGAACTCCGTTGAGCGTGGGCGTGAAGCCAAGGGTATTCGCCTTGAGTCCATAGAAATCCTCCACGTCGCCAGTCGTGTTGGCATCATCGGGGATATCTACGTTCATCCAGCGATAGGGACTGGAGTTGAGCGGGACGATTCGGCCCTCCACCAGACTATAGGGCGCCATGGCGTGAGTGGTCAGAAGCTCGGTGATGTTGGCTGTGAGTGACGGTATCAACAATTCGTTGGTTCGGGCGCCGGGCACGAAAATGTCCAATGCTGCCGGGAGAAGGTCGGTTTTGTTGCCGAGTGAGTGACAGTTGACCGAACACCCGCCTAGGTTATTAGTCATGCTGATACGGGTGTTCCAGGTTTTGAAACCTTTCGTTGACGGGGTGGAGTGGCCAACCGAATCACTGCCCACCACGTTGTATTGGGGAGTATTGGGGAGCGCGACCGCCATGTTGGCGACGGTGTCGTGACCATCGTTGAGCAGCCCAAATCGTGCCAGGTGGGGCGCGATGTCCAGAGAGGCAACATAAGGACCGGCGATGTGACAACCGACACATCGCAAGGCGGCGGGAGGGCTAGTATTAGTCGGGTTCGACGCAAATTGGGTGGCATTCTCTATTTCGTCCGGTCGCATCCAGTAGCTCTCTGCAGTGGAAGCAAAGGGCGACACGATGGCGGTCGATATCGGACTCGTGTGAGTTGGCCCAGAATTCGCGGCAAAAAAGCAAGTGCTGCCAGTGCTCCGATTGTGAATGAGCATTTCAAGGCTGGCTGCGTTTTTAAAGGGCGGAGTCTTTTCGGCGCCCGGGGGAACAGCGACTGGGCCATTGTTCAACCAGCGGCAGGCAAAAACCAGGTCGATATTGGCATTCACCCGCCTGTGCCCCACGTAGTCGAGCCGGGCGGATCCAGAAAAACCCCCAGCAAACTTGGACCCGTCATTGCAGTTGAGATCTGTTGGAAACTCACTCGGCAAAAATGGCAAGCTTTGTGAACAGTAAGTTGCGTAGTCGCTGATCGTCTCAGCTTTGGCCGTGCCGACGCTGCCGACCGTGACAGTCGCAAGCGCTAGCAGCCCCACCAGACCCAGATACGGTTTTCTTTTGTGCATCCTGTGATTACCCCGAACTGTGATTACCCCGAAGCATATTGCCCCTCGCCCCTGCCATTAACATGACCCGCGCGGGTTGCAAAATCGACTTCGACGATTTAGCGGAGCAGGCAGGAACGGTTGGGAGTTGAACGCTGAAATGCGCGGAAAAATGCGCCTCTGCGTATCGCGAAGCTTTGGCGGATCCGGCCAGGCTAAGCGCTCACTCGCGACCAACCTCGCCGCGCCGATACATCACGTCGGTGCGCAGCACGTACTTCGTGCCTTGTCGGACTGGTGCGCCTTGGTGTCGCAACGGGTGGTCGAAGAGTAGCGCCATGCCACGGCGGGGGACGACTTCGAGCTCGCCGTCGCGCGTGTCGAACTCGGCGGGCTAGCAGAGTCGTCCATCGCCTGCGCCCAACGCGCGGATTCCGTGGAGGAGTGCCCCCGCGGCATCGCACTCCGCGCGCGAATTCTGCACGACCTCGGGCAAGTAGCAGCCGCGCGTACGGCGTTCGAGCAAACGCGCTCGTTCGAAGCGCAACCCTTCGCGCGCCGCGCGCTGTGGGAAGCCGAACATCTCATCGACTGCCAGGAGCTCGAGCAGGCGAGCCTGAGCGTTTCGGCCCAGTGCGTTCGCTGCGTTTCTCGTAGTCATTCTTTCGGACCAATCGCGAGCGTGGGCCGAGACTGGCTCGCCTTGCTCCAACAGGCTATTTGCTGACGATGAGGGAGCACGGTGAAGGAGGCCAGGCCACCCCGCAATTCGATGTATCGCTGCCCGTGCGTCTTCGCCAGCGTCTCGGACCGGCAGCCAGCTCGCTCGAGGTCGTTGGCTTGTTTTCGGGAGCCTTTCTTGGCGCGACGCTTGCGGAATACTCGCTGCCGCTCGCCCTGTGCAGCGCGCCGCTCGTAGCTTGGTTCGGCTTTCGGATCGCCAGGAGCCTGAAGGCCGGCAGCACGTTTTCCTTCGGGGTTGCGGCCGTGTGGTGGATGATTGCGGCTGCGTTCGTCGCCAAACAAATCGCAAGCTTCCGCTTCGGCGGGTACGAAGCAGTGGGCTTGCTGAGCATGACCGTGCCCACGTGTCTGCTGGCGCGCGGGCTGCTTGCGTTCTGGGCGTATCGACCCGTAGCGCGAGCGAACCACGCTGCAGCTGATCCCTTGCGCGCGCAACCTTGGGAAGGAGGGGCTCGGACCAAGCGTCGTCCGAGACTTCTGACTCTGAAGAGTGCTACGGCGTATGCGTTTCTGCTGGTTGCCCCCGCGCCTTACCTGCTTGTCTGGTCCGTGACGCGGCAATCGCAGATCCCGGCTGACAATGTCGGCGATACCATCGGGTATCTGGCCGCCCAATTGGGCATCGGGTTCCTGGCAGTGCTGTGGGGGGTTCGGCTTTATCGTCGAGCTCGACGGGAAGCAATGCTGCCGGGCGGTGAGCTCTTGAAGCAGGATCGACGCCCACTGGTGCTTTACCTTCGGTCATTTCGAGACGATCGAATCCTGATGCGCGCGCGTGCGACTGACGGGCGCATCCTATTCGAAAGACTCGCGAAAATTTCGTTCGAAGAGGTGATTTCGGATCACCTCTGGGGGTACGGACCCGTTTTGGCGATCGCCGATCCAAACGCCACCCCAGGCCCCACCCCACTTGGGGCCGCTCGCGTGTATGCCAACGATGCAACCTGGCAGGAACGCGTGATCGGGCTGATGCATCAGGCATCGATGATCGTCGCCATCACTGGCAGCGGCGACGGTTTCGCGTGGGAGATCAATACCATCGCGAGGCTGGGCTTGCTCTCGAAACTAGTCTTGGTGATTCCACCAGCGCAATACTGGCGAAGGCCGAAGCACTTGCCGCGCACCGCCCCCTGGCAATTGCCGGTGAACTTCGGAGCCACCCCGATCCCTCCGCTGGAAATGGATTTGGACCGGACTCGGGCTGCGGTGTTTCCGCGAGGGTGCGCCGCGCTGATCACGGCTGACGCAGCCAACGAATGGACCTACGAAGCGGTGCTCGACGAGGCGGCCCTGGTGATTGCTCGGGACGATGCAGGGCGCGTGAGGCCCGGCTTCAGTCACCCCGTCTGGCTCGATCCGCCGCCGCAGCGTACTTCCTTCATCGGACTGATGCTGAGGCTCGGCGTCGCGCTCCTGGCAGTGGCCATCGCCTTGTTTGCTTTCTTCGCCTTTGCCTTGGTCAATCTTCGGTCGCTCGCGCCCGTGCTCGAGCGGGCCACCCAATTCAGTGACCCAAGCGGCGCGCTCTTGTCTGAGAGTGTCACAACGCCCAACGGTTTGATCACCGCGCACTTCCCACACGGCTTCGTGCACGCCACCCGCGCTGGCGGGAATGTGCTGGTCTTGGCAGCAGACGACAATGATGACGATACCGCCCTGGTGCTTTTCCTAGCCGTCCCCCAAGCAATCACCCACGACGTCGGAGAATTGACACGACTTCTGCAGAACGAAACACACAAGCAAATGCAAACGAACGGAGATACCTTGGTTTCGGAGCAACCGCCGCAGCAGACGGAGTGCTTGCCCAACTATGCTGGACTCGAGGTAGTGAGCGAGGTCCATTCCCGAGCAGGGGCTCGCAGGCTCAAGTGGTCATGCTTCTTCTCCTCGCATGGGGCCGGTTACCAGCTTTCCTACCAGGTCCTGGCCTCGCAGGCCGAACGACAGCGACCCCTGCTCGCCCGCATCGTCAAAGCCACCGAAGTCAATGAATCGCCGCGGGTCGGCAGCAGATCGCACTGAAACAGCCCGAGCGTTGGATGTCCGATCCCCCGAGCGCTAGAGCCCACGCCTAGAAATCATCCATACCGATCACGCCACCGCTCTCCTCCTGGATCGTTTGGTAGGTGAACGAGAGGTCCTCGAGCACGCTTTCGCCGGGCGCGCCTGTCGCGGTGACCTCTCGTTCGATCAGCTTCGCGTTTTTCAAGCTGTAAGTCGTGGCGGCCTCTCCGTTCGGACCGAGCAAGGTGACGCGAACCGTCAGCAGATTCTCGTTCCTGGCCAGAGCCGCCAAAAAAAGAGGCGAAGCTTGGTCCAGTGGCTTCGTCAACGTCAGCGGGTGGTGCCGGCGCTTTCCTGTTGGCAGCCCGCTCACCGGGTCCGTCGGCATCACGATGCCCCACTTGAGACCGACCAAGTCGAGCAATGGTCCCACGGCGCCATTGTTGAAGGCGCCGAGGCCTTGCCCTGTTACCTCGAGGCTGCCAATGACGCGAGTGTTGGGCGCGCCCCGACCGCCCGGGCCCGGCGTGCCGGCAGGCCCCGCAGGCCCCGCGGGGCCAACCATGCCTGGGGCGCCTGGAGCGCCGGGCATTCCCGACGGCCCCGTTGCGCCAGGAGAGCCAACCGCGCCGAGCGGGCCGGGAGGTCCGGAAGTGCCCGGGGGGCCGCTTGCACCAGGGAGACCTGGCGCTCCTTGCGGGCCCGTTTGATTCCAGCTGATCGCAACCTCTTGAGATCGGCAGCGATCGTTCGCAGGATCGATGATGCGAACGCCGCCCTCCCGGTTGTAGCAGGCGTTGATTACCCCAGTGGCGCCCGGCACCGCCGCATAAGCGAGTGCGCCTAGGCCCAATATCGCAGCGCCGACGACGACTGCGCTGACAAGCGTGCTCGCTCGCGAGCCGATCCAATTTGGCATTCTTCCTCCAAAAGCCCCACCACGCTGGGCCCTACAAGTACGGCCCAGGCCCGCGAGAGTCAATGAAACAGGCCTGATCCGTCATTGTTACTACGTGGTGAGTCGCTCGCGGGCGCGCCAGGTGCGCATGGTCACGGACAACTGTCGCCCTCGTCCTTGGGAGGCTCGCAGTGTTCGTTGCACGCGACGACACGGAAAGCTCGCACGCCGTGCTCAGACGGCTGCGCGTCGTCGATGAACAGCTCGGCGGTGTAGCGGGCGGCCGCGTGCGGGCCATTGCCACTGCCGGGCTCCTGATAGTGGCCTGAGCGCTTCCGGATCCATTGCCCGGATACGAGATTCCAGTGCGAGCGATCATAGGCGAGCGTCACCAATGTCTCTCCGGTGAGCTGCGCGGGCGGGATGAGCTCGAGGTCCAGGTTCAACGCTACTTCTTGCTGCCCAACCTGCATGCGAGCGAAGTGCGTCATCTGCGTGACGAGCGTATTGGGTCGTGGCGCGAGGTTGACGACGCAGCCGGTGCACAGCGACTGGAACTCGAAATATCGCGACGTGTATGAGTCGAAGTCGACGAAGGTCGTGCTGCGGCTCGCGCTGGGCTGCACGAGCTGGATCCGCGATTCGCTCGCGGTGTCCCTCAGCCAGAGCCACGCGCCGTCTATCGCGCGCCATTCGTCCCACCAAGCGCTCCCCTGCTCTTGGCTGAGTGTCGCGATCGCGCGCGTCGATTCGACGCGGACACGTGTCGGCTCTGGTCCGCTGCCGTCGCTTTCGACCGTGCCTTCGGCCGACCATTGCCCCTGATAGATCGCGACCTGGCCGCTGAGGTACGGGTCCAGCCAAGTGAGCGCGGCCTGCTCGTCCTCGAGCACGCTGGCGTAGATCAGGTCGGGATCACAGGGACCTGCGCTGTTCGCGGGAGCGATCCCGGAGTCGACCATCATTCCGCCAGGCGAGGGACCCCCGCCGCTCGACATTCCCCCGCCCGCGTTGGTACTGCCCGCGAAGGGGCCGGTGCCGCGCGGGGGTGTCGACGAGCAAGCGATAGCGAGGCTCGCGCACGCGAGACGCAACCATCCCCTTGAATTCGAAGCACCGTTCCACATACCAGCACGCACCCTAACGCAACGTGCGCCCAGCAGCTACGGAACGCCTGCGACTCCGGCTGATCGCCGGCTTTGGGCTACGCGACGCGCCGCGCCCGCCGCGCCCGCTAACCTAAACCCAAGGCCTCGGTTCGAAGCGATGGCACCGGCCCAGCGCGCACGTGCTCGACGTTCACTCTGCAGATAGTCGTCACAGATAGTGGCGAGCGAAACACTATGACAACCGAGTCGCGGACAGCTGCGCTGCGCAAATAGCGATTGGGCAACGAGCCCACCATGACAGCCGAGTCTTGCAGCGTCGTGCGCTTCGCAGACTTGGCGTAAAAACGTGGTGCGAGACCGCGTCAGTGCGCTCAACAACACACATTGCCAGACTCGCCAATTCAGAACGATCTCGGACTGAACCCCTTGCGCGCGGCGGGATGGATGTAACCTTATCTGGATGAGACGAGTGGCGGGTCGATATCTGTTTGTTGGGTTACTGGCGTGCGCGGCAATGGCGATCAGCGGCTGCGGCACCGGCAATGCCGATGGCCCAGGCGCGGACGGCAATCGCGACCCAGGCGCAGCCGGCAATCGCGACCCAGGCGCAGCCACAACCTCACCCGAAGCGCTGATGGCTGCTGATGCAACCGAGCGGGTGTGCGGCATCTTGGCAGCCTGCTGCGCAGATGCGGCCTTTCCTTATGATGAGCAGGGCTGCAGGGCCCTCAATCGAGACCGCATTTTCCAACATTTCCAAGCGCAGTCTTTCTTCGGCGCCGAGCTCGATACGGAGGCCGCTCAACGCTGTCTGGACAGCATCGGGCAGGTCAGCGAGGGCTGCCCAGGCGACCGCCCCGGCGGCAACCTGACCGACGCCTGCGATCGGGTATTCAAGGGTTCGGTGCCGCTCGGCGGAACGTGCGACGCGAGCCACGGTTGTGCCACGACTCCCGAAAATCCCCGCGCCTGCGATCGCGCGTACGACGTGCAAACCGACAAGTACGCGAAATCCGGCGTGTGCGTCGCGATTCCTCCGCGCGTGTTCGTGCACGGAAAGCTCGGCGAGGCCTGCAGCAACACTTGTCTCGGCGACGACCAGGATTTGTGCACGCACAATGGGGCCCCGGATACGGGGCCCGAGGGAACGTGCTACACGGGCGACGGTCTGATTTGCAGCTTCGAGTCGCACCAGTGCGAGGCTCAGGCCGTCCGCGCGCCGCTCCTACCGCTCGGCGCGCCCTGCAGCGCGTGGGCGGAATGCGCTGATAACAACTACTGCACCTCGGGCACCTGCCAGCTCCCGCCCCGCGCAACGGTCGAGTTGTGCATGGGCAAGATCCCGCCACCTCCCATGAACTGAGTCGAGCTCACTCCAGCCTGCATGTCTGTGAGCTACGGACCGCCCCCTGGTTCGCCGCTCAGCTTCGGGCTCAACATCGCGAGCATGCGTTCCGGGCAGCGAATCTCTTCCGTCGCCAAGAATTCGCGGCTCTCGCGGATCAGCGCCGCTCCTTCGCTGCCACCGACGAGCTCGCCGCGTCGATGGCGTAGGATGGCGCGGTGCATGGCCATGTCCGTGCGCGTCGCCTTGTCCTCCGCGAGCAAGAGCTGCCGGAGGCTCTCCATTGGACGCTGCCTTCGCGCGTATACTCCCGCCAAAACCAGGTTACTGAAGCATTGGCTCCACTCGACGCGCTCGCGGGCGATCGCGTTCGCGCAGCGCTCCGCATCGCGCAGCAGGTCTCGATCTTGCGTCTCGTCGAACGCGGCCAGGGCGGAGAGCCCGCGAGCGAAGCGCATGCCGAAGCGAGTGATCTGCGCGCGAAAGGCCACGCCCCAGCGAAGCGGGCGCCAGTCTCGCAGCACGCGCCGATAGGCCTCTCGTCCCTTGCCGTCGTAAAGCTCGATGTGGACCGCAGCCATCAGATTGAAATAGCGAGGGACATTGAAGGATGCTGTCGGCCAACGCGCCTCGGCCACGGCTAGCATGCGCCGCGCCTCGGCCACGTCGTCTTGGCTGAGCCACGCGACGTTGCTAAAGCCCGTCATTTGGCAGGTGCTCGAGTAGAGATCGCCGCGGCTTTCGGCCTCGCGGATGTACTCCGGCACCAGCCGCAGCACTTCACGAAAATCACCGCACATCATCCTGGACCAGACGTGGAAGGCGCGCGCGCTCCCCAGTTCGAACAGCGTCCCTGCACGGCGCCGAAAACTCGATTCAGCGAGCGCGCACTGTTCCGCGCCCTCGCGCCAGGAACCCAAAAAGAAAGCGGTGGTTCCCCGGCACAGGGAAAGCCAGGCATAAGCGTTCGGATCCGCGATCTGCTCGGCCAGGCCGCGGGCCGCCCCGAGTCGTTGTTCGACCCGGGCTCGCTGCGATTGGCCGCCCAGGGCCAGGAACATGGCTTCGGCCGTGTGTGCGCGCAGCACCTGCAACGGCGTGCCGGCGCGCAGGGCTAGCAGCATGTTTTTGCACTGAAGCTCCGTGCTCTGCACGCTGTCGAACATGGTGAGACAGATCGCGCCCGCCCAGGTGGCTTCGATTCGTGCTTGCTCGATGGCCGAACCTGCAGCTTTCGGTTCGTAGCCGAACCCACGAAGCCCGATACGCGCGCGCAGCCAAAGCACCGAAAAGACCGAACGCCAGCCGTGAGCAGACGAGTGCACGCCCATCCTCGCGAGCACGCTCGAAACCGCCTCGATCCCCGCGCCGACGTGGCCGCAGCGCAATAGCTGCTCCGCCGCCAGCCGTTGCAAATCGAGTGCTTCGAGCGACGAGGCAAACGCGGCCGCTCGTTCGTAGGCTTCGGCGGCGAGTTTTCCCCTGCCCGCGTTGGCGAGCGAGTCGCCGAGCTTGCGCAGCAGTGCCGGGCGGGTGGGTGCGTTGTCCGGCAAGCGTTCCAGCGACCATTCGAAGAGCTCCGCGGCACGTTCGAAGGCGAGGGCGGCGACCGCGCGTTCCGCGGCCAGCACGGCATGCTCACGGCCCCGGTCGAGCTCGCCCGCTTCGTGCCAATGGAGCGCCAGCGCTTCCTGGTCGGAAGGCTGCGCGAGCTCGAAAGCGAGCGCCAGATTGCGGTGCTGCATTCGGCGTTCGTGGGCATCGAGCCGGGCCAGCACGGCTTCGCGGATCCGATCGTGATACGGCTCGACCAAGTCGTTCGGGTGAAAGCCCATCGTGCGAACGAGCGAGACGTGACGGAGCTCGCCGAGCTCGGCGAAGAACGCCGCCGAAGCGGTATCCGGGACCGATGCAGAGCAGTCGGCCGTCGCCACGCCGAGAGCGACAGACAGCGTGCGTTGCGCAATCGGCATGCCGGCGACCGCGAGCAACTCGAGCAGCGACCGTGTCGAGCGGGGGAGGGCGTCGACGCGCGCCCAAAGCACCTCGTCCAAGCGCAATTGGCTGCCGGCCTGCAGCTGGCGCGCGCCCGCGTGGCGGACCATTTCGCGCAAAAACAGCGGATGTCCGAGCCCCTCCGCCGCGATGCGCGTACGCTCCTGCCAGGCGGGTCCGTGTTTTTTGGGCAGCAAGCGTTCGACGAGCAGGCGTGATTCTTCCGCGGACAGCGGGCCCAGCTCGAGCTTCGATGCCTCGAGTCCCCAGCCCAGCGCGGCCGCGTGCGGACTGGGACGCTGGGCGAGCAGCCAGAGCATGCCGGGCCCGGGCGCGCGAAAAATCGCAGACAGCAGCGCCACGCTATCGACGTCCGCCCACTGCAGATCGTC
>Ga0247783_1000377_pt1 | contig 13811 bp, 12 predicted proteins | sample UWRJL064202C5_FD_179911 | JGI IMG/M metagenome (GOLD analysis project Ga0247783, IMG submission 179911) | Plant litter microbial communities from Arlington Agricultural Research Station in Wisconsin, United States - UWRJ-L064-202C-5 | ecosystem: Environmental > Terrestrial > Plant litter >...
TCGCGAACACCCAAAGCGTGTCGTCACTTCGAGCGCGGGCGAACGCCAGCGCTTCGTCGAACGGACGCAACCCCCCGCGCACGGGCTTGATCAATCGCTGCGCGTCGTCGAGCAAAATCAGGCGCGGCGCGGGCGCCCCCGCGCCGCCCTCGCCGGCCAACGCCGCGCGCAGTTGCCCGTCGCCGTCAGCCCGACATTCGAGAGTGACGGCCGAGTCGACTCGAGCTTCCAGCCGGCGCAGCAAGCATGATTTCCCCAGGCCTCGCGCGCCGACGATGGCGACGACGCCTCCCCGGCGCGCATCAGCTCGTGCGGCCAAGGCATCGATGTGGCTGTCGGCTAGGCACGGCACCCAGCCGTCGCTCTGACGCGTCGGTGACAGGATCGCCAATGCCTTTTCGTTGAGCGGCAACAACTGCTTCGACGGCTGATCGCCGGCAAGACGCGCCAACTCGCGCTTGAACAAATAGGCGTGTGCCCGCCGAGCCAGATTGAAGTGCGTGAGCCAGTTGCGCAGCGTCTTGTAGAAGCCGACCACGAACAGTTGAACTGCGGCGATCATGGCGGCGAAGAAGCTCTTCCAACCGCTGCGATTGGCCAGGACCCAGGCCTGAAGCTCGGATTTCCGGCGAACCCGTTCGACGCGCTGGAACACGACCTCCCTCCACCAGCGAACCAAAATCAAGAACACCGGGATGGCGGCAAACCAACACGTCGAATAGACCCAGCTGTAAACGGTGCCGCGCCCCACCAACCGCTCACACACCAGCAAGACGAGCATGAAGCCCACCACCGTGCGGCCCACCAACCTGAGGGAGCGAAGCCTGAGCGCGGGGATCTCGTCGCTGGACGATACTTGGGAGGTGGACGAGCTCGCGGCTATGGCATTGATGACGTTCACGATCAGTGCACCAGCGAGTAGCCAACCGATGATTGCCTCTGCCAATTGCACTTCGAGTAGGCCATCGGCCGAAGCAGGAAGCAGCCACGCCAGCAGAGCAAAGAACAGCAAAGACTCCAGCGAACGATAAAATCCCATCAGGAAGCGCACGGCCTTCCTCGATAGACCGTATGAACTCCGCTGTTCGCGGCGCTCCAATTCGGCGAGCCGCTCGTCGATCAGCGAAAGCCAGCGAGGGCTGTGGCGTCTCACCCAGACGAAGGCGACCAAGCCGAGCAGCCAAAACAAGGCCACGGCGGCCAAGGGCCAGAACGATACGCCTTGGATACGCTGACGGCTGCGCAGCTCGCGCAGCCACACCCGTCCGACGTGGGCGTGGTAACGCAAGATCAGCAGCAACTGCCGAGCCTCGTAACGCGATTGCTCGAATCCAGCCCAGGTAAAGCCGATGATGTCCGCGCGCTTTTCCGGAGAGAGAGCCGAGAGCAGCTTCAGTCGACCGTTATTCAGCGCATCGACTTCGACCAGCAGCACGGCCGAGCGCAGCGCCCGGACCGCGCGTTCCTCGGCACGGGCCGCTTCGAGCCGCGCTTGTACGGCCTTTCGGCGTTTGCTCAGCTCGCCGAGCGCAATGTTCGCAGGAATGTCAGTCAGCGGGTTCGGGCCGATTTCGGGCATCGCCGAGACGGTGGAGTCGACTTCGTCGAGCGCGCGGCCTAGCTCTTCCCGGGAAGCTCGCAGCGTTCGCCGCAACGCATCATACGTCTCGTCTGCCAGCTCGGTCGTCGACATGGCGTCGCTGACCCGCTTCTGCCAACCCAGCAGGCTCTCCTTGCGCGAAGCCAGCGCGACACGCGCTTCGTTGAAATGATCCTTCCACTTCGACAGCGTGAGTTCGAGACCAATTAGACGCGCGAGTTCCTTGCCGACGAGCCGTTCGGCTTCACTGCGCACGAGCTGCGCCGCGTCCAGAACGCGCTTTCGTTCCTCCTCCGCCTCTCGCACGTGACGTTGTTCGTCCGTCTCTTTCGGCTTCGCTGCCTCGACTCGGGCGTGGTGCGCGAAGAGCAGATCGTCCCGTTGCTGCTTGGGTAGCGAGTAGTACTCGAGCCGGACACGGTCGAGTTGCTCGCGAGCCAGCCATTGCTTCGACGACAGCATGGCCGCGTCGGTGCTGGCTGCGAGCTTCGACGCTGGGCCACTCAGCTTGACCTTGGCCTTCGCGACGGGCGCGACTCCCGCATCCGCGCGCTCATCCACGACGCTGAGCAGCACCGCGAGCCGGACGCGCTCGACCTGCTGCGCGGGCTCGTCGGTCACCGGCACCGCGAACAGGCTTTGCGGCTCGACGTTGACTGGCAGTGTGCCGGCGATCAATGCGCGAATCTGCGCGGGCCGGGCGTCGAGTTCCGGAGCGCCGCCATCGATTTCGAGTGCGGCTGCTACCTGCACGCCGCCGTCGTCGACGCCAGCGTCGGCGGCCAGCGACGGCACCGGGCTTCCGAGCACGAGCAGCAGCAGCAGAGGCGCCCAGCTCGCCACGACCGACGACCGACGACCAACCGCGTTGAATCGCATTCATGGACCGTACAGCGTCGGAGAAAGCGTCACAACTGCGTCGCTCGCGCCAATCGAAGTCTCCCGCCGAGCCCTCACGCGAGCGGTCCCCCCGTCGGGGATCGCGAAGCGCGTCACTCAAAACTTGTAGCTCGCGTCCACGTATATGCCGTTGAGGTGGATGCGGTAGTCGTCCTTGCCGGCGTAGCTGCAAAATGCGCACGCATCGTTGGCGGGGTTGGTGACCGCACCGCTACCGAAGCGGTAAGCATAGGCGACGTTCGCTTGCCAGGCGCCCCCATTGTAGCCCGTGCCGAGCGTGAACACCTGCGTTGGCCCAGGCGGCGTGCCGAACGCCGTGGGGTAGGTCGCGTTGCCAACCTGCGTGTCGTACACGTAGCCGGCGCGCAGTGGCACTCGAGCGAGATGTGCGGCGTGGTCGTGCAAGATTCGGTATTCGACTCCGACGCGCCACGTCTGTGAGTTCTTCCACTCGAAGATATTGCTCACCGAGGTTGCCCCGCCGGAGCCCGGTGCGGGTGTGCCCTCCAACGAATCGCCCTTGTTCTGGCTGTTGAAAGCGTACTCGAAATCGACGGCCAGCGACGCCGGGACCCTGAAGCGATCGAAGTCTGCGCGGCTACCGATACCGAGCTTTGCGGGCAGCTTGAAGTGGGTCGAGATATCCGTGTACTCCGTGGCGAGCGCGATGCCGTGCGAATTCGTCACCTTGGTGTTGACCATGTTTCGGAACACGGCGCCGAACTCGAGCCAAGGCAAGGCAGTCCATTGCACACCGGCACGGAGGCCAGTGAAGTTCCAGCCCGACATCTCGAAATCGAGGACTGGGACCAGGCCCGAAGCCGGATCGCCCTGGTAGCGCGAAAGGGACACGTAAGTGACGCGATAGCCGAGACCGAAGCGTAAGTTCGGCGAGGGGTTGAAGGCGATCGCAGGCGTCGTCTCCAAAAAGAATAGCTCGGTGCTGTTCTGATAGCTGCCGGTCCCGTATTTGTAAGTTGCCCCGGCGGAGGCGATCGGAAATACGCCGACGCCCAGCGTGAGCATCGGGTGCAGGCGGTACGCGCCGCCGACCAGAAAGAACGGCGCGATCGTCGTCTCCGAATCCACGTCTTTGCCCACCTGCAAGGCGCCAGGGCTGGCATGAATACCGCCCACGAGCAGTGAGAAATCGCCGAGCACTTCGCCGCGCTCGATATGGCCGAGACCGGCGGGTTTGTGAAACATCGCCGAGGGATCTTTGGCGTAGCCGATCGCCGTTCCGCCCATGCCCATGTGCCGCGCCGTATACAACATGGGCGTGTCGTAGCCGCCCGCTCGTGCAACGCGCGGCGCGCTGAGCAAGATCCCGAGCGCAGCTAGGCCGATCAGACCTCGCTCGATGAACTTCATCTTCGATCCGCCGCGCTTCAGCTACCACCCTCACCGCCGCCGCCGTCGCCCGGTTCTGGCAGGCCACTGCAATCGTAGAAGGCAGCCGCGCAGCCGCTGTCCCTGCGGCACTTGGCGCAGTCTTCGCTCGTCGGCGCCGGACCGCACGAACCGAGACAGTGCGACTTCGCACATTGGATGTCCGCGCCATAGCAAGCCAGGCACTCCTCGCTGAGCGGCTCCGACTTGGGTGACAGGCCATCTTGGACGCAGCCACCCACGCACGCCGCTTCGTCGCTCATCTGCAAGCAGCTTGCGCCGCACGTGCCCACGATCACGGGCATGTTGTTGGCGCATACGGTGCTGACGTCGCTCGTAGAAGAACAGGCCTTGTCCGGCACTGTTTGGGCCAAAAACTCCGCTGAAGTGAACTCGGCGTTGTTGCCCACGCAGTGCGACGGCGCGCTGCCACCCGAACCACCGTTGGAACCGCTGCTATCTTCGTCGCTGCTACAGCCCAGCAGCGAAAGCGCGGCCATCGTCGCTGAACCCACGAACGTAAAAAAATGTCGCATGCGACACCTCCTCAATTGAGGAGCCTAGTCCGATGCCATTTTCCTCGCTAGGAAAAGCGCCTGCTCCGCTAGAGGCGAATTTGCCGAGCAGTTCCCAGAGCGAGGGCGCCTGTAAGCTCGCCCGGGTGAGCCGCGTTTTCCCATCGTCTGTAGCGATCGGAGAAAACTCACCATGAAACCGGCCCAAATACTCGCCTATCTCTTGCTCCTACCTGTAGCCGCATGTACGCGCTCGGCTTCGCCGCCTGAAGCGCGCAACGCAGCGAACACGCCATTCAGCAACAGTGAGCCGAGTAACGGTGCCTTCGCGTCCAGCCCGGGCGGCGCGGCCGAAGCATCGGCACCCGCGCCGATGCCCAGCCCAGCGCGCGGTACTGCCAACGACAGCGCCGCGGCGGCCGCGCCACGCGCAGCACGTTCAGGCTCGGCGTATCAGCCGCGCGCCGAGAAGAAGGCCGAGGAGCGCCCGGGCTTGGGCACGACCTGGGGCGAGACGCGCACGAGCTACGTGTCGAGCGCGCCCTTCGAGCGCGCGGACTACTCGCGACCCTTCGCGCTGGTCTCGCTGAACTACAACGACGACGCGGGCATTCAAGCCATGGCCCGGCGTCTGGGGAACTCTTACGCGAGCTTCGATCGCACTGGAGTCGACGCGGCGCAAGGCGCCGTCAGCGTGCGGCTATTGGACGAGAACGGCGTGCCGTTGCCCAGCGCAAGCTTCGGCGGCAATGACTATGTCGCCGGCTCCGACGGTCAACGCTACGTGATTCAAATCGAGAACCACACCAATAATCGATTCGAAGCGGTGGCAACCGTCGACGGCCTCGACGTGGTCGATGGCAAGGATGGAGGCCTCGGCAAGCGCGGCTACCTGATCAATCCCTGGGCCACGCTGCAGATCGACGGCTTCCGCCGCAGCCAATCGGCAGTGGCCGCCTTCCGCTTCGGCGCCGTGAAAGATTCCTATGCCGCTCGCAAAGGCAGCGACCGTAACGTGGGCGTGATCGGCGTGGCCTTCTTCCACGAGCGCGGCAGCTCATTGCCCTGGAGCGAACGCGAGCTCGAGCGGCGCGAGTCCGCCAACCCCTTCCCCGGCGGTTTCGCCAGCCCGCCGCCCACGCCCCTCGCGCGCTGAAAAGTTGGAGTACGGCGGGGCTTTCTCCGGGCCCCGGCCGTTACCGACGAACGAGCAAGCCAGATGCGACAGATCCGAGCTGCTCGTTCACTTTTGTGCATAGAATCCCAATCGTGAACAGCCGTTGCTTTTGGATTTGGGCGCTTTGCCTGGGCGCGCTACTGGTCGTGGGCTGCAAGAAGAAGGCGGACAGCGAAGCCGGCGGCAGAGCCAGCGCCGACGCGCCGGCCAAGCTGCGCGTCGCGGTCATCCCCAAGGGCACGACGCACGAATTTTGGAAGGCAGTCCACGCGGGGGCCGAGAAGGCCGCGCGTGAAGTGAACGTGGAAGTGATTTGGAAAGGGCCGCTCAAAGAAGACGACCTCAAATCACAAGTGGACTTGGTGCAGAGCTTCACAGCGCAGGGTGTGTCTGGCATCGTGCTCGCGCCGCTGAACGACACCGCGCTCGGCGCGCCGGTGAAGGCGGCGCTCGACGCCCGGGTGCCAGTCGTGATCTTCGACTCCGACCTGAAAGACAAATCTTACCTGAGCTTCGTGGCTACCGACAATCGCGCGGCGGGTCGGCTCGCGGGCGAGCGCATGGCTAAGTTGCTCGCCGGCAAAGGCAGCGTATTGGTGCTTCGCTATCAGGAAGGCTCGGCCAGCACGAACCATCGCGAAGAGGGCTTTTTGGAGGCGATTCGAAAGTTTCCGGACATCAAAATTGCCTCCGAAAATCGCTACGCCGGCGCCACCACCGAGACCGCACACGCAGCGAGCGAGAACCTGCTCTTGGCGCAGAATGCCTCCAAGGGCACGATCAACGGCATCTTCACGCCCAACGAATCGACCACCTTCGGCATGCTGCTCGCGCTGCAAAAGGCCGATCTTGCCGGTAAGGTGCGTTTCATCGGCTTCGACTCCTCCGAGAAGCTGGTCGCGGGCGTGAACGCCGGCCAGATCGACGCTTTGGTGCTGCAAGACCCGCTGAAGATGGGCTACCTCGCGGTCAAGACCCTGGCCGCGCATTTGCACAAGCAACCGATCGAGTCGCGCATCGACACGGGCGCGACGTTGGTCGACCGCGAAAACCTGAAGAGCCCGGAGATCGCCGAGTTGGTCAAGCCGAACCTGGCCAAGTGGCTCGACGCTCCATGACGGAGCTCCGAGTCCCTGCATGAGTGACGGCGCTGCGCCCGCGCTGCTCGTCGCCCTTGGTCTGAGCAAGAGCTTCGGCGCGACGAAGGCGCTCGCGGACGTGCAGCTTGCCTTGCAGCCCGGCGAAGTCCACGCCCTTTTGGGCGAAAATGGCGCGGGCAAGAGCACCTTGCTGAAGATCCTGGCAGGCACGCAAAAAGCCGACTCGGGGACCATGGAGCTCGCAGGCCTGGCCTACGCGCCCAGCACCCCGCAAGAAGCACAGGCGCTCGGCGTCGCGTTCGTATCGCAAGAGCCCGCGCTGTGCCCGGATTTGAGTGTGGCCGAGAACATCTTGCTCGGCGCGCTGCCGGGTCGCTTCGGCTTCGTGGATCGCAAAGAGCAGTGGCGGCGCGCGGGGGCGGCGCTGGCGCGGGTGCTACCCGAAGGCGCTCCGCTGCCCGATCTCGCGCAGCGCGCAGGCGATCTCGGTCAGGGCGATCGACAGCTTTTGTGCTTGGCGCGCGCCTTGGCGCAAGCACAGTGTCGGATCTTGATTTTGGACGAGCCGACCAGCACGCTGAACTCGAGTGAGGCCGAGCGCTTGTTCAGCGTCGTGCGTGAGCTGAAAAAGGGTGGCATCGCCATCCTTTACGTGTCGCACTTCTTGGAAGAGGTCGAGCGCATTGCCGATCGCTACACCGTGCTGCGAGACGGAAAGTTCGTGCACACGGGCGAGCTGGCCGGCACGACGCGCAGCGAGCTCGTGAAGCGGATGGCGGGGCGCGACGTGCACGAGCTGTTTCCACGCTCGGCGCGGACCCCGGGTGAGGTAGTCTTGGAGTTGTCCGAGCTTTCCGGCAAAAAATTGCCCATTTCGGCGTCGCTCACGCTCAGGCGCGGTGAGGTATTGGGTATCGCGGGCTTGCTGGGCTCGGGGCGCAGCGAGCTCTTGCGAGCGATCTTCGGGCTCGACGCCGTCAAGCGCGGCACGCTGCGCGTCAAGGCGCTGGTTGGCCCGGCCACACCTCGACGCCGCTTGGCGCAGGGGGTAGGACTCCTCAGCGAAGACCGCAAGGGAGAGGGCTTGGCCGAAGCGCTCAGCTTGGGCGACAACATCACCCTGTCCAAGCTCGAATCACTGGGCTCGTTCGGCCTCGTGAGCCCAGCGCGACGCGATGCCATCGCGCGCGGTTATCTTTCGCGCTTGGGCGTGCGCGCCCGGGGTCCGGAGCAGCTCGCACGCGATTTGTCCGGCGGCAACCAACAGAAGCTGTGCTTCGCGCGCCTCTTGCACCACGGCACGGACGTGCTCTTGCTCGACGAGCCGACGCGCGGCGTAGACGTCGGTAGCCGCGCCGATTTGTACCGAATCATCGACGAGCTAGCCGCGCGCGGCAACGCCGTGCTGATGGTCTCGAGCTACCTGCCCGAGTTACTCGGGGTGTGCGATCGCATCGCCGTGATGGTGCGCGGCAGGCTCGGTGCCGCGCGCCCCGCGAGCGAACGGAGTGAACACGATCTCTTGCTCGAGGCGACCGGATGATCGAGATTCGTCGGCTATTTCGCACGCCCTGGCTCGGGCCGCTGCTGGCGCTGTGTCTGCTGTACGTGCTCTTCACCGCGCTCGCGCCCGACACCTTCGCGCGCCAAAGTAACCTTCTGACCATGCTGCGCCAGACCGCGGTGGTGGGCATCGCTGCGGTCGGCATGACCTTCACCATCGTGCTCGGAGGCATCGACCTGTCAGTGGGCTCGGCCGTGGCCCTGACCACCGTCATGGTCGCCGAGAGCCTGCGTGCCGGCATGGGTCCGGTCAGCGCGGCGGCGATCGGTGTGCTCACGGGCGGCGTGCTCGGGTTGTGCAACGGCGGGCTGGTTGCTGGCCTGAAAATTTCTCCGTTCATCGTCACCCTGGGCACGATGAGCGTCGTGCGCGGCGTGGCCAAGGGCATCGCCGACGAACAAAAGATCGACGCAGATCCGCGAGGCTTGGACGCCTTGATGCGAAGTCATAGCGGTTCGCTCGCGTTGCCACCCGGCGTCTGGTTGATGCTCGCCGCGACTCTGTTCGGCCTCGGCCTGCTCACCTACAGCAAGCTCGGGCGCCAGATCGTGGCCGTCGGTTCGAACGCGGAAACCGCGCGTTTATGCGGCATTTCTCTGCCCAAAACGACGTTGATCGTGTACGGGCTGAGCGGGCTGTTGGTGGGTTTGGCGGGGGTGCTGGAGTTTTCGACGCTGACCGTCGGCGATCCCACCGATTCGGTCGGCCTCGAACTCGAAGTGATCGCGGCGGTCGTGATTGGCGGAGGCTCGCTCTCCGGCGGGCAAGGTTCGGCCTCCGGCACGCTGGTAGGCGCGCTGCTACTGACGGTGATCAAGGCCGGTTGCACTCACCTGGGATTTCCCAACTGGGTGCAGGAAATCTTCACCGGCTTCATCATCGTGGTGGCGATGAGCATCGATCGCTTGCGCAAGCGAGCGCGTTGATTCAAGCGCCCGCTGGCGTCAACGCGCGCTTCACGAGCTCGAGGCAGGCCGGGCTGAAGGGCAGGGTGAGCGCGAGTTCGTGACCTTTCGCCGACATCTTCTTCCACGTCTTCTGCACCACTTCGATCACCTTTTCGGGCGGGTATTTGCCGCAGAATTCCTCGAACTCGAACTCCAGGAAGGTCAAACACAAGGCATCCTCCATGGTCTGAGTGTCGGGGTTGCTGTGTAGGTTCTGCTTGAGGTTGATGCGACGCACGGCCTCGACTACTTCGCGCTCGTAGCCCAGCCCTTCCAACACGCGCGCGGCCGTGTCGGCATGAAAACGCCCCAGTTGTGTGCGCCATTGCAAATAACCCACGCGCCCGGCCGGGTAGGAAGCGCGCGGGATCTGCCAGCGGCGAATGTGCTGACAACGCGCGGCCAAACGCAACGCCTCGGAGGCATCCGGGGCCAGGCGCTCGACCCAGGCGGACAAGCGCTCGGCGTCCACTAGCTCACGGGGGCGCTCTGCTCCGGAGACGGACAGCGTGTGCGGATCCTCCGCGTTCTCCCGCTCGAAGGCCGTAACTGCAGCTCGGAATCGTGACTCATCCGCAATAGCCATGGCAGAGCAATCTTTACCACGGTGCCGTTAGCCCTGGTTGCCGCAAAAACCCAAGCAAAGGCTACCCCATGCGGACAATGGCGCACTAAGCTGCGCGGCCATGCAATACCGCGCCCTGGGTCGCACCGGCCTCAACGTTTCCGCCATCAGCTTCGGCGCTTGGGCGATCGGCGGCACCTGGGGTCCAGTCAACGACGAGGATTCGCTCAAGGCGTTGCACCGCGCGCTCGATCTCGGAGTGAACTTCTTCGACACCGCGGACGTGTACGGCGATGGTCACAGCGAACGCCTGCTCGCTCGACTGAAGCGCGAGCGTGGCCCCATTTTTCACATCGCCACCAAAGTCGGGCGGCGCCTCGACCCGCACGTGGCCAGCGGCTACACACGCGAGAACTTGAGCGCCTTCGTGGAGCGGAGCGCGACCAACCTGGGAGTCGAAGCGCTGGAGCTGCTGCAGCTGCACTGCCCTCCCACGGACGTCTACTACATGCCCGAGGTGTTCGGCGCACTCGACGACCTGAAGCGCGAGGGCAAACTGAAGCACTACGGGGTGAGCGTGGAGCGCGTCGAAGAAGCGCTCAAGGCCATCGAATACCCCGAGGTTCAGTCGATCCAGATCGTTTTCAACATCTTCCGTCAGCGCCCGGCAGAACACCTGTTTGCCGAAGCACAGCGGCGGAAGGTCGGGATCTTGGCGCGCCTGCCGTTGTCCTCGGGACTACTCGGCGGCAAGCTCAAGCCGGGACAAGAGTTCGCGCCCGATGATCATCGGGCCTTCAACCGCACGGGCGCGGCGTTCGATCGCGGCGAGACATTTTCCGGCGTCGACTTCGACACGGGCCTCTCGGTCGTCGAAGAGCTGCGCGCGCTGCTGCCCGCGGGCATGTCCCTGCCGCAATTTGCCCTGCGCTGGATCGACATGCACGACGCCGTCACCTGCTCCATTCCTGGCGCCAAGCGTCCCGAGCAAGTAGCGGAAAATGCCGCCGCGTCCGACTTGGCGCCGCTCAGCAGCGACGTCATGCGACGCGTAAAGGAGCTCTACGAGCTGCGCGTACGACCCGCCGTGCATCAATGCTGGTGAGCACAGCCAACTTCTTGCACGCTCACTGGGGGCGAGCCGTCAGCTTGAGCAGGCGGCCGATGCGCGGCTTGGCCAGGGTGAGGTCGGCCAGCGTATGCTCGTCGAGCGTAGCGAGGAACTGACTGGTGGCGTCGTTCAAGAGCGACTTCAAGCGGCAAGCCGGCGCAATCACGCATGGTCGCTCGTTTTCGCGCAGGCACGCGACTAGGCCGAGTTCGGGTTCCATCCCGCGCACGATGGCGCCGAGCGTGAGCGTGCTCGGCTCGGCGCTCAGCCGAACCCCCCCGGATTTGCCGCGCGTGGTTTGCACATAGCCGAGTTCAGCCAGCTTTTGCACGACCTTGAGCAAATGGTTGAGCGAGATCCCGTAGCGATCACTGATTTCGCCCACGGTCAGCTTTTCGGGCGCGACGCAGGCGAGCGCGATCAGCGTCCGGAAGGCATAGTCGGTGTAAGAGGTCAGTTGCACGGTACGACTCCGTGCGCTCGTCGCGCGCTAGGCCGGGTGCGGCGCGGCGAACGCATCACAGTGAATGCGACTCAGCGAGGCTCCGGCCAAGTATGCGCGTTTTCTCAGTGATTGCACGAGCGCAGGCTGCCCGCACACGAACAGCCGGTGCGCGTCGAGCTTCGGGTGACGCGAAAAGACGACTTGGTCGAGGGGCGCGAGTTCGAACTGCCAAAGGCCCTGCGCGCCGAGCTCGCTTTCTGGACCGGACAGCAGGCTGCCGAACAGCTGCAGGCTGGGCAAGGCCTCGGTCAGAGCTTCGAGCTCGGAGCGTAGATAGATTCCCGACAGCTGCGGGCTGCCGTGAAATAGCGAGATCGCGCCACGGTGCCCGTGCTGGGCGGCGGTCCTGAGCACGCCCAACAAGGGCGCGAGTCCGGTGCCCGTGCCGGCCAGTACGAGCGGCCGATCCGGCTCGCCTTCCTGATAAAAGCATTCACCGAACGGGCCGCGTACAGTCACGCTTTGCCCCAGCGCATGGCGCAGCCAGCCGCTCATCTGCCCATCCGAAAGCAGCGCCACGTGCAGCTCGAGTTCGTCCTCGCTCGGCAATGACGAGATCGAATAGGGACGCATCAAGCCGTCGCTCGGACGAGACAGCTGCAAGAACTGCCCAGCCCGAAATTCGAAGCCCGGCGGGCGCGCCAGCCGGACACCAATCACGTTCGGTGCCAAGGTCGTCACCTGCGTGACGAGCGAGGGATGCGCCAGCGCCGCATCGCATCGTTCGAGCACCAAGTCCTCGCGCGGACGGCAAACGCAGGCCAAGAAGAAGCCTTGCTGCTTCCAGGCGTCCTTCAGGCCCAGCTGCGCCGCCGCGGGCAGCACACCGGCCGTGGCGCGCAGCAGGCAGGATTGGCAAGCGCCGCTGCGACATAGCGAATCGACCTGCTCGCCATGACGAAGCAAGCACTCGAGCACGCTCTCGCCGTCCTCGAGCCTGTAGTCTTTGCCTTCGAATTGCAGCATCCGCGTGCCCACTGCCTAGCGGCTGACGATATCGCCCTTGACGCTCAGTGCGATCGCGGCAGCCTCGTTGATCAGCGCGGGGGGAACGCCCAGCTCGGTCAGCGTGGCTCCGAGATTTTCCATCACGGCGTTGAAGTGCAGTTCGGTGAGATTCATCCGAGCATGCGCGGCGCGCATGTCCTTGCCCGCGTACGCGTTCGGACCGCCGAACGCGAACGTCAAGAACGCCTTCTGCTTGGCGCGTTGCCGGTCCATGTCGACGTCGTCGAAAAAGCTCGAGATGCGCTCGTCGGCCAGCACCTTGCGATAGAAAATGTCGACCGCGGCATCGACCGCTGCCTCACCACCGAGTCGGTCGTAGATGGAAGTGCTCATGTTTCGTCCTCTTTTCCGGATTTGCGTCGAGTCTGGCGCACGCTTGCTCACGCTTGCTCACGCGCGCAGACGCGCATAACTGGTATATCAAATACCTGTTCTGGTCAATCGCGAAAGTGTGCTCCCCTACCCAAGGGGGTGATGGGCGCAGCCAGCCTTTACCGGTCAGCGCCAGCAGCACGCTGGTCCGTATCAGCGCGAGGCGCGCAAATTGCTTCACGTCGGCATGGACATCATCTGGACGAAGGGCGCTTCGCTGACCGAAGTGATGTTGCGCCTGTTGGTAGCGGTCGCAATCGGAGGATTGATTGGCTGGGATCGGCAGCGCGCGGACAAACCCGCGGGGTTGCGAACGCACATGCTGGTCGCGCTGGGCTCGGCGAGCTTCACGCTGCTGGGTTTCGAAGTTGGCGATCATCTGGCGCCGAAGACCGGCCCGGGCTTCGATCCGACTCGAGTGCTCCAAGGAGTGATCGGAGGTATCGGATTTTTGGGCGCGGGCGCCATCATTCAGAACCGGGGGCAGGTCTCGGGCATCACCACGGCGGCCAGCGTTTGGGTCGCGGGCGCGCTCGGTTCCGCGGCCGGCGTGGGCGCCTACGTGCTCGCCGTGTTCACGGCGCTGTTGGCTTTCGCGATTCTGCGCTTCGTGAACCCCGGCGCGCACAGCTCGTCCCCGTCGAACCCGTCGAACCCGGATCCGCACAGCTCGCAGCCCTCGGACCCCGGCCCGCAGAACGTGCGCTCAGACACCTAAGCGCTCTCACACGTCGAAGTCATCCATGCCGCCATCGTCGAAGTCGTCCGCGTCGTCCTCGGAGGCGCCATGGTCGTCGTGCGCCTCGGCCGCGTCAGCCACTCCGCCGTCGTCCCCAAAGCCACCCAGTGCGGAAAAGAAGCTCTGTGCGACCATGCTTCCGACGAAGCCCATCGCGAAGCTCGACAGCAGATTCGCCCCGAAGCCCAACGCTCCCGAGCCCATGGTGCGTTCCAGAATGCCGGGTTGCCGTACTTCCGCGCGCGTTGCGACCCGCGCTAGCGCTTGGGTATCCTCGATTGGGGTCGCCGCGATGGCGCCTTTTTCGGCGGGAGGCGCG
>Ga0247783_1000379_pt1 | contig 13768 bp, 6 predicted proteins | sample UWRJL064202C5_FD_179911 | JGI IMG/M metagenome (GOLD analysis project Ga0247783, IMG submission 179911) | Plant litter microbial communities from Arlington Agricultural Research Station in Wisconsin, United States - UWRJ-L064-202C-5 | ecosystem: Environmental > Terrestrial > Plant litter >...
GGGCCTTCCTGCACTTTGTGCAGGAACACAATATTGTCTTTATGCTCTGTTGCATTCAAATGCACGTTGCCTATACCCGTCACTGTTTCCGGCAGTGTGGTAATTTCAAAATAGTGAGTGGCGAACAAGGTAAACGCGCGTACTTTTTCCGCGAGATGTTTAGCGCAGGCCCAGGCGAGCGAAAGGCCATCAAAGGTGCTGGTGCCGCGTCCGATTTCATCCATCAACACCAAACTGCGCTCAGTGGCGTTGTGCAAAATATTCGCGGTTTCAGTCATCTCCACCATAAAGGTGGAGCGGCCACCGGCTAAATCATCGGCTGAACCTATGCGAGTAAAAATGCGATCGACAATTCCAATCGTCGCTTTTTGCGCAGGCACAAAACTGCCGATATGGGCGAGCAAGGTAATCAGCGCCGCCTGCCGCATGTAAGTCGATTTACCACCCATGTTTGGGCCGGTGATGATGAGCATATGGCGCTGCGGATTAAATTCCAGATCATTAGGTACAAAAGGTGCGCTGGTGACTTGCTCAACTACCGGGTGGCGTCCACCACTGATATTAATACCGGCGCGCAGTGATAATTCCGGTTTGCAAAATCCGAGCGCATCCGCGCGCTCAGAAAGTGTGGCGAGTACATCCAACTCGGCTACCGCAGCAGCAGAGTCCTGCAGTGGAATTAATTGTACATTCAAAATATCAATCAATTCTTCGTAGAGCGCTTTTTCGCGCGCGAGTGCGCGGCTCTGCGCCGATAGCGCTTTATCTTCAAATTCTTTTAATTCGGGCGTGATATAACGCTCGGCATTTTTTAACGTTTGGCGACGAATATAATCCGCTGGTGCTTTTTCGGATTGCGCTGCAGTCAATTCAATAAAATATCCGTGCACACGGTTGTAACCGACTTTTAATGTCGATATGCCGGTGCGCTCGCGCTCGCGCGTTTCCAGATCCAACAAATATTGGCCCGCATTGGTACTGATATTGCGCAAATCGTCCAGCTCGGCATCGTAACCTTCAGCAATTACACCGCCCTCGCGGATCACCACCGGCGGGTTTTCAATAATCGCACGCGATAATAATTCTACCAACTCAGGAAAGGTGGAAATTTGCTGTGCAAGATTTTTTAATTGTGGAGAGTTTTTATGAACTAATTCATTCTGTAATTCAGGATAGGTACCAATCGACATCAACAAACGCGATAAATCGCGTGGGCGCGCGGAGCGCAACGCGAGGCGACCGAGAATGCGCTCCATATCGCCGACGCGTTTCAAAATGCCATTAAAAATTTCAAACGCGTAATTGTGTTGCAACTCGGCAATGGCATCTTGTCGGCCGATCAATAAATCCAAATCGCGCAGTGGGCGATTTAACCAGCGGCGCAACAAACGGCTGCCCATACTGGTAGCGGAACGATTTAACACTGAAAATAATGTGTGTTCATCGCCACCGGTTAAATTGATATCCAATTCCAAATTGCGGCGTGTGGCTGCATCCATAATCACCGCTTCATCGCGATTTTCATGGGCAAGGCTGCGTACATGGGGCAGGGCGGTGCGCTGGGTTTCACGCGCGTAACTTAATAAACAACCGGCGGCACAGAGCGCAGTTTTTAAATGCTCACAACCAAAACCGGCTAAATCTTTAGTGGAAAATTGTTGGATCAATAACCGCTCGGCGGTTTCCAAATCAAATTCCCAGGGGCCACGGCGGCGCAAACCTTTGCGATTTTCCACCAGCGATGGCGTAGTGACATGATCGCTAATTAATAATTCGGCCGGGCTTAAACGCTGCAATTCTCCCAGTGCCGATTCCAAGCCTTCCACTTCCAATACCAGGAAGCGACCACTGGCCATATCGAGTGAGGCGATACCAAAGGTCTCGCCTGCTTGATGTAATGCCACCAACAAATTATCGCGGCGCGAATCCAGCAGCGCTTCATCGCTCACCGTACCCGGCGTCACAATGCGCATCACTTTGCGTTCTACCGGCCCTTTGCTGGTTGCTGGGTCGCCAATCTGCTCACAGACGGCAACCGATACACCTTCTTTTACCAGCTTGGCGAGATAACCATCGGCCGAATGGAAGGGGATACCCGCCATGGGGATAGGCTCGCCATTGGATTTGCCGCGCGCAGTGAGGGTGATGTCCAGGATCTCCGAGGCGCGTTTGGCATCGTCAAAAAAAAGCTCGTAAAAATCCCCCATGCGATAGAACACCATCTCGTCTTTGTGCTGGGCTTTGATGCGCAGGTACTGTTGCATCATGGGGGTTTGCTGGTCTGTAGGCTCTATTGCGTTCATTGCGTAAATATCTTTTAAGTTATTGATTTAAATATTAATTAATTGATCTTGGCGGTTTCAGAGGCTTGGATTAACGAGGCAGATTACCTCTCAAGACGACAAAGCCGCCAAGGCACTTTCCTCCCGAGCCATTGAGGCCATGAAGCCCACATCAAAAGAGCTTGCTGACTCGGGTGAGAATCGCGGTCTGAGGGTGACCTGCGGTGCAAAAGGGATTAAGACCTTTATCTACCGCTATCGCAGTCCACTTACCAATAAATTGGTGCAAATAAGTATCGGGCATTATCCCACAGTCTCACTGGCTGAGGCGCGCCTCAAATGCGCCGAATTGAAGTTGATGCGAGCCAATGGTCGCTGCCCCGCCTCTGAGCAACGCGGGCGAAAGGTGGAGGAGCAGAAGGTTCAACAAGACTTCCAAAACCAACCAGGCGCATTTACTGTAAAGGACGTGGTAGAGCTCTATCTCACCCAGCATATTGAAGACCGCAAGGTAAATGGAAAGATCATCTCTGGCGTTCGCAAACCCAAAGGTCAGTCTGAAACACGGCGCACGTTGTATGGTGATGCAGTAAGAGTGCTAGGTGATATACCTGCGGTAGATGTAACCCGTAAAGATATTACCAATTTGGTGATGGCGATTATTGAGCGCGGTGCAAAGGTGCAAGCTGGAAATGTATTGCGGGAACTCTCTGCTGCGTATGAATACGCAATTGGTTTGGAAAAATTACCCGATACGTTTGCCAATCCTGCTTTGTTGGCAAAGGCCGGATTACGGCAAGCAAAAGTAAAATTAACTTGTGAGCGCGGCAAGCGCGTTCTCTCCGAAGTGGAATTAAAAAAGCTACTGCAATGGTTACCAGGCTCCGCCTACTCGACCACGCAAAAAAATGTACTCAGGTTCACCCTATGGACTGGTTGCCGCACTGGAGAAATTTGTGCGGCAGAATGGAATGATATCGATCTTGATAAAAAGACATGGCACTTGCGCGATACTAAAACTGGTGTTGAGCGTCATGTGCAATTATCCACTCAAGCAGTCGAATTTCTAAAAATGTTGAAGTTGACTACAGGCGATTACTTATTCCCCTTAATAAAAGGCAAAAAACCGCTGCAACAAAATCAACTCACCGAACAAGCATGGCGATTAAGAACTGATGGCCGCATGTTGGATATTGAACCCTGGACCCCTCACGATTTGCGCCGCACAGTGCGCACTGGTTTATCAAGATTAGGTTGTCCCAACGAAGTTGCTGAAGCGATCTTGGGGCACTCCCGTAGCGGAATAGAGGGGACTTACGACCTGCATAAATATGAGAAGGAGTGTTCGCATTGGCTGCAGGTATGGGCGTGCCATTTGGATGGTTTTTAAACTACATTTAGTGGGGGGAGAGAGCGGATAAGATATTTTTAACCATCGAGCTGTAATGGTCGCGACTGGACCTGACAGGTATGCTTGAGGAAAGACGTATAGGGCTTTGAATATAGGTGTTGAATTCTTAATCAAAACCAACGAAGCAACTCTCCCGCTACATAATATCAATCCCATTACTAGGCCCAACGCAAAAAGCAAGGCTGTTCGATCTTAAGAGGGGCTCGGAAATTTCTCTACGGCTTGCAATGCTATGAGCTTCTTGTGTGACACATATAGTTTTGTGATGGCTGGCTCAAGACGGCAACTTTGAGTGCTATTGATCCTAGGTTGCGCAAACTGCAGAGTAATTAAGTAGACTAATCAGTTAACGAGACCGTCTTGGGTTATGTCATCAATCAGGTACCGCACGGGGCAAGCTGCACTAGCAATGAATTGCGCAAGCAAGGTGTCTGCGTGTTCCGCAGTTGATGAATAGATGTCATTTAGTGCCGATCTTAATACGCTAAGAAAAATTGTGTGGCATAGACAATAAGCTCGCTATAATATATGATGAGTAATGCGACATAATAAATTAAAACAACTAAGGAATTGCGTTGTTATGAATAAGGGTTTTGTTTTTTTTTCATGTTTACTCTTGACTGTTGAGCTTCATGCTGAATCCCTCTCTGAAATCTACCTTGCGGCGTTGCAAAATGACTATCAATTAAAAGCCGCAGAATCCGCCTCATTGGCGGAGCAAGAAAGTAAAAATATTGCCAGATCCAGACTGCTTCCAAAAATCGATGCCGAGGGCGCATGGACACACTCGGAAACGACTGAGGAAGTGCACCCACAAAATCCTTTTGCCCTAAATGTTAAACGTATTCAACATACCACGGGCCCTGGCTATAGTATTTCGTTGACGCAACCTTTGATAGACATGACAGCTTACCAGGATTACCAGCGTAGCGAATTGACTGGCCAGATAGCTAATTTAAGCTTGAAAAACGCACAGAGTTCGCTTATTTTGCGCACCGCTGACGCCTATCTCCAAGCAGTGCGGGCTGGTGCCAAGCTTGCGGCGGCGCAATCTGCTGAAGAAGCATATGGCTTGCAATTGAAAGCAGCCAATAAACGATTTAATGTTGGCTTGGCAAAAATATCAGACGGGCTGGAAGCGCAAGCGAGAAATGATTCCGCAGTAGCAAATACAGCTACTGCCAGAAATAACCTGAATATTTCCTTCGATTTTTTAAGTGTTATTACCGGTCAGCGCCACACAAGCCTAAACGCATTAGCTGACAATTTTGTTGCGACTTCACCTGTGCCATCAGATTTTCAACAATGGTCTGAGGCAGCGCAAAAAAATAACCTGGAAATTAATCTCGCCAAGCTCAAGGCCGATGAAGCGCTTAAAAACTATAAGGCCAGAAAGTCAGAACATTTGCCAAAACTTGCGGGAAATCTCAGTTATTCCGAAAACCAATATGATAGAAATTACAATACCGCTGCACCTGATAATTTATACGATGAAGGTGTAAGCGCATCCATAATACTGAGAGTGCCACTGTATAGTGGAGGTAGTGTTTCCGCTTCTGCAAGAGAAGCGAATTATCGCTATTTTGAATTAAGTGATCTTAGTAATCACACAATCAGAGAGGTAATGCAGGAAACTCATTCCCTTTATTTGAGCACTGTAGCCAGTGTTGCCGTGGTAAATGCGCGAAAAGCTGCGATAGCCTCAAGCCAAAGCGCGCTTCTGTATGCGAGACGAGGATATGAGGAAGGTGTAAGAAGTATGATTGATGTACTTAATGCACAAAATATTCTATATCAGGCAAACCAGGATTATTCCGATGCTCTTTATGAGTATCTGATTAGCGGTTTAAGGCTCAGAAATGCTGCGGGCATGCTATCTGAGCGAGATATTGAAGAATTGAGCAAACAGCTTGATCCAACTCGAAAAATTGAATTGCCATCCTCCTCTTAATTTTTAAACTCGTAGAAAAATAGGATCCATCCAGTTATGGACTCTTCACCGGTATTGCTGGATAAACTATTTATACCCTAATGGATTGCACATGAACTTCATAAAATCTAATTTTATATTATTATTCTTTTGGGCCGCTCTTGCCGGCTGTGGCGGGGGCACCGTTGATTCGGACGAGGACCTAGCAGAAGTCGAGGTCAAAAATCGGCTGGCGGCGAAGGATATTGAGCAAAATTTTTTTGGTTATTGGGACTCAACCCAGGCAAATAATCCAAAATTTGAATTTTTCTCAACTGCTTTTGAGCCCATACCTGTTGCGCCCCAAGAAAATCTTATAAAAACGGGGCGCATTTTTGAAAATGGAGTATTGGTAAATTATTTTTACTGGAATTTGCAGGTCAACGGCCAGATCAATCTTAATATGATAAGTCCCTCATGTAATGTGAGGCCACTAAACCTGTGTCAGGTTATCGGTACAGCAAGTATTACCGCTGAAGGTAGCTCCATTTATGATGCCACATGGAAAATTTCATATGACAACAATGACGATGGCATTCAGGACAAAATAATAATCGATAAATATCTGCACAAAGAAATTGGCGCATCGGCATTTTCGAATGGTGAGTTTTACTTAACTCGAAGCAGGGATTTTGGTGTTGCGCTACATGAAGCTGTGCGTGGAGAAATCAGTAATAACATGATTTCTGTAAATTTAAATTTCCTGGAAAAACCAATAACCTTATCAACAATCTACGACAGCAATAAAGCACCCTACATTAATTTCGGTGGCGATGAAAAATCATCCGTTATTAATGAAATGGAATTTTTTGTAACAGATATTGGACACAGGACGCTACCGGTTAAAGAGTGGTACGAAAATGTCAGGCTGCATTCCACTGTCAATAATGGCTTTATATTAACCTTTGAAAAGCACCATAAGGTATTGATACCAGATGATATAAATCCAAAAGCCGTGCAGATCAATGACGCCGAACTGCCGGACGGTATCAGCATAGAATATCCAAACAAAGTTGAAAAATTTAACAATGACATCCTTGTGCGTGCAGGCGATATATTTTACACCTATCTGGGCGTGAACTTTGATGAAGATAAGGCAGCGGGTGGCGGAGGCAATACACTGGTATTTACCTCTAATACAGAAGGTACGTTAAGTCATACCGATAATGTCCGTGGCAATTACTCAGAGAGTAAGAACTTTACCTGGACCCCGCAAAACGATGGATCAATAGTGCTTGATTTTCCCGATTACGGCACGGTTACCTTGCGAGTTATCAAGCCAATCAATGGTGGTCATTTGGTACTTTGGACCAAGCCCACCGAGTGGGGCAGTGAGTATCGCGTCGCTGATTTAATTCGCGATAGTGAACCCGTTTTGAACGAGTATAACCTGCCAGGGCGGTATCAATTTGGGGCGGGGAACACCCAACCCAACGGCACCTACGCTTTTGATGTAACCTTCCACAAAGACAAAACAGTTTCCGGTTATGTACAAGGTTATTGGTTCCAGGATACCAATGGGGATATTGTTAGCTTCCAATGCACTGATTTAATTGGTCTGCCGATCAATAATTATAGTGATTGCGAAAATAAATTTGAAAATATAGCTATGGTAAGCTTGGCACACATCCGCCGAATTCGTTTCATGCATAAGGATGGCAATAACTATCAATCGAAATATGACGGCTCCTATTATGGGGAGTTCTTCGGGATTACTGGCAAATATTACACAACGGTTGCTTTAACTTATCGCTGGCGTCGTGTGGGCGATGAACCGGTGGAAACCAGATAATGCCCCTCTTAGAAATTTGGATGTGGCACAAAAACGGATGTCGTTATGAAAAAAATTTTAAATGGAAGCACACGAATAGATCATATAGCTATCGCTGTGAAAGATATAGACGAAGCGTTATTTCTTTATGAAGGTGTGTTTGGATTTTCATTACTAAAGCGTAGAGAGATTACTGGCGCATTTTCAGGAATGAAGTCAGCCGAACTGGATGCGGGCGGATTTTCTATCGTTTTAGTGCAAGGAACTAGCCCGGAATCACAAGTGAGCCGATACATCGAAGAATATGGCCCTGGTGTGCAGCATATAGCCATTGAAGTTGATGATGTGGTGCTGTTAACGGAAAGCTTAAGGGGCTTCGGGGTTAAATTTGCCACGAACATTATCCGCGGAGATGGCTTGGTTCAGGTTTTTACGCAACGTGAAAATAATAGCGGGATGATGATTGAATTTATCCAGCGAGTACAAGACTGCGTAGGATTTGAAACCAAGAACATACAGCAGTTATTCGAACAATTGGAAGCAAGTGACGCATATTAATTCAGGGAGATGTCGCAATGCGTTTAACAATTGTCGATAAACTATTTACACATACCAAATCCATTCCCAACGACGTAGCTTTCCGATATTTGCATGATCTGGACTCAGTGCCGGAGGAGTTAACTTATAAGGAACTATGGCAGCAAGCTAGCGCCATAGCTGATTTCCTTAAAGTAATTGCAAAGCCTGGTAGTCGTATTATGTTGTTTTTTCCTGCGGGTATGGTCTACGTTAAGGCGTTTTATGGCTGTCTTTTGGCAGGAATGATTGCAGTGCCCCTGTACCCCCCGCGTCGCAATGTGAAATCTGACCGTATTGTTAATGTTGCAAAAAGTTGCCATGCGCATATAGCACTGACAACGCAAGCGATGCTTGCGGGTATACAGTCTTCATGGACCGAGCAGAATACCACCGGGATGCCATTGAGTTTTTATACGGTGGATGATATTGCCTTGAGAGGCTCTGCCTCTGGGCAATGTTCTGATATTGATATTAATTCACCCGCTTTTTTGCAGTACACCTCCGGTTCCACGGGCACGCCAAAAGGGGTAATCATCACCCACGAAAATATTATGGCTAATACCGCCTATTTAACGCTAATGGCGGACGGCAAAAAGGACGATGTCTTCGTAAATTGGTTACCTTTATTCCATGATCTGGGTTTAATCACTGCGGTGTTATGGCCAATTTATTTGGGGGCTTCCTCTGTATTGATGGCTCCAGCAAGATTTGTACGCAATCCCGCTATGTGGCTCAAAGCGATAAGTCACTACCGTGGATCAATGTGCGGCGCCCCCAATTTTGCCTACGACTTGTGCGTAAATAAGATCGCGGACACAGAACTGTTGACGCTGGATTTAAAAAGCTGGCGCGTGGCTTACAATGCGGCGGAGCCTGTGAAAGCTGAAACGTTAAATACATTTACAGAACGTTTTTCCGCGCACGGTTTTAAAGGCGAAGCGTTTTACCCGGGTTACGGTATGGCTGAAGCTACTGTATTTATTACCGGGGGGGATCCAGCTCGCGTTCCTGTACAAATCACTGTTGACAGACAAACCCTGGCGCAGCACAGGCTCGAGGTAATAGATAGCGATAACCCCGTCGTAGGGGTGAAGCTTGTCGCTTGTGGCAAGGCCTCCCCACCACATGATGTTCGTGTGGTAAACCCTGATACCAGCGTGGAATTACCAGATGGATCTATCGGTGAAATCTGGTTCTCTGGCCCAAGTGTCTCACCGGGTTATTGGGGATTGCCAGAATTGTCAAAGGCATGCTTTAACCAAAAAATTCTTGGTCAGGACTCTAACTCCAATAATTACCTCAGGACAGGGGATCTCGGTGTTATATGGCATGGCGACCTGTTTGTCACTGGACGGATAAAAGATCTCATTATTCTCTGCGGTAAAAATTATTATCCCCAGGACATCGAAACCTCAGCAGTTACTGCACATAGTGCCTTGCGGCCGGGGCATTGCGCGGCTTTCGAAAATAACAGCGATCAACTCATTATTGTTGCTGAAATTGAGCGAGAGTATTTTCGATCCGTTAATCCCGGGGAAGTCATCAAAGCAATTCGTCAGCAAATAACTCATGATCACGGCTTGGGGATAACCGAAGTAATATTACTTAAGCCCTACAAAATACCAGTGACATCCAGTGGGAAAATCCAGCGCGCCAAAACCAAGCAATTATTCCTTGATAAAGGGCTGGATGTCATTGCACACACCGGTTTCGGGACTACAGATAATTACGTTGCCCCGACTTCAACACTAGAACACTTATTGTGTGACATATGGAGTTCAGTGCTTAAACTGGACCGCATTGGCATTAACGATAATTTTTTCAATGTTGGTGGCAATTCTTTGCATGCGGTGGAGATATCCGCAGAGTTGCAAAAAGCAATCAACATAATATCAATCGATGCCGAGCTATTGCTGGAGCATTCCACTATCGCTCAATTAGCGCAATTTCTTGAAATAATGATTGTCCATGCAAAAAACAAGCAATCCTCCAGCATCAAAAGCCAGCTTGGAACGGTAATTATATGAACCCACAAACTCTCGTTGGATTGCTCTACCAGAAAGGCGCTGCTCTTTCAGTAGAAGATGGCAATTTGCTTATCAACGCGCCAGAGGGGGTTCTGGACGATCAATTGCTAACACTATTGAGGCAACTTAAACCTGAAATAATCAGGTTTTTAAGCAAACTTGAACATTCAAATGCGGCGCCGATAGTTATCAAAGGTGATTATCCGGAATCCTATAAACATGCAACTTCGCTAGCACAACAGCGCATTCTCTTTATGGAAGAACTGGCAGGTAACAATTCCTATTACAATATCCCAGTTGCTTACAGGATTATCGGCTCACTTGATAAATCGGCGCTAAAGAAATCGCTGTTTCTCCTCGTGGCCGCACAAGATATCTTGAGAACGAGATACGTGCTGGAAGACAATAGCTATTTGCAATATGTTGACGAACTACAAGGGTTAAATATTGCAGAAGTTTCATTTCTTGCCGAACCGAACGGCCATAATTTGCTGCAAGAATATTTAGAGCAAGATGCTCATTATATTTTTGACCTGACCCGAGAATGGCCAATAAAATTTTCTCTCATTGAGTGTGGCAAGGATGAATATGTATTAAGCATTAATATCCACCATATCGCGGCTGATGGGTGGAGTGCACGCCATATCGTTAACGAAATTGCGACGGGTTACCAGCTAAACTTGCGATCCGAGGCGGTGGATTTTGGTCGTGCCAACCGCGACTACCAATATGCAGATTATGTTCGGTGGCAAACCGAGTGGCGGGAAACCAAAGGCTACCAGGAAGCAAAGGATTATTGGGCAGGTGCGCTTGAAGGGGTACCGGAATTACATAGTTTACCCACGGATTTCACGCGACCGGGAATTCAATCCGTTGCTGGCGATACTTATAGCACAGCTCTTCCAGGGACATTGGTTGTAGCAGTAAGCACTTGCGCGCGCACCTCCAAAACAACTCCTTTTATTATTTTCCAGGCAGCCTTTGCAGCCTTTCTGGCTCGTTACAGTGGGAAATCCGATATAGTTTTTGGTACCGCGGCAGCCAACCGGCAGCCACTTGAATTCGTTAACACCGTGGGGTTATTTGTAAACACACTCGCCCTTCGCCATTCAGTATCTGATAATCAAAATTTCAGTGATCTGATACAACATGCAATTTCGGTAAACAGCCAGGCACTGCGTTATCAAAATTTGCCTTTCGATGTAGTTGTCGACGAAATACAACCAGCCCGAAGTTTGGGGTACAACCCATTGGTACAGCTTATGCTCGTAATGCAGGAAAATGCTGCTGCGGGTCTAACGCTTGACGGGGTGGAAGTTACTCCAATTACCCAGTTACAAAAAGTTTCAAAATTTGATTTGAGCTTGCACGTTTGCTTTGAAAAAAATGGTATTTCCCTGCACTGGGAATTCAGTACCAGCCTTTTCAAATTCAATACCATAAAAAGAATGGCCGCGCATTTCGAACGTTTGCTAAATGAATGTTTACACCTCCCTGAGCGGAAAATTCATGATATTCCATTGGTTGCCGAGGTAGCGACAACCCCTATAGATATCCATAGATTTCCCATCCCGGAATGCATCCACACATTATTTGAGCGTCAGGTCTATTTACATCCTGGCAATATAGCCGTTTATCAAGACGGTAATAAGCTGACTTACGCGGAATTGGAAAAGCAAACTAAACATATTGCAAAACATCTTTGCGGTGCCTGCTATGGAAAGCCTGTGAGGATAGGATTATGCATGGAAAAGTCCGTTGAATTAATAGTGGGATTGCTAGCGATAATGAAGATAGGCGCTGCCTATGTACCTTTGGATCCTTATTATCCCAAGGAGCGGCTGGAATGGATGATCCTGGATTCAGGTATAGATATATTACTAACTAATCGGGACACGCAATTACCTGAAGGCCTTAGTGAGTCTGTGCGAATTCTTCGATTGGAAGAATTGTTTGATGTTGAGCCGGACGTAAAGTATTTCCCGGCAGCCCTCGTTGATGCTCCTGCCTATATTATCTACACATCGGGATCAACTGGAAAACCAAAAGGTGTTCTGGTTTCTCATCGCAGTTTGTTTTATTCCTTGCAGGCCAATAGTGAACTTATGGCCATACAGCAAAATGATCTGATGCCTACCATCGGTTCACAGGCTTTTGGTGTATCGCTACTCGAGATTCTATTACCGCTGATTTCCGGGGGCGCAGTTCAGGTATTAAAAAAATCGCAAATTGTGAATATAGAACAATTAATTCACACCACCAATAATGTCACAGTTCTCCATGCGGTCCCTAGCTTTATGAGGCAATGGCTGGACCAAGTGATACTCACTGAAAGAGCTGATCAGTATCCGCGTCTGCGATTATTATTGGTCGGAGGTGAAGCAGTGCCGCAAAAACTGCTTGAGAGAATTAAACAATGGCGCCCGGACATCCGTCTGTTGGCTTTATATGGCATGACCGAGTCAGCCGTGGTTTGCAGTAGCTATGCTGCTAATACTGTATTTCATCCACACTACAATATTGGCAAACCTCATCCGAATTCCAATTTCTATGTGCTTGACACTCATGGTCATTTACAACCCCCCGGGGTGCCGGGTGAACTGCATATTGGCAGTTTATCCTTGGCGACTGAATATATTAATCAACCCGAAATGACCGCCGATAGGTTCATTGCTAATCCCTTTGTATCCGAAGATCGGATTTACAAAACTGGTGATCTTGTCAGATTACTTGATGATGGCCACTATGAATTCATGGGGCGGGTAGATAATCAGGTGAGCTTGCGCGGTGTGCGTATTGAACTTGGCGAAATAGAATCGTTAGCCTTGCAGGTCGACGGCGTCAAGCAGGTCATAGCATTCGTTACCAGCATTGGCGATGATGAAAAAACCCTTGCGCTTTATTACACGGCAATTATCGAGGCAGATAAGCAGGATGACTTATCCGAAAAAATAAGAACGCACTTGGCGCAATATATTCCTGACTACATGCGTCCATCAATCATTCAACTTTTATCTGCGTTTCCATTAAATCCAAATGGCAAAGTTGATCGGAAAAATCTTCCGGCACCAGATTTTGTCATTGCTGTAATAGCACCGGAAACCGATATCGAACAGCGTCTTGTTGAAATATGGAAGGTGATGCTACAGCGTGACTCCATAAGCGTTACGGCAAATTTTTTCGAAATGGGAGGGCATTCCCTAATGGCCGCGAGACTGGCAACTGATATAAGATCCGCTTTCGCCATTTCCCTGCCATTAACTGTTTTGTTTCAATCTCCGACTATTAGGTCCTGCGCCCTGTTTATTGAAAAAGTGCTAAAGGAAAAATACGCACAGAGCTTGATTAGTAACAATAACAGCTATGACGCTGAGGAAGATGAAGAGTTAATCCTTTAGGGAAATTTTTCAAGTCGCTGCGGCACGAATCAACTCATTGAAGTTGTTGATAAGAAATCACAAAAATTTATAGAACGGATCTATCGTAATGCCAGTCAGCACCAACAAAATATCTATCGTAAACTTATTGTATAAGTGCTCGCCCAGGTTATTGATTTGCGCCGTTATTGTTGGTGCCATTGCCGGGGGACTTTACAGTCTGATTATTCCCTTTGTCTTGCATGGATTAAATCAGAAGGGCTCCATAGCATCCTTCCTACCTGACCCTATAGAGCTGCATAGGGCGGTATTTTTTTTCGGAATGTGCTTTCTAATTCTTGCTGCAAAAGCA
>Ga0247783_1000381_pt1 | contig 13741 bp, 13 predicted proteins | sample UWRJL064202C5_FD_179911 | JGI IMG/M metagenome (GOLD analysis project Ga0247783, IMG submission 179911) | Plant litter microbial communities from Arlington Agricultural Research Station in Wisconsin, United States - UWRJ-L064-202C-5 | ecosystem: Environmental > Terrestrial > Plant litter >...
TAGGGAGTCGTCATCCCCGCTGCGCTAGGATGACGACTTCCAAATAAATTACCGCTTATCTGTCCACATCCACCGCAAAATCTCTGGCAACAAGCTGCCACCATGTTGATCTGAATGGTCGCCATCGCCCCAAATATATTTGATATCGTAACGCGGGCCTCTATCGCCAAGTTTATCTGCATTCGCATTTGCCCACTCCAACGAAGACAGCATCTGCTGATTCGCTAAAAACCAATTGCCGTGTTCGTTACTAAGGTCGTTACTGCCATCCTGCAAAAAAATGCGCATGGGGCGAATAGGGGATTTCCGAATTAAACCTGGGTAAATATCGCCCCCGGGGATAAGCGGTTTATCCGCAGTCGCAGGCACGTAACCAATGGACGTATAGCTGCCAATGATACTAATCACTTTGCGGAAAACATCCGGTCTATGCCAGGCCACCGTAAAGGCGCAAATTGCACCGCTGCTAGCGCCGCCAATAATATGTTCGTCGGGATTGTTGCTGTAGGGGTATTTCTTGCCAACTTCTGGCAAGAGTTCATCAATTAAAAAACGTGAATAATCATCGCTCAGCGCATCATATTCCGGTGCGCGATGATCTGGGTTAGACATACCCAAGTTGTCAGGGTAATGCTCGCTGAGGTTGCCGGGCGTAATAAAGACGCCGATGGTTTGCGGAATAGCTTTTTGATGAATTAAATTATCCAAAACCGTGGGTACGCGTAGTGAACCTTTGGGATTGGTTGCGCGTTGGCCATCCTGAAACACCAATAAGCTGGGTTTGATTTTGGCTTTTGCTTTGTAGTTAGCGGGCACATAAATCCAATATTGCCGAACAGTGCCTGCGAAGACTTTGCTACGAAACTCAAAAGGACCTTCCAGTTTGCCTTTAGGTACCTTTTTAGTATTGGATGTCTCGGCTTGCTCCAAAGAATCTGCTGTAAGCGGATACTCGCCTATTTGGCGGGGTTTTGGTGTTTCTCCAGCCCATGTCCAGCAGCTCAGGAGTCCTATCAGTAAAATGGCGCTTGTGCAGCTTTTTATCATTATTGTGTACTCGCTGTTAATCCTTGTTGGAGGTTGTTCGTTTTCAATTTGCGCTGATTTATAACATATAAGCGGAGCTAGCCCTACGTGAGTGTGTGTAAAACTATGTTTAGTTAACGTATAATTACCGCACTTTTTGCTGATTAGCATTCATCTCATTATTTATGCATCCATCTAGGTTGAAATAAACATGTCTGGCAATACCTACGGTAAATTATTCACAGTGACTACCTTCGGCGAAAGCCATGGCGTGGCCTTGGGCGCGATTGTGGATGGCTGTCCACCCGGCCTTGAGTTGACCGAGGCAGATATCCAAATTGATTTGGATCGTCGCAAGCCCGGCACTTCGCGCTATACCACACAACGCCGTGAAGATGATTTGGTGAAAATTTTGTCCGGCGTATTTGAAGGCAAAACTACCGGTACGCCGATTGGTTTGATGATTGAAAATACCGACCAACGCTCTAAAGATTATTCCAATATCAAAGATCAATTTCGCCCGGCGCATGCAGATTACACCTACATGCAAAAATACGGCGTGCGCGATTATCGCGGCGGTGGTCGCTCATCGGCGCGTGAAACGGCTATGCGTGTTGCAGCAGGTTCTATTGCTAAAAAATATTTAAAAGATTTCCACGGCATTGAAGTGCGCGGTTATTTATCGCAACTCGGCCCGATTAAAATTGAAACTGTAGATTGGGATCAGGTTGACCAAAACCCGTTCTTTTGCCCGGATGCCAGTAAAGTGCCGGAAATGGAAGCTTTTATGCAGGCGCTCAATAAAGAGGGCGATTCCATCGGTGCAAAAATTACCGTGGTGGCCACCAATGTTCCGCCTGGTTTGGGTGAGCCTATTTTTGATCGCCTCGATGCAGAAATCGCTCATGCATTGATGAGTATTAACGCGGTAAAAGGTGTGGAAATCGGTGAAGGTTTTGGTTCTATCGAACAGCGCGGCACCCAGCATCGCGATGAAATGACGCCGGAAGGTTTCCTGTCGAATAATGCAGGCGGAATTTTGGGTGGCATTTCTTCCGGGCAAGATATTATTGCCAATCTCGCGCTTAAGCCTACATCGAGTTTGCATATTCCCGGCCGCAGCGTGGATGTGCATGGCAATGCAGTCGAAGTGATTACCAAAGGCCGTCACGATCCTTGTGTTGGCATTCGTGCAACACCGATTGCCGAAGCGATGTTGGCGTTGGTACTGATGGATCATCTGTTGCGCCAGCGTGGGCAAAATGGAGCAGTTAAACATTCTGTTCCGGTAATTCCTGCCAGCGTAAAATAGTTTTTCCACAGGTGTGTTGGGTTGGTTATCGCGCGTGCGCTGACTAACCCAATTTGAGCTTCACTCCTTCTGTTGCCTTTCTACTGTTGTTTTTTTATGTCCCTTTCTTTTGCGCAGCAAGCAATTCCCTATTGGCGTCTCTCCGGATTTTATTTTTTTTATTTTGCCGTTGTCGGCACTCTGATTCCCTTCTGGGGGATTTATCTCAAGTCACTCGGCTATACATCGCAGGATGTTGGCATGATCAGCGCGATTATTCTTGCCACTCGGATTATCGCGCCGAATTTTTGGGGTTGGTTGGCTGATCATACACAGCAGCGGTTGCGCATTATTCGCCTTGGTAGCTTAGCGGCGAGCGTGGTTTTCGCCGGTATTTTGCTTGATCAGCGCTACTGGTGGCTGGTGTTGGTGGTGAGTTGCTACACTTTTTTTTGGCATGCGGTGTTGCCGCAATTTGAAGTGATTACGCTCGGCTATCTAGCTAATAACCACCATCGTTATAGCCAGATCCGGTTATGGGGATCGCTTGGTTTTATGGCGGCGGTAGTGGGGTTAGGTTTGGTATTTGATGTATTGCCCATCCGTTTTTTACCCTTATTTATTTTGACTTTTCTTATTTTGATTTGGCTGTCCAGCCTCAGCTTGCAGGATGCAAGTACAAAAAAAACTGACGTTAAGCGTACTGGATTTTTAAGTTTGGTGATGCAACCGACGATTCTCTGTTTTTTAGCGGCCAGTTTTTTATTGCAGTTTAGTCATGGCCCTTATTACACTTTCTACACACTCTATTTGGTTGAAAATTATGGCTATACCCGCACAGCTACTGGCTTGTTATGGGCATTAGGTGTGTTGGCTGAAGTGCTTGTTTTTATGGTGATGCACAAATTCTTGCAACGGTTTAGCTTGCGCTCGCTATTTTTATTCAGTTTGCTGGTTGCCGGTCTGCGTTGGTTGCTGGTGGGTTATGGCGCAGGCTTGCTGCCAGTGTTGTTATTTGCCCAACTATTGCATGCGTGCAGTTTTGGAATTGCTCATGCAGTATCAATCGAACTGGTGCGCAGCCATTTTAAAGGCACAAACCAGGGGCAGGCACAGGCGATGTATAGCTCGTTTAGTTTTGGCGCGGGTGGTGCGGCAGGTGCATTGATTGGTGGATTGTTGTGGGACTATAGTGCGTCAACAACCTTTTTACTGGCCGCTATATCGGTATTCGTTGCATTTGTGTTGTGTTATTTTTGGTTGCATCCTGTACATCACTCTGCTGGAGATATGACACATGAATAATTTGACTGTCAGCCTGGTGCAGCAAGTGATTGTGCCCAATGATCCTGCGCACAATCTTGATGTGTTTGCCCAGTCGATGGCGGCTATTACCAAAACTGATCTCATTGTATTGCCGGAAGTGTTTACTACCGGTTTTTGCGCCAGTGCACGCAGCTACGCTGAATCAGTCGGAGGTCGTGCCTATCAATGGATGCAACAACAGGCAGCCAAGCACAAGGCGGTAGTGACGGGCAGTTTGGTGGTAAAAGAGGGTGAGCAATATTTCAATCGCTTGGTGTGGATGCGCCCTGACGGGACTTACACGGAATACGATAAGCGCCATCTGTTCAGGATGGCGGGTGAGCATACGCGCTATGCCATGGGTGATGAGCGGGTGTTGGTTGAGATTAATGGTTGGCGGGTGCTGCCATTGATTTGTTATGACTTGCGTTTTCCGGTGTGGAGTCGCAATTGTAACGATTATGATCTTTCGCTCTATGTCGCCAACTGGCCGAGCGTGCGCAGTTTGCATTGGAATCGTTTGTTGCAGGCGCGCGCCATTGAAAATTTAAGTTATGTAGTTGGCGTTAACCGCGTAGGTATGGATGAGGCCGACCAGCATTATGCCGGTGATTCCAGTGTCTACGGGGCGGCGGGTGAGTTGATTGCAACAAGCCAGGAGGCTGAAGTCATCACTGTCGAGTTGTACGCGGAAAAATTAATAGAATATCGCGAACGCTTTCCGGCAAATTTGGATGCGGATCAGTTTATCTTGCAAAGATGAATGTGAATTTCAACGGAGATTATGAGTCATGCCCAAAGGTTTCGGCGATAAACTGGTGATAGCGATTTCATCGCGTGCATTATTTAATTTGGACGAAAGTCATCAGGTTTACATCAACCAAGGTTTGGCTGCATATGCTCAATATCAAATTGAACATGAAGATGAAGTCCTCGCCCCCGGCGATGCATTTCCGTTAGTCAAAAAATTGCTGCGGCTCAATGAAAGGTTAGGTGGCGAGCCACGGGTTGAAGTGATTTTATTATCTCGCAATAGCGCTGATACCGGTTTGCGTGTGTTCAACTCTGTTGAGTACTACGGGCTTAAAATCAGTCGCGCTGCTTTTTGTGGCGGCACCTCACCTTATCGTTATGCCTCGGCATTTGGCTGCCATTTATTTTTATCTACTGAACCTGACGATGTTCGGCAAGCGCTCGATCACGGTATGGCGGCGGCAACCTTAATTGCCTCCAACAACCAGGTTGATAATGAAGATGAATTGCGTTTTGCATTTGATGGGGATGCAGTTATTTTTTCTGATGAAGCTGAGCAAGTTTATAAATTGCAGGGCTTGTCTGCGTTTACCGAGAGTGAAAAAGCCGCTGCAAAAGAACCGCTGAGTGGCGGCCCGTTCAAACAGTTTTTGGCTGCCTTGCAAGGTTTGCAAGCTGAGTTTGGAGAGGATTGCCCGATCCGCACCGCGCTGGTTACCGCGCGTTCTGCACCAGCGCACGAGCGGGTGATCCGCACCTTGCGCGCCTGGAATATCCGCATTGATGAATCATTATTTTTAGGTGGGTTATCGAAAGGCACTTTTTTAAAAGCCTATGGAGCTGATGTTTTTTTTGATGATCAGCCCATGCATTGTGAATCTGCGCGGGAGCATGTTGCTACTGGTCATGTGCCCCACGGCATCGCCAATCGCCCCATTTCCTGAGTCTGGCGGCTTATGCCATATACCCAATATGGGGTGTATATCGGCCAATTTTTGTTTTTTTTGTAATATTCCTTAGCCAAATACTTTGAATTTCCGGGATATAGACTAAAGTTGTAACAAGACCGGCCTGTAGCACAATTAATAATTGTTAGGCATAAGGTCGCGAGTTGTTATATTCTTGAAATGAATAACCAAACCTGATTTTATAACTCTGAGCTTGCGTCGGGGTTTTCCGGTAGATGCCTTTTGGCAAATACCCCCAGGGAGTGAGCCGATCGGAGGGCTTATGAAGCTGCAACAACTACGTTATATCTGGGAAGTAGCACATCACGATCTGAATGTGTCCGCTACTGCACAAAGTCTCTACACCTCACAGCCTGGTATCAGCAAACAAATACGTTTGCTGGAGGATGAGTTAGGGGTAGAAATTTTTTCGCGCAGCGGGAAGCATTTAACCCGTATAACCCCGGCAGGTGAGGCAATTCTCAAGACTGCTGGCGAAATTCTGCGCAAAGTCGAAAGTATTAAACAAGTCGCCCAAGAGTTCAGTAATGAGCGCAAGGGAACACTGACATTGGCAACAACCCATACCCAGGCGCGTTATGCGTTGCCGCCGGTGATCGGGTCGTTTATCAAGCAGTATCCTGAGGTTGCCTTGCATATGCATCAGGGCACGCCAATGCAGATTTCCGAAATGGCCGCCGATGGCACTGTGGATTTTGCAATCGCCACTGAAGCCATGGAGCTGTTTAGCGACCTGATCATGATGCCTTGCTATCGCTGGAATCGCAGCGTGGTGGTGCCTAAAAACCATCCATTGGCACAGGTATCCAATCTGACGCTTGAAGAAGTTGCCAAGTATCCCATCGTGACCTACGTATTTGGTTTTACCGGCCGTTCCAAGCTGGATGAAGCCTTTATCAACCGTGGCCTTGCACCCAAGGTGGTATTTACAGCCGCCGATGCTGACGTTATCAAAACCTACGTTCGCCTTGGCTTGGGCGTTGGGATCATCGCGAGCATGGCATACAACGACGCAACCGATAGCGACTTGGTCGCCCTGGATGCCAGCCATCTGTTTGAGTCGAGTGTGACCAAGATTGGTTTCCGTCGCGGCACTTTCCTGCGCGGATTCATGTATGACTTTATCGAGAAGTTTGCGCCGCATTTGACAAAAGACATCATCAACGAAGCGTTTAATCGCCATTCTCGTGCCGAGTTGGATGAATTGTTTGAAGATATAAAAATACCCACCCATTGATCAAAATGACCTCCGAAAAGCCGAACTTATGTTCGGCTTTTTTATTGGTTATCAATTTGTTAGGCATCTTATTTAATGTTGTTTGTTGCTCGAGCCTCTGGATTGTAGCGTCTTTTCTGATGCTCTATTTTTCCTTTTGTTGTACAAATTAATTGCTTTGTATAAGTTTTAGATGTAAAACTTATACAGGTTTTATAATTTGTATAGGGTTGATATGAGCAAAATTCCTCTCGGTGTTAGCCAATGTCTGCTCGGTGAACAAGTCCGTTTTGATGGTGGCCATAAGCACAACCGCTATTTAACCGATGTGCTCAGCGAATACATCGAGTTTCGCCCGGTCTGCCCGGAGGTGGCTATTGGTTTGGGAATTCCGCGCAAGCCCATACGCCTGGTTCTCCTGGGCGATGAGACGCGTGTGCGCGGTGTGCAAAACCCTGAGCTGGATGTGACCGATGCCTTGGTCGAGCAGGCAGAATTTGCCGCACAGCAAATGCCCGACATTTGCGGTTATGTATTTATGCAAAATTCGCCCAGTTGCGGTGCTTTTGGAATGAAGCGCTATCGCACTAACGGTCATACAGCAGATAGCAACGGCCGCGGCGCCTATGCAAAACGTTTTATGGAATTGATGCCTCTGCTCCCAGTGGAGGAGGCTGGGCGTTTAAATGATGCAGGCCTGCGCGATAACTTTCTTGCACGGGTTTTTGCCTATCACGATTTTAAAATGAATGTTGCCCTTGCCCCCACCGCTAAAAAACTCATCGATTTTTATTCCCGTTACAAATACCAGGTTATGGCACACCATGTGCCGAGCTATTTTTCGATTGGACGCTATCTGTCCAATTTATCGGGGCGCGATACACAGGAAAGCAGCGACGAATTCTTCCGTTTATTTATGGAGGCGCTTGCGCACCATGCAACGCGTAAAGGTAATACCAATGCAATTGTGCATCTGCGTGGTTATTTGAAAGCGCATTTGACTACCCAGGATAAACATGAGCTGTCGCAGCTGATTGATTCATACAAAGCGGGCATGGTGCCTTTGGTAGTGCCGCTCACACTACTTAAACATCATTTATTGAAACTCGATAATCCCTATTTAAAATCGCAAACTTTTTGGGCGCCGCATCCGGAACGTCTGGGTTTGCGTAATCACATTGTTGAGAATGTCTAGTGGGTACTATTGCTGATATTGAAGTGGACGAAGCATCGGTGGGTGATGCCGTGCCCATACGGGAAATTTCACGAGTAACGGGTGTGAATACCGTAACCCTGCGCGCATGGGAGCGGCGCTACGGTTTGCTAATTCCGCAGCGAACCTCCAAAGGGCACAGGTTATATAGCCGCTCCGATATTGAGCGTGTTAAAGAAATTCAAGTGTGGTTAGGGCGAGGTTTGGCGATCAGCAAAGTGAAGGCATTGCTTGCCGATGAACAGCGCGGCGATGCTGTACTCGAAATAGATTCAATCTGGCTGCAGCTGGCGCAGCAAATTCAAATGGCAATCACCGCATTTAATCGCCACCAGCTTGAGCGTCTGATCGGAGAGACTTTTTCGCTTTATCCGATACCAATGATTGCCGATTATTTACTGCTGCCACTCATAGCGGAACTGCAAGGGGATGAACCGGGTAAGCCTGTGCGCCGAGCGTTTTTTGCTGCCGTCCTGCTGGAATATATTCAAGCCGCGCAAAATCGCCAGCGGCAAGCTGCCCAAGGGACGAAAATCCTGCTGGTTTCAGCAGCTCCAGATGAGGACCCATTGCTGCCACAGGTATTACATTATGGGCTGCTGGTGAACCAACATCAGACTGAATTTTTTGGGTATTTAAATGCAAAGGAATCATTACTTGCTGCGGAAGTACTAGGTGCAAAAATAGTGGTGATTATCGGTTGCGAATCCGTAAACACCAGCGAGCTGCAACTACACTTGAATTTATGGCGGGAACGTTCTGCCATAGCTGTTGTGTTGGCGGGCAATGTGGCGCGGGTTTTTCGTGCGTTAACACCTGAAATTGTTACCGACATTTATGCATGCGAAAGCCAGCAACAAGTCCTGACCACAATAAACCAATTATTGAAGGGATGAGCATTTTTTATGACGCTTACAGTTCCGCAAAAAGTACGCAATTTGTATTTGCGTTTTGATAAAAAAATTCTTGGCTCTATGGCTGATATCTACAGCGATGATATTCAATTCCGCGATCCGCTGCATGCGGTTAATGGCCTCAAGAATCTCACTGACTATTATGCTGGCATGATGGATGATTTGGTCGAGTGCCGTTTTGAATTCCATCATTCCATGGAAAGGATTGAACTCGGTGAAGCCGTACTATTTTGGACTATGCACTACCGCCACAACAAATTAGCCGGCGGTAAACTTCTGGAATTGACCGGTAATACGCATCTGCTATTCAACGATAAAGTTTATTACCACCGTGATTATTTTGATGCAGGCTCCATGCTCTATGAGCATATTCCGTTGATGGGGTTTGCGATCCGGCGGATAAAGAAAAAGGTGGGTGCAAAATGACTGCGCTGGTTTGGCTGCGCCACGATTTGCGTTTGCACGATAATCCCGCTTTGTTTAAAGCAGCAGAGATGGGGCAGGGTGCGGTAGCCGTTTATGTACACTGTGATGCTTATGTACGCCTTCATAATATTGCACCCGTGCAACTGGATTTTGTGCGCCGCCATTTACACATAATGGCGAAAGATCTGGCCAGCCTTAATATTCCACTGCTGGTCATTCGCGTGCAAAAACCTGCTGAAATCGCACCGGAATTATTACGGATAGCAAAGCGAGTGCAGGTTGAGCATTGCTATTTCAACGCGGAATATCCGGTGAACGAATTGAATCGCGATCTCGCGGTCAATCAAATGCTGCGCGACAACGGAATCCTGGTAAAACGCTGCCATGATCGCTGCATAGTACCACCGGGTTTGATTCGCAATGGACAGGGCGATCCGTATAAAGTTTTCACCGCGTTTAAAAAGAAATGGCTGCAAACCATGATGCCGGTAGCGATAAAACCGTTGGCCTTGCCTGCTAAACAAACTTCACTCGCTGGCGTAACTACTGCCTCTCTTGCTGAAATTGATCAATTATTTTCCGCGCATGATTTGCGCGATTTATCGGAACTTTGGCCTGCGGGTGAAGATGAGGCATGCCGTCGGTTGGATTTGTTTATTGAAAAATCCCTTACCCGTTACCAAGACCAGCGTGATTTTCCAGCGATTGATGGCACCTCCAGTTTATCGCCGTATTTTGCGGTAGGTTCGCTGTCGCCCCGACAAGCTATCGCGGCTGTGCTTTCCTTCACCCATGGCGAATGGGAGGGTGGTAATGCGGGAGCAAACTGCTGGATTAGCGAATTAATCTGGCGGGAATTTTATCAGCATGTCGTGGTGGATTACCCCCAGGTCTGCAAACGTAAAGCGATGCAAGCGCAGACAGAAGCTTTCCCCTGGCGCTATGACGCCACACTATTTGCTGCCTGGTGCGAGGGCAAAACCGGCATCCCTATTGTCGATGCGGCTATGCGCCAACTGAATACCACAGGTTGGATGCACAATCGGTTGCGCATGGTTGTCGCTATGTTTTTGACTAAAAATTGCCAGATCGATTGGCGTTGGGGCGAAGATTATTTTATGGCGCAGCTAATCGATGGCGATTTTGCAGCCAATAACGGTGGCTGGCAATGGAGTGCCTCCACCGGTACCGATGCTGCACCTTACTTCCGCATTTTTAATCCTATTAGCCAATCTGAACGTTTTGATCCAAACGGTGAATTTATTCGAAAGTGGATTCCAGAATTGGCGCATTTGTCCAATAAACAAATTCACAATCCGCCTGCAATGCACAATTACCCGCGCTCGATTGTCGATTTGAATGCGAGCCGAAAAGAAACCATAGCGCTCTTCGCCCAACTGCCGTCTATAGCGCATTAACCGAGTCTATTTATGAATGCCACTCCCGCGTCTTACACAGTGTTAATTACCGGCGCCTCTAGTGGGATTGGTTATGAGCTGGCATTACGCTATTTGGAGCAGGGCGCGCGAGTGTTTGCATTGGCTCGTTCTGAAGCGCGTCTGGCGCAATTGACCAAACAGTTTCCGGAACGTTGTTTGGCAGTGAGGGTAGATCTTTCTGATGCTGACGATAGTCAGCGCGCGGGTGAATGGATCAATCAACAGGTTCAACATCTGGATCTCGCCATCTTAAACGCCGGTACTTGCGAGTACGTGGATGTAAACCATTTGTCGCGCGAGCCATTCGACAACGTCATGGCAATTAATTGGCAGGGCACCATCAACAGTTTGCTGTTCTGTTTACCTTTGTTGCGCAACAAGAATTCGCTGGTAGAGCGGGCGCAATTGGTGGGGATTTCGAGTATGGCCAGTATTTTGCCAATGCCGCGCTCACAGGCTTATGGCGCATCCAAGGTTGCAGTGGAATATCTATTCAACTCACTGCGGGTGGATTTGGCCAATGAACCTATTGATATCACCCTGGTCCGCCCCGGTTTTGTTAAAACACCGCTCACTGAGCGTAATGATTTTGCGATGCCTTTCGCACAGACAACAGCGGAAGCTGCGAGCAACATTATGAATGGCATTAACAATCGTCGCTGGTTGGTGCAATTCCCTTGGCCGCTGGTGTGGCTTATGAATTCTATCGCCTGTTTGCCGCTGCGCGCACAGGTGTGGCTATTACAAAAAATCTCACGCACTTCACATTAGGAGTGTACGCATGACTGTCGTTGCCAGAAAAAAAATTGCCATCATAGGTTCAGGAATCAGTGGATTGCTGAGCGGATACCTGTTGTCTCGTCGTCATGATGTGAGTGTGTTTGAAGCAGGGAATGAAATCGGTGGGCATACGGCTACCAAAATAGTTACCGCACCTGAAGGTAGGCTGGCTGTTGATACCGGATTTATTGTATTCAATGATCGCACTTATCCCAATTTTCTAAAATTACTCGCGCAATTGGGCGTTGTGTATCAACCCACCGAGATGGGCTTTAGTGTTGCCTGCCAGCGTACCGGTTTTGAATACAGTGGTACTTCGTTCAATGGTCTATTTGCGCAGCGCAAAAATATTTTTAATAAGTCCCACTGGCGGATGTTAAAAGAAATTGTGAAATTTAATGCGGTCTGCACCCAACTCTATAAGGATAACTGCATTCCGGAAGACCAAACGCTGGGTGAATATTTGCAGCTACAGGGCTACAGTGAAAAATTTGTTCATTTTTATATCTTGCCCATGGTGTCTGCGATCTGGTCATCGCCTGTCGGAACTGCAGCGGCTATGCCTCTGACATTTTTCGTGCGGTTTTTTCATCATCACGGTTTATTGACTGTTACCCAACAGCCGCAGTGGTACACCATCAAAGGTGGTTCTAATCAGTATTTGCAGCCGCTAACAGAAAAATATAAAGACACCATTTATACAAACTGCCCGGTGCTCAAGGTAAAGCGCAATCCTGATTCGGTATCAGTCACTACTGCTCTGTTTGGTGAACAATTATTCGATGAAGTGATTTTTGCGTGCCACAGCGATCAGGCACTGAAATTACTTTCTGATTCATCACCGGTTGAATATGAGATTCTCGCTGCGATTCCCTACCAATCCAATCAAGTGGTATTGCACAGCGATATTCACCTGCTGCCCAAGTTGCGCCGTAGTTGGGCTAGCTGGAATTACGTGCTGTTAAATCATGGTGAAGCCGATTCAGTCAGTGAAAGTGTCGCTTTGACGTACAACATGAATATCCTGCAGAAATTGAACTCGGCAACAACATTTTGCGTAACAGTCAACGCGGGCAAAGCGGTAGCTCCTGAAAAAATCTACGGTGAATATCAATATAGCCATCCGATGTTTACCCGTGAGTCGGTTGCCGCGCAAGCGCGTTGGGCGGAAATTAGTGGAGTAAACCACACCCATTTTTGTGGTGCCTATTGGCGTAATGGTTTCCATGAGGATGGGGTGGTATCCGCTATCCGCGTTGCGGAGATGCTAGGGGAGATGTGGTAATGAATTGGTTGCAGCCTGAATTCGGGTGTTGTTATGCATAGTGCAATTTATCAAGGTAGCTTGCGTCATAGGCGCTTTTTCCCAAGGCGTCATGAATTTAGCTATTCATCAACTTTGTTTTATATTGATCTCGATGAATTGCCCGGGTTGTTTGATGGTGTAAAAGGTTGGTCATATAACCGTGCCAATTTCGGCAGCTTTCGTCGCGCGGATTTTTTGGGTGATCCAGCTGTGCCATTGAAAGATGCTGTGCGCAGCGAAGTGGATAAATTGTTGGCACTCGATAAACAGTCGGCGTTGCACTGCCCTGATGGTGCTGTGCGAATGCTGACCAATCTTCGCATTTTGGGTTTTTGTTTTAATCCGGTTACTTTTTATTATCTGTTTAATGCCGGCGCTGATAAACCAGCAATGATTCTTGCGCAGGTAAATAACACGCCCTGGGATGAACGGCACACCTATCTCATTCATTGCGATGAAAAAACTGGCAAGGCTAACTCGCAATTCGATAAAAAATTCCATGTGTCACCTTTTAACCCGCTTGATATGGAATATCACTGGATCAGTTCTGTGCCCGCAGAAAATGTATTGGTACATATGGAAAACCATGCGCGCGTCCAACATTCGCAAGACCATTCCGCGCAGCACTCTAGCTGTCATATGGATGCAACTATTACGCTCAAACGCCAGCCTTGGTCAAAATCGCTGTTGCAAAAAATATTATGGCTGCAGCCTTGGTCTGCAATAAAAGTTCCTGCGGCAATTTATTGGCAAGCTCTGCGCTTGTTTGTTAAAGGCGTGCCTGTTTACACGCATCATCCATAAACTCGTTGCCCGCTGCTAGCAGCACTGAAATTAAAATGACAGGGGGAATAATTGTGAAAACCACTAGTATCAGGCTGTTGCCAAAACATCGAGTGTCATCTTTAACGCGCAATCAAAGCATCGCCCGTGCGATGTTATTTAAATTGTTGCGTGGTTTGGGGCAGGGCTGTCTGCGCATTCATGAGCAAGGCGAGTTGTTTCAGTTCGGGCAACAAGCTGATCACACAGATTTGGTGGCCGATATTTACGTGCACGACGCGCAGCTTTATTCGGATGTAATATTCGGTGGCTCAGTCGGCG
>Ga0247783_1000382_pt1 | contig 13717 bp, 11 predicted proteins | sample UWRJL064202C5_FD_179911 | JGI IMG/M metagenome (GOLD analysis project Ga0247783, IMG submission 179911) | Plant litter microbial communities from Arlington Agricultural Research Station in Wisconsin, United States - UWRJ-L064-202C-5 | ecosystem: Environmental > Terrestrial > Plant litter >...
CGCGTCCTGGAATCCGCGTCTTAGCCCCTGCCGAGAGGTGGGCGCTCGCGAGCCAGCAACGCACCTCGTGGCGCGCTGGGTTCCGGGCTGGGACGCCGAAGGCTGCGACGGCCACGGCGTAGCTCGTGACCATCAAACCAAGACCTGGCCCGAGCTGAGCCGCCAGCCGACGGGGCAGGGCTGCGCGGCGTGTCGAGCCTGTCCGGCTAACTGCGTTCACCGTTACTAACGGACAACGGGCTTAGCCGGACAAACTCGCGCCGCGCGATACGCCAGGATGGCTTTCGCCGAAGCGACCAGGCGCGGGAACATTCGTCGCTCAGCGACAGCCAACGTCACGCGGACAGGCTCGAACCAGGGACTGATCAGAGCTTGCTCTTCAAGAAGCACGCGATGCGAGCGCAGGCTTCTTGAACGCGCGGTGGGTCTTCGATCAGCGCGAAACGCAGGTATTCATCGCCACCGGGACCGAAGCCGACCCCCGGCGAGACCGCCACGTGGGCAGACTCCAAGAGCTCGGTGGCTGCGGCGAGCGAGCGTTTCCCGCCGAAAGCGCGCGGGATCTTGGCCCAAATGAACATCGTGCCGCTCGGCTCGGCGACGTCCGGCCAGCCCGCGGCGCGTAGGCCCTCCACCAGGGCATGCGCACGCGTCTTGTACAAGTTGCGAATTTCGTCCGGAAAACGCTCCCCGTGCTCGAGCGCCCAGGCCGAGGCCAGCTGCAGCGGCGCAAATGTGCCGTAGTCGAGGTAGGTCTTCATGTGCGCCAGCGCAGAAACCATGCGCTCGTTGCCAACCATGTAAGCAATGCGCCAGCCCGGCATGTTGTAGCTCTTCGACATCGAGAACACCTCGACGGCGAACGACTTCACCTCGTCGCGATCGATGCCGCAGTCGAAGATGCTCGGCGCGAAGCGGCGCGAGAAATCGAAATCGGCATAGGCCAGATCGTGCAGCAACATCGCGCCTGATTTGCGGACCACGCGCACCAGGTCAGCCAACGCCTCGGGCGAGATCACCTGTCCGGTGGGGTTCTGCGGGTAATTCGCGATCACCAATTTCACGCGCTGACCGCGCTGCTCGACGCGCTGGATCGCGTCACTGATGGCCTTGGCCGGTGCCACTTCGGTGGTCGCCGGGTAATACTCCACCGTGGCGCCAGCGATCTGCGGTGCGTACGCGTGGATCGGATAGCAGGGGTCGGGAACGACCGCGACGTCACCCGGGCCGAGGATGGCGAGGCACAAGTTGCTCATGCCCTCCTTGGCGCCCATGGTGATGATCACTTCACGCTCGATGTCGAAGCGAACGCCGTAGCGTCGCGCGTACCACTCGGCCGCAGCGATGCGCAGCGGCTTGAGGCCACGGCCTGGGTGGTAACGGTGGTTCTCGGTGACCGTCGCCGCGGCTTGAAGCTTGGCCACGATTTCGGGCGGCGTTGGACGGTCGGGATTACCGAGCCCCAGATCGATGATGTCGGCGCCGCCAGCGCGCACGCGAGCTTTCACGGCATCGGTGACCACGAAGGCGTACGGGGGGAGCGCTTCCGCGCGTTTGAAAGTCCAGTCCTGAGCTGTCACGGCGGCACTCCTTATCATGGAAGTCTGGACCTGCCTCGGGTTCTGACCAGCTTTTGGGGGTGTTTACCGTTTTTTGCGAGCAGCCCCCGGGTAAGAGGTGCGGATTTGCCGGCATTTTCCGGTCGAGCTTGCTTCGTGATAGACGGGCAAGGCCATGCTCCGATGTGAGATACGCGGCGCGGTTCGCTCCGACGAGGAAGAGCTCCTCAGCCTTGCGCGTCACCTCAACTCGGTAAACCTGCCCCACGACCGCGCGCACGTGCAGCGCTTGCTCGACCACTCCGAGCGAAGCTACAGCGGCGAGATCAAGGACCCGCGCAAACGCAAATACGTGTTCTTGCTGCGTGACCTGGAGTCACGCCAGGCCGTGGGCACGTCCATGATCGTGGCGCAGCTGGGACGACGCGACGCGCCGTACATTTACTTCGACGTGATCTCGGAAGAGAAATACCACGGCGCGCTCGATCGACACTTCCAGCACACGGTGCTGCACCTCGGCTTTTCGTATCAAGGGCCGACCGAGCTCGGCGGATTGGTGGTCGCGCCCGAGCGTCGAGCATCGGGCGATCGCTACGGGCTGATGATCTCGTACGTGCGCTTCTTGTACATCGCCGTGCATCGCGAGCTATTCCAAAACGAGCTGCTCGCCGAGCTCTTGCCGCCGCTCGAGGCTGACGGCACGAGCCACCTGTGGGAAGCGCTCGGTCGTCGCTTCACCGGCATGAGCTACCGCGAAGCGGACTTGCTCTCGAGCACCGACAAATCCTTCATCCGCGATTTGTTTCCGAGCGGCGGCATCTACGCGAGCCTGCTCTCGCCGGAGGCACAGGCCGTGATTGGCAAGGTCGGCGCCCAGACCAAAGGCGTAGAAAAGATGCTGCGTCGGATCGGCTTTCGCTACGCCGAGCGCATCGATCCGTTCGATGGCGGGCCGCATTTCATCGCCGCCAGCGACGACGTGACATTGTTGCGAAACGCTCGTGTCGTTCGGATCGGACGTGCGGCGGGGGCACGCCCGGCAGCACGCGCGTTGCTCGCCTGCGACCTCGCGCAACCGCCGTTTTTCCGCGCAGTTCCTTGCGACGTCCAGAGCCTGGACGAGACCCACGTGGCAGTCTCGAGCGAAGTTCAGGCACAGCTGGATCTGGCGGACAATGACTCGGCGTACGTATTGCCGCTGGGCTAGCGCGAAGCGCGTGCACTTTGCGCAAAGCTCGCGTAGCTTCGCGGGGTGATGCAGAAATTAGTGAAGGGAATCCATTCATTTCAGCGAGGTTTCTTCGCCAGCCACCGCGCCCTGTTCGAACAGCTCGCCGAAACAGGCCAACAGCCCGAGACGCTGTTCATCACTTGCTCGGATAGTCGCGTCGATCCCAACTTGATCACGAACTCACAGCCCGGCGAGCTATTCATCGTACGCAACGTCGGCAACGTCGTACCCACGAGGGATCTGCCCGGCGGCACTGCCGCAGCCATTCAATACGCGGTTGAAGTGCTCAACGTGGAGAACATCATCGTCTGCGGGCACACCCAGTGCGGCGCGCTGAAGGCCATCTTGGATCCGGACAGCGTCTCGCATCTCGAATACGTCAGCCGCTGGGTCAAGAGCACGATCGACGTCAAGACCGTGATCGAAGAGAAGTATGCGCACCTAGAGGGGGACGCAAAACTCACCGCAGCCATCCAAGAGAACGTGCTGACTCAGCTCGAGCACTTGCGCGAATACCCGTTCGTCGCCAGCCGGCTGGACGCCGGAAAGCTGCACGTGAACGGCTGGATCTTCGACGTCGGCAAGGGCGAGGTATTCGACTACGAGCCGGAGTACGGTGAGTTTTTGTCGCTGAGCAAGTTGTAGCGGGGGGCGCTGGAGCTCAAACGGGCGCGCCGAACTTTCGGCTCGATTCCCGGACACCTTCCACGACGCGGCGCAAGGCGGGCTCGCCACCCGCCTTGGGCGACAAGAACGGGGCCACCAACGAGGTTGCTTCCGAAACGCTGCCGACGAACCGAAACGGCAGCGTCGCTGGCGAAAGCGTGGACAAGGTGAGCCCCACAGCGCGAACGATGGCACCGCGAAAGCCGCCGCCATCCGCGACCACGATCTGCTGGCTCATTTGCGGCGCGAGGTCCCGATAGAACTTCGACAGCAACGCGCGCACTTCGTCACCGGGAGGTGGTGAACTGCGTTCGACGATGGCGATGCTGCTGATCGGCGAATTGAGCTGCGAGATGTAACCTCGGGCAATTTGCTCGAGCTGCGCTACAGCACTGGCGGTAGTAGCCAAATGCCAGATCTGGATCAGCACGCGGTCCCAGAGGGCCACGCAATGGTCCTTATCGATAACCCGAACGACCCATTCGTTAGCCAAAGTTCCGCGGGATGCTCGCACAACATCCCCCTCGGCTGAAAGCAAATTCCGGTGGAATAACTACCTACTTCTATCAGCGGTTCGACTTCGGGCAGAATTCGGGTCGCGCGCTAGCCGCGGCTCGCGTCGAGCTTCTTGCCGTTACGGGCAAAATCGAGCATCTCGCCGCTGAATGCGGTGAAATATTGGAATGCTTCGTCGGCGATCACCGAATAACGCTCAGCGGTAGCGGCATCGAGCTCGATACCCTCGATCATCTGGCGTGTCTCGTCACCTTCCACGGTGTGTTCGCTCTCGGTTTCCGAATGATGCGGGCCGAAATAAACCAGCCGAGCGCCCGTCTGCTGACTGAACTCTCGACCCACTTTGGAGACGCTGTCTACGGTAACTTTGCCAGCAGCCTCGATACAGTGCACGAGCACGAGCTTCTGCAGCGGTTCGACGCGAAAGCCGAGGCGGCACATATGGTAGGACAACAGGCGCATTTGGCGTGTGTGTGTGCCCCAGACGAAACGGAGCGCATCGCTAAAGCGCACCTGCGGGTCAGCGCCGAGCTTTTCCAAGTCCGCAAGGAACCAGCGAAAATGGTTCTCGTCTTCCTTGGTGTGCGTGTTCACCAGCTGCTGATATTTATTTTGCGTCGGCTCCTCGAACAGGACGTCGGCATATAGATCAGCGAACGACATCACGAAGTGCGCGACACAGGGGGCGAAAGACAGCCGCGTTGCTGCTGGAACAGCCGTGTCGGCTAAAAACTGGAAAAGTGGCTGCTGGGCATATTCCAGAGTTCGTTTCCGAATCGTTGCCATTACTCGACGCATGATGCACCTCCGTCACTGACTAGCTCTTGTGTTGCCGCGGGGGGCGGCGGGACGAGGGTTGAATAGTCACCCGTCGGAGCCGGAACCTCCCCAGGCTCGAAAACGCGATTCGCTTCCGTAGCCAGGTAAACCGTCATGCGGACCTGTTCGTCCTGCCGCCGCATCGCTACCCAGGACTGCATGCCGACGCCGACGTCGAGCGGCCGATTGGCATAGGCTGCGAGCACTGAATCGTAGAGTGTCGGGTCGCCGCCTTGCTCGATCAGGTATTGCCTGACCCGCGCGTGAACCCGCTCGTCGTCTCTGGCGTAGGCGCAAACGGGAACGTACACCGTCGTTGCCACGGGTCTGTCATCTGCATCCCCGCTGAACGACGAGCAAGTGAATGCGGCGCGTGGATGCAGGCGGCCGTGGCCACCGCGCATCGCCCGCACGAAGTCCAGGGCCTCGCGCGGAACGTGGCTATGCGCAGGCACCGAAGCAAATTCCAAATCTTCCGGTGAGGCAGCATGATGCCGCACGTAGACTTTGACGCGCGCCTGCGCCTCGCTCGATAGGTCCAGAGCGAAGTACTTGAGCTCGTCGAGTTTCGCGCCGCGGGCCAAGATATGTTGCGCCAAGCTCGACCAAGCACGGCCTAATCCGAGACGCTGTAACGCCTCGTGGACCAGGTCCGGGGCATTGTCCGAGCCTTGCGCGTTCGGGTTGAAGTACGCCTTGAAAGCGGGTGGGCGACCGCGACGAAAGACCGCCGAGCTCCACACCGCAAAAGGGCCGGTCATCTGCTCGGGTAAGAACAAGTCCTCGACCTCGCGGAAGCGCCTGAGGTCAGCACCGAAGTCCCGCTCGAGGCTGCGATTGAACTCGAGCCCCGCGGCTCGATACGAGGCGAGAGTCGGCGCCTCCCCCGCGGGCTCGAACAGTGCTCGCACTTCAGCCTCGCCATCGGCCATGGCAACGGAGAACTCTACGGGTGTATTGTCGTCGCTGATCTCGGACACCCACCCCGACGAGTTGCTCCTGACCGACACGTCACCACAAGTGGCGAGCAACCGCCGAAGAGTGGCAACAATAGCCTGGGTATCAGTGCCATAACCGGCACCCTGGCAAAGATCCTCGAAGCGGGCTGTGGCGAAGTCCACGAGCCGCGGCAAGGCGATAGTTCCGGAGGGGGCATCCTCCGGCTGGAACGAAAGATTATCTGCTCGTAATTGCATGGGGCTTATTTGGTTGCGAAGAGCACCCCCCCCGGCATGTTCTTCGTACTCACAAGCGACGGCGGAGCCGATAAATTAACCCTCGAGGTTTACCAACTCAGAAAATCCCTGGCCCGGGGCTCAGAATCGAGTCTGGATCGAAGCGGCGCTTGGCGCGTTTGAAGTCTTCGTATGCCTCGCCGAAGTGGCTACGCCAGTCTTGCTTGCTAAACTGGAGACAACCAATCGGGTAGCGAGTGCCACCGAGCGCGCGCGCTTTGTCGTAGAGCCGACGATTGCGCGCCAGCATTTTGCTGACGAACGCCGGATCCGGGCCCGGGGCGGCGGAAGACGTGAGAATGTCGAACAGCCAGACGTACTGCCCCCGCGCGGGCACCCTGAAGAGTGGGCGCTTCAGCTCCGATTGCTTGAGCGCGAAAAGCAGGACGAACCCCGTAGGACCGATATCTTCCGGGGTTAGGCTGGGCAGCACCTCAGCGAGGTAGGACTCCACCTTCGCGTCCGGCAGGAAAACGTCGAACCAGGGGTGGATAACGGTGCCGAAGATACCGATGGAGATCAAGAAGCTGATCAGAACATCGACGCTCTCCATCTGCTCCAGATAGGTCGAGTCACTGCTCGTAGACGACGCAACATCGAAGCTCAAGCCGCGCAGCAGCTTGCTGTTGTTTGGGGGCCGCGCGGGATCGAAATCCTTGATCGCGTTCAACTGATAGACGATCTGGCCGGTGTCGTTGAGCGTGCAGATGTTATACAGACGGTCGAAGTCACCGCGGCTGAGCAACGTTCGAAAGTCACGAAAGAACGTAGCGTTGTCGCTATAGTTCAACAAGAAGGTGCGCGACATCGAGGGCACGGGGACGAGATCGACGGTCACCCGCGTCATGATTCCGCATTGACCGAGCCCTCCCAGGACGGCCTCGAACAAATCGCGATTGCAGTCCATCGAGCAGCGGACGACATCACCTTCACCCGTGACCACTTCCAACTCGCGGACGTTGTCGACCACGCCACCATGGATATTCGTCGGGGAAACGCCGCCCACCGAGAGCACTCCGCCGAGCGTGAGATCGAGGTAGCCGGTGAGCGCTGGAGGCGACAGCCCGACCTGTGTCGTGGCTTCGAGCAACGTACTCCAGCGTACACCTGCGTCCACGTCCGCGCTGCGGCGACCGATGGAATGGATCTTGTTCATCGCGCGCATGTCGATCACCAAACCGCCGGCAACCTGCGACTGACCCTCGGTGGTATGGCCCTCACCGCGTGGCGCGATCTTGATGTCATGGCGCCGACAGAAGCGCACCATCTTCTGAATGTCCGCTACCGAGCCGGGCAACAGGACCGCGACGGGCGTATTGAAGATGACCTTTCCGACGTCCTCCCCGTAAGGCTGGAGCGAGGTCGGATCGGTCTTCAGCTGGCCGTCCAGCGGAGGCACCTGATCGAACGTCGCAGCGCGAGCCTCCGAGATCCACGTTCGGGTGACCGGATCGAAGCCCATGACGAAGGCGGCAGCACCCAACCCACTCAATACTGCGCGGCGAGAAACCATCGTTAAACCTCTCCCTTTTCTTTCGAGTTTCGTATACCGAACCAATATTTAAGCATGACAGACCCGCTGGCACTTCTGCAACGATCTTGATGGGCTTGTGGGCGATCCATGGAAGATTGACGCCGGCTGTCTCGCTTGCGTTTCCGCCGTTTCCGCCGCTTTCGCCGCTTCCGCCGCTCACGGTGCCGGCACCGGCCGGACTCATTTCCGACCCGCGATCGACTCACAGTGAGGAACATCACCCTCAAAGATTATCGTCTCGCTTGTCTCGTGTGTCTCGTGTGTGGCGTCCTCGCCTTGCGCCTGCGCGCTTGCGCGCTGTTTTGCGAAACCAACAGGTTACACGCGCGTTGCCAAAGGAGTGCAGGGCTCAGGCCAATTGACCGATACTCGTCCGCTGACCAAACGAGTGTAGCGTCGACCAAGGAATGGTCGAGTACAAACCTCATAAGGCGGAGTCTGTGTGCGACTGGGACCCTCGTAGACACACCGCCTCTTACCGAAGCTTATCCAATATTTTCGAGTGTCGCATAGTGTCAAATGCAGGCCGATAGTACGATTGAGCAATGCAACGCTTTGATTTGCGCTCCGACACGTTGACCAAACCGTCGCTCGCGATGCGCGCGGCCATGGCCGCCGCCGAAGTGGGCGACGACGTGTACGGCGAGGACCCGACGGTGCAGCGCCTAGAAACCCTGGTCGCACGACTTCTCGGCAAGGAAAGTGCCCTGTTCGTCCCTTCGGGGACGATGGCCAATCAGATCGCCCTGTTGGTCCACACGCGGCGCGGCGATGAAGTGCTGGTCGGCGAGGGCAGCCACTGCATGAACTTCGAAGGTGGGGCGGCGGCCGCATGGTCCGGGGTGCAATTCGCGGTCGTTGGCCGCGGTGGACTGTTTTCGGCCGACGAGATGCTGAAGGCAATCAAGCCCAAGGCCGAGCATCTACCGCAAACCTCGCTGATCGTCGTCGAGAACACCCACGTTCAGGCAGGCGGGCGCGTCTTTCCACACGCAGAGTGTGAGCGCATCGCCGAAGCAGCGAGGGCTCGCGGGCTCGCACTGCACATGGACGGTGCCCGGCTGTGGAATGCCGCAGTCGCCACGGGCATGACACCGGAGGCACTCGCCGCCCCCTTCGACACGCTCAGCGTGTGCTTTTCCAAGGGGCTCGGGGCACCGGTTGGCTCCGCGTTCGTTGGTTCCCACGAACGCGTGCGCGCGGCCCGGCGCTTCCGCAAGATGCTCGGCGGAGCCATGCGCCAATCGGGGATCTTGGCCGCGGCGGCGATCCATGCGCTCGAACACAACCGGGAACGCCTTGCCCAAGATCACGCCGCGGCGCGCGGCTTCGGAGCTCGCTTGAGCGGCATCGCCGGGCTCAAGGTAGCGCCGGTCGAGTCGAATATCGTGCTACTCGAGGTCGAGGGCGCGGACGCAAATGAGCTCGCTCAACGCGCAGGCCAGCAGGGCGTGCTGATGCACGCCATCGGCCCACACATCCTGCGCGCAGTCACGCACCTGGACATCAGCGAGCAGGAGACGCTGGAGGCGGCGAACGTGCTGGCCGGGATCATCGCGCGCTGAAAGGGCGACTGCCTCGAGCTCAGCTCGCTGCGGGCTCTTGCAGTGGCGCGCGTTCGACATGGTCGCGACCCACGTCATCGAGCTCGACGCGGCCGTCACGCATGCGGACCACGCGCGGCATGCGCTCGGCGAACGCTGGATTGTGCGTCACCACGACAATCGTCGTGCCGTGTTCGCGGTTGATCTGGAAAAACAGCTCGTGAATGGCGTCACTGGTCGCGCTATCGAGATTGCCCGTAGGTTCGTCCGCGAGCACCAACTTGGGGTCCAACGCGAGCGCGCGCGCCACGGCGACGCGCTGTTGCTCGCCGCCGGAGAGCTCGCCGGGACGGTGCGAAGCGCGGCTCGACAGTCCCACTTCCTCGAGCAGCGATAGTGCGCGCTTTTCCATATCGCGCCGCGGGCGCCCCTGAATCAGACCGGGAACCATCACGTTCTCGAGCGCGGTAAATTCGGGCAGTAGGTGGTGGAACTGAAACACGAAGCCGATGTCGCGATTGCGCACGGCCGCCAAGCGCGAGCCGCTCATGGTCGTGAGCTCTTCAGTGCCTAGGCGAATTCGGCCGGAGCTCGGTAAATCGAGCGTACCGATGCAATGCAGGAGGGTGCTCTTACCGGCACCCGATTGCCCGACGATGGCCAAAATTTGACCTGAATAGATGGTCAAATCGATGCCCTTCAACACTTCGAGGGTGCGCCCCATGTGTTGAAAGCTCTTCTTCAGGTCTTCGATCGTAACTAGCGGTTCGGCCACGGCTTGCCTCATTCGTAACGAATGCCATCGACAGGCCGCAAGCGGCTGGCAGCGACGGCGGGATAGATCGTAGCGATCGTAGTGATTAGCAGGGCGGCCAGAGCGACCAAGAGAAACTCGGTGCCATCGACGTTGATCGGCAATTTGTCGACGTAATACACGTCCGGGTCGAGGCGCACACCGAACCACTGCAAACCGAGCGTGGCGGCGAGGCCAGTGGTCACGCCGAAGATGGTGCCGATACCGCCGATCATCATGCCTTCAGTCATGAAGATCTTGAGGATCGCGTTGTCGCTCGCGCCGAGTGACTTCAAGATCGCGATTTCCTTGCTCTTCTCCGTCACCATCAAGAGCAGCGTGCAAATGATGCAGAAGCTGGCCACCAGGATGGCCAAGGACAGAATGATGAAGGTCGCGATTTTCTCCAACTTGAGCGCGCTGAACAGGTTCTTGTTCAGCTCTTTCCAGTCCCGGATCCGTAGCTCACCGCGCGGGGCGACTTTGGCTTCGATCGCGGGGCGGATCTCGGAGACGCGCTCGGCATCGTCGATCTTGATCTCGATACCCGTCACGTTTTGCTTCAAGTCGAAGAAGTCCTGTGCGGCCTCGAGTTTCACGTATGCGTGGCTCGCGTCGTATTCGTACATGCCACTGTAGAAGATGGCGGCTACGCGGAACTTGCGGCTACGCGGCATGACGCCCATCGGGCCGAGGTCACCCAAAGGTGAAATCAGCGTCAGTTCGTCGCCCACGTAGACGTGCAGCGACTTGGCGAGCTCCCGGCCGATCACGATACCCGGGAACGCGTCCGGCGGGATCACCGCTTCCTCCACGTCCGAATCGAGCCGGGACAGGTAGGGCTTGACGTCCGGGCCTTTCAAATAGAATTCGCCGCCGCTGCCGATGCCGATCGGTTCGTCCGGCGGCAAGCTGGCGAGCTTCTTCGGATCGTCGAGGTAAGCAAACTTTCCGACTTCGATGTTCTGCAACAGATCGATCACCGTGCCGATGGTCACGGTATCGATGCCGCGCAAGTTCACGCCCGCGGTGTTCGAAGAGCTGGAGGCCATGGCCTCGCCCCCTGCGACCGGAGTCGCGGCGCGAACGCCCTTCGCCAGCCGCATGTCGTCCAGCAGATCACGCCAGTGCTCGAAGCCGCCGATGTGCTTGGCCTCGATCTTCACGTGCGCGTTGTTGCCCAAGATCTTGTGCTTCAGATCGGCGCCGAAGCCGCCCATGATCGAGACCACGGCGCACAACGCGAACGAACTGACGCCCACTCCAGAGATCGAGAGCAGCGAGATGACCGTCAAAAAGCCGCTCTTTTGCGCGCGCACGTGGCGCGCTGCGACGAACGCCACGAAGCCCCGTCCCTCGAAGCGGTCCATCAACCAAGGCACCGCCAGCACCATGAAGCAGACCACGAACGCGGTGCCCGAGAGCGCGGCCCCGACGCGTACGACCTGATGCCAAAGAATGAACGAGCTGCCCCGTGGCTCCGGCAGACGCTTCACCCAGCTGCCGAGTCCTACGAGCAGTAGGAAGCTGACCCCGGTGACCCAGCGCAGCAAGTTCTTGCCGCCCTGGCGCAACACGCGACGGATCAAGAACCAGCCCAGCGAGCCCAGCAAGATGACCGCGGTCGCAACTAGCGCGATGCGGCCGAAGGTTCCGCCGCCGAGCCAAAGCCGAGCCGCTAGACGTTCGATCTGTGCGAGGGGCGTGGCCAGGATCATGCCGACTCGGGGCGCAGCAGCGGGAAGGCGATCACATCGCGAATCGACGGTTGCGCAGTGAGCGCCATGGCCAGGCGATCCACCCCCAAACCAAAGCCAGCGGCGGGCGGCATACCGTGCTCGAGGGCAAGCACGTAGTCTTCGTCGTAGTCCATGGTCTCTTCCGCACCGCCCGCCTTGAGCTCGAGCTGAGCGCGGAAGCGCGCTGCTTGGTCGTCCGGATCGTTCAGCTCACTGAAGGCGTTGCAAAGCTCTCGGCCATGCACGAACAGCTCGAAGCGATCGACCAGCGTGGGGTCCTCGTCTTTCTTTCGTGCCAGCGGCGAAACCTCCGCCGGGTAGTCGGTGATGAACACGGGCAGGCTCTTGTCGCTGCCCGAAGCGCGATAGTCCACCGCCAAGAACGGCTCGGCGAGGTACTCGTACGCGACGAACAGACGCTCCCCGTCCGACTTGCAGTGGGTGAGCGCGCGGCGCAAGTTGCCCCAGTCGATGGCCTTCGCGCGCTCGGAGCGCTTTTTCCAAGCTTCGACCGCGGCGTCCAAGGGGCTAGGCAGACGCTTGCCATCTGGTCCGAGTACGAAAGCGAGCTCGGCAAACTGGCCAGCGATTTCGGCCGGTAGCTCGGCGCGAGCGAGCGCGGAGCTCACTGCGAGCTTCATTGGCACTCGCGCGAACGGTTCACTCAGCGCGAACGGGCGCTCGGCGAGCCAGCGCTGGTAGTGCGAGGCGAGACCCAGGGCGGTCAGGCGCCGCTCGAGGTACGCGTCCACGTGGCGAAACAGACGCTCGGCCTGGTCCATCAGCGTCTCGTACGTGGCGTACGCCTGATAAAACTCGAGCATCGTGAACTCTGGGTTGTGACGAGTGCTGATGCCTTCGTTGCGATAGCAACGGCCGATTTCGTACACGCGCTCGAGACCGCCCACGAGCAACCGCTTCAGGTACAACTCGGGCGCGATCCGCAGGAACAGCTCGAGATCCAGCGTATTGTGGTGAGTCTTGAACGGCTTGGCCGCCGCGCCGCCGACCAACGGGTGCAACGTGGGCGTCTCGACCTCGAGGAAGTTCTGCGAATCCAAGAAATCGCGCAGGCCTTGGACGATGATCGAGCGGGCGCGGAGGGCGACGCTGACCTCCGGGTTGGCGACCAAATCGACGTAGCGATGACGGTAGCGGATGTCCACGTCCGTCAAGCCGTGGAACTTGTCGGGCAGCGGACGCAGCGCCTTGGTCAGCAAACGCAGCGACGTGACCTGCAGGCTGAGCTCGCCGGTCTTGGTCACCATGGCTTGACCACGCGCCTCCAAGTGGTCGGCGATGTCGATGTCTTCGAGCGCGGCGAAGCCTTCACCCAGCACGTCTTGCTTGGCGAACAGCTGGAGCTCATCACTCATGTCACGCAGGCGAAGGAAGGAGGCCTTGCCGAAACCGCGGCGCGCAACCAGCCGCCCCAAGACGTAGTATTCACGCCCAGCGGCGAGCGCCTCTACCTTTTCGGGATTGTAACGCAGCTCGGAAACCGGCTCGATCAGCGCGGACGCGAACTGTTCACGCAGCTCGCGCAGCAGGCTGCGGTTTGCACCGGAAGCGTCGTTCGCGAACGGATTCTGACCGCGCGAGCGAAGGTGCTCGGCCTTGCCACGCCGCGCCTCGATCAGCGCGTCTTCGCCACTCTTCTCCATGATTTATCGCGCTCGGTGTAGCGCGAGTGGCCGGAGGCGTCTACAACGCCGCGCTCAGAAAGGCTCAAAGAAGCTTCCCGTCGCCACGCTCAAGACAGAGCGTTCGGCGGCGTTCCAACGCCGGCCGTCCCGCGGTCCGCGTTCTTCAGCAAGTATGCCTCGATGAACGCATCCAGCTCGCCATCGAGCACGCCCTGGACGTTCGAGGTTTCATGCTCGCTGCGATAGTCTTTGACCAGCTGATAGGGCTGCATCACGTAGCTGCGGATCTGGCTGCCCCAGGCAATTTGACCCTTGGCCGCTTCATAGCGGTCTTGAGCCGCTTCACGCTTGGCGGCTTCCAGCTCATACAGGCGTGATTTCATGGTCTTCAACGCCATGGCACGGTTTTGGTGCTGGCTGCGCTCGGCGCGGCAC
>Ga0247783_1000386_pt1 | contig 13650 bp, 11 predicted proteins | sample UWRJL064202C5_FD_179911 | JGI IMG/M metagenome (GOLD analysis project Ga0247783, IMG submission 179911) | Plant litter microbial communities from Arlington Agricultural Research Station in Wisconsin, United States - UWRJ-L064-202C-5 | ecosystem: Environmental > Terrestrial > Plant litter >...
GGCTCTGGCATTCGTGGCGGGATAGAACAGGCGCTCGATCGCGGCGCCGCCTCGGATGGCGATTTCGATTTCCCCGCTGGAGACGACGAATGACTGTTGACGGACGCCGCGGAAAGCGGGTCGCCGAACTACTCCGTGCGCACCTTGCCGAACTGATGCGACGCGAGGTCGACGACCCGCGGCTTTCGGCAGTGGTCATCACCACCGTGGAAGTGACCGATGATCTGATGTCGGCTCGGATCGGCATCCGCCTGCTCGTTGGCGACGAAGACCCGAAGATCCGTGCGGTCGTGTTGAAGAGCCTGCTCAAAGGAGCCGGTCGATTGCGGCGCCTGATCGCACCCCGACTGGAATTGCGGCGCTCGCCGGAGCTGCGCTTCCACTACGACGCGGGGCATGATGCATCTCGCCGAGTCGAGGAACTGTTGCGCGAGATCGAGACCAGCAAGCTGCCGAGCGACACCACCGACACCGACGCCGATTCGGAGCCCAACACCGACACCGAGTAGCGGCGCCCCGTAGTTGAAGTCGCTCGGGGGGCGAAGTACCTTGGGCGATCGTGAGTCGAATTCGTTTCGCTGTTTTGGGCCTGTGCGCTGCGCTCTCAGCTTGTGGCGATCAGTTCGTGGCCAACACTGGGTCCGCGGCAGTTGGAGGCTCGTCGAGCGCGGGCGGCGGGGATGCTCCGGCAGTGGTCGAAGCGGGCATCGGCGGAAGCGCCGGCCATGACGATAGCGCCAATGCGGGCGCGGGCGACGTTGGCAGTGAACCGGCTGGGCGCGGTGGCGGAAGCGGAGGTGCACGTGCACACGGCGGTGCTGGCGGCCAGCTCGCTCTCGCGGGCGGTGGCGGCAGCGGCAGCGGCGGCAGCGGCGGCGTGAGTGGCAGCGGAGGTTCGTTGATCGAGCCGGTGCTTCCGCAGGGACTGTTGCTCTGGTTGCGCGCCGATCGCGGCATCCAACAGAAGGACGGTCACGTTCAAGTCTGGCTAGACCAATCTGACAACCAAATGAACGCTTCGGCGACCGGCCTTGCCCGCCCGACGTACCTCGCCGACGGCTTCAACGGTCGCCCCACGCTCGACTTCGATGGTCACGAGCAGTTTCTGAAATTTGCCGATGGCTTTGGGGATTTCAGCAAAGGCTTGGCTGGCTTCATCGTCGCGAAGCCGACCACGCCCGATTGCGAGTCGATGCTGGAATTCTCCAATGGCAGCGAGATCGAGGACATTGCCCTGGGCATGTATGAGGACAAGTGGGCGTACGAGGCGGCTGCGACAGTCCTTCACGTGGGCACCATCAATCACGACGCTTTCTCGCTCTACACGGCCAATCATCGGCCGGTTGGCGCGAGTGAGCTACGGATCAACGGCAGCGTCCTTGGCACGCTCGAGATCCCCCTGCCAGCCTTGCCGGAGTCCGGAGTTCGGTCGAACAACTTCGTCGGCCACACGCTGTATGGCAGCGACTGCCGGTACTTCACTGGGCAGATCTCGGAGATCATCGTGTACTCGCGCGCGCTGACGAACCTCGAGCTGGGCTTGATCGAGAAGTATCTGGATACGCACTGGGCGTTGAGCGAACAGGACACGCCGACGCCGACGCCCGCTCAATAACGGGGAATCGCGCCTCGCAGCGCCGAGATTGTACTGCGTGCACGCAGCACAATCTCAGCTCGTGGTCGCGCCCCTGCCGCGCAAGACGGGCACGGGCACCAGGCCACTACGGCTTGATCATTACCTGGACACGGCGGTTCTTGGCCTTGTTCGGTTCGGTGGTGTTCGGGACCAGCGGCTTTTCCTGACCGTAGCCCTTGGCAGTCATGCGTGAAGCGTCGACCCCGTGCGAGGCAATCGCATCCACGACCGCTTGAGCGCGCGATTGGCTGAGGCGCAAGTTGTATGCCGCGACGCCCGTGTTGTCGGTGTGCCCTTGCACTTCGACGTTCTTGATGTCGGCACGCTTGCTCAGCACGTCCGCGAGCTCTTCGATGATGGCTTGCGAGTCGGGCAGGATTTCTGCGGAGTCGTGCTGGAAGTGGACCTGCTTCTTCAGCTTGATCTCGTTGCCGGCGACGACCACGTTGGGCTGCGCGGGGCGCTTGTTCAGCAGCATGCGAGCTTGCGATTCTTCGCGGGCGCGCACGTTGACCTCGGCCACTGCGGTGAAATAGCCGGGAGCATCGACCGAGAATTTGAGCGGACCGGGCGGCACGTTTTCGAAGCGGAACGCACCGTTTGCGTCGGCTTTGAGGTCGAGCTTGCGATTCAGGCGATCGGTGACTTCGATGTGGGCGCCGTCGACCGGCTGATTGCTCTCTGGGTCGGTGACCGAGCCCACGACCGAGCCGACCTTGGGCAGAGCCTCGAGCTCGCACTGCAATTTGACGATGCTCGAACCAGTGCTGCTCCCCGCCGGCGGAGGAGTTACGCCGCCAGCCGGAGCTTGAACTGCGTTCGCACCCGCTTCGCCGGGAGCCGCGACGGCGCCCGCTGCAGGTTTAACCGCGGCGGCGGGTGCCTCGATCGTGGCGACGCATTGGCCGTCACGGTAGCCGCTTGCGGTCACGTTGAAGGTGTAGGTGCCGGGCTCGAGGTTTGCGGTGCGGAACGTGCCATCGGGTCCCGACACCATGCCGGTCAATGGGCGGCCGTCATATTTGATGATCGCATCGGCAACCGCGTTGGTGGTGTTCTTCTCCACCACCAGGCCTTCGACCACGCTCTCGCGAACGGCGACGGCCGCTGGCGGCGCGGGGATGCGCTCGATGATCGGCTTGGGCGCCACCGTGTCGATCGCGTAGCCCACGGCAAAGTAGAAATTCCAGGGCAATTCCGGGGCAATCTCTTCGACGAAACTGGACGTCGCGCCGGTGCCGATGTCGAACGCGGCAAGCAACGATAGGCCATGGTCCTGCCAGGGGAAGACGCGCGTGCCGACCGTGAAGCGCGAGGGCGTGGTCGACATGCCCTGCGCCAGACCCAAACACAGATCCCCGTTGGCCTTCGCCTTACTCACGACGCACGTGTAGTTTTGGCGGTTGACCGGCACGTCGATCGACCATTCGATGAACGGGCGCACGATTTCGTGCACGTACTCGGCAGCGAAACCCATCTGGAAAAAATCGACGCGGTTGATGTCGAGGCCGAAGCGTTCGATGCGCGAAATCGGTCCGCCGCGACCATTCGGGGGCTGTGTACCCTCGACCGAGCTCACGATCTTGCCCGAGTTATCGAACAGGTAACCAATGTTGGCGTGGAAGCGGAGAGGGATCCGGTCGTCGACTTTCGAACGATTGTTGAGATCCGCTGTCGCCAGAGCGCGCAAGGCGAAGCTCGTGCTGGCGCCGTCCAGACCGACGCCGCCCGTGCCGTTGAGCAACCACAGCTCTGCCTCGCCGCCAAACGTGAAGATGCCGTCATCCGTATGAGGCATGAAGCCTTTTACGCCTAGATTCGTATCTCCGAGCACCTGCAGCAGCTGCGGGCGGCCGCGGCTATCGCTCGTGGCGTGATTGTGAAAGCCAGCAAACGCTTCCAAGAACGGCAGCACCGTGACTGATAGCCCGAGGTGCGCGCCGGCCCGTGTCACGTCGTCTTCGGTTTGAGCCGTTGCTGGGTCGTTGACGAACGTGGGACAGGGGGTGCTCGCATTGCACAAGAAGCCTGTGCCAGAAAAGAACGAGCCGGTGGCGTTGAAGCGGAAGGTGCCAGGCGCACCGGCGCCCGCTTCGATCACGTGCAGCAAGCCGGTGGAGCCGCTCAGCGCGCTACCGAGATGGAGTGAGCTCGCGCGCCAAGTGCGTTCGCGTTCCACTTCATCAGCCGCAGGCGCTTCGGCTTTGTCGTCGACGCCGTAGTCGGGAGCGAGTTCCATATCTGCGCTCGCCGACGCGGACGCTGTCGCGGCCGCGGGCGGCGCGGCGGCGGCCGGCGCAGCCGCGGGCGGCGCAGCTGGGGGAGCCGGCTGTGCAGGCGCAGCTGGCGGCGCGGGCGGCGGTGCCGGTTCAACGACTTGTGCGTGCAGGCTCGACGCCAGACTGAGGGAACCCAACAGCGACAAAGAAGCTAGACCGACCCGTTTCATCATTCCTCGTTCCCTGAGCGCCGAGCGCTGACTCGTCGCGCCATTGTTAACATGTTTCTTGTGCAATTGGGCCCACCCGCCGCGGCGCCGATGTGTGTGCTTGTGCCGCCGCCCACCCGAGGCCGCGGGCCATTTGGAGGGGGAGGGGCCGACCGCAGGCCCGCGCGCCGGCATGCCTGGAGCCAGGACGAGCCCGCGCGCAGCCGCCGCCAAGGGTCGGATTTATGGGCAACGATGCCCCCAACACCGGTTTCGTCGCTCCGCCCTCCCGAGCGCTTTGCTCCCGTGCGCCACCACCACTACCCTTATTGCTCGTGAGCACTCTGATTCGCGTGAACGGACTCCGCAAGGAGTTTCGCCAAGGGTTCTTCATGCGCCGGGTGTTGGCCGTGAAGGGTGTCTCGTTCGAGGTCGAGAGCGGGGAGATTTTCGGCTTTCTCGGCCCGAACGGCGCAGGCAAGACGACCACGATCAAGATGCTGACCGGCTTGATCTCTGCCACGGGCGGCGAAGCCACGCTGTTCGGGGACCCGGTACCGAGCCCGAGCGCTCTTTCGCGCGTCGGCTTTTTACCGGAAAATCCCTACGTTTATCCGTACCTTTCGCCGACCGAGTTCGTCGAGCTATGTGCACGGCTGTCGGGGCTCTCGGCGCGCGCCGCGCGCGATCGTACGCGTCAGGTGCTCGATCAGGTCGGCGTGTTGTACGCGGCAGATCGGCCAGTCCGGCGCTTATCGAAGGGCATGCTGCAGCGCACGGGGCTGGCGGCCGCCTTAGTCTCGGATCCGGAGCTTTTGATCCTGGATGAGCCGATGAGCGGGCTCGATCCGGTAGGGCGCAAGGAGGTGCGGGATCTGATCTTGGAAGAGCGCAAGAACGGCCGCACCATCTTCTTTTCGACGCACATCCTCAGCGACGTCGAGGCGATGTGCGATCGCGTGGCGATCCTGCGCAAAGGGGAAGTGGTGGTGAGCGGTCGGCTCGGGGATTTGCTGCGCAAGGAGGTGCGCCGGACGGATGTGGTCGTACTCGGCGCAGGCGATGAATTCGCGGCTGAATGCCAGGCCTCTGGCTGCACCGTACAGCGTGTGGGCGCGCGGCTGGTGCTGAACATCGAAGGGCAGGCCAACGTGGCCCTGGTCTTGAAACGCGCTCTCGAGCTCGGCTTCTCCATCTCGGAGGTCACGCCGCGCCACGAAACGTTGGAAGATTTGTTCGTGCGCGAAGCGATCGAGACTTAGCGGCCTCAGGTCGCGCGCATCAGAGCTGCGGGCCGCTGTGGCTGGCGACGCAGGTACCCACGGCGCCGCTGCCGGATGCTTGACACTGCGCGCTGTTGACCTCGGTGCACGCGATCTTTGGGCAGACGCGCGGGCAGTCCTTTTCCTTGATCTGCTTCAGCGTGGCTAAGTAGGCCTTGGTATCGGTCGCAGCGGTCTTCGCCACGGGCACCTCGCAATTGCACAGGTTGGTCACCGTGCTCGTGCACTGCGGCGAGCTCGCGGCTGCGCTGCAGGTTCGCGCGGCTTCGAGCTGGTCAGCGGCGAGCTCGAGCAGCTCATCGCAGGTCGGCTCGTGGCTCGTGCCGCCGCTGCCCGCGGAAGCTCCTGGCGCGCCCGCGCGCCCGCCAGAGCCTCCGCTGCCGCCGGCGCCCGCGCGGCTGCCACCCGTACCGCCGCTGCTGCTCGCGCCGCCGCTGCTCGCGCCGCCGCTGCTGCTCGCGCCGCCGCGACCCCCGGAGCCACCTCCACCGCTGTGGGCTCCACCGCTGTGGGCTCCACCGCTGTGGGCTCCACCGCTGTGGGCTCCACCGCTGGCAGAACCGCCGGCTTCGACCTGGCCGCCGCTGGCGGTGGTGCCCGCGCTGCCTGAGTTGCCCGCATTGCCCGGATTGCCGCCGCTCGAGGTCGAACCGGCATGCGACGGCGCGCCCGCGTGGTTCGCCCCGGTCGCACCGCCCACGACATCACTGAAGAAGCCGTCCGCTTGCCCGCCGCACGCGCTCAGCGCGCATAAGGTCAGGCCGGGTAGCCAAACGTGGATGGGGCGAGCCATGCGCGATCGTAGCATCAGCGGGCCCCGCGTTTAGCCGCGACCGCGCGTAGAGTCGCTAAATCAGCAGCCGCCAATTCGCGGGTCACGAGCAAAATCAGCAAATACGCGAGCGCGACCAACACTGCGTACACAGGCGTTACAATTTTGCCGGCATGGGGCAGAACTCTGCCCAGGGTCGTGGCCACGGCGACGCCCAGCAGCACTCGCAGCAACGTCAGCGGTGGCGCTACCGCACCCGCCGCGCGGTACACGAAAAACGCCGCGGAAAGCGTGGCCACGAACAGGCCCGCTGCGGTGGCTTGCGCCGTATACAGGAGCAACGGCTCGCCGAACGGCGCGCCGCGCACGCGCAAGTAGCACAGCGCGACGACCAAGGTCACCGCAACGGCGGTGACGATCAGCGTCTGTATTTCGTGCTTCAAGCTGTTCAACACCGTCGTCAGCACGCCGAAGATGGCGAAGCCGCCGAAGCCGATGGCGAGCAACTCGAGCGAGCTGCCACCGAGGGTCGCGGCCTCCGGCCCGAACACCAAGAGCAGCAAGCGATCGCTGAGGCCAGCGGTCACGCTGACCATCAGCCCGGCCAGTACCAGCGCCAAGCGCACGCCGGTGCGCACGTAACGTGCGACCGCGTCGCGATCGCCGTCCCGAGCTGCGCTCGCGAGCATGGGGAACAAGATGAAGGTCACGGCGATCAACAGCTGATAGGGAAGAAAGGAGAACAGCTGCGTGGCGCGATACGCGCCAACCAACGGATCGGCCGCTGTGGACGGCAAGCCTCGAGCGAGCGCGGCTTGTGAGGCGAAGCGACGCAGCAGGGTGAGGTCCGCCTGGAGCAGTAGATTGAACAGCAATTGGCCGAACAAGACTGGCACGGCAAAGATCACGTGCTGGCCTACACTGATCGAAGACGCGCCTCGTCTGCCGATCCCGACCAAAAACAAGGCGATGGTCAGGATCAGCGAAGCGCCGCCGACGAAGCCGACGGTCGCGCCCTCCACGGCCAAGTTGTAGCGCGCGAACACGAACGCCCCGACGATCAGGCCCACGGTGCGCAGCGTCCCCGCAATCACGTCCAGGGTTGCCTGGGCCACGAATTTGCGCTGTCCGTTGAGCACGCCGATCAGCGGCGTGTACAAGCCGTAGAGCAGCATCACCCCGCTCAAGATGCGCAACGGAGCCACGATGTGCCGCGCACCCAGCGACCCCGCGATGACCGGCGCAAACAGGAAAAATCCGGCCGCGAGCAGCAACGCGAACAGCGCGTGCACCGTGAACACACGGCGGATCGTGCCCGCCTGCGTCTCCGGCGTGGACTGTGCGACCGCGCGGCTGACGCTCTGAATAGAGGTCGTAGTTACCGGATTGTAGGTGATGCCGGCGATCGACAGCACGCTGGCGAGCGCGCCATAACCGTCCAGGCCCAGTAAGCGCGGCAAGGCGATCTGCTGTACCAGGCCGACGAAGATGAAGTAGACCTTGGCGAACGCGACCGCGAGCCCACCGCGCCCGGCCGCGCGCGTCACGTCCGCGGCGGAAGGCGGCGGGGCCGCCGCGTGCGCGGAATGCTCGGCGGTCAGCGCTTTGGGCGTTGCCACGATTTCGGATCCAGGCGTCGTCACCCCCGCGCTATGGCATCCGGCCCGCCGATCCGTCAACGCTAGAAGCCCAAAGTGCTCGATCAGCCGCTTCCGGGTAGCCGTAGAGTGCCCAAACTTCTGAAGAATCAGCCAAATCTGCGGCGAGCGCGCGAGCCGCGTTCACGGCGAACGGATCTACTTGACCTTCGAACTTTGGTGACTAATGTCTCGCGTCCCTACAGATATTCCGACTTAGCTCAGTTGGTAGAGCAGGCGACTGTTAATCGCCGGGTCCTAGGTTCGAGTCCTAGAGTCGGAGCAACTGCAACGATAAGCCTCGAGGCAAACGTCTCGGGGCTTCGGTGCTTTCGGGGGCTCTCCTTCAGAGCGAGTTGTCTTTCGCCCCACGCGGGCGCTCGACGAGCGACGAGGTCGGTCAAGCACCCAGCTCGATGCGCCGAAGAATGCCGAGCTGCGGATGGCACTCGACGGTCTTGAGCTCACCGATCGCGCGACCGAGATCTTCCCGAGCTGCGAGCACGGTCGCGCCGCGGCTGCGTGCAACCAGGGCGCGGGCCAAGACAGGTGACGCTTCGGCGCCAAAACTTGCTTGGAATCTGGCTGGCCAATCGTGTTGGATCCTGCCGATTGCACGATCGAGCGGTTCCCCGCCCGGTGCTCCGAGGAGCAGGAATTCGTCGCCGCCGTCGCGCACACTGCACACGGATTCCGAGGACGAAAGGCCTTCAGCGAAGAGTCGCAGTACTTCGTCGCCTTGTGCTTGGCCGTAGCGATTGTTGAAGGCGCGAAATCCTATCAAATCGATGAAGCCGAGCTCGACCTCCGCCTTTGCCAGACCGGGCATCTCGCTGAACAGCCGCGAGAGCTCCGTGAAGTAGGCGAACGAAGGGAGCCCGGTCTTGCGGTCCAAGTTGTCGGGTTGTGCACGGGGAAACCGGAAGCGCCGCGCGAAGGGCAGCTCGAGGGCCTGGAGTTGCTCGACTATCATCGCGGTGAGCCACGGAGCTTCTGGGCCGAACGCACGCCAGAAACCGTCGGGCCGTTGGCGGCGCTTCAGAAATTGCGCAGTGGGTGCGGGATCGAACTCGGGGTCGAAATGGCTCAGAAGGTCGAGCGCGACCAGAGTGGTGAGCAGATCCGACGGATCGTCGGCGTCGCCCCAGCCACCGTCTTCGCGACGCTGCGCTGCAACGAAGGCCAGCGCGCCCGCCGCTACGTCGAAGTGGCAACCCAGCGTCAGCGAGCTCATGGCAAGCTGCGCACTTGCTGACACTAGGGGCCGTTCATGGAACGGAAACCGTGTGCCGAATACGATGCCGTCGCGGCGACGTGCGCGCGCTGCGTACGTCTCTACGACGGCGACCAGCACGCTGCGCAACGAGCAAAAAGTGGCGGGGTAGCGGCTGAGGCACCAGGCCGGGAAGGTGTCCGCCCAAGCGTTCCGTTCGAGCGCGTACTGCGCGAAGTCGCGGCGCAAGACGGGTTCGGCTTCCTGCAGGAGCGCCCAAGCGCCGAGCCTCGCGTGCGAATCCGCTAGGAGCTCGGCCGATTCGAAGCTCACGATAGGCCCCAATAGGCTCTCTTCGAGGACGAACGCGTCACGTTGCACGATAGCCGCCTCGGACGCTCGCCACGCTTGCCACGTGGCTGGCGGTCCCGCATAGGACGGAATGCCCGTGCCGCGCTTGTGCGTGAGCTCCCAACGGTAACGGTCAGTCCCGAGCAAGGTGCCGACCGATCTCGACGCCCAGTGGGCAAGTAGCGCGTCTGGCTCGAATTGTTCGCCGAAATGCCGCCTTGCCCGCACGAAGAACGCGGCCAGCGGGTCCACGTTTGGTACGGATCCAGCAGCCGCCAGAACCGCGGCAATGCCACGTTGTGCTGACGGCATTGTCGCGCGGTTTGAACTGAGTGTATCCACCTATCGCCCCAGAGCTCCGACGAATTCTTCAACCGTCATGCCCGTGTCGCGGATGAGCGCTCGCAGGAGGCCAGTCTTTAGCTCACCATGGTCGGGCACCGTGAGCGGCAGGCGAGCATTGGTCGGATGCCGAAGGCGCAGCTGGCTGCCACGTTGTCGCACGATCTCGTAGCCAACAGAGGCGAACGCGCGAGCCGCTTCTCGACCCGAAACGCGCGGGAGCGCCGGCAACGCTACGCCCCGACCGCCACGCGGCGTACGAGCTCGCCGGCAGGGTCCGGGATCGCGTCGCCCCGCTCGCGCATGTCCTCGATGGTCAGCAGGATGGCTTCACGTGCGTTGGACAGCGCCTCCTCCGCGGTCCCGCCTTGGCTGTAGCAGCCTGGGAATGCGGGCACGACGGCGACATAGCCGCCTTCGGGATCGGGCTCGAGAACCACGTGGTAGCCGGTTTGTTCCACGTTTCGAGTCTATCCTGCCCGTTGCCGAGCGGCCATGGTCGCGCCCAATCGGTTCAAGATTTGCGTCACCCGAGCTCTGGAAAGCCCCTCACCTCGAGCGATTGCCGCTCGAGAGGCGACCTCGCCGGTCTCCAGCTGGCGCAGCCAATCGAGGGCACGCTTCAGGAGATCGTGCCGGTCACGGGTCATTCCGCGAAGCGGTGATTTTCTCGCTGCAGCGAAATCTACGACGACGCAGGCCGAAAAGTTCTTACTTGAGGAGCTGTTGGGGAGCAAAATCTCGAAAGCGTTCGGGTTCGGTGGTGACCAACCCGCGACGGGAGAAAGAACTCTGAGTCGCGGGGCGGCTAGCGTCGGTGCGCTCCCGCAGTAGCCGCGTAGCGGGTCGGCGACTGTCCGACGATCCGTTTGAAGTCGCGAATGAAGTGGGCTTGATCCGCATACCCAAGGCGGGCGGCAAGGTCGGGCCAGTCGCGTGCTTCGTTTGTCGCGGCGTACTCTGCGGCCTCGTGCAGACGGTAACGCTGGATCACCCACTTCGGGCCGACGCCAACGTACTCACGGAAAAGACGCTCCAGAGTGCGCTTGCTGAGTCCCGCGAGGCGAACCACATCATCGACCTTCGTGACTTCACGTTCGCCGGCGATGGTGTTCACGATGCGAAGAACGGCATCCGCATCGACGTGGCGCTGGGGGCTCTTCGCTCGAAGGCGAGATTCCGCATGCGCGATCATCGCAGCGTCGTCAGCCAGCGAGAGAATCGCCGCCTCCCATGCGTGCTCGGTTTCGTCGAACACGTCGCCGATCGGGATCGAGCGATCCGTGAGGCTCGCGATGGACTTTCCAAAAAACGCATGAAAGCCTCCTGGCAAGAACTGCACGCCAAACACGAGTCCCTCGCCTTCGAGAACGCGCGACACGCTCTGGCTCGCGACGCCGAAGACGCCTGATTGGCCACGCTGTACGGCGAGGTTGACGCACGGGTACGGGATGACGGTCTGGCGATAGGGCTTGGCCAGCGCCCAGCGCATGATCCAATACTGGGCCACGAAGGGCGCGAGGGCTTTGGAAGGAGGGTGCCTCGTTAGTCGAAAGTGCTTCGCGGCGGCTTTCGGATGGAGGATTCCGCTCGTGCGTTCCAGCCAGCTCTTCTTCACCGGGAGAAGTGTGCGGCGTTTGTCGCGTTTCTTCAATCGTTGGCTGCCGCGCCTTGCTACACGAGGGGCATGACAACTCGCATCCTCAACATCGATGCCCTCGAGCTTCAACCCTGGGGGCACGGCGTGGCCATTCCGGGAGCTGGTCAAGCGAGCGACCGCTATCGAGCGCGAATCGGGTTCGCCAGCCACCAGCTGGGTGCAAAGAAACTCGGCTACAACCTGACCGTTCTTCCCCCAGGTAAGAGCGCGTTTCCGTGCCACAGCCACAGCGTCAACGAAGAGATGTTCTTCATCGTCGAAGGCCAGGGCGAGCTCCGCCTCGGCGCTGCCCGACACCCTATCCGCGCAGGTGACGTCGTCGCGTGCCCGCCGGGTGGGCCGGAGACTGCGCACCAGATCCTCAACACGTCGGCGGCTGAGCTCAAGTTCTTGGCGGTGAGCACTCGGCTATCGCCGGAAATTTGCGAGTACCCCGACACCGGGCGGTTCGGCCTGCTCGCGGAGCTGCCGAGCGCCGCTGACGACAAGCCGCGCGAGCTGCGCTTCATGGGTCGCGCCGGGGACTCGCTCGAGTACTGGCAAGGAGAGTAGGAGCCCGCGTACGCGTGCGGCTTAAGCCGAGCGATCCTCTCAAAAACCTCGCGAAGCGTGCGCTGCATTGCCAGTGTGTCGAACGCGTCCGATCGGACGGGCAAGGCTTGCCAGCTTGGCGCGTGCGCTCCGCGAGCGCATCGGAAAAATCCGCGAAAATTCGCTGGTTCTTCCGGTAATGAGCGCTGGCACGGCTCTCGCTTGAAGCGGCACTGGCACCCGTGAGTTTCGATCTTCTGCTCAAGAAATACTTTCTCGGCGTCGTGCTGGCGTTCGTCACGCTTACCGCGTACTTCCAGGCCGCGGGCGCCACACAGCTGGTCGGAGCGGCGCTCTCTGGGCCCGCGACCCGCGCGCCGCCGCGGGTCACGGCCGCTGCAGCAGCGACGACGGCACACGAGCGCCCGACTGCAGACGCGATCATTGCTCGCAATCCCTTCGACTCGATCACCGGGCCGCTCAACGCCGCGAAGTTCGTGCCTGGGCCGGACAGGGATCCAGACAAGGGTCCGGACGACAACACTGATCCGCTGACCGCGCCCGTGTGTGACGCGCCGACCGTGTACATCGTCACCGAATCGGACGACCCGCTTTTGTCGGTCGCTGCACTGCAGGCACCGGGTGATCCGCGTCCGCGCATGCACCGCGTGGGTGACGACGTGGGCGGCAAGAAGGTGGAGTTCATCGGCTATAACCCGCGTCAGAACACACCCGCGGTTTGGCTCTCATCGGGCAGCGCGCTGTGCCAAGCAATGCTGTTCAAGACCCAACCGACCTTGCCCCCCGCTCCGACACCTGTCGGTCCCGTGGAACCGCTGACACCCGCCACGACCGACAAGGCCGGTGATTTGCTGAGGGACATCAAGTCCAAGATTCAGAGAGTCAGCGACACCGAGTTCAACATCGACCGCTCCGTCGTCGACAAGATCTTGGAGAATCAGGCTGAGCTGATGAAGTCCACGCGCATCGTACCCGACACGAAGGATGGCAAGGTGCTCGGTATTCGCCTGTTCGGTATCAAGACCGACTCGCTTTTGGCTGCCCTCGGGCTGCAAACCGGAGACCGCCTGGCATCGATCAACGGCTTCAACATGGGCAGCCCCGAAAAAGCTTTGGAAGCCTACGCCCGACTCCGAACTGCCTCCCAATTGGACATTGTCGTGAACCGTCACAATGCTGACGTGTCCATTGTCCATCACATCAAGTAAGCCTTTCGTCACTGTTCCGCGACCGCTTGGTGCAGATCACGTTGATGAACGGGAACGATTTGCCGTTGTGCAGCGGCTCTTCGAGCTTGCACTGTTCGACCAGTCCATGTGCGCCGAACTCGCGCTCCACCGAGTCGGCATCGTAGAAGTACATCTTCAAGCCTGGATGGATCTCATACCAGTCGTCTCCTAGCCGCGGCCCTTGGCCGTACATCGGAGCGTCCTTCGAGATGACGGTGAAGATCATCGTGCCACCGAACGCGAGCTGAGCCCAAGAGTCCCGGATCAGCTTCGCGCGCCCGTCCGCGTCGAGCAGATAGATGAGGCCGTAGCAGAAGATGCCGTCGTACTGGCGGTCGTCGAAAGGCATGTTCGACACTGAGCCGTGATAGATCGGAAAATCCAGACCGAGCTGCGAGCGAGCAAGCGTGATCGCAGTCGCCGAGATCTCTATCCCGGTCACAGTCATCCCACTCTCGAGGAACGGCTTTGCATTCCTGCCGTAGCCGACGCCGGGGATCAGTACGTCCTTGATGCCTGATCGATCGAAGTAGTCGCGGGCGAAGAC
>Ga0247783_1000387_pt1 | contig 13644 bp, 10 predicted proteins | sample UWRJL064202C5_FD_179911 | JGI IMG/M metagenome (GOLD analysis project Ga0247783, IMG submission 179911) | Plant litter microbial communities from Arlington Agricultural Research Station in Wisconsin, United States - UWRJ-L064-202C-5 | ecosystem: Environmental > Terrestrial > Plant litter >...
CGCCGCCGGCATGTCCGATTCCATCGGTGCCGATCCGCCTTCGCGACGGTCGAGCATGCGCATCACGTCGCCGCGCACCTCGGTCGTGTAGCGATCCTGTCCATCCTTGTCCTGCCACTTGCGCGTGCGCAGCGAGCCTTCGACGTAGATCTTCGCGCCCTTCTTCAGGTACTGGCCCGCGACTTCCGCGGTCCGGCCGAAGAACGCGACCCGGTGCCACTCCGTCGCCTCTTTCTTGTCGCCGCTCGCCTTGTCGGTCCAGTTCTCGCTGGTCGCGAGCGTGAGGTTCGCGACGGCGTCGCCGCTCGGGAGATAGCGGACCTCGGGGTCTTTGCCCAGATTGCCGATGAGGATGACCTTGTTGACCGATGACATGACGGTTCCTCGGAAGTGGCGGGGGAAGGGTGAGCGAACGACGCGGGACTTGCCGTTCATGATCGCGTCCCGAGATGGGGGCGACAAGCGACCGAACGGGCTCAGTTATATTAACCGATTGGTCTTCCGCGACGCGTCGGTCTCCGTCCGATCCGCGTCGCAATCTACCCACCGTTCCAGGTCTCGCGCGGCGCTGCCGCGCGAGACCATTGGTATTGCGCCTCGATCGACACGATGGACGAAATCCGCATCCGCGGTGCCCGCACGCACAATCTGAAGAACGTCAATCTCGACCTGCCTCGCGAGAAGCTGGTGGTGATCACGGGCCTGTCCGGGTCCGGCAAGTCTTCGCTCGCCTTCGACACCTTGTACGCCGAAGGTCAGCGCCGCTACGTCGAGTCGTTGTCGGCGTATGCGCGACAGTTCCTTCAGCTGATGGAGAAGCCGGACGTCGATCTGATCGAAGGCTTGTCGCCGGCGATCTCGATCGAGCAGAAGGCGACGAGCCACAACCCGCGTTCGACGGTCGGCACGGTGACGGAGATCCACGACTACCTGCGTCTGCTGTTCGCACGCGTCGGGACGCCGTATTGCCCGGATCATCAGTTGCCGCTCGAGGCCCAGAGTGTCGCCGAGATGGTCGACGACGTGCTGCGTCGTCCCGAGGGGACGCGTCTGATGATCATCGCGCCGGTCGTGCGCGAAAAGAAGGGCGAGCACGTGGACCTGTTCGCGGCGATGCAGGCGCAAGGCTTCGTGCGCTTTCGCGTCGACGGTGCCATCGTCGAGGCGGACGCGATCCCGAAGCTCAAGAAGACCGAGAAGCACAACATCGACGTCGTCATCGATCGCATCAAGATCGGCAGCGATCCCGAGCAGATCAAGCAGCGTCTCGCCGAGTCCTTCGAGACGGCGCTGCGCAACGCCGACGGCCGCGCGATCACGCTCGACATGGACACTGCCGAAGAGTCGGTCTTCTCGAGCAAGTTCGCCTGTCCGATCTGCCACTACTCGCTTGCCGAACTCGAGCCGCGGCTGTTCTCGTTCAACAATCCGATGGGTGCTTGCCCGACGTGCGACGGACTCGGCGTGATCCAGTTCTTCGATCCGAAGCGCGTCGTCGCCTTTCCGAACCTGTCGCTCGCGAGCGGCGCCATCAAGGGCTGGGACCGGCGCAACCAGTTCTACTTCCAGATGCTGCAAAGCCTCGCGACGCATGCGGGCTTCGACCTCGACACGGCCTTCGAGTCGCTCGACGAGGACGCCCGCACGCTGATCCTGCAGGGCTCGGGGAAGGCGTTGATTCCGTTCACGTACATCAACGAGCGCGGCCGTGCCGTCGTGCGCGAGCATCCGTTCGAAGGCGTGATCCCGAACCTCGAACGGCGCTACAAGGAAACCGACTCGATCGCGGTGCGCGAGGAACTCGCGAAGTACCTGAACACGAAGCCCTGCCCGACCTGCGACGGGACCCGCCTGCGCCGCGAGGCGCGTTACGTGCGGGTCGGCCCGAAGAATGCGGACAAGGCGATCTACGAGATCAGCGCGATGCCGCTCTACGACACGTTGAGCTGGTTCCGCGACCTGAGCTTGACCGGTGCCAAGCGGGACATCGCCGAGCGCATCGTCAAGGAAATCGTCGCGCGCCTCGCGTTCCTCAACAACGTGGGCCTCGACTATCTGTCGCTCGAGCGCAGCGCCGAGACGCTGTCGGGCGGCGAGGCGCAGCGCATCCGCCTCGCGTCGCAGATCGGCTCGGGCCTGACGGGCGTGATGTACGTCCTCGACGAGCCGTCGATCGGCCTGCATCAACGTGACAACGATCGTCTGATCGGCACGCTGAAGCATCTGCGCGATCTCGGCAATTCGGTCCTCGTCGTCGAGCACGACGAGGACATGATCCGGGCGGCCGACTACGTCGTCGACATGGGCCTCGGGGCCGGGGTCCACGGTGGCAACGTCATCGCCGAAGGCCAGACGAAGGACATCGAGGCGAATCCGCGGTCGCTCACGGGCCAGTACCTGTCGGGCAAGCTCGCGATCGCGACGCCGAGTCGGCGTGTCGCGCCGGGCTCCGCACCCGTCGCGCCGATCGATCTCGCATTGCCGCCCCCGAAGATCAAGAAACCGAAGCGCGGGGAGAAGAGCGCCGACATCCAGATGCTTCCGACGCGACGTGCGAAGCAGGGCGGATGGCTGCGGATCACCGGCGCGAGCGGCAACAATCTGAAGGAGGTCGATCTGTCGATTCCGGTCGGCCTGCTCGTCTGCGTGACGGGCGTGTCGGGTTCCGGCAAGTCGACGCTCGTCAACGACACGCTGTACCACGCGGCCGCCCGCCATCTTTACGGTTCGTCGACCGAGCCCGCGCCGTTCGCGACCGTCGACGGTCTCGAGAACTTCGACAAGGTGATCAACGTCGACCAGAGTCCGATCGGGCGCACGCCGCGATCGAACCCGGCGACCTACACCGGCCTGTTCACGCCGATCCGCGAGATGTTCGCGGAGGTCCCGATGGCCCGCGAGCGCGGCTACGGACCCGGGCGCTTCTCGTTCAACGTGAAGGGCGGGCGTTGCGAGGCGTGTCAGGGCGACGGTGTCATCAAGGTGGAGATGCACTTCCTGCCGGATGTGTACGTGCCCTGCGACGTCTGTCACGGCAAGCGCTACAACCGCGAGACGCTCGAGGTCCAGTACAAGGGCAAGAACATCACGCAGGTCCTCGACATGACGGTCGAGGACGCCTACCAGTACTTCCAGGCCTTGCCGATCATCGCGCGCAAGCTGCAGACGCTGCTCGACGTCGGGCTCGGCTACATCAAGCTCGGGCAGAGCGCGACCACGTTGTCGGGCGGCGAGGCGCAGCGCGTGAAGCTCTCGCTCGAATTGTCGAAGCGCGACACGGGACGCACGCTGTACATCCTCGACGAGCCGACGACGGGGCTCCACTTCCACGACATCGCGATGCTGCTCAAGGTCATCCACACGCTGCGCGACCATGGCAACACGGTCGTCGTGATCGAGCACAACCTCGATGTCATCAAGACGGCGGACTGGGTCATCGACCTCGGACCCGAAGGCGGGGCTGGCGGAGGCACGATCGTCGCGCAAGGCACGCCGGAGACCGTGGCCACGACGGCGGCGAGCTACACGGGTCGCTACCTCGCGCCGATCCTCGCGAGGGCCGCGTAACGATGCGGCCGTGGCTGCCGAGGTCGCGACACGGAGCTGTCAACCTCGTCAGCGAATGCACACGAAGTCCGTGAACTCGCGCTCGACGGGCGCGAGAAAACGCAGCGGCCAGGCCATCGATCCGATCAGCGTGACGTGATTCACCGCGCCGTGGAGGTCGACCTCCACGGGGACGCCGCTCTCGCGCAGCCGTGCGGCCATCGCCTCGGTGTTCTTCTCGGGATAGACGAAGCGGTCGTGCTTGGCCGCGATCAGCAGCGAGGGCAGCGAATCCCGCGTGACGTGGTTGATCGGTTGCGAGTCCGCCGACGTGTCGGGCCAGTGGAAGACTTCCTTCACGCCCTCGTCGACGATCGGCAGGAAGTCGTACGGCCCCGCGAGGCCGATGAAGCCGCGCAATTGCGCAGGCCGGATCCCGTAGGCCGCGAGCCAGCGCGGGTCGAACGCGACCATCGCCGCGTTGTACGCGCCCGCGCTGTGACCGGCGATGAAGACGCGCGTCGGGTCGCCGCCGTGCTGCGCGACATGCGCGAACACCCAGGCGGTCGCAGCCGCCGTGTCGTCGATGAAGTCCGGGTAGGAGACTTCGGGGAACATGCGGTAGTCCGGGATCACGACGACGATGCCGCGCGCCGTCAGGGCCGCCGCGACGAAGCGGTACTCCGACTTCGAGCCGGTGCGCCAGCTTCCACCGTAGAAGAAGACCACGACCGGCGCGGCGGCACTCGTCGCATCCTTCGGCCGATACACGTCGAGCGTGCGCTGCGGTCCGGCTCCGTAGGCCACGTCCGCGGTGCGCACATAGCTCCCCGACGGCGTCACCGCGTCGACGAAGCGCGCGCCCGAGCCCGCGCATCCGGAAAGCGAGACGACGGCGGCGACCGCGAGCGATGCGGCCGGCCTCATCCGACGATCGTGTCGTCGTCGATCAGCGGTCGTCGGCGCTTGCGAATCAACGGTTTGTCGATGACGCGTCGACGACGGAAGAAGATCAGCAGCGCGACCGTCGTCGCGGCCATCACGATCATCGTCACCCAGAAGCCATCCGGATGCTCGAGCCCGGGGATGAACTTGAAGTTCATCCCGAAGATGCCGGTGATCAACGTGAGCGGTGCGAAGATCGCGGTGATGATCGTCAGCAGGCGCACGATCTCGTTCGTCCGATGCGCCGTTGCGGAGAAGTGGAGCTGGATCGCGGACTCGATCGAGTCCTGCAATCTTCTCGCATGATTCAGCACGCGCTGCACGTGCTCCGCGACGTCGTTCGCGCGCACGAGCAGGATGTCGTTGCGGCGCCGCTCCTCGGGCTTCACGCGTCGGTCGCCTTCCATGCCGTCGACGAGGTTGTCGTGGAATTCCTGCAGCGCGTCGTGCTGCTCCTCGCAGAGGTTCTCGAGCTTGCGGAGCTCGATTCGTGCGTCGAGCAGCGCGTACCAGTTGGAGAAGTTGCGCTTCGGGTCCAGCAGTTCGCGTTGCCAGCGATCGAGCTGATCGGTCAGCGGCTGCCGGAGCGCGAGGTAGCGATCGACCATCGCGTTGAGCAGGCGGAGCATCAGGTCTTCCGGTCGCGACGGCGGGCGGCCTTGATGCGCGCTCGTCGCGCTCTTGACCTTGCGAACGAGCGGCGCCTCGTGATCGGTTTCGCCGCCGTTCGGCGCCTCGGCGCTGCGCATGCGGAAGTCGAGCAGCCGATTGCGGACCTGGCTGATCGTCGCGCTGTTGCGCGCGCTGACCGTGACGAGCGCGTGGTCGCACAGGAAGAAGGTCACGGGGATCGTCGCGATGTGCGCCGCCGTCGGACCGCTGCGCGCCTTGTGGAGCGGGACCGACTCGCCCTTCGCGTCGCCTGCCTCGTCGCCGACGGACAGCTTGCGGAACACGACCATCTCGTAGTCCTGCGTCGAGTCGAAGTAGGACGGGTGCCCGAGGTTGACGGCATCGATCAGGTGGGGATCGACGATGCGCGTGCCGATGAGGCGCTCGACGCGATCCCGCCACGCGTAGGCGTCGGCGGCGACCTCGTCGTGAACTGCGTCGAGCCACAGGAAGCTGTTCGGCGACAGTCGCGGGATCGGCTCGTCGATCCGCCGCACGCTGGTCTCGCTGATGAGGTAGATGTCCATGGACGCTCAGCGCACGACGGCGCCGCGCGGGCTCGCGCTCGCGTGATCGACGGGGCGGATCAACGCGACTCTTCGGCGAGCCAGCGCGCGACGTCGCGCGCGAAGTAGGTGAGCACGCCGTCGGCGCCCGCCCGCTTGAACGCGACCATCGACTCGAGCACGACCTTGCGTTCGTCGAGCCAGCCGTTCTGCGCGGCGGCTTTCAGCATCGCGTATTCGCCGCTGACCTGATAGACGAAGGTCGGCACGTGGAACGCGTCCTTCACGCGCCGGACGATATCGAGGTAGGGCATCCCCGGTTTGACCATCACCATGTCCGCGCCTTCGGCGATGTCGAGCGCCGTCTCGCGCAAGGCCTCGTCGCCGTTCGCGGGATCCATCTGATACGTCATCTTGTTGCCGCGGCCGAGATTCGCCGCGGAGCCGACGGCATCCCGGAACGGACCGTAGAAGGCGCTCGCGTACTTCGCCGCGTACGCCATGATCCGCGTGTGGACATGGCCCGCGCCCTCGAGCGCCGTGCGGATCGCGGCGATGCGGCCGTCCATCATGTCCGACGGTGCCACGATGTCGACGCCGGCCTCCGCCTGCACGAGCGCCTGACGGCGCAGGAGGCCGACGGTGACGTCGTTGAGGACGTAGCCGTCGCCGTCGATGACCCCGTCCTGACCGTGGCTCGTGTAGGGATCGAGCGCGACATCGGTGAGGATGCCGAGCGCGGGAAATTCCTTCTTCAGCGCCGCGACGGCGCGCGGGACGAGGCCCGCCGGGTTCAGCGCTTCGCGCCCGTCGAGGGACTTCAGCGCGGGTTCGATCGCGGGAAACAGCGCGAGCACCGGAATGCCGAGCGCGAGCGTGTCTTCGGCGACGTGCATCAGGACGTCGAGCGAGAGCCGCTCGACCCCGGGCATCGACGCGATCGGCGTGCGCAGGTTCACGCCTTCGTGGATGAAGACCGGGTAGATGAGATCGTCGGTCGTGACGCGGTGCTCGCGCATCATGCGGCGCGAGAAGTCGTCATGGCGCATCCGACGAGGACGATTGGCCAGGTGCTGCCGTGGCTCCGCGCCCCACGATTCGGGCGTCAATGCATCGATCTTCTCTTTGGGCTTCATCTGTGGCGTCTTGTTACAAAACGAACGAGCGGTTCTTCAGAACTTTTCGGGGCCGAGGCTTTCATAACGTGCGGATGGCTCACACCGTCCCCCGCTTCTCCTCCCTGAGCGGGTGCCTTAAACATAAGGCGTTATCACCCCGGTGTCATTCCCCTTGCGCCGGGGTTTTTTTTTGCGCGTCCGGAATGGACGTCGCGGCCGCCGTCCCGGTTTCAGGTCCCAGACCCAGCAACTCGAGGACGCGCGCGTCGGCCTCGTCGACGCCGGTCTTGTCGAGCGCCGAGAACAATTGCGCCGTGTTGCCGGCGCCGAAGCTTTCGATCGACTTGCGCGTCGTGCGCAGCGCATTGGTCCGGTCGTTGCGATTGAGCTTGTCCGCCTTCGTCAGCAGCACATGGATCGGCTTCCCGGTCGGGCCGAACCAGCGGACCATCGCGAGGTCGAGGTCGGTGAACGGTCGACGGATGTCCATGATCAGGACGAGCCCGACGAGCTCGTTGCGCTTGCTGATGTAGGTGCCGAGCGTGTCGTTCCAATGCGCGCGCGAGTCCTTGCTGACCTCGGCGTAGCCGTAGCCGGGCAGATCGACGAGGAAGGCGGCCGGTTGTTCCGGGTCGTCCGGGTGCTTGCCGACCGCGAAGAAGTTGATGTGCTGCGTGCGCCCGGGCGTCTTGCTCGCGAACGCGAGGCGCTTCTGATGCGTGATCGTGTTGATCGCGGTCGACTTGCCCGCGTTCGACCGGCCCGCGAACGCGAGCTCGGGCAGCCCGACGAGCGGCAGTTGATGCAGACGGTCGACCGTCGTGAAGAAGCGTGCTTGCTGGAGGATGGACATCGCGTTGGAGAGGCCTTCGGCGGTGCGCGACGAGGGCGCGTGTCGGCGCCGCCTGTCCGTGCGCAGTTCGTGCAACGCGGCCCTCTGTATAATACGGCCCTTCGTCGAGTCGACCCCCGTGAGACTCCGACGCAGCGCCGAAGCGTTCCCCTCCAGAAGCGTGCGGCCCTCGTTCCTTCCGTTCCCGTTCGTTGATTGACAGAGGTTGACATGAGCCGTGCAGTTTCGATGTCGGCGTTGCTTGCGGTCGTCCTGATGACGTCGGCGTTCGCCGAAGAGCCATCGAAGACGGAGGGCGCGAAGGCCGAGTCGAAGGTCGACGCCGCGAAGGGCGGGGCGATCGCCCAGGCCGTGTGTTCCGCCTGCCATGGTGCGGACGGCAATGCGACCGGCCCGACGTTTCCGAAGCTCGCCGGACAGAACGCGACCTATCTCGCGAAGCAGTTGACCAACTTCAAGGTCGCGGGTGACTCCAAGGTTCCGGCGCGGAACAACGCGATCATGGCGCCGTACGCGGCCGCCTTGTCGGACGCCGACATCAAGAACGTCTCCGCGTACTACGCGAGCCAGGCCTACAAGCCGGCAACCGCGAAGAACAAGGACTCCGTCGCGCTCGGCGAGAAGATCTGGCGTGGCGGTCTTGCCGAGCGCGCGGTCCCCGCGTGCGCCGGCTGCCACAGCCCGAACGGCGCCGGGATCCCGGTCCAATACCCGCGCCTCGCGGGTCAGTGGGGCGACTACAACGAAGCGCAGCTGATCGCGTTCAAGACGGGCACGCGCAAGAACAACGTCCCGATGGCACAGATCGCATCGCGGCTTTCCGACGCCGAGATCAAGGCCGTCGCGGACTACGCGGCCGGGCTGCGCTAAGCGCACCTGTCATCCGGCGAAGGCCGGGACCCGGTTCGACGCACGAGGAATTCGGCCCCGGCCTTCGCCGGGGTGACAACGGTGTGTCTTGATACTTTCTTGACACCCCCGCGCGAGATCTCTTCGCGCACTTGACGTCGAAGCTCCTACGCTCCGTCCTCTTTCGAAAAAGGGGCGGTGCATGGACGTCTTGTATGTCGCGCTGACGCTGGTCTTTGCCGGCGCCATGGTCGGGTTCGTCGCGCTTTGTGTGGCGGTGGAGAAGAAGCCTTGAACCTTCTCTACCTCATCGGCGGCATCGCCTCGGTCGGGCTCTTCGTGTATCTCCTGTACGCGCTGCTGCGCGCGGAGGACTTCTGATGCAAGCCAACGACATCACGATGCTGGTGGCGTATGCCATCGTGCTCGTCGCCGCGAGCTATCCGCTCGGGCTCTTCATGGCGCGCCTGGCGTCCGTCGAGGGACTGTCGTCGCGCTGGGTGACGGTCGGCGAACGCGGCCTGCTCCGCCTCGCGGGGATTCGCGCCGACCAGGGCATGTCCTGGATGCAGTACGCGGTCGCGCTGATCGTCTTCAACGCGCTCGGCGCGCTCGTCGTCTACGGTCTGCAGCGGCTGCAAGCCGTGTTGCCGCTGAACCCGGCGGGCCTGTCCGCGGTGTCGGCCGACTCGTCGTTCAACACGGCGCTGAGCTTCGTGACGAACACGAACTGGCAGGGTTATTCCGGCGAGGCGACGATGAGTTATCTGACCCAGATGCTCGCGCTCACGGTCCAGAACTTCCTGTCCGCCGCGACCGGCATCGCCGTGGCGTTCGCGCTGATCCGCGCGTTCGCCTCCCGCTCGTCGAATTCGATCGGCAACTTCTGGGTGGACGTCACGCGTTGCTCCCTCTACGTCCTGCTCCCGTTGTCCGTCGTCCTCGCGGTCGTCCAGATCCAGCAGGGGACGATCCAGAACTTCGATGCCTATCGCGACGCGACGACGCTCGAAGTCACGTCCTACGACAACCCGAAGACGGGCCCGGACGGCCAGCCGTTGAAGGACGACAAGGGTGCTGTCGTGACGGAACCCGCGAAGACGCCGACGCAGACGATCGCGATGGGCCCGGTCGCGTCGCAGGAGTCGATCAAGATGATCGGCACGAACGGCGGCGGCTTCTTCAACACGAATTCCGCGCACCCGTACGAGAACCCGACGCCGCTGACGAACTTCCTGCAGATGCTCGCGATCTTCATGATCCCCGCAGGCCTCGTCTTCACGTTCGGCAGGCTCGTCGGCGACATGCGCCAGGGCTGGGCCTTGTTCGCCGCGATGGCCGCGATCTTCGTCGTGATGGCCGGGATCGGCATCGCCGCCGAGCTGCACGCGAATCCATTGCTGTCCAACCTCGGTGTCGACGGGTCGGTCGGCAACATGGAAGGCAAGGAGACGCGTTTCGGCGTCGTGGCGTCCGCCCTGTTCGCCGCGATCACGACCGCCGCGTCGTGCGGGGCGGTCAATGCGATGCACGACTCGTTCATGCCGCTCGGCGGACTGGTCCCGATGTGGCTGATCCAGTTCGGCGAAGTGATCTTCGGCGGCGTCGGCTCGGGTCTCTACGGTGCGTTGATGTACGCGATCGTCGCGGTCTTCATCGCGGGGCTGATGATCGGCCGCACGCCCGAATACATCGGCAAGAAGATCGAGGCCTACGACATGAAGATGGTGTCGCTGGCGATCCTCGTCACGCCGATGATCGTATTGCTCGGCACGGCGATCGCCGTCGTCGTCGACGCGGGGACCGGCGGCGTCGCGAACCCGGGCGCCCACGGTTTCTCCGAGATCCTCTACGCGTTCTCGTCGGCCGCGAACAACAACGGCAGCGCGTTCGCAGGACTGTCGGCGAACACCCCCTTCTACAACGTCGCGCTCGGCATCGCGGTCTGGTTCGGACGCTTCGGCGTGATCGTGCCGGTCCTCGCGGTCGCGGGCTCGCTCGCGAGGAAGAAGCGTCTCGCCGTCACCGCCGGAACCCTGCCAACCCACGGCCTGCTGTTCGTGGCGCTGGTCGTCGGCACGATCGTCCTGGTCGGCGCGTTGACCTATGTCCCGGCGCTCGCGCTCGGCCCGGTGATCGAGCACCTGCAGCTGTTCGCGACGCACTGAGCCGCGCAACCGAATCGATGGAGATGTGATGAGTGCAAGAGGATTGGCCTTGTTCGACAAGGCACTGGTCGGACCCGCGGTGGTCGATGCGTTCCGCAAGCTCGCCCCGGCGACGCAGTGGAAGAACCCGGTGATGTTCGTGGTCTACGTCGGCAGCATCCTGACGACGCTGCTGTGGGTGCAGGCCGTGTTCGGACACGGCGAGGCGCCTGCGCTGTTCATCCTCGCGGTGACGATCTGGCTGTGGTTCACGCTGCTGTTCGCGAACTTCGCGGAAGCGCTCGCCGAGGGGCGCAGCAAGGCGCAGGCCGCGTCCTTGCGCAGCGTGAAGACGAGCGTCGCGGCGAAGAAGCTGGCGGCGCCGAAGCGCGATGCGGCAGTGACCCGCGTGCCCGCCGACACGATGAAGAAAGGCGACATCTATCTTGTCGAGGCGAACGAAGTCGTGCCGGCGGACGGCGAGGTGATCGTCGGTGCCGCGTCGGTCGACGAAAGTGCGATCACCGGCGAGTCCGCCGCGGTCATCCGCGAGGCGGGCGGCGACTTCTCGTCGGTGACCGGCGGCACGCGCCTGTTGTCCGACTGGCTCGTCGTGCGCGTGTCGGCGAACCCGGGCGAGAGCTTCCTCGACCGGATGATCGCGATGGTGGAAGGCGCGAAGCGCCAGAAGACGCCGAACGAGATCGCGTTGACGATCCTCCTGGTCGTGCTGACGGTCGTGTTCCTGCTCGCCACTGCGACGCTGTTGCCGTTCTCGCTGTTCTCGACGCAGGTCGCCCAGGCCGCGGCCGCGGCCGGCTCGGCGGTGGCGGCCGCCCCGGTCACCATCACCGTGCTCGTCGCGCTGCTCGTGTGCCTGATTCCGACGACCATCGGCGGTCTGCTGTCCGCGATCGGCGTCGCCGGCATGGGCCGCATGCTGCTCGCGAACGTGATCGCGAAGTCCGGCCGCGCGGTGGAAGCCGCGGGAGACGTCGACGTGCTGCTGCTCGACAAGACCGGCACGATCACGCTGGGGAATCGCCAGGCGTCGGCCTTCCTGCCGGGCTTCGGAGTCGACGAGGCGGAACTCGTCGAGAGCGCGCACCTCGCGTCGCTCGCGGACGAGACGCCGGAAGGGCGCAGCATCGTCGCGCTCGCGAACAAGCGCGGCGCGAAGGATGGTCGCCAGGAAGGAGGCGCGAGCCAGGGCGCGGTCTTCGTGCCGTTCACCGCGCAGACGCGCATGAGCGGCGTCGACATCGGCGAGCGGCGCATCCGCAAGGGCGCGCTCGACGCCGTGCGCCGCCACGTCGAGGAACTCGGCGCGACGTTTCCGGGCGCGATCGCGGGTCTCGCGGACGATGTCGCGCGTCGTGGGTCGACGCCGCTGGTCGTCGTCGACACCCTGCACGACCGCGGCCAACCCGTCGTCCGCGTCCTCGGCGTCGTCGAGCTCAAGGACATCGTCAAGCCCGGGCTGAAGGAACGCTTCGCCGAACTGAGGCGCATGGGCATCCGCACGGTGATGATCACCGGCGACAACCGGCTCACCGCGGCCGCGATCGCCGCGGAGGCGGGCGTCGACGACTTTCTCGCCGAGGCGACGCCCGAGATGAAGCTCAAGCTGATCCGCGACACGCAGGCCGAGGGCCGGCTCGTCGCGATGACCGGCGACGGGACGAACGACGCGCCCGCGCTCGCGCAGGCCGACGTCGCGGTCGCGATGAACTCGGGTACGCAGCCCGCGAAGGAGGCCGGCAACATGGTCGACCTCGACAGCAACCCGACGAAGCTGATCGAGGTCGTCGAGATCGGCAAGCAGATGCTGATGACGCGCGGGTCGTTGACCACCTTCTCGATCGCGAACGACGTCGCGAAGTACTTCGCGATCATTCCGGCCGCGTTCGCCGTGACCTACCCGCAGTTGAAGACGCTCGACGTGATGAACCTGCACAGCCCGGAGAGCGCGATCCTGTCCGCGGTCATCTTCAACGCGCTGATCATCGTCGCGCTGATCCCGCTCGCGCTCAAGGGCGTGCGTTATCGCGCGCTCGGCGCCGCGGCGCTGCTCCGTCGCAACGTGTGGATCTACGGCGTCGGCGGCCTGATCGTTCCTTTCATCGGAATCAAGGCGATCGACGTCTTCATGGTCGCACTCCATCTCGTCTGAGGCCCATCGTGAACATCACATCGACTCTTCGCCCCGCGCTCGTCCTGTTCGTCGCGCTGACGCTCGTGACCGGCATCGCGTATCCGCTCGTCGTCACGGGCATCGGCAAGCTGGCGTTCGACTTCACCGCGTCGGGCAGCCTGATCGAGAAGGACGGCAAGGTGGTCGGCTCGTCGCTGATCGGCCAGGTCTCGTCGGATCCGAAGCACTTCTGGAGCCGTCCTTCGGCGACGGCTCCGCAGGCGAACAACGCGAGCGCGTCGTCCGGTTCGAATCAGGGACCGCTGAATCCCGCGCTCGTCGACGCCGTCAAGGGCCGCATCGACGCGCTCAAGGCGGCGGACAAGGACGCCGGCATCGTCAACGAAGCGCCGGTGCCGATCGATCTCGTGACCGCGTCGGCGAGCGGCCTGGATCCGCACATCAGCCCCGCGGCGGCGGGCTACCAGGCCGCGCGTGTCGCGAAGGCGAGCGGCGTCCCGATCGATCGCGTCAAGGCGTTGATCGCGGCGCACACCGAAGGTCCGCAGCTCGGCTTCCTCGGCATGCCACGCGTCAACGTCCTCGAACTCAACCTCGCGCTCGACGCGGCCGCGGCAGGCAAGTGAACCCTCCAACCCGACTCGGAGCATCCATGCGTCATCGTTTCATCGTTCTCTCGTCGCTCGTCGTGTCGAGCGCGTCACTCGCGCCGAGGTCCGTCGCGCAGACCGTGGCAGCCGAGCCCGCGCCAGCCGCGGCGCCGGGGCCGGGCACGACCTTCGGGGATTTCACGTTGACGGGCAATGCGGGCTTGTTCAGCGATTACCGCTTCCGCGGCTTCACGCAGACCGGC
>Ga0247783_1000388_pt1 | contig 13642 bp, 9 predicted proteins | sample UWRJL064202C5_FD_179911 | JGI IMG/M metagenome (GOLD analysis project Ga0247783, IMG submission 179911) | Plant litter microbial communities from Arlington Agricultural Research Station in Wisconsin, United States - UWRJ-L064-202C-5 | ecosystem: Environmental > Terrestrial > Plant litter >...
GATGCGCTCCGTTAAACCGGGTTCTAACAGATGGCCAGCACGTTTGGCCGGCTCTTCTATCGCCTGCTCCAGTTCGGACGTCGCCTGTTCTGGCTTTTTTGGTGCGGACTTCTTTGACTCGAGCTTCTTAAGGCTCTCAAGCGAATAATATTCAGGTGTGTGGGATGCAATCATGCCGATCAGGTTGTTGCGTTCTGCATCGGGGAAGGCGTCACGCCAGACCAGCAAGAGGTGGCAGCTTGGGCTCGCGTAATCCAACAGCTGGGCAATAGCATGCATACGCTGGGTAATGGTGGCTTGCGATGCATCGACCGGAAAGCTGTCGGCATTGTCGATTAGCAGATAACGTGGAATTTCTGCCGGTTCGCCTTTTGATTTGCTTATCTCCTGCGCTATATCGGGGTTTAAATCCAGGCCATTGGGTGCGAGTGCATCTAACAAAATTGGCGGGCTGCCCTTGGTGCCTATCTGCTTGCGTAACAGGGGCATAAGCCCTGCGCGAACGAGCGAGGTTTTACCAATTTTGGCGGCGCCCTGCAGCACCACCAGTGAAGAGTTAATGAGCGCTGTGTATACGCCTTGGCTCTCCTGCTCGCGCCCGGCAAAAAAACTGCTCAGGTCTTCGCTATAAGGGGCTAGGCCAGGGTAGGGATATAACAGTTGGTGTGAACTCGATGCGTTGTGCTCAATATGCTGTTTGGCGTGAAGTAGCGCGTGCAGCTGGCTCTCCTCGGGCCAGATCCTCAGGTCAAGTGCCTGTTGTTCGTCCAGAGCCAGGTGGCGCAGGGTGTCTGGATTGGATTGTTCCAATAGCACAGGCACCAGGTTGATGCGCCCATGCTTGCGCGCGTTAATTAGTATTTTCTCTCGTCGTGTTCCGGGAGCTTCAGCGCCCAGGCAAAAAAACAGTGTGGCCGAGTATTCGAGTGCGGAATTAATTTGAGGGGTAGCCTTTTCTCCTTCTCCGGGTGTCTCTTTAGTTTGATCCAGAAAGACACGCAGCCCGGATGCCTCCAATGCGCTACGCAATCGCCGGGCGCTAGGGAAATCATTGGGAGAGGCGCTAATAAAAATGTCATAGCCCGCCGAGGAGCGGGTGGTGTCCGCGACCAATTCCTGTGGTGCAGGCATGCCTTCGGTTGGCTCGTTGCCCATCAGCTTGGCTTGGATTGCTTGTTGCTGTTTCCCCAGGGGGGTATTGGGGTGTGCCAGTAAGGTGAGCGCATCGGCCAGTGTTTCATAAGTTTCAACTAACTTTGAATTAGACATGGTTGGGTTGCTTTCGCCGCCGACCAGGCGATCACCCACTGCAAATTCCGCTTGGTAGGGTATGGCGAGCTTGCGGTAATCCAATTTTGCATCGGCCAATATTTTGGGCAGGCCCTCCGAGGGGGGAATCACCCGCTCAAAGTTGGTTAAAAATTCTTCAATGTGCTTATTGTTGCGATCAACCCGCGTGGGCACTACCAACAGTTGCAGCCCGCGCCCCTGGCGTAGCGCGGTGACGCCAGCTGAGCGAAAATCATCGAGCACTGTGCGGGTGCCATCCAGGTTTTGGTAGTTGGGAGCGCATAAGAGTACAGCGGTATCCGCTAATTGATAAGTGCATACGCCGCCCAATTCGGTAACACCGGTACGGCTGTCGATCAGTACTGCATCGTATTCAGTTTTTCCGTCGCTCTTGGGGGTGATCCATTGGCGGCGCAACCATTCAAAAAATTCACCGCCTTTCCAGTTATAAAAAAAATCCTGCCAATCAAAATCGCGCACATTATGTGCGTATTCTTGCATTTGTTTTTCCGTCGCGCGCGCGCCAGCCGACATGATATCGACCTTGCCTCCGTAGACGCCGGCAGTGTAAATGGCGGTGAATTTAAACTTTTGCCACTCTTTGAATTCCGCCTTTTGAAACTCTTCCTCGTTAGTGAGGGCGCGTTTATAGGTCAGGACCAAATCAATCAATCCGGGATGTTCGCGCTGGGTGCGGCTGCGCTCTTCGTCGAAAAAATAGCGCTCCAAACCCGGTGCTTCCAGATCGAAATCCACGATTAGTATGTTTAGGCCCCGCTTTGCCAATACATTGGCAACTGCGGCTAATGCCATAGAGCGGCCGACGCCACCTTTGAAGGAGTAAAATGTAAAAATCATAATGCAGCGCCCTGACCAAATAGTCTGCTAGCCTGGTCTACCATCATGGGGCGACCGCTAGATTCGTCCATATCCATAATTAACCGGGGAGTCGCATGTCGTAGCCAGCGACGAATGCGATCTTCATTGTTGGATGACAACTCGCATTGCGGATCGTATTCACTTCTAAAGCGGGTCGGCACGCTCGCTACCTGTAAATAGGAGAAAGCATGTAATAGCTTGGCTGTGGAGAGGCAAGTGGGGTCGCAGGGGTTTATAAAAATAGCCGCAACTTGCGGTGATGAGAGCATCTCTTCTGTTGCGGCGCGTAATATTGGATGTAGCAATGCAATTTCATCAACAATTACTATGCAGCCTTTATTTTTAAGGTTGGTAATGGTTGTTTTGGAACCATAAATGTCGTCAAAGTATTCGTTCAAACTGTAAGGCCTTGATACTAACTGGGCGTCTCTTAGAATTTGCCGCTCGCGATAGCGAGATGTTGAATTATTAATATCGACTATAACCGATTCTATGAGTTCCTTAATTGTATTCTCTTCGCAGCAGTACCAGTCTTCACGTTTTTCACCGTATATGCTTTTGGGCCAATCGCCTGTTGCGCCTTTTGCATGTTCTATCAAGTTATTTAATTGTTGCCTCCGTTGTTCTCTCACGTCTTTGTCTTTGAATTTTTCTAATACAGCATTGGTGTTCTCCGTTAGTTCAGCTATTTCATTTTTGGTGGGTGCTATCACTAACCAAGGCAGTGCTAAGTGCGTTGATGCAGCATTCACAGTGGTGTGAGCCAGTGTTGAAAAAAGTTGGTCTACTCCGAGATCGATATCTTTACTGAAGCTTTGTGTATCAAAATATTCACATTCCGCCCATTGCCATTCAGGCATCAAATCTGATTTTTTAACGTCTACAAGCAGTAAGACTGCCCGTTGGGTCCGATTCTGTAATGTCCGCAAAGCGCGAGCAATTTTGTCTATATTTTCTTTAGTTTCGGAGAAGCGCTGTAATACTGTAGGAGTAATAACGAGGCATGTCAGTTGCGCAGATTGAGAAAAATTTTCCAAGGTTGATAAATAGAGAGCGTCGTCCGAGCTTATTTCTTCAACTGAAAAATATTGTTTATAATCTTGTTTAAGTTTTTTGAATTCGCCAGGTATGGTTCCGTCACCAGGCACGGTTATTAGGCAAATTGGGTGAAGTTTACGGTGCCATTGTTTGCCGCTCATTAACCTGTCGTCATCGGGTTTTTTGGGGGGGGGGGGGAGCCTGGTTTTTCGCGAGGAATTTGTCTCGCTTTCCAAAGAGATCTGCTTGTAATCGCAGTATGAGTGTTCCTATATCGTTATAAATGAATGCTTGCTGTTCGCTCACGCGCCCGGCTTTAGCTCGAAAATTTCTAATAGGCTCTGGCTTTTCATCTCGAAAGCGATCATCAGAGTTGGTGCGCATATAGATCAATCGATCTATTTTTGGTTGACCTTGTATTACGCAGGCATCGTATTCAAACTCGGTTATAGACTTGTTAAGAGGGTTGGCTCCATCAATATTCTCAGGTATCCAACCGTAACGATGGCCGATAATGCCCACATACAAATGACATTTTCGTACATCCTCCGTGCAGGTTATGATGCTTCCTGCTTCGCTTGCGCGATAGCTGTTTTTCGCAATTGCATATTCAGCAATGAGTTCCTTTACAGCTTCTCGCTCTTCCTGCATATCCTCCAGCGTAGAGGAGACATAGACTCTGAATTCGGGTGTGTTTTCGGACATGGCTACTAATCTCCTTTTACTGCGTGTCTATCACATGGGCTACTGTTGATTTTCCTATTCGAGAGAGGGGCGTTTCACAACTATAAATTTAATATAGTCCTTTTTTTTCAAAAAATAGCAAAAAAATACAACGATTGATCGGTAATAATTCCTTGCTAACTTCAGTGAAATTGCTTAGTTGTGAGTAGGCTGTTACTTTAAAAGAAGGTTTTCAGAGTGGGTATTAATATAATGAAATTCTTTAGACGACAAAATCGAATGCTATTACTGTTGAATAGAAAAAATCTGAATCTCTAACTATTTTTCTAGCTGGATGTAACACACGTTATTTTATAACTATGTGGTTAGTCAAAAATCAGCTAAGGGTTCTAGCCTGTCTTTTGATTTGCTGACGCAGTTGTAAGGTAGATAATAAGATTAGGTTTTAATAGTGATTTTATTTATTCAATATTCTGCACTTACACTACCTCCATCACCGGCGCTTGGGTTGCCTTGGCAGATGCGATTAATTTCCAGGAAGCGCAAGGCAAGGTTACCGACGAGCCGCTTAGGAGGTATTGTCCCCTTTATTCATTTTTCACTTTTATGTTTATCTATTTGTAGTTTCAATTTTCCAAACCAATTTGGTTTGGTGCCAACAGGCGACGGGGGCATCGCCATTCATGCAAGGGCTAAATCTCCAATTCTGTAGCGCGTGTTTGATTGCTGCTTGATCCAAACGTGGTGAGCCACTGCTGGAGGTCAGCTCTACATCAGCTACGCGACCATCTTCCGTTATATACAAACGCAAACCGGTTGCACCTTCTTCACCCAAGCGTATTGATGCGCTGGGGTAAGCGGGTTTGCTTGCGCGTAGTATTTTCGGTTTTGTGGTAGTTGTAACCCTCAGCGTGTCGGTGCGGATAATAATGGGATTGGTTGATTCGACCGCTGGTGCAATTGCAATATTGTTGGGCACTATCATTTCTACTTGCGCCTTCTGGAGTTGGGGTTCTACGGGCACGGGTAGTGGTGGTTCGATTGGTGCTGGCTCCACAATTTTGATCTGCACCGCTGCAGGTAAGTGCTTGATAATATTGCTTCCCAAACCACTGGCAAAACACCAAATCACCAGGATATGAAATGCAATAACAAATAAAATGCCTGCGGATTTTTGTTGGGTATTATTTTGGGCATGATATGACATAACGTGTTTACCACCTTCGTTAATTTACCTTTATAAAAGGCGTATGAAGATACAAACAGTCATCACCTCGGCTTTTGTATGCATCATTCACCGGGTTGGCACCGCAGCAAAAATTGCCTTGGTAAATACAGTCTAGTCACTGGTAGATATTGCAGATGTTCGCGCGCATAGAGTTTATGGATTCGTTACGCCAAACACCCAGAATGCGTAAAATTTGCGGAAAAATCAGCGTTATTTTTATGCGGAATTTGCGGGAAATGACAATAAAAAAGGCCGCCCATATATGGCGGCCTTTAAATTTTTCATTCGTAGGGGCGCTGCTTGCTGCGCCCTGTTGTTGCGCTCATTTTTTCATAAGGGCAGGGCGCGGCAAGCAGCGCCCCTACGAATGAGATGTTTTGCAGAAAAAATTTATTCGTTCGGAATCAATCCCAAATTTTTCACAATCTGCGCCGTAGGCTCAGTTTGGTTCATGGTGTAAAAGTGCAAACCGGGAGCTTCATTTTCCAGCATGACTTCACACAATTCTGTCACCAACTCTATGCCGAAAGCTTTTAAGCTGGCTTCATCATCACCGTAATTTTCCAGTGCTTTACGCAACCAGCGTGGAATTTCTGCACCGCAGGCATCGGAAAAACGGGTTAAATTTTTGTAGTTGATGATGGGCATAATGCCGGGGTAAATTGGCTGGGTGATTCCTGCTTTCTGGCATTGATCAACAAAATAAAAATACGAATCCGGATTAAAAAAGTATTGGGTGATTGCGCTATTGGCGCCCGCATCAAACTTACCTTTTAAATAGCGAATGTCGTCATCGTAGCTTTTAGCTTGTGGATGAATTTCCGGATAAGCCGCCACCTCTAAATGAAAGTGCGCGCCAAACTGTTTGCGGATAAACGCCACTAACTCGTTGGCATACACCAATTGGTACGCGCCGCCCACACCGGAGGGCATATCGCCGCGCAGGGCGACTATGCGATCAACGCCAGCGTCTTTATATTCCTGCAGCAAGGCTTTAATGGTTTCTTCATCGTCGCCGCCAAAAGACAGGTGCGGCGCTATGCTGATGCCATCGGCCTTAAATTGCGTGACTATGCCTTTGGTGTTGTCGCGGGTTGAACCGCCCGCACCGTAGGTGACCGAAAAAAAGTCCGGTGCAAACTCATTTAATTGATTGCGTACTTTAATGAGTTTTTCTTTTCCTTCCGGTGTTTTGGGCGGGAAGAATTCAAAACTTAGACGCGGTTGTGAGTCGTTCATGCTGTTTCCTGATGCGGCGGGCGACATACATATCGCCGCGCAAAAAATTAATATTTGTAAGAGTCAGGCTTAAATGGGCCTTCAACTGCGTAGCCAATATATTCTGCTTGTTGCGCAGTTAATTTGGTAATTACACCACCAAAACCTTCCACCATATCTTTAGCAACTTCTTCGTCGAGTTTTTTCGGCAGTACACGCACGTATAAGTGTTCAGTTTTTTGCTCTGCTGGCAAGTTGGCAAATTTGCGCTCGTACAAATACATTTGTGCCAGCACCTGGTTGGCAAAAGAGCCATCCATAATGCGCGATGGGTGACCGGTCGCGTTGCCCAGATTTACCAAGCGGCCTTCTGACAAAATAATCAAATGATCGTTAGTGGCTTTATCGCGATACACTTTATGCACTTGTGGTTTAACCTCTTCCCACTCCCAATTTTTGCGCATAAACGCAGTGTCGATTTCGCTATCGAAGTGGCCGATATTACATACCACTGCGCTGCGTTTTAATGCGCGCAACATTGCTGAGTCGCACACGTTCACGTTACCGGTAGTGGTGACTACCAAATCGGTAGTGCCGAGGACGATGTGATTGATGTCTTCGTATTTACCCGTGTTGATACCGTTGTTGTACGGCGATACCACTTCGTAACCATCCATGCAGGCTTGCATTGCACAGATTGGATCTATCTCGGTCACTTTAACAATCATGCCTTCTTGACGCAGTGATGCAGCAGAACCCTTGCCCACATCGCCGTAGCCAATTACCAATGCTTTTTTACCCGCGAGTAAATGGTCGGTGCCGCGTTTGATGGCATCGTTCAAGCTGTGACGGCAACCGTATTTGTTGTCGTTTTTACTTTTGGTCACTGCATCATTCACGTTGATTGCAGGCACTTTTAATTGGCCTTTTTTCAGCATGTCGAGCAGGCGGTGCACACCGGTGGTGGTCTCTTCGGAAATGCCGTGAATAGCGTCGAGCATTTGCGGATATTTTTCGTGCACGATTTGCGTTACATCGCCGCCGTCATCGAGAATCATATTGGCTGCCCACGGCTTGCCATCTTTATTGATGGTTTGCTCGATACACCACCAAAATTCTTCTTCGGTTTCACCTTTCCACGCAAATACCGGAACACCGGCAGCCGCGATTGCAGCGGCAGCGTGATCTTGCGTCGAGAAAATATTGCACGATGACCAGCGCACTTCTGCACCGAGATCCACCAATGTTTCAATCAACACCGCGGTTTGGATGGTCATGTGGATACAGCCAATAATTTTTGCATCAGCCAGTGGTTTGCTCGCTGCATATTTGCGACGCAGCGCCATCAATGCGGGCATTTCACCTTCGGCGATTTCAATTTCTTTGCGGCCCCAAACGGCGAGGGACATATCGGCAACTTTGTAGTCGGTGAAGCTCATAGTGTTTCCTTTGTGTTTGCGTAGGTTGGGCAGCAATGCCCAACATAATTAACGCGGAATTTTAATACATCAGTTGGGCATGGCTGCCCAACCTACAAATGATTTTTTAAAGCGCTTTTTTCAAGGCTTCAACCTTGTCAGTTTTTTCCCAAGTGAAATCGGGAAGCTCGCGACCGAAGTGGCCGTACGCAGCAGTCTGGCGATAAATCGGGCGCTTCAAGTCGAGCATTTGGATCAGGCCGCGTGGGCGCAGATCAAAGTTTTCGCGAATCAAATCAATAATCGCCGCGTCGGAAATTTTTCCGGTGCCAAAAGTGTTGATGGAAATCGAGGTGGGTTCGGCAACACCAATCGCATAGCTCACCTGAATTTCCAGCCGATCCGCTAACCCAGCAGCAACAATATTTTTTGCTACATAACGGCCAGCGTAGGCAGCAGAGCGGTCTACTTTTGATGGGTCTTTGCCAGAGAATGCGCCGCCGCCATGACGTGCCATGCCGCCGTAGGTATCGACAATAATTTTGCGGCCAGTCAAACCACAGTCACCGACCGGGCCGCCGATAATAAATTGGCCGGTGGGGTTGATATGGTATTGCGTATCTTTGTGCAGCCACTCTGCAGGCAATACGTGTTTGATAATCTCTTCGCGCACGGCTTCGCGAATATCAGCTTGGCTTACGTTAGGTGAATGCTGGGTTGATAAAACTACTGCATCAACTGCTATTGGCTTGCCATTTTCGTAACGCAAGGTCACCTGGCTTTTTGCATCGGGACGCAACCAAGGCAGTACATTACTTTTGCGTAAATAGGCTTGGCGCTCAACAAGGCGATGCGCATAAAAAATCGGTGCGGGCATTAATACGGCGGTTTCATTGGTGGCATAACCAAACATCAAACCCTGGTCACCTGCACCCAAATCTTTATCGTCAGCTTCATCCACACCCATAGCGATATCAGACGATTGTTTGCCGATTGCATTTAATACTGCGCACGAAGCACCATCGAAACCCACATCGCTGGAGTTGTAGCCGATATCGAGAATTACCTGGCGAATCAAATCTTCCAGATCAACATAGGTAGAGGTGCGCACTTCACCGGCGACAATTGCCATACCGGTTTTTACCAGCGTCTCTACCGCAACGCGTGCGTTGGGATCATCTTTTAAAATCGCATCGAGTACGGCATCAGAAATTTGATCCGCCAATTTGTCGGGGTGGCCTTCGGAAACGGATTCGGAGGTAAAAACGGAATATTCAGACATGGTGATTTCCTTTAACTAAAAAAAAATAAAAATCAAAAATTCAATGGTTTAAAAAATTGTCGCAATTGGATTTGAAAACCGTTGCGCAAGGCAAAATAAACGCTTTGGCCTTCATCAAGTTTTGCCGCTTGCGCCCAGCGCGAAAAATCCTGTGGTTCAAAGCCCTGCCATAAATCCCCGCAGGCATCGCGCGCCCATGCTTGTTCGTGGCGACAGAGATCGCAAATCAGCAGTGCGCCGCCCGGTGCCAGTACATTGCTTAAATCTTGAAAAATATCCGCAGGCGATGGAGTGTGGTGCAGCACCATATTCACCAATATGCAATCGGCTAATACTTTGTGGCCGATCAGGCTTTGTGTATCGCCGTGGATAAATTCGATATTGCGCAGAGTTTTTTCGCTGGCAAATGCGCGCGCTTTATCGAGCATATTGGCGGCGATATCGAGAGCGATCACTTGATTGAATTGCTGCGCAAGCACCGCTAAAAATTCGCCTTCGCCCGGGCCGATTTCGAGTGCGATTTTTTTATCGCGCAGCGCGGTGTTGTTGAGCAGCTGCGTCATCTGCTCGGCGTATACGGGATAGCTGGCGATCAAATCTTGCTGCGCACGGAATTTATCCGCGTTCTCGCTAAAAAATGTCTGCGCGGCCTGGCTGCGCTCCTGCTGCAATTCGCGGATGGGTTCGCGCAAGTGATCGGCAATCGGCAGCGTATCCACGGTTGCAAATAGTTGTTGCTGTAGTGCGGCGAGGGCATGATCGGGCGCTAAATAGGCGCGGCGATAAAAAATCGAATTGGCCTCGCGCCGCGAACTCAATAAGCCAGCGTTGTTCAGTACTTTAAGGTGATGACTCATGCCCGACTGCTTGATCGAAAAAATCCGGCACAACTCCAATACCCCGAACGAATCCTGACTGAGTACGCGCAATATCTCCAGACGCAGCGGATCGCCCGCCGCTTTGAGCAGGTTGGCGAGCGGGCTGAGCGGCGTTTCCAGTTCGACCATATCGGTTAACACCGGTAAAGCGCTCGCGTCGTGGGGCAGGGGTTGGTTCATTGTTTGATCAGTTGGCGACAAGTGCTGCGCAGTCTAGCAGCCCGAAAAACCTATATCAAAATATTTTGATATAGGTTTTAGGCTTTTTTGTGAGGATTCGAGCTGAATGGATGCTTTTTCGCACGCAGCTGGGGGTTTTATCGATTAATTGTGTCGATCAAGTCGCTTATTCCTTTACGGGCGGCGCTTGCTGGGCGAAAATGCCTGCCCATTTTGTCAGTGGACGCTTGTTTCACCTTAAGCGCCCACTCCCAGCGACGGCGGCTGGAACCCAACGACACAAAAGCCCATCAGAGGCCTGTAATAAGTGGCAATTGCCCATTAGTGCTTTGCAACCCCAGGACGTACCCGACTAGCTTTAACCGGCTCAGGCGAACGCGTCCACCTACACAACAGCAATCAACTTATACGTAAGGAGCCTTGAGTTTCATGCCAACTCGCCAACATCTTGCCAATGCAATCCGTGTCCTCTCCATGGATGCCGTTCAAAAAGCTAACTCAGGCCACCCGGGCGCCCCAATGGGCATGGCGGATATCGCCGAAGTTCTGTGGAATGACTTTTTAAAACACAACCCTAAAAATCCCGACTGGGCTGATCGCGACCGTTTTGTATTATCCAACGGCCACGGCTCAATGTTGATTTACTCGTTGCTGCATTTGAGCGGCTACGATTTGGCGATAGATGACCTCAAACAATTCCGTCAATTGCACTCACGTACACCGGGTCACCCGGAGCGCGGTTACACCGCCGGTGTAGAAACCACCACTGGCCCGCTTGGCCAGGGGATCGCCAACGGCGTAGGTATGGCTGTGGCAGAGAAAGTTCTGGCCGCACAATTTAACCGCGAAGGCCACACCATTGTTGATCACAATACCTATGTGTTCCTCGGCGATGGCTGCATGATGGAAGGCGTTAGCCACGAAGCTTGCTCACTGGCCGGTACTTTGGGCTTGGGCAAACTGATTGCGTTCTACGATGACAACGGTATTTCTATCGATGGCCATGTTGAAGGCTGGTTTACCGATGACACGCCCAAGCGTTTTGAAGCTTACGGCTGGCACGTAATCCGCGCGGTCGATGGCCATAACGCGGCGGCTATTAAAGCGGCGATTGAAGAAGCCAAAGCGGAAACTAAAAAGCCCACCTTGATTATCACTAAAACCACCATTGGTTTTGGTTCACCGAACAAACAGGGTTCACACGATTGCCACGGCTCACCACTTGGTTTGGAAGAAGTGGCGCTGGTACGTAAAACCCTTAACTGGGAATACGAGCCCTTTGTGGTTCCGGCCGATGTATACGCGGGTTGGGATGCAAAAGCCAAAGGCGCTGCTGCAGAGCAATCCTGGAACGATAAATTTATCGCCTACAAAGCAGCGTACCCGGAACTGGCCGCTGAATTTGATCGCCGCGTAGTTAAAGGTGATTTGCCTGCTGACTTCGCTGCAAAAGCCGAAGCTTTTATCGCCGAAAGCCAAGCCAAAGGCGAGAAAATTGCCAGCCGTAAAGCGTCGCAAAATTCTATCGCTGCGTTTGTTCCTTTGTTGCCAGAATTATTGGGCGGCTCTGCCGACCTGGCTGGTTCCAATCTGACCTTGGTGAAAACCTCTAAAGGCATCACCGCAGAAGACGCGAGCGGCAACTACCTGTATTACGGCGTGCGCGAATTCGGTATGAGCGCGATCATGAACGGTATTTCTGCCCACGGTGGGTTCATCGCCTACGGCGCGACCTTCCTGATGTTCCAACAATACGCGGCCAACGCGGTGCGTATGTCGGCGCTGATGAAATTGCGCAACATCTTCGTTTATACCCACGATTCAATCGGCCAAGGCGAAGACGGTCCGACGCACCAGCCAATCGAAGTGCTCGGCAGCCTGCGTATGACCCCGAACCTCGACACCTGGCGCCCAGCCGATGCGGCTGAAGCAGCAGCATCCTGGAAAGCGGCGATCGAACGCAAAACCGGCCCAACCGCCTTGGTGTTCAGCCGTCAAAACCTGGATCATATCGCCCGTACCGGCGCACAAGTTGCCGATATTTCTCGCGGTGGTTATATCCTCGTTGATTCAGTGGGCGAACCAGAAGCCATCTTGATCGCCACCGGCTCAGAAGTTGGTGTAACCGTTAAAGCAGCAGAAGCCTTGAAAGCAAAAGGCCGCAACGTGCGCGTTGTGTCTATGCCATCAACCTCTGTGTTCGATCAGCAAGATGTGTCATACCGTGAATCGGTATTGCCGATCAGTGTTGGCGCGCGTGTAGCGGTTGAAACTGCACACGTTGACTACTGGTACAAATACGTTGGCTTCGACGGTCGCGTAGTGGGCATGACCACCTTTGGTGAATCAGCACCCGGCCCGGCACTGCTTGAACACTTCGGTTTTACTGTCGACAACATTGTCAGCACTGTTGAAGAGTTGTTGGAAGACTAAAAGTAAGAAAAAACACCCGGCGCGAGTCGGGTGTTTTGTTTTGTGGTGCATCGTTTTGTGTTGGCTTGACGAGTGAAGCCAAAAAAGCTACAAATGTAGCTAAATTTGCTACATTTTTCGGCGGCACCTAACAATGAACTACCCACTCGCTGATTTGCTCTTTAAAGAATACCGCCGTCGAGTGCTGGGGCTGTTACTGCTACACCCTGAGCAGGCCTATCATGTACGGGAAATTGCCCGCCTGACGGGCACTGTCGCGGGTACGCTGCACAAAGAGTTAAGTAAATTGGCGGCTGCCGGGCTGCTATTGAAAATGGCGCAAGGCAATCAGGTGAGTTACCAGGCTAATCGCAATAACCTGATTTTTGCTGAGCTGGCCAGTATTTTGCGCAAAACATCGGGTATCGCTGATGTGCTTGCCGAAGCACTGGCTCCGCTTTCGCAGCAGATTGAGTTTGCGTTGGTGTTCGGTTCTGTTGCCAGCGGTAAGGCGAGGGCTGAGAGCGATATAGATTTATTAGTAGTTGGTGATGCCAGTTTTAGTGAACTAGTAAAAGCACTTTATTCCGCGCAGCAGCAATTGCGGCGGGAGATTAATCCCAAGTTATATTTGCCGGAAGAATGGAAATTAGCTCTGGTAGAGCGCTCTGTATTTGTACGTGAGCTGCTCGAAAAGCCGGTTATTAAAATCATAGGTGACATGGATGACGCTGGATAATCTGATTGGTATAAGTTTGGAGCCCCTAGAGCCTGATCCATTGACAATCAGGCGTTTACTGGATGCGGCAAAGCGCAATATTCATGATTCGCATTTGTCTGGCTTGAGCAATGAAAATCGTTTTGACGCTGCGTATAAAGCGATTATGCAACTAGCAAATGCTGCGCTACAAACTCGGGGTTTTCGTACCTTGACCAGCAAGCCAGGGCATCACCAAACCATGATCCAAAGTTTGGTAAAAACTCTGGATATCAATTTTGAAACGGTGATTGTCCTCGACGCATTACGGAAACAGCGCAATGTGGCGGACTATTCCGGTGATTTGGTACCAGAAGCGGCAGTTAAAGAGTGTATTACCCAAGCAGAATTGTTATTGGATATCGTTATTGAAAAGCT
>Ga0247783_1000389_pt1 | contig 13642 bp, 8 predicted proteins | sample UWRJL064202C5_FD_179911 | JGI IMG/M metagenome (GOLD analysis project Ga0247783, IMG submission 179911) | Plant litter microbial communities from Arlington Agricultural Research Station in Wisconsin, United States - UWRJ-L064-202C-5 | ecosystem: Environmental > Terrestrial > Plant litter >...
GGCCGATTCGTCGAAGAACCTGCCCCTGGCCCGGACATTGCCGGCCCAGCCGGTACGCGTGGTGCCGGCCCCGAGCACGTTTCGGCCCTCGGTCTCGCTGAAGACCAGATCCTTGTCGACGTAGGTCAGAAAGAAAATCGAACGCGCCGAAAGCGCCAAGTGATCGCTCTGGTGGGTGTAGATCACGCCGCCCTCATAGGACTTGATACTCGTAAAGGGGGTGCTCGCGTCTCGCGCGATGTCGCTCGGGTCGACCGAGCGCACGCCCAGGCCATAGCTAAACGTCAGCATGAAACCCGCGAACGGCCCAAACAGGACGGAAGCGCGTGGCATGACCGCGATACTCGAAGTCGAGCTGTGCTGATTGGGCTCGCGCGGCGTGCCGTCGCTTTCCTGGCTGAGGCAGCTCTGGTCGAGCGGCGGATTCGAGGTCGAGGGCTGGTCGACGTCGTGCACCGCGCAGTGATCGATCACGTCGTAGCCGAACAGATCGCCGCGGATGCCCCCGCGCAAGCTGAGCCAATGCACGGGCTTGAGATCGGCATCCGCGTACAGACCGATGTCGGAGAGCGCGGCATCGAGGTTGGTCTCGGTCAGGTATGGGTGACCGGTGGCGGCGGCGAGGCGTTGTTGAATGCCAGTGGTAAAATCGCCGCGCGCAAAGTAGCCGAGCTCGAGGTGCTGGGGCTCGTTGAATGCCTGTCCGTGCCAGCGCGCCGAACCGCGAGCGCCGATCGTGGTCTCCTTGACCTGCAGGTCGAGCATATCGCCGCGCTGGTCATGCGGGCTTTGCAGCGGCTCCTGCACATCCAGCAGAAATCCCGTGAAGTTCTCGAGGATCCGCAGGCTGCGATAGGTCAAGAACAGCTGCTGCGAGAGCGTGGTGTCTGCTGCGCGTGAATCCAGATCCGCCGACAGCGAATAGCGCGAGGAGTCTCCGCCCTCGGGGATTGCTTGATGGGCGAAGGACGATGCGGCGTAGCTGTCGTAAAAGCCGATGCGCCCGTTCTGGTAGTCGTCTTGGCGAATCATGCCAGCGGCGTGATAGTGCGTGGCGTAGGCGCTGGCCAGAACGCGGTACGAGCCCTCCGCGCCGAGCCGGCCCTCGTATTGGCCCATGGCCGTGGCGCGCTGCGAATCGCGGTTTTGACCGAAGCCGTCGGTCTTGAAGATCTCGGCGCCAGCGAGCGTGCCTCTGCTCTCGCCGGCGGGTCCCCACAGTAGTAGCAAGCGCTGCGTGCCAAAGCTCCCCGCTGCATACTTCGCCGTGAAGCCGCGCTGCGCGAGACCGAGCTCGTAGTTGGCGCTGCCGGCGACGGCGTAGTTGCCTTGCCGCGGATCGAACGGCCCTTCGATGACACGCAGGGAAGATACGAGCTCTGGGATGATGAAGTGCGTGTCCGAGTAGCCATTGCCGTGCATGTTGCCGCTCTCGTTGATCGGCATGCCGCCCAGCGTAAACTCGATGTCTTGCCCGTCGCCGGCATCGAAGCCGCGCAAGAACACCTGCTCGGCGTGCCCTTCGCCGCCTTCGTTGCTGAGCAGGATGCCGGGCGCGAGCTTCAACAGATCGCTGGCGTTTTTACGCGGGACCAGCGCTAGCTCGGCGACGCTGATCGAATAGTCCGATGCGCCGCGCGTGGGTGGATGAGCGCGGCCGGCGACCGTAATTTCGGTTGGCCCATGCGGATCCTCGGCGGCCTCTTTGGAGGCGCTGTCGGGCACGACCGGGTCGGGCTTCGACTCGCTGCCGGGGCCGGGGCTTTTCGGGGGCGCGCTTGGAGCAGCCAGTTCGGGCGCCTCAGCCGGTCGGCTGTCGCGCTGCGCGTCGGGCGCGGGCAACGGAGCCGCTGCTACCGTGGGCGCGAAGTGAACCAGCGCCCGCACGCGTGCCGGGATCGGCTTTCCGTTGCGCGTCGCGGGCTCGAACTGCCAGCGTTTGACCGCGGCGATCGCCGCTTGATCGTAGTCTGCGCCCGCGCTGTCATCGACGTGTGCATCGAGCACCGTGCCGTCGGCTGCCACGGTGACCACTACGACGACATCGATATCGCGATCGGCCGCAGCGTTCGCTGGCCATTCAGGAGCCGTCTGCGCGCGCACGTGCGGCGGAACGAGCGTGTCGGCCGCTCGTGCGACGCTCGCGAGCAGTAGTGGAGCCGAGCAGGCCAGGGCGCACAGCGAGCGCGCCAGCAATCTTCGATGAGACATGAGACACCGATAAAACCAGTAAAATTGCCCTGTCCGCGCCTGCGCGCGAACTCACTGAAACGCCTATCTTCGGGAATAGCGAGTCAGACGGGCGGCGAGGTTTTCGGTGCGCTCAGAAACACGCGCAGCGCATTGCTCGAGCTCGCAGCGCGTTCGCTCAGTAGGTAAGCTTCGCCGAACGCGATCAGACCGGCCGCCAGCAGCTCGAAGCGCGGGGCCGAGCTGCGGGGTGCGTTCGCGTCCGGGCACAAATCGGCTGCGCAGCTCGGGGCATCACTGGGCGCGGCCGTTGGCGTCCGCGGGGTCACGTCCTTGGCTTGCAGCCGCTGCTCGGCACGCGGGGAGGCATGCACGTGCACGACGCCCCCCAGCGCTGCCGAGTAGCCGTGTCGCACCAGAGTGAAGTGAAGGGCACCCACTACCTGCAACACGATCACCGCCAGCCCCAAAAGAGCTCGCAGCGATTTGTAGTCAGGCAAGAACCGTTTCATTTCGGGCGCGGCCAGAGCTACCGCGAGCCCGAGCGCGAGGCAATTCAACTGGCTGCAAACCTGCAAACCGCTGCTGATTTTGCCCAGAACGAGAGCGGCGCCTATTTCCGGGAATAGCGGTGCTTCACGCCGACGGGGAAGTATTCCGGGTGTCCCGCGGGCCACAGCGTCACGAGCGGACGCTTGCGTTCTGCGGGCACGTAGGCGGCAAATTCGCCGTTGAGGCGCAGCAGGACCGCGAGCATCGCGTCCGCGATTTGGTCGGCCAGCGCGGGCTGTGCGGCGACTCCGGGAGCGAGCTCGACGGCGATCGTGAGCTGCCGATCGCGCTGTTCGTCTTCTTTGACTTCGAGCACGAACTTGCCCGTCACGAATGCCTGCGTGAGCGGTTGCTCGAGTCCGATGCACACCGTATCGGGGAAGATGTTAGCGCCGTAATAGGAGACCGCGAAGTGCGAGCGACCGAAGACGTACACGAACGGCAGCCGATGCAGTCGTGTGGCGCCAGCTTTTCGGGCCGCGAGCTCGGCATCGAATCCGAGATCGTGCAAGCGCTCGATCAGCGTCGAGTACGGCAAGATCCCCCCGCTATCGGAGATATGATAACGAAGGTGAGGCACGCCACCGTCGCCCGAGAACACCAGCGTGCGCCGGTGCTCCTCGAAATAGCGCTCCCAGGGATCGTATTGCAAAAGCGTTGGCAAGCGCGCTTCGCCGAACAGGGCCTGCGCCGCGTCGCTGCGCTCTGCGAGAAAACGGCGAATGCTCACAGACAGCGGTGTTTCGTTGGCTAGCACCCCGCCGTCCGCGGTGCCGTAGAGCGAAGCGAAGTCGCTCGTCGGATTGTGCATGCCGGCCCGTTCAGCGATCAGTGAACGCCACTCCTCGCTGAATACCTCACCCGCCAGCACGAGCTTGAGCGAAAAAGAATGCCAGGGCACGCCTTCGGCAATGCCTGCATCGATCACGTCTTTCAAGTACGGGGGATAGCCGAGCAAGACCGTCTGTTCGAACAACGGCGCGAGCGAGCGCATGACCCGAAAGATATCGGCCTTCTGGTTGCCCGGAGTGACCACCGTGAGCGGGTAGCCCTTGCTCGCGAGATGCCGGCAGCAACTGGCCGTGAACATCCCGCCCACCCAGCTGCCGAGCGGAAAGCAAACCACGGCCAAGGTGCGCCGTGTGTCGGCGGCGAAGCTGTCCCGAAACACCTGCTCGAAGCGCGCGCTCACGGCTAGCTCGTCCGTGAAAAAGCGCGGCCAAAACGTGGGCTCGCCCGTCGAACCCGAGGAAGCGGCGATCATGTCACACGAGCTCGGGTCGCCCGCGCGGCAGCGCTCGGCGAGTGGGTAGCGCTGGTGATAGTTGGTCTTGGTCGTGAGCGGTAGGCGGTGGAAGTCCTCCAGCGACCGAACCTGCGATGGGTCGACTCTGTGCCCCGCGAGGAATGCCGCGTACGCCGGCACGCTCGCTCGCGTGCGCTCGAACAGCTCCAGCAAGTGCTGCGTGGGATCCGTGGTCGCGTGTTGCTCGAGCTGCTGCGAAAGATCGGTATGAATGAAGTGGTCGTGAGCAGAGAGGGCCTGCGCTGCGCGATCTCGATTCATCGGCGAACCCTCGCGACAACGCTGGGTCGCGTCAACCCGGGTGCGTGGTCTGGGCTGTGATCGGCGGATAGCGCGTACTCGTGGCCGAGGGTCGGGATTCGCCACGAGCGCGCGGACCGCCCACACCTCCGCCTGCACTGAGCATGCGCTCTCCCGCAAGCGGGCCGAAAATCGCGACCGAACCGCTTGCGCCCCGGCCCGTCTCGCTCCCGGTTCGAGCCCGATCGGAGTTCCCCTCTCGCTTCGGCTGAGAGCGAAAAACTAAAGCCGCGCAACGCGCGGCTCGGATCGCCTACGCTGGCGGCGCATGATGCCGACGGACGACCTGGCTGCGCCTTCTTCGCTGATGTCGAGCCGGTGGTCGCGCGACAATCTCGTCAGCTCTCACCCCGCACGCCTGTACGACGGCAGGATCTCGGAACGGATCGAGCTCGAATCGCTGGAGTATTTGGTGCAAGAGCTGCAGCGCTCGCGTGGGCCGTGTCAACTCGGCTGGGGCCGGATGGGCGTGTTCACGTGGGACATCGCGTGCGAAGGCCGCGATGGGCCGTTCACGCTGCAGGTGCCGCGCGTCTTGGACGAGCCGGGCCGGCGCGGACGCGCGAAACGCGAAGTGCCGCGGCTGAACTACGAGCACATGAGCGGCTTCATCGCGCAGGGCTTGAAGCGCTTCGTGGTCGAGCCCCAATGCCTGATGCTGCTCGAGGGCAACGTGCCGGGCGCGATTTTCGAGGCCTTGCCCGAGCATCACACGCTCAACTTCGGCCTGGGAGCGATTCAGATCGAGCTTTCGGAAGGCAAAAGGTCGTGGAGCGTCGCGCTCGGGGCGCAGACCACCGCCGAGCTCCTGGCCGAGATGGTGGCAGCGCTCGTGTATCACTACGAGCCCGACGTCCTGGGTGGCAAAGCCATCGCCGATGTCTGCATCAATGACGGTGATTTTGCGGTGCGGCGCCGCAGCGACGGATCCTTCGAGCTGCGCCTCTTGGCAGTGCGGGCGCGCGAAGGCGGGATCGGGCCGAGTTTGCTGCTGCTGTATCTCGTGCAGTTGATGGCGTACGAGGATTGGAGCGTGAACGGTGATCTGGTGGGGCTGCCGGTGTTGCTCGGCAATCCGTCGCTCGCGTTCGAAGGCGTGCGGCGCGGTCTGGCTTACCGCTATCGGGATTTAGGCCAATCCGAAGAGCAAGGCAGGCGTGAGGCGGAGCGCTGGATTTTCGAGTTTGGGCGCTCGCGCGAAGGTCGCGCCTACCGGCCTTGGGTGGAACGCTTCCTCGCCGGTCGTCTGCCGCTCTCGTTCGGCACCGATCTGCGGGAACGTTGGTGGCGGCTGATGCCCATGCAGACCAAGCTGGGCGTGCTCGAGCTCGCTGCGCGCCGCGATCCAGCCTCGAGTGAGGCTCGCTCGGCGCGTGCGCTCGAGGCCTTTCTCGAGCGAATTGCCCGCGAGATCGGCCGAATCCCGCAGGATGCCCCGGAGCTCTTACGCATCAACGAGCTCGGGCGTGACGCGCTGCTCGGACTGCTGACGGAAGCGGGAGCTCCCTCCGAGGCACGCGCTGGCATTGCTAGCGAGCTGCTCTCGCATTGGCCCTACCGAAGTTTGGATCAGTTGCTCGCCTTGGTGCCCGGCGCGCGCGGGTTGCGCCGGATGAAGAGTCGGATCTCGTTCGGACGCGTGATCTCGGACGCGGATGAGGGCACGTTGGCGAGCCTGCCTCCGCGCGCGAAGGAAGGTGCGGCGAGCCGCGTCCTGGCGAATCCCGAGCTGTTCAACGTGATTCCGCTGCAGGCGGCAGTGCACGCCCGGGCGGCCCGCACGTTTCTGACCTTCGAAGCGTACATGGATAGCGCTCTGCACGACCCGAGCTGGGGCTACTACGCCCAGAGCGTGCGCATCGGAAAAATGGGCCACTTCGACACGCACCCGGAAGAGCAGTCTCCCCACTATGGCAAGTGGGTCGCGGCCTGGGCCTTCAAGGCTTGGGCGGAGCTGGTCGCACACGGAGAGCTCAGCGACACGGATCCGTTTCCGGTGATCGAGCTCGGTGCCGGCAATGGGCGCTTGGCGCGTGATTTCCTGGACGCAGTAGCCGAAGGTGCACGTGAGCGAAGTGCGGGCGAGCGCTCGCGCTGGATGACCTTCGCCGCGCGTGTTCAGTACCGCATCTACGAACGCTCCGCGTCGCTGCGCGAGAAACAGAAAGCGCTGCTCGGCGAGGGCGCTTGGGTCGGCGAAGGGGATGCTCGAGCTCCCGGCGAGGCGCTGAAGCGCGACTTCCCCGGCGGTCTCAAAGGGCTCGTGCTCAGCAACGAGCTACCCGATGCTTTCGGCGTGCACAAGGTGATCCTGGGCGCGGAAGGCAACGCCCTGTTGGCGCTCGTGATCCCGCGCGTGGAGTCGACCGTGAAGGAAGCGCTCGCCGAAGAGCTCGCTCAGCGGATCGCCGCCGCGAACGCTGCCGCGCGGAGCACATTCGCACTTGCCGGCAACGCAGCTGACTTCTACCTGGATGCTGCGACCTACGCCGAGGTCATGAAGGCACTGGTGGCGTTCCCGAGCGAGCGGCGCGAGACGTTACTCGCCGGCCTTTGGTTCGAGGAAGCGTACCTGCCTGTCTCGGCGGTTCCCGAATTGGCAGCGCACTTGAGGGCCAACGCAGCGCAATATGCGCTAGCCCTGGCCGCCGAGGATTCGGGCGTCGTCACCTACGTGAATCTGCACGCGAGCCGTTTCATCAGCGAGCTGGCGTCGTCACTCGCTGCCGGTTTCATCGTCACCCTCGACTACGGAGACACGACTTGGGGCCTCGTTCAGGGCGCGCGGCGGGGAGATTTCCCGTTTCGCGTGTACGGACATTGGCAGGACTACGTGCCGCGGCCCAACGATCCCTACACCGCGCCTGGCACTCAAGATCTGACCGCGGACGTCAATTTCACCGACCTCGCGCAGGCGGGCCAAGCGGCGGGGCTAGCGCTGGTTCACTTCGGTCCCGAGCGGGACGTGACGGGCGACGCATTGCCCGAGCTGCTGCTCGCGTGCGCGGAAAGCGACTCGCTGACGAGATTTCTGGGCAACCCCGTGTTCAAAGTCTTGGTCCTCGGCACGCGACCGAGCGCTGCGCTCCGGAGTGCGCTCGAGTCCCCGTTGCCGCTGCTGTGCCGCGAACAAGACGTGCCCAAAGCGCGTCGGCAGGCGATTTCGGCCATCGAGTGTCGGCTGAAGTCGCTCGGGGATTGACCATGGACCGCGCCGTGAGCCGAGTAGCGATGGGTGCGGCTGAGTGAGCGCTTCTCTGCCACGAGCGGACACCGACATACACGCGGATTGCCGATCGTCTTTGGCTTCGGATTGCCTCGGCCCGATAATTTCTGTCACGATTGAGACTGTGCGGTCTTCAAACTCGAAGCGCGTTCGTGCGACACGCTGTTTGCTCGCGTGACGCTTCCGCTCGAGTGCACCCGGGTCATGAGCAAGTGGTTTTCGAGCGGCTCGCGATGGCTTATGCAGTCGCCCAGCTTTTTCTAGCGGGAAGGGATTAGACACAGATGGCGGAGCGGTTGCGGAGTTGTCTTGGAGCGTGCGCGGTCGTGCTGTTCGGGTTGGCGTCTTGCTCATCGCCGAAGCGGAATTTCCCTGGTGGCACGGGCGGCTCCGATTTTGCCGGGGGTGCCCCAGCGGGCGGCGCGCACAATGACAGTGGTGCAGCCGGGCAGAGCCGAGGCGGCGCGCCGATCCAAGGAGACGCCGGAGCGGCGGGAGAGAGCCAAGCTGGCGCGCCGACGCAGGACGACGGCGGAGCTGCGGGGCAGAGCGACGGCGGAGCCGCGGGGCAGGGTGAAAGTGGTGCGCCGCCCGACGCGTGCATCGGCAAGCCCTGCGCTACGCCGCCGAAAAGCGCTTGTGAGAGCACGACGAAGTTCAGAGCCTACGACGTGCAAGGCAGTTGCAGCGCCGGGGTCTGCAGCTACGCCTCCCAGCAAATCAACTGTACTTGTCAGATGGGTGCGTGCACGACCGACCCGTGTCTCGGCGTCAGTTGCGCGTCCCCGCCCGGGCAAAAGTGTAAAGACGACTCGACTCTCACCAAATACGCCAGCATGGGCACGTGTAGCGCTGGCAGTTGCAGCTATCAAGCAAGCGATAGCCACTGTGACTTCGGCTGTGCCAACGGCGCGTGCAATCCGGATCCGTGCCTGGGTGTGACCTGCAACACGCAGAAACCAGCGATCTGCAAGGATACGACGACGAAGACCAGCTTTGCAGCCACCGGTACCTGCAGCGCGGGCGTGTGCAATTACCAGAGCATGGACGCGCCCTGCACGGGCACCAATATCGGCTGCAGCGGCGCTGGCATGTGCGCAGTTTGCAAAGCCGACTCGAGCTGCGGCGCGAGCTGCGCGGCCTGCACGTCGGCTGCGCCGCACTGCAAGGATCTCGGAACGACTTCGAAGTGCGTTCAGTGCTTGGTCGATACTGACTGCGGTCTGGGCTATTGCGATCCGCTAGGCAATGGCTGCCGGGCGAGTCCGAACGGTTGCAACACCTTCGCGCAGAAGAGCCTGGTGATCAAATCGGTCAGTGCCAGCGGAGTGCTACCAGCTGCCAGCCACGGCACATTCGTGGCGGGCACCTACGTACTGACAGGCATTCAATATTACGGCATGACGGCGGCCCCCAGCGAGGGCCAGACGATCACGGTCGCGGTGAATGGCGGCCTGACCACACTGAATTCCTACGAGAATCTGCTCGATATAGCGTACCGCTGGACGGCGACCTACGACACGTTCAGCACGCCCCCGGTTTTTACGTACACCTGCGTAACGCCGGACAATAGCTTGGTCGGAAGCACGGAGCCCGTCGACTATACGGTCGTCGACGGGACGACGTTTTGGCTTTTCTACCCCGACGGCACTGGCTATGGCGCCAAGTACATTTATACCAAGCAGTGAACGGTCCCATCATCGCCTAACGTTGCTGCACGCGCAGTGAACTTCAAACTGATCGCCGTCATCGCGTCTGTCTGCGTGGCCGCCGCAGTCGTCTGGGCTTATCGAGCACGGGCCAGAAGGCGGAGCTCTACGACGTGGGGTCGTACCAGGAGTTGACCGGCCGCATTCGAGCGGGACTCGCGGAGACGACCACGCGCTGCGAGCTCGAAGCCGCTAGCCAAGAGGAACTGGTCGCGGCGCAAGCGCGCGACGAGCCCCGTGACCTGGGACGGGCGCCGTTCCGCGCCCTGCTGAACGAAGCCGATCCCCAATTGGCCTCCGAAACCACGGCGCGCCTCCTGGACCAGCGCGCGCTGCGCGGTTTGGGCGGAATGAGCGAGGCCGAGCAGAACCTCACCTTGATCGACCAACTCGCAGGTGAGGTTTCGAACGGTGGCTTTCACCAATACTTCGCAAACTCCAGCGGAGACTGCTCCGCCCGAGCGCGCCGCGCGGCCCACGAAATCGGCGGCGAATTGGCGCGGGTCGTCGAAGCCGCTTTCAACGTATTTCCGAGCCAGCCTGCCGAGGACCGTGCAACGCGCAACGCGCAAATGGCTTCGCTTCGAGACGAGTGGGAAGCGTGGTCAGCGATCGACGATGACTTCTACAAGATCCCTCTCGACGAGCTCGTTGCTCGTTACATCCGCGCCCATGCACAGCAGCTCGACTGCCCGCCGCAGACGTTGTCGCCGGGCGACGCCGGTGGACTTCCGAGTAAGTAGTGGCTGCGCCCTGGGTCCAATCGCCGTTGCCAAACCCCGCGCTCCTGCGCGCGGCTAGGCGCGGCTCGCCAAGACACGTCGGCGCGCTAGGTAAGCCGCGATCGCAAGATTGAGCGTCAGCACGACGACGCGCAGGACGCTTGGGCGCCGAACCACGGCGAGTGCCTCGAGCGGCACCAGCGCTGCTAGCCCGAGCACTACGATCCATTCGCCCCAAGGCTTGCCCCGCCACAACAGGAACGCCTCGAGCGCCGTCGTCAGCCCATCGAGCGTGGCCAGCAGCGCCGCGCGGCTCAAGGCATGAGGTGTTGCGGCCCGATCGATCAAGGCTGCGAGCTGCTTGAGCAGCGCGCCACCCTCGCTGAGATCGTGGGACAACCTCAACGTCTCGTGCAGGGCGAAGCTCGGCTCGAACGCCAGGTAGCCGGCCAAGAGCAGTGCGACGGGGGCCTTCACCAGCTTGTAGCCGATGATGATCCGAAGCGCGCGGGGGCGGGGAGGGGAGGTTGCGGTCACGGCGCTTCGGAGCTGGCGAGTCGATTCCACGGTTTTACGTGCAGGCTCCTTTCGGGCAGCCGCGGGCATGAACATCGCATTTTTAGACGCGCAGCGGGGACCACCCCTGGATTGGTCATTTTTCTATTGGCGTAGGCTACCTTGTCGAAGCCCTTGAGCGAGCCTGTTCGGGTTGAGACACTGCCTCGATGTGTCTCCAACCGACCAGCGTGAGCTCGATTCAACGCTACCACTGGGGCGGCGACGAAATCGTTCATGAGCCGATCATTCCGGCCTCGCGCACGATCGCCCGCACACGCCAGCGTTCTTATCCGATAGATATTCGAGAGTACTTGAGCACCGAGAGCAATGCGGTCATTCGCGCGCACTTGCGCGCACTGGTGAAGGGCTTGGGGCCGGCCGAGCAAGCGTTGTTTGGGTCCGGGGCAGCGGGCTCGTTCGATTTCAGGATGCAAGCGGTGTGTGACTACGTGAGCCAGCAGCTTCGCTATCAAAAGACCGGTCGCGGCTTCGATGAGTGGCGCTTCCCGGACGAGACGCTGGCGGCGGGCGGCGGCGACTGCGAGGACCTGGCTTTTGCGCTGGCTGCGTTGCTCGAAGCGAGTGGCATCAGCGCCTATTGCTTGCGTGTCGCGTTGGGCAGCTTCACTCAGCGCACGACGCGCATCGAGCTTGCGGGCGCGCCGGGTAAAGCCACGCCCAAGGTGACGTTTCGGCCGGAAAAGCAGGCCGATCATGCCTGGGTCGTGTACCTGAACGAGAGCGGCGCGTGGCAGATCTTGGAACCGCTGGCGCTCAGCCAACAAGGCGCCGAGAGCGCCGCACCGGCCGCGGCCTCGCAGCGGCAGCCCGCGCGCGCCCAGCGCCAGTCGGGTAAGGGCGCGCCGGCGGCGTTCGAGACGGTGGATGCCGAGTATCTGCCGCATTTCGTGTTCAATCGCCATCATCTGTGGCGCGTGCGGACGCGTGAGGACGACTCCTTGCGTCCGCTGCCGAAGTACCTCGAACAGCGCAACTTCTGGGCAGGATTCAAGCCGAGCTACGCTACCAGCATTCACAACAGCATCTACGACGAGGCGCTGACTGGGATGAGCGCTGCGGATCTTGCGACCGTGCACCGGGTCAGTCTCGGCGTGGACGTGAACGTGCTCGCCTATGATCCACGCGATCACTTCGATTTTTCGTATCTGCCGGAAGGATGGCAGCGAGTTCAACGGCGGCTAGCGAGCAAAAAGCTCACTGACTTCGGCCTCGCGGTGCACGCCATCGCCGACTTTTACGCGCACAGCTTGTACGGCGAGTTTGCGCCACAGCGCGCCGATTGGTCGATTGCACCCTACAATCCGGAAGAGCCTCTCGAGCCCGAGCGCTTGGTCTACGACTTCAGCAAATACGCGCCGCTTCCCGGCTGTTCCGACGGGGCCGCGAGCGCAGCCGCGGCCTGGCGCGGCAAGCTGATCAGCGGCCAGTGGTGGCGCTGGTTCACTACATTTCCGCGCGAGCTCAAAACGCCAGCGAACTTCGCGCACAGGCGCTGCTTACCGGACCACGACACTATCGCGGTCGACACGCCGCGGCCCAGCTCTGCGCACCGGCGCTACGACGAAGCCGAATACGCGCTGCAGTTCGCGTTGCGTCGCGGCGCGGCTGTCGAGCACATTCGTGCTGCGTATCGAGCCTGGCGCGGCTGAGCTCGGCTTGCGAGCGAGCGCTGGATACCCAACTGGCGTTCGCCCGTCTCGAGTCGTGGTAGGCTTGCCTGGCTTTGGCTACCGCACTGATCACCGGCGCATCCGCGGGGCTGGGCCGCGAATTCGCTCGCTTGTTCGCAGCCGATGGCCATGATCTGCTGCTCGTTGCCCGCAGGTTGCCGGAGCTGCAAGCGTTGTGCGCACAGCTCGAGCAACAGCACCGCGTGAAAGCACGCGCAATTGCCTGCGATTTGGGGTCCAAGAGCGCGCTCGACGCGCTGCTGGTCGAAGTGCAGGACCTGGAGCTCGACTACTTGGTGAACAACGCAGGCTTTGGCACGGTGGGCGCGTTTGCCGAGCTGCCGGCCGACCGCGAGCTTGCGATGATCGAGCTCAATGTCGCGGCGCTGGTGCGGCTCACGCGGGCGGTGCTGCCGGGCATGCTCGCGCGGCGGCGCGGTCGAGTCTTGAACATCGGCTCGACCGCCGGATTTCAACCCGGTCCGTACATGGCCACGTATTATGCCAGCAAAGCCTTCGTGAACAGCTTCAGCGAGGCGCTTGCGTACGAGGTCCGCGGGAGCGGCGTGAGTGTGACGGTGAGCTGTCCCGGTCCGACGCGCACCGAGTTCGGCGCGCTCTCGGGCGTCGACAAGTCACGCTTGTTCCAGTTCAGCACGGCCAGCGCCGAGAGTGTCGCGCGTGCCGCGTACCGAGCCATGCAACGCGGCCGAGCGATCACCGTGCATGGCTTCATCAACTTCGTACTGGTTCAATCGCAGCGCCTCGGTCCGCGCGTCCTGGTCCGGGCGATCACCGCGTTGCTCATTCGCCCGCCTGCACCAGCGCGCCTTCGTGGACCTGGCTGACGCGCATCGTTCAAGCCTCGAGCGGTAGCTCGAAGAACCGTGAAGTGACCCGGTCCCGATGCTCGAGCAGGGCGGAGGAGAGCGCTCCGCCCAAGGTTTGCCCCATCCAAACGAAGGCGGCGCGCAGGGGAGGGGGGAGCGGGCAGTCCGAGTCGGAGAGCGGCACCAGAATGTTCATCGCTGCGGCCGAGTAGAGATCGAGTGCGCTCACTTCGCTGCCCGCGTAGTAGGGGCCCCCATTGCGCCTGAGCTCCGCATCGAGCAGGGCGAGCGTGCGAACGGCGTGCTCACGCGCGCGCGGTGCGCACGACTTGTCCCAGCCGTAGCGCGGCGCCAGGTATTGCGCCGCACGCATTGGAAAGCCTTCCCGACCCTGCGTCGAGAGGCCCGCGTCAATGGCCAGAAGCCGCGTGTTCCACAGCAATCCTCCCTCCGCCATCAGCTCGTGGCACAGCCCAATGGTGCGAATACGAGCCTCCGGATCGCTCGGAAGCAGTCGGGGCTCGGGCGCGAGGCGCTCAGCTAGGGCCAGGATTTCGG
>Ga0247783_1000390_pt1 | contig 13609 bp, 22 predicted proteins | sample UWRJL064202C5_FD_179911 | JGI IMG/M metagenome (GOLD analysis project Ga0247783, IMG submission 179911) | Plant litter microbial communities from Arlington Agricultural Research Station in Wisconsin, United States - UWRJ-L064-202C-5 | ecosystem: Environmental > Terrestrial > Plant litter >...
CCACGCTCACCGAAGGCACGAAGCGGGGTCGACTGATAGCCGGCGAAGGGCCCACGGTGGTTGGCGCCTTCGGTGGCGAGGTAATCGGGAGTCGGCATGATTAGGTGACCAGAGGCGGGAGCCAGGTGGGAAGGGGCGAGAGAGGAGGGGAAGAAACCCAGCCCCTCGCCCCTGGTCAAGTCATCACAGCGGGGTGCGCCCGTTCCAGCCCGGAGCGACGCAGACCAGCTCGGGGTACGAGACCGAGCGGTACTCGTACTCGTTCGCGCTGGCAGCGCGCAGAATTTCCATCCCGTCACCCGAGATGCGGTCGATGAGCGGACCCATCGACTTGAGCTTCCAGGTGTCGAGCTTGAGCGCCAGGGCCAGGCCCACGGGGCAGTTGCGGTCGGGGAAGACCTTGACCCGCTTGCCGCCCATCGCGACCTCCAGATAGAGGTAGCCGATGCCGGTCGAGGTGTCCTCGAGCCGGCGCCAGCCCTTGCTCTGGGCCGAGACGGAGAGCTTCAGCTCATCCTCGGGGTTGACGAAGACGTGGCTCGGGCCGGGGCCCTTCATGCGGCCGGTCATGACCGTGCCGAGCAGCTGGATGCGCTCCTCGATGGAGAGACCGGCAATCTCGGCCGCGGCCAGACGAACACCCGCTTGGCGCACGGGGTCGACCGTACGGTCCATCCCGTTCAGGTCCGGGGGCGAATCGTCCACCCAGATGTAGTCCTGGATGCCGTGCATGATGAACGTGCCGGTGCCGCCCTTGAAGTTGCCCTGGCGGAACAGGTAGTCGCCCGCACCGAGGCCCGTGATGGAGGCCACGCCGCCGGGGGCCACCTCGATGATGCCGTTGACGCGGTCGACAGCGAGCACGACCAGCTCCGGGTCGCCAGCGTCGTTCAGCGTGTCGCCCGGGTCGTCGCCCGTCGCGGCCGAGGAGACGAAGGTCATCCCGATTTCGACGTGCTGAACCATCCAGGGCTCGGTCACCGTGATGGTGTCGTTCGCGCCGCCGCCGGGGGCAGCAGTGCCGAGCACCTGGGCGAACCAGCCAGCGGACGTGGTGAAGAGGATGTTGGCCAGGTCGTCACGTTGCTGACGAATCAGGCCGTCGATTTCCTCGACCTTGTTCCGCAGGAACGAGCCCATGTTCGAGCGCGAGGCCCGCATGACTTCGTCACCGATGGACACGGAGCCCTGGTATCGACCGTTCCGGATGAGGAACGAGCCCAGGGTCAGGTTCGTCGCATTGGTCTGCGCGATGGCCAGGGACTGGCCGGCTAGACCCTGCGGGCGACCGATGATGAGCGGGATTTCCTCGCCCTTGCCCTCGAAATTCTCATCCTTGGGGATGAGCCCGAGAGCAGGGGAGTCCTCGCCCGTGAGGTCGGCGACGCGCTTGAGGGTGTAGATGCGCTTCAGCGCGGCTTCGAACTGGGTGATGGATGATGCCATGGGAGGTCAGGACTTACCTGGACCTCACGGAATTCTGGAGCCGGCGGCCTTCAATCTCGAGGATCTTTTCCAGACCCACGTCGTCGACCGTGGCTTCCTCAGAGATTTCCGATAGGTCCCTCTGGGAGGCGACTGGAGCTCGTTTCTTGAGCACCGTCTTCTCAGTTGCCTCGGGTTGACCGCCGGTCGGCTTCTCTGGCTTGCCCGCCAGGTCGGGTGACCCCTCGGTGAGGTAGTCGTCCAGAGCTTTCCTGCCTTCCTTCAGCCTGTCAAGGCAAATCTGCGCTGCCTCCTTCAGGGAGATGGTCTCGCCCAACTCATCGTCGAACTGGTCGTCGCGCTCCTGGATGACCATTGCGTGGAACTTCGGGTCGATTCGGAGCTTCGGAGGCAGGGTCGTCATCTGCTTGATGCGCGTCGCCTGCGTCCGCTCGTAGTCCTCCCGCTCCGCCTGGGCCTGTCGGCGAGCCGCGTCCTCCTCGAGCCTCGCCTCTCGCGCCTGGTCCCGACGCTCGCGCTCCTCGAGCTGGTGCTGCAGCTCCTTCACTGCCTTGGCCGTCGGGTCCGCGATGCCCGTCACCTGCGCGCGCGACATCTCCGCTTCGTTCTTGAAGCCGAGCATCTGCGCCAGCGTCTCGAAGTCCCCCGTGGCCTTGGCCTTGCGGAACTTCTCCAGCTCGTCGCGGTCCTTCTGCACCGATGCCTGGTGCGCGGCTTCACGTTCGGCCAGCTGCCGCTCGCGCTCAGCCAGCGCATTCTTCTTCTCCTTGCGACGCTGCCTCTCCTCGAACGCCTCTGTGGGCGTCGGCTTTGCCTTCGGCGGAGGCGGCTCGTCATCGGGCGCCTCGACCACGGGGGCGGCCGCCACGACCGGCGTTTCCGGCTTCACCTCGGTCTCTGTGGTGGGGTTTTCGGCCTCCACTTCACGCAAAATCGCATCGACGTCTACGTCCGGCACTCTCGACATACTTCCCTTTCACTCCGCCGCTACCGGAGGAGCCCCTTGCTCCTGACCGGGCGGCATCATCGCTTGCACGTTCCCCGCTTGCGCCGGGGGAGCAGCGACCATCGTCAGCGTGGCCAGCTCCTTCACCCAGTCGCGCAGGTTGTCCAGGCAGAATTCCGGCGCGTCATCCACCAGCGCGTTGAAGTAGGCCTGCGATACCTGGAGCAGCGCAGCGCCCTTGTTCAAGAGCAGCGTGTCGGGCGAGCGGTAAGCCTTCGCTGCGGCCTCTTTGGTCGTCGCGTCGAGCATCTCGTCGATGATGCGCTCCATGTAGCGGTTCTGCGCGGCGAGCTGGTTCATCTCGACCTCGAGGTCGGGCAGCTGAATCAGGCGCACGTAGACGTCGGGCGGGATGATGCCGGCATCCTTCAGCTCGGTGGCGAGCTGGATGCGTCCGGGTACGTCATTCGGGAGCCCCGAGGCGGGGGCCACGGTGATTTCGTAGGTATTCTCTGGCAATTCGACCGATTTCCAGTCGATTTCCTCGTTCATGAAGACCGAGGGGTTCTCGCCGGCTGCAGCAAGCTCGCGCGCGCGCAGAATGAACTGCTCGGCCGCCTCGACGTAGAGCATCTCGTAGTTCTTCGCGATGATGCTGAAGGTCGAGCTCTGCATGTTGTTGACCTCGCGGATGGCCACCGCAGCTTCGAGGCCCGGCTCCTTGCGCGAGGTCGCTCTCATCTCGCTCATGCGCGTCGTGCGCCAGTAGTAGTCGTAGTGGAGCATCATCCACTCGACCTCGGACTGGGCCACTGGGCTCGGAGCGCTCTCTTGGGGTAGCTCGCGGCCAGTGCGAATCTTGACGATGGTCTCGTCGTCGTTCGACTGCATCGAGGTCTCATCGACGAGAGCATCCTCGTGGATGTACGTGCGCTTGCCTCCGCAGATGCGGAAGCGAGTCGTCAGCTTGTTGAAGTTTTCTGCGAGTCCGGTCGCAAGGCCCCTGCCTTCTTCGAGCATGGAGGTGCCAGACCAGCCCCAGCGATGCCGCGCCCAGAGCATGCGGACGAGCGGGAAGCCGTCTTCCTCCCACTCCTCCTCAGCGAGGAGCGTGCCGTCGAGGCAAAAGACGTGCTTGCCGGGCTGGCCAGAGGGCAAGCGTCTCCGCCAAGTCTCGACAATCTTGATGCTGTCCGAGGCGCGCGCAGGCGACTGGCGCCCAGCGGCCATCTCCTCGTCCTCGTAGCTCTTGGCCTCTTCGATGAAGCCGCGGATCTCGGCGCGGCGGTCCTTCGAAAGCTCGAGCCCTGGGTCATCGCAGAAGAGCCAGAGCGCAAGCTCGCGGTCCATCGCAAAGATGTGGAAGAGACTGCCTGGGCTGCCGTAGCGAGCGTCGAGCGGGTCGACGAACCACTCGTGGCACATCTCGCGGTCGGCCACGATGCGCGCAGGCTGAAGCTTCTTGCCGTCCTTGTCCTTCTTGGCCGAAACGCCGCTGAACTTGATGGCTCCCCACTCGAAAATGGTCGAGTCGAGGAACACCTCCTCGGCGAGCTGCCAGAAGTTGCGATAGGGACCCTGATGCGCGCGGAATTGCCCTTCAATCCACTTCTCCAGGCGCCGCGCCTTGCGCTTGGTGGCCCAGTTGCCGCCGTGCGTCTGGCATTTGGCAGTGGGCTTCTGGCGCCCGGCAATCTCGGCGACGACGGCGTTGCAGCCGGTGCGCGAGATGTTCACCGCGTCGCGGCCTTCGTCGTCAGCGTCGCGGCCCGAGAGGTAGGCCGAGGAGCGGAGATCGGTGATTTTGAAGCCTTCGTAGACGGAGAGCGAGGAGCAGGCGAGCTCTTGGCGCGCCTTCTGGGTGTCCTGGAGGCCGGTCGCAATGCGCCAGGCTTCCTTGGCGAGGTCGTCACCCTTGAGTTTCCACCACTTCTCCCTGGATTCGTTCATGTCCCAGCTCTATCGTAGCGCTGGAACAGTTAGCCGCATGGCCGAGAGGAAGTCAATCCGGGGCAAGTGTGCGCTCTGCGAGGAGGAGCGCCAGGTCAAGCGGTTTCAGACCGAAAAGGGCCACATTCACGCCTGCTGGACCTGCCAGAACACCCGCGGGTTCAAGCGGTTCGTGGTGCAGACCATGTGGCACCTGACCGAGCTGCGGCGGGTCCGGCTCCAGCTCTCGAGCCACCTGGACACGTGGCGGCGGGGGCGGGGCAAATGGGGTCCGTCTGGTCAGGAGCCGCCGGACTGGTAGGCGTCAGGACTCCCCTCCCGTCGTCCCCGCCCCTTGCGTCGGGGCGGTGATGGGGACGGCCTTGCCCGGGATGTCCATCAGGAGGAATGCGGCTAGGTGGATGCGCGAGCGCGGGTCTGTCCCGGTGTCGCCGAGGACAACAACGGCTGCCTTGCGCTTGTTCTCTAACTCCCGCACCCGGTCTTGGGCGGCGATCAGTTCCGATTCGGCGGCAGTCGCGTTGTGATACCAAGTCTGCTCGGTCTCCCTCAGCCTCTCATTCTCCGCCCGCAGTCGGTCGATGTCTGCATAAAGGATCTCGATCTCGCTTTTGAGTTCGGTTTTTTCGAGACGCAGTCGGGTGGATTCGGCGCGGATACGATCGACAAATAGCTCGGGTAACAGCCCGCCAACGCTGAACATGTCCGCGATGGCCTGGAGACGGTCCCGCGCATCCTGGTACTTCTTGCTTGTCTCGCCGTGGCTCTTGTTCTCGCGAAAAGCTTGCTGCTCCCATCGTTCTGCCAGGCTCTCCAACTCCCCCACCCGCTTGGCCAGCACGTCGCGTTCGGAGGCGGCATTGAGGAGCGGGATTAGCCACTCCCTAGCTGGGGCGTCGAGCGGCATCAGACCGAGGAAGTAGCGGCCTCCCTCGATTGCTTGCGACGACGCTTCCGCCGTCGCCTCGCACCGTCGGGCGCAGGAAAGCAACAGCCGCGTATCTGGCCAGGAAATGCAGGCCGCCGGGTGAGCAGCAGCGTCCCTGGTCTCTTTCTCTACCCGCGCAATCGTTTCGGCGAGTGGGGCGGTCATCGGCTCTTCGCGCCTTCCGCGTAGGCGAGGTTCATCAGCGCGATCACGTGGTCGCGAATCTCTTCGACGGCGTCGCTTGCTTCGTCGTCGGTACCTCCGGCACGGTAGACCTGTTCCGTTATCTCGGCGTCGAGCGCATCCACAAGCGCGACGCCCTCCAGCGCGTCGGCATTCACGCCGGGCCCGATGATGCCGGTGTCCCCGTCTTGGTCCTGGTGGTACGGTCCCTTGGTCTCGTCAGTCATTCTTCAACTCCCGCCGGCCTAACCGGCTCTGCAAAACACACGGTGATTGCGCCGCCGATGAGGACGAGCGCGAGGATGAGGCGGAGGGCGGTCATGGCTCTCCGTTGTCGAGCACGTAGCCCTGCCTGATCAGTTCGGCATCGCAGGCGGCTTGGGCTTCGGGTAGCGAATTGAAGTAGCCGAGCGAGTTGCCGTCGATGGTCGGTTTGAAGATGCCGATGCCGACATCAACTTTCCAGATCGTGACAGCGTTGTCGCCGCACGTGCCTGGCCGATATGCCGCAGTCCGCACACCTGGTACCCATGGCCTTGCCACCTTCGGCGCCGTTTTCGCCATCGCCAACCTCTCCTCCGGCGTCATCCTCGCCCAGGCTTCTTTTGCGGTGGTGGGGGTCATGATTCCGTCCTGGCCAGCGAGGCGTCGACAGTGGCCTTTGCTTCGGCGAGCACTCGCATCAGGTCATCGACGCTGTATCCGCTCGCCCTTGCGTACGTGTAGAACATCACGGCCGCAGCGCCGGTCTTGCTCGGCAGGTCGAATGGGTCCAGCGCGCCGTCGATGGCTTTCACTGCGGCAATCAACGTCGGCTTGCTCATAGCTTCCCGTCCGCCTCTCGCGTGGGGGTGAGGGAAGCTGCGCACAAGCCGGCGCATCCTGGGGTGATATCCGGCTCGGTGTATTCACACTTCGCGCACTCCGGCGAACAGAACCGATTGGTCGTAGGCTCCAAGCAATGCTCGCAGGCGCCTTCACCAACGGCGGTTGCCTCGTGTGGGTCACGCGCCGGCTTGCTGTCCACTGCCGCCTTCAACGCGTCGAACAGCTTGGTGACCTTTGCTCGCGTTCGCTTGTTCACTTCGCCCCCCTAGCCGGCACAAGCGAGCCGTCCGGGGAGGCGACGTAGCAGCGGCCTTCGATGTAGCGGGCGGACTTGCCGGCTAGGTCGGAGCAGAGGGAGCGCTTGCCGGAGCACTCGCCCATGAAGAATCCGAGCATCAGGCAACCGGCGGCGAACATGACGTTCACCACGATTTCAGTCGTGTTCGTTGTCCCGGCGCTCACTTGACCAGCCTTTCGACGGCGCACAGTTTGCGAGCGGCCGCTTCGATCCGCAGGTCGGCGCTATCGAGTGACACGCCGAGCGCGATGCTGTCCCGATACGCCAGCGCCTCCCGCAGCTCGGTCAGGTCGGGGGCGGGCGGCATCATCTTGCGCAGCTCGGCAAGTAGCGGCGACACGAGTTCAACCAACGGATCGCGCTCGGTGCGCTCGACGCTCACGGACGCAACCTCCCATGCGCCGCCGGCAAACTTTGGCGCGTTCATGTCCCCCTCCCCCCGCCTGATGTGGTCGGAGAGGGCGGCTTCTGCTCTCTCCGCTCGGGCAAGGTGCTGAATCTCACGGTCTCTGGCTTCGTCCCGCTCTCGCTCGGCTTGCTCACGTCGAGCGCCCTCGCACATGGCCGTGGTTTCCCACATTGAAGCCAGGTCCTCCGGCGCCTTGACCTCTCCCGAAGGAGTCACGGGGGCGGGCTCTTTCGGTGGCCCCTCTTCAACGAAACGCTTGATGCGGTCGCGCTCGTTCGTGTCGGTGATGCGGTCGGCTACACGGAAGTCAGGGCCGAGAGGGCCAGCCAGCGTCATGCTCTCACTGTCGTTGGCCATTTTCGGGTACTGGTTGCCCGACGGAGCCGCTTCCCAGAAAAGGCGATACGTCGTCCCGTCATCCGCCAGCACCTCCCGCTCCCCCAATCGCCCCTCCGCCCAGCACCGTTCGATGAGGGCGATGTCGGAGGGGTGGAGGCGAGCTTTGAACTCCTCCGTATTCCACTTGCCGGCGTAGTAGCGCGTGACATTGGCCAACGCGAAGTTGACTTCGGAGCCAGTCCACCGCACGTCCGCCACGCGGGCGGGCTCGGGCGCAACCAGTAGCGCGTCCGGCTCATCGGCGAACGTGCGCGCCATCGAATCGAGCGGGTGCTTCGCCACATGCCGATCGAAGTAGGCGAGGGCGCGGGGCCAGGTGTTTGGGTCAGTATCCGACGCGGCATTGCACGTCAGCTGGGACTTGGACCAACTGCTGCAACTATGCCCACCGCGAGTGGCCGAGACATGCAGCCGCCCGTCTTCGATCCGCATGTAACAACGCGAGCCATCACCAGGGGCCAGAAACTCATCCTCCGCCAACTCAACCGGCGGGCCGGCGACGGGCCTGAAGTAGACGCCAGGAAGACCTTCGACCTGGACGAGCCCCATGCGCGCGATGTCCTCGGCAGTCATCCACTCGGGAAGCGTGCATCGCTTGAGCAACTCCTCGCTTATGAAATATTCGCTCACGCGCGCCTCCATGCCGGCCAACGCCGACTTCCCTCAGCCGCTTCCTCGAGCTGCCCCAAGAGAGCCTCTCCCGTGTTCCCGAGCGCGAGCTCGCGCAAGAGCGCCATCCGCAGCTCCTCCAAGTGCATCTGGTGCTCAGCCCGGCAAGAGCTTTGCGTCTTCTTCGAGTGAAATTGCATTGACCTGGTCTCCTCTCGTCTCCCCCGTCCTCGGGGCGTTGAAATTCTTTCGCTCTGCCAGAACCGCGTACACCGGGTCGTCCTTCGCCGACTGCACCGGCCCCAGCTGAATCAGGCACCTGCTCAGAAGGAATCGACTCTGCCCCTCCTTGTTCACCAGCACCGTCAAGAGTCCCGTCACGCACACCCACTTCATCGAGTGCAGGAAGGGCAGAAGCTCGTGGTCTCCCGAGGGCGACAGCCTGCAGGTCCAGATGCGCAGGTCCCGTGCCCCCGGCACCGGAGACTCGATGGGCTCCATCACCTGGATGTGAGGGTACTGCGTACGTCCACGCCCAGGCTGCCAGAATACCCCACGTCCGGAGACGACGCCCGACACCTGCACCGAAGCCATCAGCGCATTCTCCCGGGGTACACCTCGACATGGATGCCCTCTTTGAGGCAATTCTGGATGCAGTTCAGGGTCCCCTTGCTCAGCCCGTCCCAGAAGGCCAGACAGACGACGTTGCCTGGCCGCCCCGCCCAGCTCAGCGCCGACTGGACCATGACCCTGTTCCGATTGGGCCCTGCCGCTAGCCCCTCCTCGTCCCACTTAGCCGGGAAGGTCTCCACCCTGGCGCCCAGGGCATGCGCCATGCGGTCGACGATGGCATCGGCCCCCGTCGGGCACGCCCCGTGAACGATGGTCGGCACCTGGTCGTTCCTGGTTCCCATGCGGAGCGCCGAGAGGAGCTCCCTCTCGATGACCCCGTAGTCGGAGAAGCGCCTTGAGCCGGTACAGATGATGACCATCAGTCCTCCTCATGCGTGATTCCGCCATCACCAGAAAGAGCCTCGAGCAGCGCATCTGCCATGGCCACTGCCGCCGGAGCGATGGTGGACCCGAGCGCGCGCAGCTCACCAAGCGCCTCGTCGTGCCGCCCCGCCAGCAGACCCTGCATCGCCGCCTTCGCCGCCTCGAACCGACGGTTGTCCCTGAGACCGCGGTACTGGTCGTTCGCCGCCCGTGCGCCCTTCCGCGCCTGCATCACGTCTCGGTCCCGCCTCTCCATCAGCGCGTACAGGTTGTCCACCGCCTCCTTGTGGTCCTCGTACTTGCACCACTCCCCCTTTTTGCCAGGCATCAGAGAGATGGACTCCACCGAGCCGTCGCCCCGGGCCATCGACACGGCCCCGAAGCGGGTAATCCCAGTCCCCGCTCCCTCGAACGGAGAGCCCGGAATGTTCCCGAGCACCCGGTCCAGCCGCATCTTCGCATTCCCCAGGTCAGCCTCGAGCTGCTCCCTTTCCGCAGCAAAGTCCCTCAATAGCGCCTTCACCACCATCTCATGCTGCTCCCACGAGACCACCTCGCCAGCCGGGTCAGGCGCGAGCCCACATGGCCCAGCGTTGAACCCAGGGACCACCTTGAATCGCTGAGCAAGGCTCGGAATCGCGAAACATTGGAAACCATCTTCCTGCGTAGTGCTCTTTTCTTCCGTCATCACCAAAGCCTCCTCTAGCTCTCAAACACTCATCTATGTCATTCATAGCACCCTACAAGATGATTGACAACATCAATTGAAGCATGCCATTCAGAGGGGTCGCGTGACTCCTACGTAGGAGTCTGGCTTCGAGAAGCCGGACGGTACGAGGACGAGCTGGCGGTTCCTCCAGTCGCTCATCTCCCAAGGGTCGATGCTCCTTTCGGTCCGCAGCTCAGACCACCGCTGTGGGTCCCTACCCTTTCTTGGGACGCCGACATGAAGCCTCCTCACTCGAGTGAGCTCGTGGCTTCGACCTGAGCTTGGTGCTCAGGAGCTCCCGGCTGTGCTCTCTCTTTTTTTGGGGGGGTGGCGAATCTACGGGGTTCACTATCGAAGGCGAGTGTCACTCGGGGGCCCCTACCCCTCTCGTCCCGAGGAAGCGGTGCGTCAAAGGGGGGAGTCACTCCTACCTGTAGGTGTTGCACGTGCAACTGACACGCCTGTCATGTAGGTCACTGCATACATGACAGCTCTGTCATACAGCGCGACATCTATGTCATGGTGACAGGTTGATCAGTACCTGCATAGGTGGGGGCTGAAGTCAAGAGACCCTATGCGGAAAGTGAGGTGGGACAGGATATGTCCTAGCCCCTTCAATGTCCTACCTCTGACCGGGTGAGCTGGGCGTCATTCCCCTCCCGAGTCCCGCATGGGAGCTTGAGTGGTACCTACCGGTACATGTGGGACAGAGTAGGAGATATGTTGGAGAGATAGTGTGAAAGATGCTGCAGATAGCAGAGAGAGGGAGTAAGGTTAGGGAGTCAGGCAATTGAGCCGGACCGGGTGTGAGAGCCCGATTGCAGGGAGACGTAAGACCATGTGGGACAAGAGAGTTTATTCGGTTGGAGAGGCGGACCTGCTGGCATGCGCGGTTGACGCGCACGTGCGCGAGATTGCCATGGCAATGGGCCTGGACGATTCCTGGCGCGGCTCCGTCATGTGGGGCGAGGCCTACACCATCGGCAAGTTGACCGTCATGTATGTTGGCCAGCGTTCCGGGATTACCGGGGAGCTGCGCCACGGCATGCGGTGCGTTACCCGGCTGGAGCAGGGCGAGCTTCAGGAAGTGGGGGCAGCGTGACTACCCACATGCGAGGCGCGCCCGGCCATTCCCGCTGTGGGGAGAAACACCCCGATGGGCTCGGAAGCGGTCCGCTCTGCTACTACTGCGGCCTAGCCTCAGAGCCGGCAGAGCCGCTGAAGTATGCGCGGGAGAACATGGCCCATGTGCTCGGATATCTCACAAGTGAGACAATTCGGCACCTGGCAGCCATGCTTGAAGCGCTGGAAGCCCCTTGCGCTGGCGACGCTGATGAGCGCGGGCGCGCGGTTTTCCTGGAAGAGAGCCGCAAGGCATTGGCCGCTCGGGGGGCACGCTGATGGCTCGCCTCGGCAAGTTTGAGCGGAGCGCCAAGGCCTTTTGCGAGGCCCTGGAAGGCTATGAGGCCGGGTATCCCATCCCCTTCCGAATTGTGTGGATGCAATCCCGCACCTGGGGAGGCTGTCCCTCCGTCGAGACCATGGGAGGCACGCGGCTGGCCTACGTCGGCGGCTGCGGGTTCGATAAGTTGAGCGCCGGCCTTTCGCAGGTGCTGCGCTTCCTTCCCGGGCTCTCAGAGGAGCAGGCGAGGGCAATCAGCCGGGCCAATAGCGCGGGCGCCCCCGCCGTGGTGAACGCTTGCCTCGCTGCAGGGTGGGAGCTTTGCCAGGTCTATTCGGGCAAGGCTGAGGATGGGTTCACCATCCGGAGGGCGCTCTGATGGCCCGTAAGCTAGGCCTCTCGCCCGCTGCAACGCAGTACGGGGCGAGCATGGGGCGAGACAACGACTCCCCTGGAAACTTCGTGGATGTCCCCGGTGGGTGCCGCTTGCGGCGCGTGCCATTGGACGCCGGGGGCTATGACGAAGGCGGCGCCTATTGGGGGCACAGCTACATGCGCGGGGTTTGGCGGGAGCCCCTCTATCTCCTGGAAACGGAAGATGCGCGCATGTTCTTTCGGGTTCGCGTCCCTTCCTACTGCGCCTCTGACCGCGCTTGCGCCGTGGCTCACTGCAAGGCTCTCGGTTTCATCGTGAAAGGTAGGCAATCGTGATTCTCACTCCAGCATATGGGCGCGACTACAAGTCGAAGGCAGCTGTCCAGGCCGACTTCGATGCAGGCAAGGACTTCATGGCTCGCTCGTTCGACCGTGACGGCTACATAACTAAGAGCGAATTGTTAGAGATGGGCGTCAAGTCTGTCCAGGCTCGCTATGGCAAGCTCGCGAAAGTCTGCATGCTAAAGGTGGCGCCGTGAGTAGCGTGGCGCGCGCACTGCAGAAGGCCTTCAAGGGGCACGCTTCCAAGGCGTTCCTGGCCTTCTCAGAAGACCACTGCTCTGAACAAGAGTGGAGCTGGGATAACCTGTGGACGCGCATGTTCTTTCCCGATGGCTCGCACGTGACGGTTAACTCTGACAAGTCGACCTTCTTGGCTGACTCGGACCGACCGCTCTGAATCCCTACCCCGCTAGGTGGTCCCTTCGGGGGCCACCCATGGGGGGCCGCGGTTCGCTAGGTTCTCTCTCACATGGCATGTCTCCCGAAACGGGCCCGGTCCCCCGCTTTCTGTCATGTGTGAGAGATTCGAGAGAGAGGCTAGAGACATGAACGAAGAGCAAGAGGCGGCCGTCATTGCGGCACGCGAGGCCGTCAAGGCCATCTACCCGGACAACGCTACAGCTCGGCGCCGCGCGCGCGCCTTGTTCCTGCTGGATTCCCTATTCGAGGAGCCAAGCCCCGAGGCGGACGCTGAAGTCAAAGACGCGGAGCTAGGCTTCTCTCACGAGCGGGCCCGGCTGGATATGTGCGGCGCCATCCTGGAGCGCATGCATCGGACCTTCTCCCCCGAACTGGACCCCCGCTATGAAGCCGCCTTCCGGGAGATGCGCGCCATCGTGCGAGGCGAGCGGGAGCCCAAAGGCTACATCGACCCAGTACTCCTGCTCAAGCGCTATGCGGAGCACCACGAGGCCAGCAAGGCTGAGCCTGGCACCATCGATGCTGAAGTCGCCGCCTATGTCCGGAGGTTCGAATGAAGCGCCACGCATCCACGGTTGAGCCCTTGCGCGTGTCCTTCGCCCGCAAGTCGGGCAATACCAAGACGGGCCCCATCCCGGTCAGCATGACCAGCCAGGCTACGTGCCCACCGTCCTGCGCTTTCTACGGGGCCGGCTGCTACGCGGAAAACCATTGGCTCGGCAAATCCTGGGAGAAGACTCCTGAGAAGGGTCTCACCTGGGAAGCTTTCTGCCGCAAGGTCGAGGCGCTGCCTGAAGGCCAGCTGTGGCGCCACAACCAGGCCGGCGACTTGCCCGGCGCTGGCGAACGCATCGATACGAAGGCGCTGGTGCGCTTGGTCGAAGCCAATAGCGGGCGCCGTGGGTTCACCTACACCCACAAGAAGAGTCGGGAAGCCATCTCCGCCGTGCGCTATGCGAACGAACATGGCTTCACCGTCAACGTATCATGCGACAGCATCGAAGAAGTCGACCGCTGGCGCGCCGATTGCCCGTCCCTCCCCCTGGTGGTCACCATCGGGACGGATGAGACCAGGGCCACCTTCCAGACGCCCGCAGGGCACCGCGTGACAGTGTGCCCCGCCCAGACCCGGGAGGACGTGACCTGCGCTAGCTGCAAGCTGTGCAGCGTGGCCTCCAGGCGCGCCATCGTGGCCTTCAAGGCGCACGGGCAGAACAAGCGCAAGGTGACGGAGCTAGTCCAGCTCGGAAGGCGGCCGGCATGACCAGCATGAACCCGCACGACAAGAGCATGCCCGCCTGCCCGAAGTGTGGCAGCGCTGGCGAGGTCCGCCTCCTAGCGAGTGGCGGCTACGCTTGCGACGATTGCC
>Ga0247783_1000391_pt1 | contig 13604 bp, 9 predicted proteins | sample UWRJL064202C5_FD_179911 | JGI IMG/M metagenome (GOLD analysis project Ga0247783, IMG submission 179911) | Plant litter microbial communities from Arlington Agricultural Research Station in Wisconsin, United States - UWRJ-L064-202C-5 | ecosystem: Environmental > Terrestrial > Plant litter >...
CAAAGTAGATTGGAAAGGAACACCGGAGCCCAAGTCGCTGGAGAAGATCATGGGCAAGGCCAGCACGTTGCTGCCTATATATTTCTTTAGCATGGGCCTCGAGCGCGCAAAAGCTGTCGCTAAGATCGAGATACCACGCCCCAACAATAAGCTGGAAGTAGGCACGGGTTTCCTGATCGACGACGATCTGCTGTTAACTAACTACCATGTTATCCGCGATGCTGCAGACGCCGCTCAGGCAACTATAAAATTCAACTACGAGGAGTCCCGCCCCAACGTAGCGGTCCAGCCCACACCTTTATCCCTCGATCCTGACAATGGCTTTGCCACATCGGGAAGCATTGTGGAAGACTGGACGATCGTAAGAATGAAGGGCGCCGACACCGACGCCCTGAAAGATTTTCGCGGCGGCATAAGCTTACGCGAAGGAACCGATACACAAAAAGACGACTTTGTAAACATCATTCAACATCCTGCCGGAGGGTTGAAACAAATAGGTTTATATCACAACCTGGTAACTTTTTCAGACAACGCCGTTGTACAATACCTGACCGATACCGAGGCGGGCTCATCAGGATCTCCGGTATTCAATTCCAAATGGAATATTGTAGCGCTGCATCACAGCGGCGGCATGTTACGCGAGCCGAATTCCAACTCGAAAGATACATACCTGCGAAACGAAGGGATCCCGATTAAAACAGTTCTCGCCGGTATACAGAAGAAGGGCTTTTTGCAATAACAATTTCGAAGACAGTATGAAGTTAGATCCACAACTGAAGCGAGACTTAGTGCCGTTGCTCGCCAGGCTTTTCTCCTTGCAGGAGAATATCAAAACAATTCTGGACCTGGCCAACGCGCCTATTGGCAATCTACAGCTTGAGGGGCCGGCGCAGATAGTTTGGTCACGTGTTATTAGCTATGCCGAAGAAAATGATCTGGTCCTTGAAATCCTTGAGGCGGCGTTAAGCGAGATGCCAGGCTCCGAAGGGCTTAAACAGATCATCGAAGAAATCAAGAACGGTGACCAAAAGCGAATAAAGCGACTGGCTAAACTTATCAAGGATCGCCAGTGCATATTATTTTTAGGTCCAGGGATGCTACAGGTGCCCGTAGAGAATGTGCAACAATCTTTTTCCTTAGCTTATACCGATCAGTTAAAGAAACAGCTGAACCGCAGCGGGATCTATTATGATTCAGCACTGGAGGATGAGCCGCGATATATTTCTCAACGCGTACAAAGTGGTCCAAAATATGTGACCGGTGAGCTTGGGGCGAGGGCGAATGATTTTTTTAATCGTCATCGAAACGCCATAAACCCCATTGTCTATGAACAACTTGCGTCCCTTACATTCCCACTAGTTATAAACACTAATCCTGATAAAATTATCTGGGATAAGATAAAAGAGGCTCGTGGCGAATCGTCTGTCGAATTTAAGTTTTATAATCAAAGTAACTCAGGAAATTTTTTTGACTTAGATGACCTAGATGAAGCGCCCAAGCAACTACCAGAAACATTAGTCTATAACATCTTTGGAGCTTTCGATGTCCCCTTATCAGTGCTTTTCACAGAAGCTGACTTTGTAAAGTTTTCAAAAAACATACTACAAAAGAGTCCGCCTCTTCATAAAAATGTAATACGCCAGTTTGATGAAGCTAAATATTATCTCTTTTTGGGATTCGATTTCGGTGCGTGGCACCTGAAAATGCTTTTAGAAGCATTGAAGATCGTACGTGAAAAAAATCGATCAATCTCCATTTATGGCAATGATCCTATGGCCCATGATATGGAGTACTATGACCAGCATTATAAATTCTACTTCTGCAATCGCGACATATTGCATTTTACAACAGACCTTCTGGACGCCTTTAATTCAAATGGTCAAACCGCAATAAATACTTGATCATGTATTATTACACAAAACCCTCGTATTCATCCACATCATCACTAAAAGACGGAACGGACCGCTATCCAGGCCTACGAAGTTTCGATCGCGACGAAGGGCCGTTGTTCTTTGGCAGGGATGCCGAGACCGATAGCCTATATCATCAGGTTAAGTACGAAAAAACAAGCGTACTATTCGGCAAATCAGGACTTGGCAAAAGCTCTCTTATCAATGCCGGGCTAATCCCCGTGTTGCTAGAGAAGAACTTTTTGCCGATACGCATCCGATTCGGGATATACGACAAGGACAAAGCAAACAACAACAACAACAACAACTATCTATTAAATCTCTTTAGAATAGCTGCTAATAAGGAAGTAAGCGACTATATCAAGAATAGTGGCGGAATGCTTGAAGATGACGAAGCCGTGGCCGTTTTCGACGCCAAAGAGACAGTGTGGGAAAATGTCAAAAAACTTGGTCGCACGATAATACGATATTGCCCGCTACTTGGGCCCGTTACTCCTGTGCTTATATTCGATCAATTTGAGGAATTTTTTACATTTCCCACTGAAGAACAAAAAGCCATCCTGCACCAGCTTGGCGAGCTTGTACACGACAGTGCACCCTCGCGTATACTTGAGCCCCTTCTTACAGTCGATACTGAAGACCGTTCTGAAGAAATGGTAGAATGGAGTCTGCAGCCGGACATACGTTTTATATTCTCCATCCGCGCTGATTGCCTATCAAGTCTTAATACAATTCGAGCGTATTTTCCAATAATATTAAAGAACCGATACGAGCTGATGCCACTGCATCGCGACCGCGCAAAAGATGCCATCACGGAACCGGCGGATATTGATTCGAATAAGTTTATTGCACGATCATTCGACTATAAACCTGATGTATTGGAGCTTATTGTAAATTACTTAAGCGGGGATTCCGGCGATATCGAAAGCTCGCAGCTGCAAATTGTATGCAGTTATATAGAGGAACTTGTAAAAAAAACACAACAAAAGGAATACGATCGACCAACGACTCCAAACGATAGTATTGAAGAAAATAACCGGTTTGCCATAACATCAAAAATTGTAAACACCGATACATTAAAGGATATACTCGATAATTTTTACGAACATCAATTAAATAAGATAGAGGACTTGACCAGCAAGATGCTGGCCCGTAAGATTATCGAAGAACATCTAATCGCCGATGGAAGAAGGGCAAGTCTAACGGACGCCCAAATGAAAGCTAAAATAAGAGGACAGTCGGGATTACTTCAAAAAATGTTAGACACCAGGCTTATTCGTGAAGAGTATACACACCTTGGATTAACCTATGAAGTCAGTCATGACACGCTCGTCGCCCCAATTGAGAAGGCATTTAAACAGCGTCAGGAAAGAGAGCTTGCTCGTAATTTGGAAGAGCAGGCTAAAAAGCTGCAAGAACAGGAACTTCAATTGAAAGAAGAAGCCAAACTACGGGAAACTGCTGAACATGCCACACATGAAGCTCTAGAAGCAAAAAAAGATGCTATCCTACAAAGAGATAAAGTAAGGCGCCATCGACACGTCCTTATCGCTTTAGCCGTATTGCAATTATTCGCGTTCATCACAGTACTTACTCTTGGGAAAAGACATCTGGACACCGTTAGGACGGCAAAAAAACAATTAGCACGAATTGTAAGCCTGGAAGCCATTAATTCATATAATAATCTAAAACACTATCAGGCATTCAGACTACGCCAGCATACAAAAAATTATGACGATTCAATTGCGGGGTTTGATAAGCCTTTTTATGCACTGAGTGGATCGAAAATACTATTTTCAGAGAGGGGGAATTGGGTAATCTCAAAATATCCAGATAACAGCCTAGATATCTGGGATGTAATACGTGACTCATTGGCACTTCACTGGACAATCAACGTCCCGACAGAATCCGAAATCTATTTTAACGAAGACGAATCAATATTGACAACGGAATCAGTTGCAAGAGTGCAATTCTGGAACTTAAAGACAAAGCAGGAAATTTTATTTAAAACCCATAATCCCTTAGATTCACTTCGGGAAAGAGGCCTGTATTCTCTTTCTCCCGATGGTAGTTATCTTTTTGTAAGACCTTTTCCAGAGAGTAAAGACAAATCTATACGCGTAACAAAAGCAAAAAAAATAAAATACCTGAAGCTAATCAGTGCCCAAGAAGACTCTGTAAGTATAAAAATAAACGAAGTGATCGATTCACTCTCAAAGCTATACAAGATGGCATCTCCACGAGTATCATTTACGCGAAATGGAGAAAGAATTTTGGTTAATTTCTCAAAAAACGGGATCATAATATTCGATCTCCGAGCATTCCGCGCACAACGATTTGATAATGTAAAATACTATGCCATTACACATCAGGGCAAAGCGTTCCTAGCATATTATGGTGATGGCATGTTAAAAGAAACCATGCTGGATAATCATACTGATAGATGGGCAATAAAATATCGGGAACGTGTTATCGGCCTTGCGTATTATCCAGTGCAGAATGTGATACGTCTTAAAAATGGAGTAAAATCAAATATCGCACGATATCATTTCTATGATCTAGACAGGAGCAGGAACTTTATTGTCAATGCGGTAAACCCACCAAGAATGGCCCAAAAAAATTCATCAAACTTAATATTCTACGAAGACAGAAACAATAGCATCCATGTCCTCGACATCAGTGCGCCTTATCACTCAAAATTGATGCCCTTCGATTCGATAGTGATGCGAAATGTTGAGCAAGGCATGTGGTCCGTCGATTTTACTTATAACTACCTATGGTCTTATAACGACGTCACACAAATATACGATGCAAATCACAAGAAAATGATTAAAACATCATGCAACGTAGAAAATGGTCAGATTTCGTTTATATACGGTAAACCCGTATGCAGGAAAATTAACGATCATACTGTTGAGATCTTTGACGGAGACACCGACCACAAACTTCTTAATATCGATGTACCATTCGCTATTTATGATGTAAATATTAAAGAAGAAGAGTTCGTACAGATTACCGGTGAAAATTCCGAATATCTACTATTTCTGAATTCAGCAAAAAACAACGAGAAATATCTCAACAAATTTTATCCTCCGTTTAACGAGAAAACACTTGAAACCTACGGAGCCCAAACCCCCTAACCATGAAAAACTATAACGGTTATCAACTTCACTTCATCGACGGCATACCCGTCGATTTGCCTGGCCTGCATAGAACGCAGCAGGACGACGTAGTATTAGTTAACGGTAATAATCAACTCGATTATTTTAATTACAGCCTTACGCTTTCGGAGTCGCGCAAGTTTCCCTACTTCACGGCATCGAATATCGATGGTGGCATGTTCAAGAAAGTGCCACGTGTCGATAACTGGCGTAAAGATCCACGCATTGCCAAAGACAACCAATGGGGCAACGAGCTCTATGGCGCCGCCCGCAGCGACTTCGATCGTGGCCATATGGTGAAGCGCGAAGATGTTCAATGGGGCAGATCGATATCCGTTGCCAGGGCAGGCGCCGACTCCACCTTCTTTTATCCGAACGCTGTGCCCCAACATGCCTCGCTGAATCAGAAGATCTGGAAATCACTGGAAGATTATATACTTCATACCGAAACGATAGACAGCGGCCTGAAGATAAATGTATTTACCGGCCCCGTGCTCAGCAATAAAGACCCAAGGTTCGTAACCGCTATCGCAGGCCAGCATGTGCGGATCCCGACGCTGTTCTGGAAGATCATATACTTCCCGAAATCGGATGGTCAGCTATATCGCGCGGGGTTCCTGATGAGCCAGGAGTCGTTACTGCGTGAAAACAATATCGTGGAGTCGTTTCGCAATCCACTACTGGAAAGCATGGAAGAAGAAGACCAGCTCTTCAACCAGTTCGATGAGGCCGAAACGTACCAGGTAAACGTCGCTACCATCGAAAAACTGAGCAAGCTCACATTTCAGGACGGCATTGAAACATATAAAGATAAAAGGCCGCTCAAACTCGTGCTCCGCGAGATCGACGTAATGGAATCACTTCTGGAATCGGCTAACCCTGAGTCGATACTGGGGTTCTCACTGAACATCGTGGTTTGACGTCAATATCTGTTTAACCATTCAAAGCGGGCAGGCACCATAATTGGCTGCCTGCCCGCTTTTATCTCACAACCGCCGGGCTGTGGCGAGGCTTGATAACCGTTAGATTTTAATAGCTTCACTGGCTCGCTAATCGTTACACAGTCAGTGAATTAATGAGCTTCTCCCATCCTCTTTTTCTAGATTTCCTGCCGACAAATTGCCCTTGCCTTACGTTCCGGGTTCCTTTGCTGCAAACGTTTGAATAATACCGTTCAATCGTTCGCGCTGACGTCGTGTTTGGCGCGAAGCCTTATGTAAACCCAAATGCAAAAATGAAAAACTTTACCACCTCGTTACTCACGCGCCTGCTGCCACAGGTGCGTGCGCTGCTGTTGTTACTGGTGCTGTTCGCCACGTCGGCCCACGCCCAGGATCCTGCTCAATACGGAACACCCTTTGCCGGTGTGCCCGATCCGCGCGATGCAAACATTTACCAGGTACACATACGGCCGTATAGCACCGCGGGCAACTTCGCCGGTGTTACCAGCCGCCTTGATGCCATCAAGGCACTGGGTATAAACGTGATCTACCTCATGCCCATCTATCCGCATGGCACAGACTCACGGAGCTCGGCATCACCATACTCTATAAAAGATTTCAAGGCCGTAGCTTCCGAATATGGTTCGTTGACAGATCTGCGCACGCTGGTAGACGGCGCGCACAGCCGCGGCATGGCCGTTATGCTGGACTTTGCCGTGAACGGCACCTCGTGGGATCACCCGTGGATCACACAACACCCCGACTGGTATAACCAAAGCGGCGGTGTGATACAGCAGCTCGCCACGTTTCCCGATGTAGCAGGACTGAACTTCAGCAACACATCGATGCGCGCCGCTTTAGTAGATGCCATGCGATACTGGATCTTTGCCGCCAACATAGACGGCTACCGTTGCGATTTTGCAAACAACCCACCGCTGGACTTCTGGACCAACACCATCACCAATCTGCGCGGTATCACCACGCACAAACTCCTGATGCTGGCCGAAGGCGACCGCCTCCAGAACTTCCAGACCGGCTTCGACTATAACTTCGGCGACAAGTGGTATTACGATGCCATAAGCCCCATAGCCAGCGGCGCATCCGTGGCGCAGATACAAACCACTACCGACACCGAATATACATACGCCACCGGCACCCAGCAGGAAGTGCGCTATACCGCCAACCACGACACCGAAACAAACACCACCGCGCTGCAAACATTCGGCGGCCATGCCGGTGTTATCGCAAACTTCCTTGTATCGGGTTATATGCGCGGCGTGCCGTTTCTCACCAGCGGCCAGGAAGTAGACTTCAACCAGACTATACCGTGGCCCTATACATCTGTAAAGATCAACTGGAGCGCCAACACCTCTGCCGCCGCCGACTTTACCAAAGTGCTTACGTTTCGCAATAGCAGTGCCGCCATACGTCGCGGCACGATGACCAACTATTCATCAACGGATGTCTGCGCATTCACCAAAATATCGGGCACCGAAAAAGTTGTAGTGATCACCAACATGCGCAACGGCTCCCGCAGCTTCACCATACCGTCAGCATTTTCCGGCACGTATAAGGATGCTTACACAGGAGCCAACGTAACGCTTACCTCAGGAGCTACACAAACCCTGAATGCCTTTCAATACATCGTACTTACCAATGCTAATGTAGCGCCGGTGGCTGTAACGGGCGTAACCGTATCGCCCGCAAGCGCCAGCATAAGCGCAGGCACCACGCTACAGCTCACCGCCACCATCGCACCCGCTAACGCTACTAACCAGAATGCAACGTGGAGCTCCGGCAATACCAGCGTAGCTACCGTAAGCGCCACTGGCGTTGTCACAGCCGTGGCCACCGGCAGCACCACGATAACCGTAACCACACAAGACGGCAGCAAAACCGCCACAGCGGCTATTACCGTAACACCGGCCAGTACCTTTACCGTTAACTTCTTCCGGCCTTCAAACTGGGGCACTACTATACGCATCTACTGGTGGGCTGCACAACCGACCGGCGTACTGGCCGACGGCACCTGGCCCGGCGTAACCATGACCAACAGCGGCAACGGCTGGTACAGCTATACATTCACGAACGTCACCTCCACCAACCTTATCTTCAACGACGGCACCAACCAAACCGCCGACCTCACCCGTAACAAAACCGGCTGGTACCTCAACAACACCTGGTACGACACCAACCCTGGTACACCCATAGTAGTAACCGGTGTAACCGTAAGCCCTGCAGCGGTAACAGTGAGCGCTAACGCCACCACGCAGATCACCGCTACAGTAGCACCATCGAACGCTGCAAACCAAACCGTAACATGGTCGTCGGGCAACACATCGGTCGCTACTGTAAACAGTACAGGCCTCGTAACAGGAGTATCCGGCGGAACAGCTATCATTACCGCCACCACACAAGACGGTAACAAAACAGCCACCAGCACCGTAACAGTACCGTCAACAGGTGGCAACTATTACGCTATACAAAACCGCTGGCAGAACACCTATCTATACGATGCCGGCGCCAACACAGGCTACGGCACAACTATAGCCAACAACAACTACAAGTGGGAGAAGGTGAGCGTCGACGCCACATACTTCTGGCTTCGTAACGTAGGCACTGGTCAGTATATGCACATCGAGAACCAGACGGGCTCCGTACAATGCACCGCCGTAACACTGGATTGGTGGAGCGCACAGTGGTCACAGGATTATATCGACGGCACATGGATACGCATCCGCAATCGCTGGCAAACCGGCAGCATCATTCACGTAGAGAACCAAACCGGCTCTGCCCAATATGCCAATGCACAAGACGGCTGGTACAGCGCCCAGTGGAAGCTCGTCTCCGTAAGCGCTACCGGCAGACTGGCCGCTCCGGAGACCACCGCCGAAGAAACCAACGAAGGCGAGCCACTTATTGAAATATATCCCAATCCTTCAACCGGAAGATCATTTACCGTAAAGTTCCCCCGCCTCCCAGAGCACGAAGCAGCAAATATAACCGTGCGCGACCTAAGTGGCAGAGCAGTATTACAAACCACATTGCTAGCATCCGGCCCTGTTCACCATAACCTCGTACCCGGCATGTATGTACTGCACATAAAAACGAGCAACGTTAACGCCACGAAAAAGATAGTTATAGAATAAAGATCGTTTGTTTGGGTCAAGCCCGTGAGTGACTTTTATCTTCGGTAGTCGCTCCGGGCTAAAATCAGCGCGAGTGTAAACCCCGATAATAATCGGGGAACACTCGCAGCTGATTTTCCTTCGCTTCTCGCACTCACGCTCACTCTGCCTCCATAAAAAACCAAACTCTCCTAACTCCACAAAGCACGCTTAGCTTTCTTCGCTCTCACACTCACTCTCGCACTGCCTTCACCTAGGGATTATCCATCGAACATATTATCTTCCCGGTCACTAACCCGTGACACCATGAAAATCGAAAAACAAGAAGAGCTGCTTCGCGAAGGGATCCGTGTAGAGAAGGCCACAGTTCGCGATGATGATAACAATACATTTGCCCGCTACCGTGTAAACCGCCCGGACGTGGCTGCTGTGCTGGTGCTCAATACCGAGACACAGAAGATCATACTCACACGCCAGTTTCGCTATGCCGTAACGGCCAAACAACCTGATGCAATACTCGAGATAGTAGCCGGCCGTATGGACGAAGGTGAAAGCCCTGATGCAGCCGCTATCCGCGAAACCGAAGAAGAGATCGGCTATCGTGTGCAGCCTGCACATCTTTCGCTGCTGGTATCATGTTTCTCCTCGCCGGGCTATACGTCCGAGCGCCTTAATATCTATTTCGCCACCGTTACAAACGTCGACAAGATAAACGAAGGCGGCGGCCTTAAAAACGAGCACGAGCACATCGAGCTTGTAGAGCTTACCATACACGATTTTCAGCAGATGCTTCAGGACGGAAAATTTGAAGATGCCAAAACGTACGTAGCTGGAATGCACGTAGCCCTTTATCGCCCCAATTTCATGCGGCCATAGGTCATTGTGTTTAAAAAACGTTGGCCTGGTGTGGAATAATCGCCGGCACTGCATCTATAGGCAAAAAACAGCCCATGAGGCATGTATGCGCACGCTCCTGACTGCACGAAGCGGTAGGAAACTGAATGCAGGTGCCGGAAAATAGACGCCACTCACAGTAACGCTGTAGCAGATAACAGCAAATATTCATATAATTATAACGTACATAAACTCCAGGGATATAGTATGTTGAAAGGGCGAGATATCTCTGCCACCCGAAAGCAAATAAACACAACTAGCTAATGTAGCATGGAAGAGAACAGATTTTTGGCATCCGTTTATAATTATCTGAATTTTGTATCGTGGCTTATCATTGTACAGGTAATGTACTATGCCATTCAGCTGCTGTTCAGCGTCAATATGAACAACCTGCTGTTTGCAGGCACTATAGGCATTAACAATACCTATCGCATTGTAGCCATATCCCTGTTTCTTTTCAACTCGTTCAACGCTATAGCCTGCGCGGTAGCATCGACGGTTCTTTTTATAAAACGCTACCGCATCAGGCTGGCAGTGCTTTGTCTGAGCGCGGCAGCGTTATATTATTTTTATATACGGTTGATCGGGAGTGGGTTGTAGACAAGCTTTGCGAGCCACAAACGTAACTATATCTTTACCTGATAATACAGAATGGAATTACAAACGCCCGGAACCGGATTATTAATATGGCAAGTAGTCATAATAGGCTTGTCGCTACTATTCATATAACTGCTTATCAAATTTATCAGGTGGGCAATCCGGAGATAAACAGATCAAGAAACGTTTTTTTTACTTTCCCGTAAGCCAGCCATCAACACCCGGGTATCGATCACCGGCAGGATAACCCCATTTAGCAACGTACCCTGGGTTCGGCTCAAAACAATGCCGCGGGATGTAGAATACGCGATACTCAGCAAAGTATGTATTAAAACATCCTGCAATAAATAATTCCCGTTAGCATCAAACTGAATCACATAGTCGTTCAGATTTTCAACGTAAAAAACATATTCTATACCGTACTCACCCGTGACCGATGTGGGTTTGCACTGAGCGCCGTAATGTGTGTAGATAGTACAAACCGAAATTGCTTTTCGTTAAAAAACAATTCATCACTAACACCATATTGAACGTCAAATGTATTGAAACTACCTCCACCTACTTCCGGTCCGGCAGATAGATTGGCTGCAAGTATTTTTATACTTTGGATATGGATCTTATCAGGAACAATCTGCACCGCGTTAGTCATGCCGCTACTGAATTATGATCTGCAGATGTCACTTGTATACGAACAGGGGCAGGATCCGAAGCCAACGCAGTGTTTTCGTTTACAGAGGCGCGATAAATCGTTTTTGTATAAGTCAGCGGGTTATTTATAACCTTATGAGGCGTGATGATAATTTCCTGCCCCAGTGCTGCTTCTATCGCGGCAAGAGTTTTGATCGTAAAGTTATGTGTTCCACTGAGCCACTTGCTTATCTCGGGTTCTGACTTCCCCAATGCATCAGCCAGGTATTTTTGATTAACACCCCGCTCTTTCAACGCGAGTGAAATCTGGTGTGCTACCTCCATAGATTTCGAAATGAAGGCCTTACTTTCTTTTGGTGTTTTTGAAAGCACTTCATCGATCTCTGGAATATCAATAGATCCGACTTTTTTTAACTTCTTCATATCTCTAAAACAAAATCTTCATCAATTAAAACATCAAAACCATCAAACTGTATATATCCATCACGCATTGCTTCATCTATCGCTTTCGTTGCGCGTAATGCAAATTTGAAATACTTCGCTACATTAGGACACAAGTCCGGATATTGCGCCGTCTTTAAATCACCATTATATAAGAAAACTATTTCTGGAGTAAACCTGCAGCAGTATAACCTCAACCCATAACGGCTACCCTCTTCATCGTCATCATCACCCAAATCAACGTAGTGCGGAGGCAACGCGTGCGAGTTTCGTTCGTGTCTGAAAAGACGTTCTTCTGCCCCATAATTCTCTCCCACTTCTTCGATGAATTTTAGCAACTCGCCAAGCTTATGCGGACACTTGACCGTCATACGCCTGACAAAATCATTAAATTCAGGAAGCGAGCTGTTTTCAACGTGTACTGTATAGAAACGCACCTTTCTATACCTCAACCTAATCTCAAAGATACTCGTTTTCAAAGTTAACTCAAAAGTTAAGACAACAATTATTTACTCACAAAATTCACCAAAACAACTAATAATCAAATAGATACAAAATTGTATTACGCAACAGGTACCCGTTGATTGTGACCGTTTACAAATGCTTCTGATCATTTCTGTAAATACTCCGCTAACACCTGGAGCCGGAATTACATAACATCATCTTTGCTTAACCGGATGTCGGAAGGCCATCCGGATTTTACTGATTTGACCTGTTAATGCAACTCTTCTTAATACAATCAACGCTTCTACGAATATATCTTTATTAACCAGACGAGCAACAGTTCTCACATAAAAATCCATAGTTACCCCGTCCGCTTCCGGGCACTGCTTTTCAGTAACGAACATAATATCCAACACCATAATGCCCTGGGCCGGTAAAATAAGCCTTATTCCCACATGGCATACTATTGGCGCTCCCTCGCTGCCAAGCCAGCACGGGCAAATGCTCTGTTGTTAACCCATCTGCAAAAAACGCTTCTATGATCCGTAATTATCTAACCATTGCCTTGCGAAACCTGAGTCGGAAGGCGGGCTATTCGTTTATCAATATTGGAGGCCTTACCGTGGGAATGGCGGTGGCCATGCTCATCGGCTTCTGGATATACGACGAGCTTACGTTCGATCACTATCACCCGCAGCACACACGTATAGCGCAGGTAATGCAGAATCAGACATTCAACGACAGGATCTATACACAGACCGCCATACCCCGCCCCATCGCGCCGGAGCTCCAGCGCCTGTATGGCAACGACTTCAAACACATCGTCATGAGCTCGTGGACAGGCTCGCATATCCTGACCGTGGGCGATAAGTCCATCGACAAGGCAGGAAACTATGTTACAGAAGATGCACCCTACGTATTCGGCCTGAAGCTCGTGAAAGGATCTTATAGCGGCCTGAAGGAACCCGGATCGATCATGCTGTCACAATCGACAGCCATAGCCTTCTTCGGCGACAAAGACCCGATAAACGAGCTGATGAAGATCGACAACTTTATCGACGTAAAAGTAACCGCCGTATACGAAGACCTTCCCGCCAATACCACGCTTCGTGACATGGACTTCGTGGCGCCCTGGCTGCTGTACGAAAACTCGGAGAAATGGGTAAAAGAAGCCGCCGAATCATGGGACAATAACTCCTTCCAGTGCTTCGTACAGATTGCCGATAACGCCGACATGGAGAGTGTGAGCCACAAGATCATAAACGCAAAGCTGGACCGCGTGCCGCAAGACGAGAAGATCTTCAACGCACAGATATTCCTCCACCCCATGACCGACTGGCACCTGCGCTCTAACTGGAACGACGGCGTGCATACCGGCGGCCTCATCGATTACATCTGGTTGTTCGGTGCTGTAGGCGTATTTGTATTGCTGCTGGCATG
>Ga0247783_1000392_pt1 | contig 13596 bp, 8 predicted proteins | sample UWRJL064202C5_FD_179911 | JGI IMG/M metagenome (GOLD analysis project Ga0247783, IMG submission 179911) | Plant litter microbial communities from Arlington Agricultural Research Station in Wisconsin, United States - UWRJ-L064-202C-5 | ecosystem: Environmental > Terrestrial > Plant litter >...
ATTTCAGTGTGGGTGATGGCGTCGCCGACCTCGACCGCCAACGCGCGCGCACCGAGAAATATCGACAGGGCGCGCTTCGACTCGCCGAGGCAAGCGTAAGCCGTACCCAGCAAGGCCAACACCGGTAGCGTGCGCGAGCGGTCGCCCACCGATTCTGCCAGGCGTTGCGCACTCGTCAGCAGATCGACGGCCTTGCTGTACTCAGCCAGGCGCATGCACAGCTCGGCTTGCGCCTCCAGGCTCTCGATCTGCCCGCTGCGGTCATCGATCCGCGAGCGGATCTGGAGTGCCGCATCGAACGCCTGCTGGGCGTCCGCGAGCTTTCCGCGATCCAAACACACCGTGCCAATGTTGTTCAAACTGACGGCGATCGAGCGCGGGTCGGCCAGCTGCTTTCGGAGCTCGAAGGCCACGCGCATTTCGCGCAGCGCGACGTCGAAGTCTCCGCGCATCCAGGCCAAGCGCCCCATGTCGTCGCGCGCTCCGGCGATGCCACGTTCATCGGCCACGGCCTCGAACGCCTCGAGCGCCCGGAGCAAGTGCTTTTGCGCATCTTCGAGCCGGCCGATTTGGCGAAATAGGCGGCCGATCCGGCTGTGTGCGGCGCCGGCTTTCGCGGTCTTTCCCGAGCGGCGGGCCAAGCTCCGCATGTCTTCGAACGCGCTCAATGCCTCGGAGGTCCGACCGAGCGCGAGCAGCACGTCGCCTTGGTCGTGAAGGGCCAGCACGCGCCGCTCGTCGTCGTCGTCGGTGAGCAGCTTGAGCGCCGCCTCGAACAGCGGCGCCGCATGCTCTGGGTCGTACTGCGTGCGCGCAAGCGAGGCCGCCGAGAGGTAGGCGTCGGCGGCGCGAAAGTCATCGCCGCCGGCCTCGAAGTGCCGTGCAACGAGCGCCTCGCGATCGGAATTCGAGCGCTCGCGTGGCAGCTCGGACAGCCACTTTCCCACGATCCGGTGGTAGCGTCGGCGTCGCTCGCTGCCGACGCGCGAAAGGGCCCGCTTGCGCTCGGCTTCATGCGCGAGCGCCCATTCTCGTTCGCCAGCGAAGAGCGGGTCCGTTCGTTCCACGAGCAGGCCACGCCGCTCTAGGGTGTGCACCGTGTAGCTCAATTCAGGCACGACATCCCGTGCGGCACCCTCTTCCGCGTCAGCGCGTGCGAGCTCGACCAGTGCACCGAACCAGCACTGCTCTCCGACGATGGCAGCGTATTCGAGCACGCGTAGCTCCGCTAAGGAGAGCGTGGAGACTCCGGCCGGGTTCGCCTCCGGTGTCAGTCGAAAGGCGGCGAGCCGCTCGGGAACGTAGCGACATTGGCCGATGTTCGGCCCCGAGACGAGCACCCCGCATTCGAAGAACGCGCGCACCGAGCGCTCGACGAGCTCGGGATTTCCGTGCGCATGGTCGTCCACCACCCGGTACAGGTCGAGGGGCACGCCGCCGTCACAGCCAACCAAGAGCTCGCTCAGAAGGTGGTCTCCCTCGTCGCAGCTCAGCCGCGGCAGCTCCAAGAGCTCGTGGTTGGGAGCGCCGAAGGCCGTCCACAGCTCGCGTTGCGCAAAGAACTGCGACGACCCCGTAAAGACGACGAGCACGCGGCTAAAAAGTGTCTCGGCCAAAAATAGCGCGAGATCGAGCGACTCATAGTCCGCGTGCTGCAGATCCTCGAAGATCAAGCACAGCGGAGCGTGCTTGGCGTCGGCTTCCACGAAATTGGCCAAGATCGACTGCTGAACCACGCCTGCGTGAAATGGATCGATCGACAACGCGCGAGACAATGGGGTCGCGGCGCTGCGCACGCCGAACAGGCTACCCAGGTAGTAGCAGACGTCCTCCACCTTTTCCTCGGCCAACACTTCCGCCGCGTGGGCGCGTAACAGGGTCTCTTGATCGTGCATGGCGTAGGCTTCGTCGATCTCGAAGCGTCGTCGTAATAGGCGGGCGATCAGCGTGTGCGCGCCGTCACCTGGCAGCGCTTGCGCGCGAAATATGCGTTCGGGAAAAAAGCCGCGCTCGGAAAAGCGTTGGCAAAGCTCATCGACGAAGCGTGTCTTGCCCGAGCCGTCGCCGCCGGACACCGTGATCACGCGGCGTTCGCCGCTTTCGCAGACCAGCCCCGCGGTATCCACCGCTCGCTCGAGCTCCGCCTCGCGCCCGACCATGTGCACCCACGGCAACTCGACTTCTGACGCGACTTTGACACCCGACTTCATGGTAACCTCGTGAGCGCAGCACTTGGAACAATCTCGCCTTTGGGCGAGTCAGCGAGCGACAGGCTGAGCACCGCCGCAGAGCCAGCTTTGACGTCGACGAACACCGCACGTGCGCCGTGAGTCGACTTCAGAAGCAGCGTGTGTGGCCCAGGGGAGAGCTCAATCTGCCGTGGTGTCTGCCCCAAAGCGCGCGCGCCCTCGAACACCTGGGCGCTCACGCCGGGCGTCGAGACGAAGACCGAGCCAAGCTGAGTGCTCGCGAACTTCGGCGCCACGAGCATCGAAGCCGGCAGCGCCTTCTGCCGCGCAGTCAGCGGCCGCGGCGCGAGCGAAAGCGTGTGGCCATCCGCGGCAGATTTCGCGCTGTCTGGCAGGATAGCTCGGCTCGGCGGGCTGGCAAGCGGGGCCGATCGAGCGTCCGAGTGCGATGACGACTGCGCATTCGGTGCCGGGCTAGCGAGCGCCGCCGCAGGCGCGGGCCCGGGCGGTATGGTCGAGGCTGAGCGTCGAGTCAGCGATCCGACTACAACCACCCCGAGCAGCGCGAGGCTGCCGGCTAGCGCAAGCGCGCTCACTCGGTCGAGCAATCTGGGGCGAGCGCGCTGGCTCGATAGCGTTATCGCATGGGTGATGGACAGTAATTCGGTGCGCTCGTCGTCGAGCTCGCACACCGACAATGAGCCCGGCGTCGCGCCAGCCTGCGGCCGTGGTTCGGCGGCATCGCTGGCGGAGAAATGCGGCATTTCTTCGGCCCGAGCTCGGGCTAGCTCGAGCAACTCGCGACCGCGCTCTTTGCCCGTGGGAAAGAGGCCGGCGAGCCACTCAGCCACATCCATCGCGAGCACCGAAGCTCCGGAGTGTGTCAGGTACTGCTCGAGCGCCCGCGCTAGCTCGGCCGCGGAGCCGTAGCGTTCTCGCCGATCGCGCGCCAAAGCGCAGAGGACGATCTGATCGAGCTCCGGTGACACGTGTGGGTTGAACTGCGAAGGCGCGACGATCAAGCGCGTCAGGACGTCTGTCGCGGCCTGGCCGTGGCTCGAACAGCGGAACAGCTTGCGTGCGGTGAGCATCTCCCAGAGCACCACACCGAGCGCCCAAATATCGACGCCTTGATCGATCTCCGACCGCTCCAACTGTTCGGGCGCAAGGTAAGTCAGCGTGCCCTTGAGCTGCCCGCCATGGGTTTGCTGTAAGCGATCACGGGCGCGCGCGGTGCCAAAGTCCGTGACGCGCACCGTGCCGTCGTACAAGACGAACAGGTTCTGAGGCGTTGCGTCGCGATGAATGACGTCCAGATTGCGCCCAGTGGAGTCGCACAGCGAATGAGCCGCGTGCAACCCTTCAGCCAAGTTGGCGATGATGCGCGCCGCAATGTGCGGAAAGCGTGGCTGATGTAGGTTTGTCTCGCCCGCACAGGTCAGCACTTTGGACAGCGGTTCTCCATGCAAGAACTCCATCGCCATGTAGTAGCCATGCTCGGCGCGTCCGAAGTCGAATACGCGGCAAACGTACGGATGATCCACGCGCGCCGCGATGCGCGCCTCATCCACGAACAGCTCGTAGAACTCTTTGGCCTGTGCCAGGTGCGGATGGATGCACTTGACCGCGACGAACTTCTCGAAGCCCAAAATCCCGCGATTGATGGCCAGGTGCATCGTAGCCATGCCCCCTGATGCAATCTCGCACACCAATCGAAACGGCCCCGTATGATCCAGCGCCGACACGGGAAACAAGTGGCCGAGCGGCCCGCCAGCGGCGTGACTCGTGGGCGCTATTTTCAAGCGCGAAATCGATTCGGCCAGCAGCTCCGCGGTCGGCTGACTCGACGAAGCGTCGAGCTCGGCGGCGAGCGCACGAAAATCTCCTCTGCGACTCTCTGACATGCCTTGGGGTACTGCAATTGGAGTGCCACGCGCGTGCGCGCAGGGAATTGCCGATGACGTCACGCCGCGCCCGCGCAAAGTGCAACTTCTCGCACCTCGAAAGTGCAATCCTGCGTGGAGGCCGCGCGCTGCGCGCTTGGCGAGCGCCCGAAAAAGCTTGCCGCCCCACGCGAGCCGGGATCGCGTTTTCCTCTAGCCCCTGGCCCCTATCCCCTCAGCCTAGGGAGTCTGGGAGACGAAATCACCGACGCGCAGCAGGCCAAGGTTATCGTGGATCAGGTTCATTCCGAACCAGACCTTTTGATCTTCCAAGCGGTACTTGGCCAGAGTGCAGAGCGGCTCCCGGCCGCGTTCGGCGGTGAGGACGTCGATGGTGGTGATCACGCAGCGTTCGCAGCGTTTGGGGCCGCGAAAGGAGATCTCTCCAATGCGGACCCGAGCATAGCTGTCCTCCGCGAATGGTTCCGAGTCGCCGACCACGATGTTGGGGCGAAAGCGAGCCATCGTGACCGGTATTTCGAGCCGCGAGTTGAGGTCGGCGAGCGATGCCTCGGACAGCAACATGAACGGATAGGCATCGGCAAAGCTCACGATATCGCCGGGCTTCGCGCGCGCTGGATTGACCTGCCGCTGGTGCTGCTCGGGCATGTAGACGAGCTCGTGCGGTGCCCCGAGATACTCGGAGAACCAAGCACTGCCGAGCCCGTGCGCGACGCCCACGGCGTGCTCCAGCCATACTCGTACCTCGCGCGCTTCGCCCGTCTCGTTCGTGAGTGGCAACGCGAGCTCCGCTAGACCAGGCGCGCTGAGCCGGATCTGATCCCCTTCGAGCGCAGTGTCGACTAAGGCCAGCTGCGGAGCTTCACGCTGAGTCACGAATTGGCCGTCGGCATCGACGATCATCCAACGCCGATCGGCAGCGAAACCTCGTGCAACGACCGGCCACTCTTGCACTCGGATCCCGCGGCAGGACTTGATTGGATAGACGTAAAGAGCGGAAACGACGGCCACCGGCCCACGATAGCAGGGCGTCCGCGGTGGCTTCGCGTTCCATCGTATTTAGAAAATTCTCGCAGGCCCGCATCGATTCGCCGACTGGTTGGCGGAAGGGGGCCAGCCAACGTACTGTTGTCTGCGCTCGCGCGAGGGCTGGGGGGTTTCGGTCTCCAGTTGGAATTCGCGTCAGCCCGCTGAGCCCCATAAGGAATTATCGAGATGTCTTCACCCTTCCTCAATCGCAAAGACTTTCTGCTCGCTTCTGCTGCTTCGTTCGCGGCTGCCGCAATCGCGGCTTGCAGCAGTGATCCCGCCACCCCCAGCGGCAGTGGCGGAACCGGCGCGGGTGGCTCCACTGCTGCTGGGGGTTCTCCAGCCGGTGGCGCAGCCGGTGCTGCCGTCCCCGCTGGTGGCTCGACGAGCACAGGCGGCGCTTCCGGTAGCAAGGGCGGCGCTTCCGGTAGCAAGGGCGGCGCTTCCGGTAGCAAGGGCGGCGCTTCCGGTAGCAAGGGCGGCTCTTCCGGCAGCAAGGGCGGCGCCTCGGGCTCAGGCAGCGGCGGCAAGGGCGGCGCTGTGGGTTCCGGCGGCTCTTCGGGTGGAGGCGCTGGCGGCATGTGCGGCACCGCGACGATTGCGCAAACAGCGATCACCCCTAGTGGTCTTTCCCACACTCACGTGACCATGTCGACCGTACTCACTGCGGCCGCCGTGACGAAGTTGAAGGACGACTTGAAGGCGCACATCAACGGCTCCACGGCGACCATGAAGTTCACGCTTCCGTCGGACGGACCGTCGGCGCCGGGTCACGTCCACACGATCACACTGACTGCGGCGGAGGTTACGACGCTCCTGGCCAAAGGCACCGTGACCGGCAAAGCCAACGATAGCGACAGCACCGGTCACACGCACACGTACACGATTGGCTGCGCTTAACGCCATTCGCGTAGCAATCACTCTGGACGACCGCGTTTGAAAAGGCGCGGTCGTTGCTTTGTGCGCAATGCGATTCCGCGCATGCGATTGGGGTGATCGAAAGCCGCGCGGGGGCGCGGCGCACGTAACACGAAGGGGTGTTGGGGAGCGCGACGTCCTTGGTCTTGTTTCGCGCGAGTTTCCTTGCGTTCAACGTACGCGGGCGTGAATTTGGGCGTTGACCAAAACAGGTATTTGATTTACCAGTTATGCCGCGCTGCCCGTTGGCGGCGCCTAAGCCTGAAATAAAATCGGAAAAGAGCGCGAAACATGAGCACTTCTATCTACGAGCGACTCGGCGGCGAAGCAGCGGTAGACGCGGCGGTAGACATTTTCTATCGCAAGGTTTTGGCTGACGAGCGCATCTCCAGCTTCTTCGATGATGTCGACATGGATCGACAGCGCGCCAAGCAGAAGGCGTTTTTGACGTTCGCTTTCGGCGGTCCCAACGCGTATGCGGGCAAGGACATGCGGGCGGCGCACGCTCGGATGAAGCTCACCGAGCTGCACTTCAACGCCGTGATGGAAAATCTGGGCGCCACGCTGGCTGAGCTCGGCGTTCCCCCCGCGCTGATCGGCGAAGCCGCTGCGATCGCGCTCAGCGTCAAGGGCGACATCGTCAGCAGCTGAAGGGTACTGGGAATGCTCCAGTTCGAAGGCAAAGACTACTCGCTCGAAGAGGGCGAGAGCGTGCTCGATTGCTTGCTGCGCAACGGAGAGCAGGTCAATTCGCTGTGTCGCAGCGGTTCTTGTCAATCGTGCCTGCTGCAAGCCACGGCGGGCCCAGTGCCCGCGGCGGCGCAGGCCGGCTTGAAAGATGCCTGGAAGCAACAGGGCTACTTTCTGGCCTGCATTTGCCGTCCGAGGGAAGACCTCGCGCTCACCCGTTGTGACGCGGGTGCCTCGTTCGATTCCCTGGTCAAACGGGTCACCCCATTGGCGCCGAACATCATCGGCGTTTTGCTCGCGCGCCCGCCCGGTTTCGAGTTTCGTGCTGGGCAGTTCGTGCAGCTCTCGCGTCCCAGTGACGGCTTGATGCGGCCGTATTCGATCGCTTCTTTGCCGAGTGATGACGAGCTCGAGCTGCACGTTGCGCTGCTTCCCAATGGGCAGATGAGCGGCTGGCTGCGCGAAGCGGTGGGGCAAACGGTTTCGGTGCGCGGCCCGTTCGGAGAATGCTTTTATCAGGAAGGCGAGCCGGAGCGACCGCTCGTGCTCGCCGGTACCGGAACCGGGCTCGCGCCCTTGATCGGCGTACTGCGGGCCGCGGCACAGCACCGCCATCGCGGGGCGATCTCACTGTTCCACGGCAGTCCGCAGGCGTCCGGTATCTATTTGCGGGCCGAGCTAGAAGAGCTGGCTGAGTCTTTGCCGAGCCTGCGCCTGTTCGGCAGCTTGCTGTCCGGTGCGGAAAGCGAGCTCGGCACGCAGGGCCTGTGGCAACTCGAGCTCGCGCCACTCGATCAGGTGGTGTTTTCGCGCCACCCGAAGCTCGATGGGCATCGGCTGTTCCTGTGCGGCCAGCCAAACCTCGTGCAATCGCTACGAAAGCGCGCTTACCTCGCGGGTGCGTCGCTCAGCCGCATCCATTGTGATGCGTTTGCCGCGCCGCACTCGGCGTAGCAGAGTTCTCGCGTGCAGCTGACTTCCTACACCGACTATGCGTTCCGAACGTTGATCGCGCTCGCCTGCGTCGCTCCCGAAAAGCTGACCGCAGGAGAAATTAGTGTAAGTTACGGGATCTCGCTGAACCACTTGCTCAAGGTCGTGCAAAAGCTGGCCGACCTCGGCTACGTGGAGACTACGCGCGGCAAATCCGGGGGTGTCCGTTTGCTCGCCGATCCGAGCGCGCTCACACTCGGTGAAGTGGTGCGCGGCATGGAGCCCGAGCTCGGCGTCGTGACCTGTCTACGCACAGGCGAACAACCGTGCGCGATCGCTCCAGCCTGCGGGCTGAAGTCGATCTTGAATCAAGCCACCGAGCAGTTCCTGGCTACGTTGGACGAGCACACGCTCGCCGACGTCAGCTCGAGCAAGCCGCGCCTCGCGCGCTTGCTCAAGCTGTCCACTCGCCCGCACTGAGCGCGCTCAGTGAGGCGTGCCGGCGCGGCGCACACGGCGTCGTCGACCGAGCGCGATGGCCAATGCGCTGAGTCCGAGCCAGCTCCAGCGTGCGCCGCTCGTGCCGTGATCGCCGGCCACGCGACAGCCGCAGTGAACGTGCGGCTCGACAGGCGGCGGCTTCGCGCATTCCGGATTGCCATCCGGTGCTCCGACGGGCTGCTCGTGCGCCGACACTTTGGTCACGACGTGCGCCACTCCTTCGCTGGGCACGGATAGCAGAAATACGTCCGGGCGGAGTTCTTTGAGCTTTGCACCGCTGGCGAGTTGAAGCGAGTGCGAGAAGCCGAACAGCGGGCCTTCGTGCGAGTGGAACGACGTGAACGGATACATGGGCACGAGCTGTTTGGACGTCTGGCCGCCGATCGTGATCGTCTTGCCGCTGTCGTAGTAGACGTGCACGTCGAACGTGGGCCATGCCGCGCCCAGCGCCTGTATCGGATTCAAGTCCAGATCGCCGATGCCCGTGTGCGGCAGCGGAAGGACGACGGGCTGGCCGGTCCTTGCCGGTGCGGTCCGCGCAGCCCCGACGGCCACCGCCTGAGGCGCAACCACCGCAGGCTGAGCGCCGGCGACCCTGGGCTTTGCCAAGGCTGGCTGCGCGGTGGCCAGGTTCGCTTTGCCGACGACGCCGTTCGGCTTGCCCTCGGGGTGACGGACGGGCACGGGCGGGGCCTCGGCGAAGCGCCGCGTCGCGGCCATCTTATCCGTTGGCAGGTAGATCTGCTTACTGCCCTGCGGGGGCATGTTCTTCGGATAAATGTACACGTACACGTCGCGAGGCAGATCGTTGTTGAAGACCTTCTTCAGGCCTTTGACGGAGATCTCTGCGGGGGTCGCAAATTCCGACAGTGGCTTGAACCACATGTTGGCGTACGCCGACGCTTTGCTGATTGGGACGACTTGTGAGGGCGCCGGGCTCAGCTCCACGTAAACGCATTGATGCGTTTCGGCCGGCGTCGGAATGCCGCAGGTCTGCGTCGCCGTGTTCACCGGACAGTTGAATTCAATCGTGGAGTCGTCAGCCGCAGGCGAGATGCCATTGGCGACCGATGTGCCACCATTGAGTGGCGTCCACGGGGCGTTGGAAGCGGCGATTGAACCCCAATTGGCAAGATGGAATTTGGCCTGAAACAAGCCGGCGAACAGGCCAATGCTGCCAGGGATGGTAGGCTTCGCGTAAAATTGATTAGTCGCGCCGTTCGTGGTGTTGACTTCGTTCGGGGCCGGATTGCCCATGTCCACGTTCGTTGTGCCGATCTGATTGCCTTGGATCGAGATGCCCCCGACGCAGCCAGCGTTGATGGCCAGTGCGGTCGCCCACTTCGTGGGGTCATTGATGAACAGCGTGCCGGGTAAGAGCGCATTGAGGCCCGGATCCGGCGTGGAGACGTTGACGCTGAGCGCGGGAGTCACTTCGTCTGCCTTGTGCAGGGCGAGTTGGATCTTGAAGGCACTGCTCGCACTCAAACCAGCCAGCCCGAGATCCACCTTGAAATTGATGCCCCAGGCCGCGTCTCCAGCGACGTTATTGCGCCAAACCGAAGGGTCCTTGAGCCAAGTCGGCGCGCCTAGGGGTGAGGTCCAGGTGCCTGCGTTGAAGTTCTGTTGCTGAATGACCGAAGCGTCGGACGGATCGGTAGCGCCAGACCCGTTGACCTGGATGGCGACACCTTTTGTGTGCGCTGCCGTGGTTCCGTCGGTCGTGAATCCGAAGTAGATCACATCGGCGTTGGTGGGCGTGCCAAGGTCGGTTGGGGCCTGGAACGAGACGACCAGTGTCGAATCGGTAGGGTCCACCATGATGCGATACAGGCCTTCATTGCCGGTCGGATCGCTGTCGAACCCGAGCTGGGGGGCAGCTGCCCAACGCGGTTCGTTGAGCTCGGTGCGCACGACGCCTGGAGTTTTCCAAATCGGAATGCCGCTTAGACCCGGAAGCACTCCCGGGATCGGAAAGCACACGTCCGCGCGGGCCGAACCCGAGATTGCCGCCAACGTCGCCGCGCCGAGAACGATCGGCCCCAAGCGCAAGCTGCGGCGCGCAGTCTTCGAGTGTTGAGTGATTGCCATTTTTAGATGCCTCGATTGGGATTGGGACTAGGTTGCTACCGGAGTTCATCTCGCCAGAGTCCCTATGGCGGAATGTCTTGTACGAGCAGGATGAAGTTCAGCACGGTGCTGTTGAAGGTTCCCGGACTCGTCGGAAAGGGGGACAGCGCGGACGGGGCCGTGCCGAATGCCTGGTCGGTCGTGTAACCCTGTGCGCCCGTTGAACTGTTTTGGTACAGGCGCGGGGCGTTCACGAATTTCGCTCCGACCCAATATTTTTTCCCCGCGCTGAGAGTGGGAGAGGCCGGTGTCGAGGCGCCTTTGACTAGTCCCGTGGTCACGGGCAACGTCGCGCTCTGTGCGATGTACGCACCCGGATGTCCGGCTCCGTCGTCTGCCCAAATCGCCATCCGAGTAGAGCCGCCGTCAGCCAGGCCAATCGTACGAAACTCCTGCAGCGTTGCGTCCTTGGGCATAGTGATCGGGACCACGTACCAAGTGTTCGATGGCGGATCGAATTCGCTCCAACCGGTGGTCGACGCTTGCCCTACCGTGTACGGCATGTTGATCACGCACGTGCCGGTGGTGCAGATCTGTTGCGGGGCAGTGCACGTTGTAACGCTAGCGCAAGACGTCCCGCAACTGCTCACCACGTTGAGTTGCCGCTCGCAGCCGTCGTTGGGCACGGTGCTCGCGTTGCAGTCTCCGTAGCCCGCCGAACACGAGGGTTTGCAGACGCCATTGGCGCAGCCCGGTGTCCCGTTGGTAGCGACGCAAGCCAGGCGATTGCTGCATGCAGTTCCGCAAGTAGCGGGAGCGTTCAGGTTCGTTTCACAGCCGGTTTGCAGCGAATTGTCGCAGTTGCCGAAGCCGGGGTTGCAACTCTGAAGGCCGCACACTCCCGCACCCGTGCAGTTGGCCGTGCCGTTGGTCACCGTGCACGCGACTGGGGAGTCCCAGGTGCCGGTCGCGGAGCAGGTCTGGGTCGAGCTGTTCACGCAAATCTTCGTGGTCGGCTTGCACGCCACGCAGGCGGTATTGAGGCACGCGGCGGAGGCGCAGTCGGAGTCCATGCCGCAGCCGAGGCCATTGGCGCAATCGGCCGCGCAGGAACCGCCGCAATCCTTGTCGGTTTCAGTCCCGTTCTCGAGGCCGTCGAGGCAGCCGGCAGCGACGCATTTCGTTCCCGAGCAATGGCCGCTGTCGGGCAGCAAGCAATCGCCGTTGACCGCGCAGCCCTGGTCCACCGCGCAGCGCTTGGCGCACGAGCCGCCGCAATCTTTGTCGGTTTCGTTGCCGTTCTTGACGCCGTCGCTGCAGCTCGCTGCGGCGCATTTGCTGTTGATGCAGCGTGCGCTGGCCGGGGCGATGCAATCGGCGTCGCCCTTGCAGGCACTACCAATGCCGCAGCCGCCGCACGAGCCACCGCAGTCGGTGTCCGTTTCGTCGCCGTTTTTGGCCGTGTCGCCGCAGCCGGCGGCCAGGCACTTGCCGCTGGCGCTATCGCATTTGTAGCCGCACGCCGTGCCGTCGAGCCATGCGCCTGCATCTGTACACGTTTGGGGGATGAGCCCGCCGGCCTTGCATTGCTTGTCGGCCGGACGGCACTCGCCTTGACAGGCACCCGCGCTACACACGAACTTGCAGCTGTCGACGACCTTGGCCGTCACCAAATCCGCGCCGCACTCGCGGAGATCGGTCTCGGTTCCGCGACAGAAGCGATGGCCCGCGATCTGACTCCTACACTCTGCGATCAGCGGTTGGCAGGAGCCGGCGTTCGCGCCGCGCGTGCTGTCGCACAGGGTGCTGCCGGCGCAGCTGCCGTTCGGCTGCCAGGTGCCACCCTGACAGACGAGCCGGTTCTGTTGCGCGTGGCCGGCGCATGCCAGCGCTGCGGCGTTCGTACACGGTGCATCGACGGCGCCAATCGCTGTCCCGTCGTCCTCGACCGTCGGCGGCGCGCCGCCTTCACCGAGGGCACCCGCCGCGCCCGCCGCGCTTGTTTCGCCCGCTATTCCCGGTGTGCCCGCGTCTCCCGCACCTGGCGCACCGCCGTTCGCTGTGCCGCCTGAGCCGTTGCCGGCGTCGGGCTCGCTGGAAACGCAGATCCCCGCAGAGCATTGCTGTCCCCCCGGGCAGATCGCTGCGGCACTGCAGGTGGCCTGGCAATGACCGCTGCGGCACACGGTACCCGCTGGGCAATCTTGGCTCCCGCACTGCGCCTGCTCATTCGAGACGCAGGCAGTTCCCTCGTTCGTGCGCAGGCAATACTCAGCAACAGGACAGTCCTTGTCCTTGACACACGGCTCGCTGCACGTTTGGAACAAGCACACTTGGTTCCCGGTGCAATCGCTGGGCAAAATGCAGGCACCCGCGTCCGCTTCGGGGTTCGGTTTCTTCGTCCAGCCTTCGATCCCGAGAATGCCTTGGCAAGCCGAGGCCAAGCCAACGAGCAGCGGCAGCAGCAGCACGAATGCGCGGACGTGGCTGCGCCGTCGGTTTCTGCGGTTAGGCCGCATCAGAAGCGCCCCCGCACGAGCATCCCTGCTTGGCCCGGCCCGAGCAGGGGTAGCGCGTCCAGCTGTGCTGCGTGCGTTCGCTCTTGGTGCGGCTTCAGCAGAAATAGCGTCGCGCCGAGCGCGGTCAGCGCTCCGCCCGCCAGCACGGTCACGGTCGCGATGTTTGCTGCGGTCTTGGCGTCTTCGCGCTTTTCGGCGCCGATGTCGTCACATTGATTTTGTGCGTCGCAGTGGCCGCCGCTCTTCGAATCACTGTTCAGACCGTGGGCCCGAAGCGCGAACACGCCGCTGACTCCGAGCGTGACCAGTCCGACGCCGCCGATGATCAAGCCCGGGATGCGAAGCGGGGCAACCGTGCGCGTAGTCCCTGCGTCATCGGCGCGTGGCCCCGTAGCGGCCGGGATCGCGCTCGATTCAGCTGGCACCGGCGCCAGCTCCAGCGCGGGGATCTGTACCGTTTCTGCAGCGCTCTGCGCGGCGACAGTGATCTTGACGTTGAACGCGCGCCGACCCGGAGCCGTGGCTTCGACGACGTGTTCGCCCGGATCGATCGGCACGCTCGTGCCCCAAGCGCCCGCACCCACGTCATGACCGTCTCGCTTGACCGAGAAGCCGGTCACCGCTGACGCCGAGGGGTCGACCTTGATCGTGAGATGAGAGAGCTTGGGCTCGAGCGCCACCATGTGGTCGCGCGCGGCACGCTCGCGATCGCTACGCCCGTCGCGCTTGGCTCGCGCCGCCGCCTCGGAGTAGGTCGCCCACGCGCTCGCCGTTTGTCCCACGCGTTCCTGGCAGATGCCGAGCGCTAGCAAAGTGCCGGTGGCGGGATCTTGTGCGTAGCTC
>Ga0247783_1000393_pt1 | contig 13573 bp, 11 predicted proteins | sample UWRJL064202C5_FD_179911 | JGI IMG/M metagenome (GOLD analysis project Ga0247783, IMG submission 179911) | Plant litter microbial communities from Arlington Agricultural Research Station in Wisconsin, United States - UWRJ-L064-202C-5 | ecosystem: Environmental > Terrestrial > Plant litter >...
CTGCTATGGGCGGAGAGACAACAGTTTCCGCCTATGTTCCCTAGAGTTCCCTGATCTGTTCCCAGATGTGAGGAGCAAGCTTCTAAGTAATTGAAAATGATGGTAGGCACGTCCGGATTCGAACCGGAGACCTCTACCGTGTCAATTGGTGTAGGTAAAGCAATCAAACGACTTAGAGGCTATCAGGGACTGCCGATATCACTGATAATCCGTCGTAGTCCGTCGCATAAGCGGAATGGATGCGGAATGGTCGTGCGTCACCCCAAAACCGGGCATCTTTGAAACCCATGGTTAGGTTGTCGCAGGGACTTGCTGGCTTCGAGCAGATTGCACCGCATCGAAAATAGGCGAGAGCGTCTCAAAACTTGATCAGACTCGTACCGAGTGATGGCAAGGAAAAAGTTCATCTTCCTGTGGCCCTGTGGAACGTTGCAAATAGTGCGGCCGTTGGGTGAGATGCGGGGATATAAAGACCGTGCGCGGAGTGCTTGAGGTGGTGGTCAGCCAAGGGCTTTTCGGCGTCCTTCACTTATCGCATAAGCATATGCGTGGCGTTATCATTGCTGTCATTGCGGACGTTTGAGTATACGAGAGACGGTCTAACATCTAAGGTCGCCAGCCAGAGGGTCTCTGTTCGTCTCTGGCTCACCGCGCAAAGCTACGCGATGCCTGCAGTCATCCACTGCAAAGTGCGACTCCAGGAGTATAGCGAAGAACCTTTTACACCCCATAACCGCCCAGTCAGGGGTATCGGCGTACCACGCGCCGCGTGAGATCCGCGATGCCATGCCCTCGGTCTGCACGATGAATGAATATAACCTTCTAAAACTGGATGTCAATCGCGACTTCGTTTGGCAAGACCTAAAGGAGCAGCACCAGAAGGGAACTTTGGTCACCCACCTCGCGATGGATCAGATCAAGACAACGGTGGAATCCGCGAACATTATGGATGTTGATTTTCTTCAGAATGTGTCCTTCATTCGTCATGGTGAGCCGAAAACCATAACAGTGCACAGCTTCCTCAAATTTGAAAAAGTGGAAGGGCTCTGGAAAATCTTCTACTTCAGGCAACTGAACACCTAAGGTTTAGCCATGGGTTGAGAGCACACGCTTCGGCCATGCAGCCATTTGCCAAGCGATAATCTGCCCTCCTTTCTCGCCCGAGTTCTTCTCCCGCTTGGGAGGACATCAGAGCAATCAGGTTCACTTCGATGAAGTGATTTCGCGTCGGAGGACTTCGAGATTCCTATATGAGGGCCATCCCCTCAATCAGGAGTTCCTTTATGCAAGTTGAAACAACAGTACCCGCACCGGCTCCGCAAGCCCTGCCCGCAGCGACTATTGCAGCGCCGCAGATGGTGGCGCTTCAATCCACAACCCCAACCATCACCAATCCCGCAAACGATTTTGCCGACCATATCAGCGTAGTGGGTCACGATGCTCCCACTTCTTCCGAAGCGGAGGGAAGGTTGACATCGGAAATCCTGGCTATCTGGAGTGAGCATAAAGGCAGCAGGGCAGACGTTCGTCGGACGCGGGCAGAAATCAAGATTCTCCGGCTTTCGCTCGCCGAGAAACTGCATAGCCTGAAGGCTATCTTCGTTGGTACCGGTCGAGGCGGCGGCTGGGCGCACTATTTGAGATCGCAACGAATACCGCTTGCCACGGCAGACCGTTATGTCGCAGAGCACGACGCGACCCTAGCCCCGCCCAAGGCGAAGCTCCTCAATGAGGAACTTCCTACGCTCACGGTCGACGAGATCCGTCACCTCGCGCAGAAGATTCTGCCAAAGGTGCAACGTGCCCTCAGTTCACAGGAACTCGTATACGAGTTCGTTCACGAGCTGGTTTGGAGCATCGATGTAGCCGAGGCCTGGTATACCGAGAAGGGATTGGAGATTCCGAAGGTCGAATCTGACGACGTCCCGGAGACCGATGCGCCCAAGTCATCCGACCTTGCGCCAGCGGTTCCATAGTCGTAGCACCTATTGCACTGAGAGGAGATTTTCAATGGAAGACAAAGCGCAGACTCGGTCCGCAGAATGCAGAGCGGCCATCCAGGAAATCCGAGATCGCTTGGCGAAGCTCGATCGTGTGGACGAAATCGTTTTCGCAGTCAGCTTGATGCACGATGCGGTTGGACGACTCTCGTTGGTCTCATCTTTACGCCGCCAGTATCGCTGCCGCCGCTTCCGGTGAACATAAAGGCGGAACCGCGGGTAGAGCGTCACGGGCTCGCCTTTTTAAAGCGATGCAACTCTAACTTGGCTGGCGGTTGCTGCCAGCCAAGTTAGAAAATTAGTGTGTTTTCCCCTGACCCGCCCTCGCCGCCATGTTGCCCAGCACCTGGTAGTAAGCAGTGAATGTGCACAGTACGATTGTCATTGTACGGAGCATACGCTGTCACATACGGGATTCGAACCCGCAGACTCTGGCTCATCAGAATCACCATGAGTGCCAGATTTACCCCCGGCAAGGCTGGTGCTCACTGCCTCAAGACGACTACCAACTAACTCACACCAATTCTGTGGACCAATTCAATTCCTGGAGCCGTGTATCGAGCTCTCGGAACTCCTTCGCTGATTGATCGACCTTCCTTTGAAGATCTGCGATCGATAGTGTGGGAACAAACTTCACTTCTGACTTGGAGTAGCGATCCTGCCGAGTGCTGGCAGACTCAGCGATTGCGGACAGAAAATCCCGTCGTTTCGCCGTGATATCTCTGTGCGCAATCCCGTCAGAGATAGTGGATTCGCCATTGAAGGCCGTAATCGCGTTCGTTCGGTTAATTGAGCTGACCAATTCCTGCAAACGTGTGAACGTTCGTTCTACCTCGCCAAGAAGCTCGGCCGAGTCTTCCGCCGGTTGCTCCCCTTCTTGTACCCGAGCAGAGCGAACCATCCGCTTCTTGAGCTCTTCAATCCTTCTTTGACAGTCGCTTCCCTCAGCAAGTGCCTCTGCTAACTTCATCATCGTTTCCATTAAGACAGGTTCGCGACAGTTTACATGGTGGACTTCAGATCTCCTGAAGTGCTGCCGGGGTAGCCGCCTCAGAATGGCTGGTAAGCAACCCTCCAAATTGGCTGTAGCTTATGGCTTAGTTCGAGAGGGAAGTGATCGCAGCTCACTTAGATAAGAGCAGAGTAGAGGGTTTGCCGCGATATCCGATACTCTGCGGCGAGGCCGGTTTTCTTCTCCCCAGCAGCCACCCATTTGCGAAGTTCCGCGACCTGAACTGCCGTCAGCGAAGGTCTTCTCCCTTTGTACACTCCAGCTTTCTTCGCGAGTGCGATTCCTTCTCGCTGGCGTTCTCGTATCATCGATCGTTCAAATTCGGCCACACTGCCGAGCAGCGAAAGGAGCAGGGTCGACATTGCGAATCTTCGCCGGTGAAGGTAAGGCTCTCCTTGACGAATTGGACGTGTACACCCTTTCGGGTGGGATCAAGAACCATCTTGCGGAGGTCATCCAAACTTAGGCGGATTCTCCGGGCCGTCCTCCCACCTCCCCAATGTTCATCCAAATGAAGTTAGCTCGATGGTGCTGCTCCCCAATCCTCCCCGTCGCCCGTATATGTGGCCATCCGATAGTAGGTGGTCTTGAGTCATCGTGATGAGCGTCAAACGGACGCTCGCATCTCGTCGTCGTTCCTTTTAGGAAGGAACAAGGAAAACGTTCCTGAACAAATGCTTTGCACCTTAGGCTTCGTGCAGTCAACTGAAGGAGACGTGATGCCCGGACAGAGCAAAAAATAAACGACATATGTTCAGCGCGGAGCGCGAAAGGAGTATTTCCCCCCATGGAGATTTTTACGAATCTTCAGAAGGAGAGTAACAATGAAAAACTCACTCGCAACAGCCAAGCAGGCGACGCAAGCCCTGCAGGTCAGCGCCCTCACCCTCCGCAAGTTCCGCCTGGAGGGTATGCCTTTCACGCAAGTATCCCGATCTTTCCGGTATGACCTTGACCAGGTAGTTTCCTGGATACAGGGCCGCAAATTCTCCTTCAAGGAGCAAGGTTCAGTGTCCGAGGATTTACCTCCGGTGAAAGATCCCAATGTAGAGATCTTCGAAGGGCAAAACGAAGCTACGACCGGCCAGATAGAGCAGAAATACGATTTGCCCATATATCTTTGGCCAGAGAAGGTCTTTCTAGAAGCCGCCGTCATCCAATTCGGCCCCGTCCCCCGCAACGGACTGGAAGACACAAACTCCGACTACCAGGACTACAGGCGCACGTGGCTGCACAAAAGGTGGTTCGCGAGAGGCGGTTTCGATCTTGCCGCGAACAGGATCGGTAGCGCCGTCGCGGAGTGGACGGCTTCACGATTTGTAGGAGGTCGAGATAATCATCTAAAAGCGCTGATGCCGGTGGTAAGAATGAACCTTTTCCAGAAAGTTTCCTACAGCTACAGCGATATATCTCTCTCCACTGCAGCTTTCGATGTGGTCTGTGGCGTGGTTGCAATGGCTCGTGCAGTTGAGCATTCTGACGGCTTTCTGAAAGATCTGACTAATGGTGTCGCGGTCGACGCCGAGTTGGTCGATCTTGTAATGAGAAATAGGCATCTATTTGAAGAAGCGTCGGCGCAAGCGTTTCCTCTGCCACCCCTACTTCATGAATTGAGGACTTCCGGGCTAGATCTGAAGAAGCTCATCCGAGAAACAGGCCCAGTTCCGGTACCGGGATATTCCAACACTCCTCGTTGGTCGCCAAGGAGCGAATCCTTTCTGGATTGGGAGCCGGACGACCTTCTGATGAATCGCATACGACCCGCCGAGTCCGAGCGTCCGGGCACTTCCTAGTCGTCGGGACAGTGGATGTGAGTCCACGATAAAAGAGCTCATCGTAGCGTTTGGGGACGCATGGCGAGTGCGTCCCCAACAAGACACGCCACGATGCGACGAGCTCTGTCTCGCGAACTGCGTGTGCCGAGGCGTTTTATGGATAGTGTAGAAAACGCTGATGGCCTTTCAAAGCCAGAGCGCTGGAAATAGCTTCTCGCACTGTCTTCTCACCTCGCCTCGGAGAATCTTCAAGGGAGTTTTCGGGTTGCCGATCCATCACCTTCCAATCCCTTCCAAGTTCAGTGCAGTGCCAAGTAAAGGGAGGAAAACGGGAAATTGATCAACGCCTATACCCAAGACAATGTCGATTGTCGTGCTAATTTCTGAGAATGACCGAAATCACCCTACTTCCATCGGTTTCCCCGGATTCTTCTGAAGGAGGGCAGGGAAGCGCCCTGCTTCCGGCTCCGCCCATCCCAGCCTTGACCGAATCCCAGCTTCGCCTGCGCAAGATGGTCCTGGACTCGGTCCGCTCTCCCCATACCCGGCGCAACTACGCCAAAGCCCTCGACGATCTCTTCGCCTTCTCGGCCGGACGGCCTCTGACCCGATCCTTATTGCTGGAGTACCGGACCTCGCTGGAAGCGCTTTCCTCTTCTACTGTGAATGTCCGCCTTTCCGCAATCAGAAAAATGGTCTCCGAGGCGCGGAAGAACGGGATGCTCGGGTCCGAAGAGGCCGAGAATCTGACCGGTGTTCCCAATATCTCGCAGAAAGGCGGGCGGAGAGGGAACTGGCTGACGAAAGAGCAGACCAAGGAACTCCTCGCGGTCCCGGACCGATCGACCCTGAAAGGGAAGCGGGACTACGTGATCCTGGCTATGCTGGTCGGCTGTGCTCTTCGCCGGCAGGAACTGGCCTCGCTGGATCTCGAGACCATGCAGCAGCGAGAGGGCCGTTGGGTCCTGGTCGACCTGGTCGGCAAGGGCGGACGGGTCCGGACGGTCGCCATACCCTTCTGGGTCAGAACAGGGATCGAGGCCTGGTTGGCCGAGGCTGCTATTAAGAAGGGAAGACTGCTGCGGGCGGTCTCCAAAGGCGGCCAAGTTAAAGACGACATGAGCGACTGGTCCGTCTGGTCGGTCGTTCAGCAATGCGCCAAGGAGATCGGCATAGAGGACTTCGGAGCGCACGATCTGCGTCGCACCTGCGCGAAGCTCTGCCGCAAGAGCGGCGGCGACTTGGAGCAGATCAAGTTCTTGCTTGGCCACTCCTCGATCCAGACCACCGAACGTTACCTTGGTTCAGAGCAGGAGATCGCCATCGCTGTGAATGATTCCCTCGGGCTCTATTGTAGAGCTCGACGGTAGGATAGAAACAATAGATAGCCATCGAATTAAATAAACTGAGCAAAGGTGATTATTGAAATCTGGCGCTACATGGACCTCGCTAAATTCACCCACATGCTTGCAACCCAATCACTGTACTCGCCTGCACAACCCAGATGACAGATCCCTATGAAGGTTGGCTGCCGCGCAGCCATATTGCAGCGATGGATGGGATCAACGCTTCCTTAGTCGATCAGTTGAGAAATACCTGCGACACGATACTGGCTCGAACGAATTTTCGATCTGATCCGGCTACACTCGACGCCATAGTTGAAGATGCTCGGCAAAAGCTGGACTTCACGAAGACCAATCAGGAAGTGAACCGAAAGTTTGGCTTGAATTGCTGGCATATAAACGAGAGCGAGTCGGAAGCCATGTGGCAGATCTACGCAGCCATGGGCAGTGGAATTGCTATCGAGTCCACTGAAAACAGGCTGAGAGGCGTGTTGACCGCAGACGGCATCATTGTGGATCGCGTCCGGTATATGAATTTTGAAAAAGACGAGATCGAGAAGGGCCATCGCCATTACAATCTTTTCATCAAGCGAAATTCATTCGCTCACGAGCAGGAATTGCGGGCCACACTGCTGCTGCCAACACCAGGCATCGGCACATTGGTTCCCTGTGATATGAACGCTCTGATCGTGAACATTCACATTGCGCCCAAGGCCCCGCTATTCTATACCGACACCGTTAAATACATCGTCGACCGGGCGGGGCTGGGTATTGCCGCGGCTGTCATTCGCTCCACGCTTTTAAAGGTCCCTCAATATAACGCGCGGTGCGAGTTCTAGAGCTGACCGCCTTCGTGAGTTGGCAAAGCCGTTCACAAGGCCGCGACGGCATCTGCTATTCAATCAAATTTGATTGAATAGCGCTGGATTGTCATGGGGGTCGTGAGGATCTCAAGGCTTTTTAATGCTGCTTCTAGTTTGTCCTTTTTGGGCTTCTTGACGCGAGATCCCAAGTAAACGTGCGTCGCACAGTTTTGCTTAACGTAGGAGACCTCCCCTTGATGATCAGCGAACATGCGCCATTCGCGCTCATACAGCCAACGATAGTTTTTGTAGGACAGTACCATTTTCGCTAACACGTCAGGGGACTTTGAGGAGCGAGGAACAGTTGGACCGTGCTCGTCGTAGAACATGCGTACGAAGTCCACGCCATTAGGAAGATTAGAAAGGAGTTGGGGTAGGCTGTATTCAATGCAGATCCCTGAGTACTGATCGGCATAGTGCGCCCACATCAACGCGTGGTCATTCGTCTCGCTCAATGAGCATATGCCGATACTGCGTTTGTCGTTGAGGATGGCACGACGAACCGTTTCGTAGCTCTCGCTTTCTTTTAAGCTGGCACTGGACGTGTATAGCCCTTCCATCGGGTCATTCAAATTTCGGTATGAAGAGCAATACAGATAACCTTGGGTGATTGCGTCTATTTCTTGGTCCAGGTTTTGAAGCGAGCGATAGCGATATAGTTTGCGAGGCGTCACGAACGATTTTATTTTGGCCAACGATAATCTCCGGGTCTGGTCCAGCTCGTCATTCTAAAACACTCGGCCTCGTCAGATACCGATAGATCGTCGGCGCACTCACAGCGAAGTGCTCGGCCACTTCTGCAACTGCTGCCCTGTAGCTTTTGAATTTCCGTGGGCTCTGGCTCACTTTTGGTGATGCTGGAATTTTGGGTACCAATCAGAGTAAGCTGCTATTGATTTGAAAAGCCTTACGGGTCGCCGAACTGATCATTTGGCGACCAACGTGAATTTTGGGCTCTTTTGGCGATTTCGAAACCCTTTTCACCAAAAGTGAGCCAGAGCCCATTTAATGTGAAAAACGACACCATTATGGTCAAGGTTTAAAAGAGGGGAGTGCGATCTAAAGGCCGTGCTATCCGATGTTCTTGGATTGACCAAAATCAACTTCAACTCGTGTTTGTTCAATGATCGATTGCCAGTCAGCATCAAGTTCGCGAACGAGGTCGGAGATGTGCTGATTGCGGCTCCGATGGACAGCGAGCCGCGCTTGCCATTCAAGTTCTACGTTTGATATTTGTATGACTTTTCGCAATGCCGTTGAATCTCAAGCCGAACTCTAAACCGCCTCCACTGGTGCGACCCGGTCTAAGCATTGATTGAAGTACAAAGGGTAAGCTGCGACGACGCCGAAGGCCGCATCCCGTGCAGCCCTAAGGCGGGCTCTGACGGACAATGAGGTGTCAACTGCAAGAATTGATTGAAGCTCTTCTGAGATCGCGCGGTCGGCGAAACCCAACTCGTATAACCCCGTCGAGTCAGCGTCCTTTACGCCATACTTCATGCGCTTTTGGAGAAGGTTGAGCCTCCGCACGGGCTCCTCCGCCTCCCGAGGCGCAATCTCGGCTAAAAACTCTGCGATGGCTGCAATGACGAGCGTGCTCTCGTATCCAATCGAATGCTCTGCGAGATCGACGATGTCTTCAATCCTGAGCTTGCGCGTCTTCGTACCGTGTTTTTTAGCGCCGTCGGCAGCAGTCCAATTTTCAAACAGTGTCTCGAAGTTTTGACCGGCAAGCCATCCCGTAGCGAGGTCGAAGACGGCTTCGGGAGGTGAGAATTTATCAAAGATTTCTTCTGCTAATAGCTCGATAATGATTGGCCATACAAAGGCGAACAGCGCCTGTCCATCGAGTTCCAGCAATGTTGCTTGATTGATGACGACCCATTCGCGGATGCGGAGTGCGGCATCAAGTCCCAGCAGCGTGCGACCGAACAAAGCTTGCAGAGCAATGTCAGGGGCTCTGTTCTCTATGTGTTGAGCGAGATGTCTAAACAAATCGACCAGGTGTTGTTTGTGTTCATCATCCGCTAGCGAATAAGCCAATGTTTCCTTGGCAAGCTCCTCAGTTGCAACGAGGAAGGTGGCGAATGGCTCGGCACCCCTGTTGGACATCAAATAGCTTTCGAGGGCTTCAAGCAGTTCGAGTTTGTAAAGAAGCTGACTATGAAGTGATTCTGTTGTGAACTTGTGTTTTTTGTGCTGCTGTGCCGCAGCCGTCAGTATGTCAAGAACGGCGGTGCGATTGTGCAGTGCGTCTTGGAGGAAGGACGCAACATTTGTTGTGAGAGTCACGTTGTTGTAGATATTGCTGAAGGCAGAGAGAACCTTCAGCAAAGAACTCTCTGTCGCTTCTGAATTGCTGGGGTTCAACAGATCATTGGCATCTGTCCAACGCTGCTTATGCTTGTCTTCGTTCCGTTCATCATAGAGTTTTGGATCGGAAAAGATGATCGTCCCCTCCGTGTGCATCCCCGCCCGACCCGCCCGGCCAACCAAATTCTGAAAGTCTTTGGTACGGATCTTCTCCATGCCTTGATAGGTGCCGGAGACAACCAAGTAGCGGATGGGCAAGTTCACGCCTTGCGCAAGCGTGGAGGTACACAAGACATACTTTGCTAAGCCTTCCTTCATTGCGCATTCCACTGCCAATCTGATTCCGTGGGGTGTGTTGCCGTGATGCGAGAAGACACCGAGCTGTGCGCATTTTGAAATGTCAGCCGCACTACCGAAATGCCTCGTATATAACTTGACCAGGCGCGCCAATTCAACAGGGTCGGTGTGGCTCAGGGGTGATGCCATGGTCAGGCCACGATCGTAGGCTTCAACCAGAGCGGATGTCATGGTTGCTACAGTCGCCTTACGGCCGCAGAAAATGGCGACACTCCCATTGGGGACGAGTTGCAGGCCCAGATAGAGTGCGATTGAATTGTTGTCAGCGGGGTCAGGGAAAAAGCGATCTTTCTCCCTGTTGCTGTACTTCTGCAATGGCAGGCTTCGTATGATGCGAGGCACGAAGTAGCTGAAGGCCTCAGGGTCGTCCGGGGAGATAAACTGGAGCTGGCCGAGAGGTGTTATCCAACTAGCGAAGGCAACTGAGCGGGCCGTCGTGGAAAGACTTTGGCCGTCAACGATCACGACATCATTTCCCATCAGCCATTGGCCGATGGCAGCAGCATTTTGGATGACGGCAGATATGAGAACGCTCTGAGTTTGGGGTGCGAGTAGTCGCTTAATGGCCGTAAGCAAGAGTTCATACGTGACACCCCGAGGCCCGCTGTCGAATTGGTGGCCCTCATCATAGATGACCAATCCCAATACGTTGATAAGTTCCGGATTGTGGCGAAGGACGTAAAGCAGTTTCTCCGGGGTGACAACAACAATCTGCCTGATCTTCGCAATCCCGTCAGGAAATGCCGGAACGCCGCCGACGAGAAGATCAGCGAAGAGCTCTGAATAATCTACTTGTAGGGCGTCAGAAAGCTCGTTCAGGTGAACGTTTTCGCCGCTGAAGGCGCTGCGTAGGAAATGCGTGATTTCGGTGCAGAGCGCCCGAAACGGTGCAACCACGACGGCCAGGTCTGCCCTCTCCGAAAAGAAAGCGCTGCGAATGACGAGCTCGATAGCCCGAGTCTTCCCGGCGCTTGTGGGCATCTGAATGACGCCTGAGCGTCCTTGCAGGATTCCGCGCTCCCCGAAGACATGCTGTGCCGGCCACAGCTCCTTCATAAAATCCGAGCGCTCAAAGGTCTTCGCCCAAACCCCATCTGAAAGACCGCTGTAAAGCGGGAGGACGTGCCGGGCTGCATTGCATAGACGCTTCTTCAGTATGGCGACAATGATGTCCGCGATAAGCAATTCGCGATCTGTCCCAACCCTGTATGCCAAATCACGCAAAGCAGTCGAAGCGCCATCAAACTCTGACCTCCGGGTGCCGGATGAAAAATACGCGCTGATAATCTCCGCCACGGAACGCAATGAGGCCGCGTACCCATCTTCGGCCAATATTGGATCGGTTGACCAGTTTCCAGACAATGTCCATTGCATCATCACAATAAAGTTGTCAGTCTCAAAGGGGTGGTTTTTCGCTTCACGCAGTAGCACTGCTGCACTGCCAGCAAGATCGGACAGGTAATAGGCGGATGCTCCGAGAAGTAAGAGGAAATGCGCTGATTCGACGGCCTGTTTCGCACTGACGTAGGCATGAAAAAAGGACGCGGTGAACCGGAGGGCATTGGCATCGGACGGTAGTAAGCGCAGTTCAAGCCCAATGTCTGGCAGCGAGGCCTGCGCGACCAAGGCTGCCTCGTCCCCAAGTATGCCGATGGACAGGGGGAAGAGTTCATTGAAATCGTTTCCGGACAAGTCAATATGGTGCTCAATCGGGACGTTGAACTCATACATGCGCGCTTTGGCGTGTGTAATGCCGTGCAGCCGTTGGGACGCTCTCTCAGGCTTCATTTGCAGCCCTTTCGTAGAGGCTGTGCACAAGTTTCATCATGTCTGCACCCCGGAACACCAGCAGCTGAACATCTTGCGGAAGTGGATGATCTTCGGTCGTTGCTGTTTTGACCGTGTCCTCCACAAAAACCTTCGAGCAATAGAACGCCGCTGCCGCCATAACGTTCTTGTATGGGCGGTCATTCACATTCTGAAAGCGTTCGATCATCTCTGATTGAGCGGCATTATTCTCCAGCAATGCGCGTTGCTTCGTTGCATTCAGAGAAATGCTTCGCCTGACCATATCCTTAGACGAGTGCTTTATCGCTTCTTGCAGCCTTTCGTTATCGTACTTCCCGGAGAACTGCGCTTTAACTTCGACACAGAGCAGCACATCGTTGACAGAATGTGTCTTGCCTTTGGGCGGCGTATTGATCTTGAAGCCAAGCAGGTCTGCACCTTTTGTCGACTCATCTGGAGTGCCTTTGTAGCGATAGCGAGATCGAGGAACAACGTATCCCGCGGTGAACTCAAAGTAATCGGACACCAAAATTTCTGCGAAATCGCCTGCACGAACTGCAGGTCCGGGAGCCGCCATGCTAGGGAAGACAAGCTGTTTAAGATATTCGGCTCGGCTCAAGCCGGTCCCGGCACGCAGAACGTCAATTTGGCCGTCCAGCCGATAGTGTTCGCGGAAGTGTTTCGCCCATAACTTCAGGATTGCCTCATCCTGCGTGTGGTTGAACTCGACAACCTGAACCGGTCGTCCATTCTTCGTCTTCAAGGGCGTCGCTGCCTGGACAAGCCAGGCTGAGTGCGGAGGTGCTTCAGGCATCGAGCGGTGACCTCTAGTTAGCCATGGGTCATCATACTTGGGCTGAGACGGCGTGGAGCAGATGGTTGATGCTTCTAAGAAGATGTCGTCATGGGGTATAGTCTAACCCCACGTTGCATACGCTTTTCATTGGTGAAAAGGGCCGCTCTGGCGTGTGACCTGATGTTCTCACAAACGCTGGTTTGTGAGAAGAACTCCAATCGAGAATCACAGGGCTGAATCACCACCTTGGCGCTCTCACAATCAGTTCTCGTTTGCTGTTTTGCTGGACTTTCGCAACTGGATGACTTCTGAGAAAACAACCGCTGATGAAGAGCTCAGTGGAGCGGCGAAATCGCTAACGTGCTTTATTGTCCGTTTCCTGACGGGACCCCCTAAAGGCAGCAAATGTAGGGACGGATCATTATCCCGCCGAATAAGGCACCCGGAGGAAGAGGGCGTCCCTCGACGACAGGACCAAGCGAACCCTTTATGATTCTAGGGATGTTAGCTATCCTTCCCAAAAGAGTGGTCCTGAGCCGCAAAGGATTCGATTCAGTGGCAGGTGGGTGTGCAAGCCCCATCTTCGAAGATGGTCGAATGTTCAGCTTTCCCATTCCGGAGAGTGCGCGACATCCAGAGGTCAACGTCACCTTCAGTAGTCTTCGGACGGATCATCCCAATCAAGTCGCGACTGTCCTTGGAGGGTTAAAGCCAAAATTCGATTTATGCCGAAAGGTACATCTTGATCCAGATATCCGGCCCGGTCTCCGGCCCAAAAATTTTGCTAACGATCTAATGTACTTCGGTCAAAATGGCAAAGACCAGACAGAACTCGATCTAGGGGGGGTGTCAGATGCTGTCAACGCCTCACTGTTTCTTTTCTACGGGTGGTTTCGCGGCATTGAGCAACGAACGGACGGGAAGATTCGATATTCGAAGACCGTTCAACATGATCCGAGAAGCCACGATCAACACCTGATGTGGGGTTGGCTTCAGCCAACCTCTGCACCAACGCGGATTATCCAGGGACCTCTGCCCGATGAGCTTAAGAAGGCGGCGCATCATCCTCATCTTGAGGATCGGAATCGCGGGCCGAATAATTGCTTATATCTCGCCCGTAAGCGTCTGTCGTTCGCGCCAACGATTGCAGGTGCGGGAACCTTTGAGAGATATGGCCCGGCGCTGAGGCTTACTTGTAGCCGTCAGAGTAAACGCCGCAGTTCGTGGATTCTGCCGGCCTTCTTGAGGAAGGCGGCGCAAGGGCGCATACGTAACGCTCCATGGCAGGCCGATGGCGATCGGGAGAGGGTCTCATACAGGGGGTAC
>Ga0247783_1000394_pt1 | contig 13542 bp, 14 predicted proteins | sample UWRJL064202C5_FD_179911 | JGI IMG/M metagenome (GOLD analysis project Ga0247783, IMG submission 179911) | Plant litter microbial communities from Arlington Agricultural Research Station in Wisconsin, United States - UWRJ-L064-202C-5 | ecosystem: Environmental > Terrestrial > Plant litter >...
GCCTGATGCACAACGGAGTACCCAGAAGCGAGCGCTTCTTCTTCCAACCCCGGTTGAATCCATCGCGCGGCGACGCCAAAGGCAGGCTCTCGCGTCTCGATGCCTGCGAGCGGGCGCGCCTTCGGATCGGAGTTCACCGCAAGCAGGAAGTTTTGCTCTGTCTGCCAGCGCGCGATCTCTGTTCCCCGGAGCGAGATCACATATTCGCGCGGTTTGAGACGAAGGTTGTCGGTGATATGGACGGATGGCACGATAAATCCGAGTTCGGTCGCAAGATGCCTGCGCAGCGCACGAACACGATTCAGCATCTGTCCTCCCTGCGATTCATCCACCAGCGGAATAAGCTGAAATCCGATCTCCAGTGTGAGTTCATCGATGCGCAACAGACTCGCCAGATTCTCGCCACCGGGTAGAGCAGCGCCCTTCCCTTCCTCCACGGCAGGATCATTCTGTAAGGAAGCAGCAAGCTGTGAAGCATCGGCACGCTTTGCCAGGAACGCAAGACCAGCAGCCATGATAAGAAAAGCCAGCTTGGGAAGGCCGGGCACGAGCGACAGCGCAACAAGAACACCACAGCCAATCCAGAGTGTTTTGCCCTTGGCGAAGAGTTGTGTACCGAGTTCTTCGTCCAGCGAACCCGCAGACGAAGCGCGCGTGAGGATGATGCCTCCCGCGATGCTCACAAGCAGGCTCGGGATCATGGTAACGAGGCCATCGCCGACGGTCAGGATGGTGTAAGTCTTCACCGCCTCGGCAAGATCGACGCCCTGCTGGATCACACCGATCAGCAGACCCGCGATGATATTGATCGCGGTAATCAGGATCGTCGCCAGCGCATCCCGTTGATTGAAGCGCGCCGCGCCATCCATCGCTCCATAGAACTCCGCCTCGTGTGCAATCGCTTCACGACGCTTCCGCGCTGTTTGCTCGTCGATCAGACCAGCATTCATGTCGGCGTCGATGGCCATCTGCTTGCCAGGCAATGCATCCAGTGTGAAACGGGCCGTAACCTCCGCCGTACGGACGGCGCCATGGCTGACCACGAGGAACTGGATCGCCGTGAGCGCGAGGAAGAGGACAAAGCCGACCACATAATTCCCCCCCACCACAAACTGTCCAAAAGCCTCGATGACAGATCCAGCGGCATGCGTTCCATTCTGGCCGTGGAGAAGAATCATCCTGCTGGATGCCAGGTTTAATGAGAGTCGGAACAGGGTAAGAAGAAGGAGAAGGGTGGGAAAGACAGACAACTCCGTCGCTTTGCGTACCTGCACGGCGGTGAGGAAGACCATGACGGAAGCAGCAATCGAAAGAGCCAGCAGCAGGTCAAGAACAAAACTGGGTATCGGCACCAGCATGACGAAGACCATGCTGATCGCCGTGATGGGAAGGAGAATCTGTTGAAAGCGAGAAGAGCCTGAAGCTTTGTCCATGGACGATGTCATTGTGAACCTCCGCCGGTTCCCTCGGCAGGCCGCGACGCGGATTGATGAGTCTTTTGGTTTCGAGATGCGCTCGCGGCGCGTTCCATCTCTTGCCGATAGAGAAAGGCAAGAATCCCGGCGACGGCGGCGTAGAGTTCGAATGGTATCGTGCGTCCTACTTTGACCGAGCGATAGAGTGAACGTGCGAGAAGTGGATTTTCTACAATGGGCACACCCGCCCACATGGCTTCTTCGCGGATCTCATGGGCATGTAGATCGCGTCCTTTCGCCAGCACAAGCGGGGGCTGCATCGTCTCAAAGCTGAACTCCAATGCCACCGCAAAGTGCGTCGGATTAACGATGACCACGGTGGCGCGAGAGACGTCTGCCTTCACACGGCGCTTACGCATGGCCCGTTGGATCTGGCGGATGCGACCTTTGACCTGGGGATCGCCAGCCGCTTCCTTATGCTCCTGCCGGACCTCCTGCTTCGACATCTTCAGCCGCTGGTTCCAGCTTCTCCACTCCATGACATAGTCAAAGCCAGCCCATGCCAGCATGAGCCAGGCAGCGTTGAGTAAAAGCGAGTAGCTGGCAGAGAAGGCAGTCATCAGCCTGAAGTTGCTGAGGACGGCCATTGGATCAAGAAGCCCATGAAGGCAGGAGATTCCAAGAGCGAGCACGACGCCCGCAGGTAGAAGAGATTTACTCACACGGACGAACGCACGGGCGCTGGCTATCTGCTTCAGGTTGGACCATGGATTCAGGCGCGCTGGCTTAATGGCAAGCGCCTCCGCATGGAACTGCACACCGCCACTCTGCACCATGCCCGACAAAAGCGCTCCAACAAACGCCGCGCCCATCACAAGTGCTACAGGACCAAGGGCAGGCAGCATCAGGATACGGGCCGCGTCGAGAAGGCTCTCCGGAGTCCATTCGGTGTGGCCAAGAGCCGAGAGCATCTCCCGGTACGCCGTCGCCCAAAGAGGAACAAACCGTTTCGCCGATCCTCCAAGAACCAGGATTCCGGCCATCATGCCGAAAGCAGCGTTGAGTTCGCGGCTGCGAACACCCTCCCCTTTATCCCGGGATTTTTTCTTTCGTTGTTCACTGGCTTTTTCAGAACGATCTTCACTCATCCCGCAACCATCCTTTGGGCTTCGTCAAGCAGCGAGGAGAAGTGGCGCTCGATCCAGGCGGGCCAGATCGCGAGCGATCCAATCAGGATGACGTAAGACACAATCGTCTTAACTGGAATGCCGACCACGTGTGCGGGGAGCGCGGGTGCAAAGCGCCCGATCAGCGCAACCGTAACCTCCACCGCGATGGATGCCGCCATGACCGGTGTGGCGAGCTGCAGGCCAGCGAAGAAGACGCCAGAGATCATGGCAACGCACTGATGAGCTGCACCAAGGTGCATGGCCGCGCGTCCGACAGGCACGACGGCCAGGCTGCGGATCACCGCCGCCAGAACCAAGCGATCGAGTCCCGCAGCGAGAATGACGAGAATGCCGAACCAGTTCAAAAGGATGCCCAGCACGGGCGTATCCACGCGCGAGTTGGGATCCAAGAGGTTTGCCAGCGAGAAGCTGAAGCTGATGCCAAGTAACGATCCCGCAAAGAGCAAGGCTTCGTTTAACAGCGAAAGTGAAAAACCGAAGAGCAGGCCTATCGACAACTCTCCCAGCACCGAGCTTATGTTCAGATCAACATGTGCCTGAGGAATACCTGCTGCAATCGGTGCGAGAAGAATCGTCATGGCCAGCAGGAAGGTCACCTTAAGACGCGGGGGAACTCCCGGAGAGTTGAACGGCGGCGCGAGTGCGATGACGCCCCCGAGACGCACCAGGACCAGAGTGCCCGACGCTAACAGGTGAGCCCAGGGATCGAGGGCCTGAGTTGAGAGAGCGAGCGCTTGCATCTTCATCCGAGATACCGGTGGAAGTCTGCCCACAGGTGCACTGTATAGAGCACAAGACGTCGGAGAAACCACGGCATAGTCATGGTTCCCGCAACAAAGACGACTAGAAGACGTGGCACTGCTGTAAGCGTCTGATCCTGAATGCTGGTGAGTGTCTGCAACAGACTGAGAACGACGCTGACAAGGCAGCTCGCAATTAAGACGGGCGCGCTCAAGAGCATAGCTTCCATCAAAAGACGACGTGCGATCTCCGCGACCTGATCCGGATTCATGAAGTTTCCTAGAAGCTCTTGAGGAGTGAGCCGGCGAGAAGATTCCAACCGTCCACCATTACGAAGAGAAGAATTTTGACTGGCGTCGAGATGACCACAGGCGGAAGCTGCAACATACCTACGGAGGTCGTAATGCTGGCGACAACCAGGTCAATCAGCAGGAAGGGCAGAAAGAGAATTGCTCCAATCTGAAAACCAGCCTTCAGCTCGCTCAGGATGTAAGAAGGAACGACGACTCGCAAGGGGATATCCGACCTTGTCTGCGGCCGTACGGACATGCCCGCGGAGGCGAAGAGAGCGAGATCTTTTTCGCGCGCGTACTTCAGCAGATACTGTTTGATAGGTATGGCGGTGCGGTCCATGCACTCCTCCAACGTGATCGTTTCTGCCCGATACGGCGCGATGGCCTGCTGCTCGATCTGCACGACAACCGGTTGAATCAGGAACCAGGTCATCATCAACCCAAGCGCCATGAGAACCTGATTGGAGGGTGCCGTCTGCGTTCCCAGCGCCTGTCGTAGAAAATGGAAGACCACCAGCAATCGCACCATGGGTGTCATGGCCAGGATGATGGCGGGTAACAACGTCAGCAGTGTGAGACTCAGCGCGATGACCCAGGACGTGCCGATCTTCGAGCTGTTCAGTTCATCGGAGAGAGAGCGTATCGTGATTCCACCGGCCGATGACGATGCGCCTGAGGCGCGGGTGGGCGAAGTCGCCCTGGCGGCCTTCGCTGGGGCGTCGATCGATCTCTCAAACGGCGCGGCATAGACCGGCAGAGAGAGCGCGAGAAGGATGCTCAAAACAAACCGACCCCATCTCACGTGCGTTCACCCGGAAGCGACAACAGTGTGTGCATAGCATCCGCCCCACCGGCAGCAAGAAAGCTCTTTCCATCCACTTCGATCAAGAGCAGCTGCGCTTTCCCGCCACACGCAAGCGACTCCACAACGCGCATGCGTCGTGCGGGCCTGGTCCGTTGGGCTACTTCGAGAAGGCGTAAGCCTGCGCGGCGCAGAAGACTCGGCTCGTTCGCTGCCTCAACGCTGATCTCATTGCTTCTTTTTTCGAGCATCTTGCCTCCTAACTTAGCCGGGTCAGTCGTACCGCGATGCGATCATCTACTGTTTCAAACTCGCACCAGCTGACCTGCATCTCGCCGCCGATGAGCGGGACGTCCTCTGTCTCGCTCCAGCCGCTCTTCACAAGGCTTCCAGGCTTCAGAGCCAACAGGTCACGCACGCAGAAACGAGGCAGCGGTAACGCGACCTTCATACGCACCTGCAAGGTCGACAACACAGGCCATGATGGATGCGACTCCATGGAGGATCCGCTTGTTGGTGGCGGGGAGAACATCGGTGGAGCACCGGTGGTTTGAGATGGAAGCGCAGTTCCGAGAGGATTTGACATGGCTAGCGTTGCACCAGAAACTCAGTGAAAAATACGTCCGCGACCTTGAGGGCTGGCTCACGCTGTTGGATCGCCGCGCGTAGTTTTGCTTTGAGCGCACCCTTACCCGAAGAGACGAGAAGGTCACTTGATTTCTCCGCACCTACCACGGTAAGAATTGCGTCTCGGACTGCCGGACTACCGAAGACAGGATGGGTTGCCTCGCCCTTTTCCTTGACCGCCTTTTCCGGCTCGTCGAGAACGCTGAGAACAACACTTAGACGCAAATAAGCCTGCCCATCACTATCGGCAAGGTTTACGAGCATGGGTTCGAACGGAACCTGCTTGGTCTGCCCCGTCTGTCTTGAATCGGCCATCTTCGCGGAAGCAGAAGATAACCCCATTCGTTTCGCAAGAAGGTAAAAGGTCGCTGCTGCCCCGCCCGCTGACAGAACAGCAGCGACGACGGCTACAAGCAGAAGCGACCCAAAGCCGATCTTTGATGGCTGCCCGGAAGCATTCGCAATTGCATCTTTGCTCATGCCAGGAGAAGATGCACGACGGTTGCCAATTCTCCCGAGCAGCCATTAGAGAAATTTCAGAAAGACAAGACTAACGAATCAAATTAATTGTGTCCTGCGTCACCGTATCGAAGGTAGTCACCGTTTTGGAGTTTGCTTCAAAGGCACGTTGAGCGACGATCAGGTTTGCAAATTCAGTAGAGATATCGACGTTGGAGAGCTCGAGCGAGTTCCCTTCGATCGCTCCCCTGCCACCCGTACCGGCTGTTCCTATGCTGGGCGCGCCTGAAGTCTGGTTGGCGATGTAGAGATTGCCACCCAGACGCGTCAGACCGTCCTGGTTCGAGACCGTTGCGATCGCCACCTGCCCAAGCACCACGTTGTTTCCATTGCTGAACTGTGCGGTAATGGTGCCCGTCGAGTCCACGGCAAAGCTTTGGTACTGACCGCTGGGAGAACCATCCGCTTTGTTGTTTGTAGCAGAGGACGTCTTCGTAGCGGTCTGCGTGATAAGGCCTCCTCCGGTGGCATTGAAGAGCGACCATTGCAGATTCATATCGCTCGATTTGTCCGTCATCCCCGTGAAGCTGATGTTGGAGATATTAGACGTCGGGGAGATCAGAGCGCCATTGCTGTCGAAGGTAAGGGTTCCAGTGTTTCCTGTAGCCGCCCCCGAATCTCCGGATGGAAGTGTGACCGCATAGTCCCAGGTGTTATCACTAGTTTTAGTGAAGGTGGTTGTGAGGCTATGACTCTGTCCCAAAGAATCAAAGACCGGTGTCGAAGTGCTAAAGACTGTACCCAAAGCAGCTCCTGAGTCCAGGACAGCGGTCATGCTCACGTTCGCGCTTGCCGTCGCTGCCTGAGTCTGTCCCGTGGGAATATTCAGAGCCGTGAGCGCTGTATTTCCGTTAACGACGCCATTCGTCGCGGCATATCCCATAACACTCTGGCCTCCCGTCGTGATCAGGTTTCCGCTGGAATCCAGTTGAAATTCACCATCGCGCGTCAGTTCCTGCACGCCTCCGTTCGAGACTACAAAAAAACCATCACCATTGATGGCCATATCGTTCGAACCCGCGCCGGTGCTAAACCCGGTTTGCGAGAAATCTGTTGAGATGTTCCCCACCTTGGTGCCTAAGCCGACCTGCTCTTGCGAGTTTGCTCCCGTGACTCCGATGGTCTGATAAAAAAGGTCCGAGAAGCTGACATTTTCTTTCTTATAAGCGGTAGTGTTCATGTTGGCGAGGTTGTTTCCGATCGTATCGAGAGCGATTGAGTCCGCCTGAAGTCCGGAAAGCGCGATGGAGAAATTTGGCATGGATCTGCTCCTTGGATAGAAGGTTCTAGGTTGTGGGTGGAGGATTCAGCGCGGAGGTTAGTTCGTTCATACCGGTATTGATCCCGATAAGCTGCTCCAGGCTGTTGACGCCAACGAGCTGCTGCACATACTGCGTAGGATCGCTCGGTTGAGTTGGGTCCTGGTTCTTCATCTCAGCGACGAGCAGTGTCATGAAATCCGCTGCGGTGATCGTATCGCTGCCGGTTGTACCGGTGGTCGTTGAACTCGTGGTGCCAGTTGTGCCGGTGGTGGTTGTGGAGGTGGTATCGAATGCGGTTGGCTGCTGTATGCCGGTAATACTTGCGCTCATCTCTGTCCCTTCTTCAGACATGGATGCTGATCCATCCAGGTCTTCCTGTCTGCTGTGTCGTTGAGGTTTGCGCGATCTCCCAGGTCCTCTCTTCGGCCCTGTGGTTAGCGTTCGCACCATAGATAAACTCTTCGTCGCTCTGGCTCCTTTGAGCCTGCGACTCCCGCTCCTCCCGATGCTGTGCAAATTGCATTCCGTCCGATTGCGGCTGTCCGGAAGAGTTGCCTGCAGATGGGTTTCCTCCGGTCGAGGTCGTGGGCGCAACCACACTGACAGACACAGAGGGACTATGTTCCGAGAGAAACGCAGAAAGCCCGTTCGTCTGGGACATCAACGACTGATGCCCAGCTTCGCTTTGTGGCAAAAGGAGTGCAGCAACGCCGCCATCGTTCCTCATCTCGGCGCGCACACTCACAGATCCATGCTGCGAATCGGAGACACTGACCTCGATCGCGCGCTCGGAGAGTATACGTATCGGCCCTTGAGAATTTGCTGTGGTGGAATCGCTTTGCACGTGTCGGAGTGGCGATGGGATGTCGGTACCGCCTGGCGAGGAGACCTTTGCAGTTGCAGGAGCAACGCTGTGTGTTAGCGGCTGCGAAATCGTCTGCTGGAGAACCTGCGTATCTTTGAAGCCGACCACTCCCGGAGCATCCATTGGCTGACCGGGCGTCGGGGTTTCAATCGATGCAGACGAAACTTTGTGTTGGTCGTCCGTCGTTGATTTGCTTTGCTCACCTGTCGTTATTTTGTTTAAACCATCTGCAGTTGCTTTGTGCTCCTCATCCATCGTTGCCTTGTTTTGCTCGCCCGCCGTTGCACGATTGTCTATCGTCTTCTCCCTGCTTTCGTCCCTTGGCCCAACCGCGATGACTTCGTCTCCGGACAGCGAGGGCAGCGTTCGGCTCCCCACCCCAGTTGCGAAAGCAACAGAACTGCGGGCCGTCGGTGCGGTTGAGGGCCCGTCCTTGCTCACCATGTCATTGCTCACCACGTTCTTACCCACAACACTTTGAGTAGCCGATAGCGTATTCACCTCCGCAGAGATGACTGCCGACTGATGCAGATCTACAACCATCATCGGTGTCTTGGACGTCGGCTCCGGAGGGCTCAACTGTACCGGTGCTGCATTCATCTCAGCCGTTGGAGTAATAGAAACGAGCTTGTGCGTCGCCTTCGTATGGACCCCCTTCTCCTTGCCGGTGGCTTTTCCTGAATCAGAGGTCGCTCCGTCAGACTCCGCAAGCTTGATGCTCGAAGCATCCTTCTCTTCCGGTGCTATCTTCTCGCTCGAAGCGTCATGAGGTTCTTCTATGAAATGCTTGATCGCTTCGCCTCGAGTTCTTTGGACGGCCCCAGTTTTTGCATGCGGCCCCGAATCGCGAGGATTCTGGTTTTCTTCTACTACGGCTTTCTGCGAGACAGCAGGCGTGGATCCCGTTTCGATTGGAGCTGCAACCTCGGCGGGCATGCTCTCCGTCGAGGGCGTGCTACTCGTCGTCGTGGCTACCCCTTGCTTCGGAAGCCCGATGGCGTCCGCTTTGTCCTGTCCTACAACTGGCTCTCCTGCAGGTTTGCCAGCAGCCGCCTTGGCACTCGCGAAGAGATCCGCGAACGACTGCAGATCCTTGGCGCCCTTGCCTTGATTCTGGTCGCTCGATCCGGGTATCACATCCATCGAATTCGATGAAAGCTCAGGGACTGTTATCAACGCACATACCTCGGTCATACACGTGCACGCAAACAGCCAAATTGGACTAGAGAATTCTAAGGTTGGCTGTTCCGTTGCGAGAACTTTCTGGCGGCATAGAGGTCATCGATCTCTTGCTGATCGTGGCGTTGCACTGTGCGGTCCATCTCGACTTGCAGGAGATCCAACACGCCGCGTATCTGCTCCACGGCTTTAAATCTTTCCGTCCATTCAAGCTTGTACTGGATCTGTTCCAAACGCGCCGCACGGAGTGCCCGCCGAGTTTGCTCGCGCATCAGGGCAAAGATCTCCAACGAAAGTTTGGCTTCTATTTCGACAAAATCCCGACCACCCGCTGCAGGTACGGAGATTTCACGCAACTCCAGAGACTCAAGGCGCTTCGTCATGAGTGAAACTCTTTGACTCGCCTGTGCCATGGCCAGCTTTGCTCCGCGCTCCTGGAGGAGATACAGATCGAGTACCCGTCGAAGTGAGTCAATGCGATGTGAGCTCACGCCGACTCCAGGCTGTGCAATGCAGCGAGAGTCGAGGTGAAGTCCGCGCGTTCGTCGGACGCCTGCTGGAAGAAAGTCTGAATCCGCGGATGCATACGGATGGCCTGATCGAGCTCCGCATCCATCCCGCTCTTATACATTCCCAGCCGCACCATATCTTCGGACCGCGCATACGAGGCCATGATGCGGCGAACCTTCGCGGCATCATGGCGATGTTCGGCCGAGATCACGGCGGGCATTAGGCGGCTGAGAGAGTCGAGCACGTTTACCGGCGGATAAATCCCGGCGGAGGCCAAATCCCGCGAGAGCACGATGTGTCCGTCGAGGAAGGAGCGAGCTGCGTCCACGAGTGGATCCTGCTGATCGTCACCCTCCATAAGAACCGTGTAAAACGCCGTAATGCTTCCGTTGTTGAAGTTGCCTGCGCGCTCTAGCAGACGGGCCATCTTTGCAAAGACAGAGGGGGTGTAACCTTTGGTCGCAGCGGGTTCTCCTGCGGCGAGACCCACCTCGCGGGCCGCCATGGCGTACCTAGTGAGCGAATCCAGAATGAGAAGAACGTGCTTCCCCTTCGAAGCATAGAACTCCGCTAGCGTTGTTGCAGCCAGGGCCGCCCTCATGCGCATCAGCGGCGACTCGTCCGAGGTCGAAACAACAGTTACCGAACGACGACGCCCTTTCTCGCCGAGAGAATCCTCCAGAAACTCGCGCACTTCACGACCACGTTCGCCTACCAAACCCACGATCGTCAGGTCGGCAGAGGTATTTCGCGTCATCATGCCGATCAAGGTGCTCTTACCCACGCCCGAACCGCCGAAGATGCCGACACGCTGCCCTCGTCCTACAGTCATCATGGAGTCCAGAACGCGAACTCCCGTGGCCAAGGGCGTCTGAATCGGAACCCGGTCCATCGCTCTTGGCAGATGGCCATCAAGGGGGCGAAAGCTTTCAAGTCGTGGTGCCTGGAGTTCATCCAAAGGGCCGCCCATCGCATCCAGAACGCGTCCAAGGCAGTCTTCGCCGACGCCCAGCGAAGGAGCGTCGCCGCTCGTCATCACGCGATCTCCAAAACGAATGCCTCTGGAGCTGGCGAGTGGCATGGCGACGAGATGGGATCCGCGAAATCCAATCACCTCTGCGGGATGACGTGCCCCTTTGCCATCGAGGATCTCGCACTCCTCTCCGACGGAGCAGGGCGGTCCATCCGAAGAGATCGTCTGTGCGTTCGCCTCCACCACCCTGCCGTACCAGCGTGCGGATGGCATTTGTTGCAAACGATTGAAGTAGGAAGCGAGCGGCACAGTGGTTTCCTAAACTCCGAAGGCCGGACGACGGCGCATGAGATCGAAGAACCCACGCTCAATCTCCTTCAACTGCGCGCGAATGCCGAGATCAATGGTCCCCATGCGGGTCTCAAGGACACACTCGCCTTTTGTGAGATTATGGTCGGCGACTAGCTCTGGCGGATCTGGACTCTGGCCCATACGCTCTGTCCAGGCATCCACCTCTGAAGAGGAGACGCGCAGGATGACACCGCTGCGATCCGCCACATTCTCCAGAGCGACTTTTGCTGCGCCAGCGAGGAGAAGTGGATCCATCTCAACCTCACGATGCAGAACACGCTCCGCGATCGCGAGAGAGAGGCGGACCACCTCACCCTCCACGCCTTCGAAGTACTTGCGTCGCTCTTCTGAAAAATCTTCCAGTGTTCGGGCGAGCACGGCTCGTTCTTCATTCAACTTAAGTTCAAAGGCTGCTTCAAGCATCTCTGTGCTCGCGACCTCTATAGCTTCCTGCTGGCGTGGCGGAGAAAGAACTTCCACCATCGCATCCTCAACGGGCTCAGGAGACGGGGCTATGGAATATTGATCTTCCTCCTCCGGATCCAGGCAGCGAAAGACCAATGGAGAAACGCCTTCGGGTAAAAAAGGCACTTCACTAGACGATGTTTCTTCAAAGAATGACGTCACTATCTGCCTCCACTTTTAGAATGATCTTTCCTTCCGCGTCGAGTCGGCGCGCAAGCGCGAGCAACTCTTGCTGGGCCTGTGAGATATCCCGTCCGCGTAAAGGGCCAAGTGCTTCCATATCGTCCTTCAGCATGTCGATCGCACGGGAACTCATGGACTGGAAGATATGGGTTCGGAGATCCTCGTCCGCTGTCTTGAGCGAGATCGCCAAAAGCTTTTTATCCGCCGCGTTGACCAGTTCGCGGATGCTGGCTGAGGGAACGGTGATGAGGTCTTCGAACGTGAACATCAAGTTGCGAATACCAATGGCCAACTTCGGCTCCTTCTGCTCAATCTCGTCCAGGATGCCTCTGCTTGCACCCTGGTCGAGACGATTAAGAAGTTCTGCGACGGCTTTGAATCCGGCATAGGAACGGCGGCCGTTGGCCCCCAAGGCTTCCATCCGGCGATAGAGAATGAGCGCCACCTTTTGTGCCATCTCTGGAGAGAACTGGCGCATCTCCGCCAGGCGACGAACGGCTTCCACCCGGAGATCCTCGCGCAGCTGCATCAGAACAGCAGATCCCTGCTTGGGATGAAGGTGTGCGAGAACGAGAGCGATCGTCTGCGGGTGTTCTCCCTCAAGAAACTTGCTCAACTGCGTAGGGTCCATCCGCTGAAGCGCTGCCAGATCGCCATGAGAGTTTTCGCGCAGCCGATAGATCTGGGCCATAAGATCTTCGGCCCGCTCCCTGCCGAAGGCATCTGTCAGCAACCTCTCTGCCTGGTCAGGACCGCCCCGAAGTAGAACCTGCTGCGTCTCGAGCAGATCGTGAAACTCTGTCAGCACCTCGGTCTGCTCAGTCAAAGTCACTTCTCCGATGCGCGAGATTTCGTCGACTACTCTTTGAATATGATCTTCACTGAGGCCCTGAAAGAGCGAGGTTGAAAGCTCATCTCCCACGCTCATCATCAAAACTGCGGCTTTGCGAAGCCCTGGAATGTCGCTGCCGTACGTCATCGCCCCCATTAGTCAGCCCTCCCTGATCCGATCCACGATTCCAAAAGACGCGCACTCTGTTGCGGGTCGCTTCGGATCTGATTCCGCACCGCTTCGAAGGTATTTTGTGCCTGCGAGGCCGATATCTGTCCAACCTCTGGAGGAACGGGAATACTGAGGTCCACTGCGGGCACCGGCATGGGAAGCAGCGGCTGCAGTGCCTTGCTTACCTGCTGACCCAGCGGACGGAGCACGAAGAAGCAGATAAGAGCGGCGCATGCAATCACTCCAAGGGTGCGAATCAGGGCTGGCTGTGTACGTAGAAAGTTGCTGCCATGTTCGGCCTGACGTTCGAACCAGTTCGACCGGGCGTCCGCTGTGTTTTCGGAGAAGGCGACATTCTCGATCACCACCTGGTCGGAGCGCTTGGGATCGAAGCCCACTGCGGCCTGAGCAAGCTGTTCGAGCCGCCGCATCTCTTCCGGCGTTCGTTGTTTCCAGAGAACTGCGCCGTCCTTTCCCGCCTTTTCAGTGACCGCGCGGTCGTTGACCACGATCGCCGCCACCACCCGCTGTACGCGTCCCGGACCCCGCTGCGTGTGCACAAGGTGCCGCGTCACCGCGTAGCTACTGCTCTCTTCTCGGAGGGCCTGTGACGGCCCTCCCGCCTGCGGGTAAACAGGTAAAGTGCTTGGGTCTTTCTTCGCTGGCGTGGCCAGAAGTGGCGGCACAGCAGGAGCGGGGCCTGGCATATTAGCCGCCGCGCCGGCAACCGCACCCTGGCGATTGGCCTGTGTCGAACTCTGTTCGCTTCTCTGCATGCTGACCGGGACGGATTGCTGCGGGTCGTACACCTCGTCGGTCCGCTCCTCTGCGTCCGGGTCAAAGCTGAGATTCACCGTCGCGCGAATATTCCCCGTGCCCGCAAGCGGCTCCAGCATCGCCACCAGCTTTCGCTCCAGAGCCTGCTCCTGCTCCTGTACTTCGCCCCGCTGCGTAGGACCGTTGAGGTCAAAGCGTCCGTCCGCATCTACGAGTGCTACTTGTTCCGGATGGAGGTTTTCCACGGCTCCCGCCACCAGAGCACGGATCGATGCCGCCTGATCGCGTGCGAGGAAAGCATTCCTCATTTTGAGCACGACGCTCGCCGTGGCGGGATGCTCTTCCGCTGCAAAGAGAGACTGTCGCGAGAGCGTGAGATGCACACGC
>Ga0247783_1000395_pt1 | contig 13509 bp, 10 predicted proteins | sample UWRJL064202C5_FD_179911 | JGI IMG/M metagenome (GOLD analysis project Ga0247783, IMG submission 179911) | Plant litter microbial communities from Arlington Agricultural Research Station in Wisconsin, United States - UWRJ-L064-202C-5 | ecosystem: Environmental > Terrestrial > Plant litter >...
GCGCCGGAGACGCCGAAACCAGGCCGCCTCGAGCCCTTGTCCGCGGAGCGCTACGGCGTGCATTTCACGGCAGATGCTGGGTTTCGCGAACTGCTCGAGCGGGTGCGCGGGCTGGCGGGGCATCGGCTGCCCAATGGCGACCTGATGACGTTGCTCAAAAGTGGGCTCGAAGCGTACGAGCGCGAGCTGACGAAAGAGCGCTTCGCGCTGGGCAGAAAGCCTCGCCGCAGCCGAGGCGTGGCACCCGCGCCTTCCGCTCCATCTCCGCCCTCCGAGCCTTCTGAGGCCGATCTCTCCGCGACCGTTATGCGCAAACCTGAGGGTTCGAGACCCGAGCCATCCGATCTCGCCACCCAGTCAACGTCGAACTCGAACTCGAACTCGAGCTCGAGCTCGAGCTCGAACCCCAACCGTCACGTCCCAGCAGCGGTTGCGCGCGCAGTGTTCGTGCGAGATGGTCAGCAGTGTAGCTATGTCGCGCCAAGTGGGCGGCGGTGTGGCGCGCGTTGGTGTTTAGAGCTCGACCATGTCGACCCTAGGGCGGTGGGTGGCGAGAGCACGATCGAGAATCTTCGCTTGCGTTGCCGCGCTCACAATCAGCGGTACGCGCGGCAATACTATGGCAAGTCTCGGGTAGAGGCAGCCGTGCAGCACGCCCGGCGGCGGCGGGCTGCCGTTCAAGGTCCGGGCGATCGCTGACCAACCCGGAGCTGAGTCTCGACAGGGCCCAACTCACATGCGCTCGGGCGCTTCGATGCCCAACAGCTCCAGACCCGTCGCCAACGTACGCGCCGTCAGTGCGCACAAGGCGAGGCGCGAGGCGCGCTCGGCGGGCTCGGATTTGAGCACGGGGCACTCTTGGAAGAAGGTCGAGAAGCTGGAGGCCAGGCTGTACAGATAGCCGCACAATTTGTGCGGTTCGAGCGAGGCTTCGACTTCGATCAGGGCGCGGCCGAAGGCCAGCAGCTCGAGCGCGAGCACGCGCTCGGCGGGGGCCGCGATCGAAAGGCTACCTGCGCTCGCGCCGCCGTCGCTGTTGGCTTTGCGAATGATGGATTGGATGCGCGCGTGGGCGTATTGCAGGTAGCCGCCGGTGTTGCCTTCGAAGGCAACCATGCGCTTCCAGTCGAACACGTAGTCCTTGATCCGATCACTGCTCAAATCGGCGTACTTCACGGCGCCAATTCCGACTTGGCGGGCGACGGTCGCGCGCTCGTCTTCCGGCAGCTCGGGGTTGCGTTCGAGCACGGCGGCGGCTGCGCGCTCCACGGCTTCGTCCAGCAGCTCGATCAATTTGACGTTTTCGCCGCTGCGCGACTTGAGCATTTTGCGGTCGTCACCCAGCACCGAGCCGAAGGCGACGTGCTCGGCGCGCACGGGCGGCGCGAGCCAGCCAGCCAGTTTCGCGACCTCGAACACCATGGCTAGGTGTTGCTGTTGCGGCGAGCCGACTACGTACAGGAGGCGCGTGCCGCCGAGCTGTTCGTGCCGGAAGCGCAAAGCGGCCAAGTCGGTCGCGCCGTAACCGTAGCCGCCGTCTTTCTTGCGCACGATCAACGGCAGTGGCTCGCCTTCGCGGCCGTTGAAGCCGGGGGGGAACACGCACAGCGCGCCGTCGTCGACGACGGCGATGCCACGCGCTTGCAAATCCTCGGAAATTTCCGGCAATTTCGCGTTGAAGAAGCTCTCCCCACGCACGTCTGCATCGACCAACTGCACGCCCAGCCGCTCGAACACGGCGGCCATGTAGCGCTTCGAGCTGTCCACGAACTGTTGCCAGAGCGCGAGGGTTGCGGCGTCACCTGCTTGCAACGACACCACGCGCGTACGCGCGCGGTCGGCAAAGCCCGGATCGGTGTCGAATTTGACGCGCGCGGCGCGATAGAAATCTCCCAGCTCGCTCGGGTCGAGCAAGCCTGCGCCTTCGTGCTGCAAGTCCAGCAAGTGCTCGATCAACATACCGAAGGGGGTGCCCCAATCGCCGATGTGATTTTGGCGGATCACCCGGTGACCGCGGAAGGCGAGCACGCGGCACAAGGTGTCCCCGATGATCGACGAGCGCAGGTGCCCGACGTGCATCTCTTTGGCGATGTTGGGCGACCCGAAATCGATCACGCACACGTCGAGCACGTCCGCCTGGGGCACGCCCAAGTTGTTCGCTGCGAGCAACTCGGAGAGCGCGGCGGCCAGCACCTCGTCCTTCAAGGTCAAGTTGATGAAGCCGGGGCCCGCCACCTCCACGCCCCCGCTGGCACACAGGTCGGAAAGGTCGAGCTCGGCGAGCAACGCTTGCGCGACCTCACGCGGCGGACGGCGCAATGCCTTACCCAGGCTCATCGCCACGTTGACCTGATAGTGCGCGCGCTCCGAGCGACGCAGCAGCGGATCGGTGTCCTGGTACTCGGCGCCGAAGGCACGCCCTAACCCGGACGCGAGACGGGTACGAAGCAGCAGCTCGGGATGAGGCATGCCGCTTATTACTGCTGTTCCCGCGCTAGGCAAATCTTCCAGGCGTGAGATTGAAGCGGTGATCCCGGGCGCACGGCGTGATAGTCGACGGGGCGACATGCGCCGCTCCGTACTCGCTTTACCGTTGCTCTCACTGCTCGTGCTGGGTTGCCATTCGGCGGGGCCATACGGCTACGCCCGGACCTATCAACCACTGAGCGCCGAAAAAAACGCCGTCGAGGGCGCTCGCGAGTTCGATCCGGTGATGGCGGAGCGCGACAAAGAGGACTGGAAGAAGGGCACGGTCACCCTGTTCGGGGTCGTCAAAGCCCGCACCTCCGCCAAAGGCGGGGGCGCTTATCTGACGCTCAGCATGCGCACGTTGAGCAGTCGCAACCTGTGCGACGAATTCGACGAAGACACCTGCCGCGTCACGGTCAGCGAGCACGAGCACGCGACGATCCACGCGGTCGTGAAGCTCTCGAGCGAAGACGAGGTGGGCGAGCACAGCGTCGGCAAGGGCTCACTCGTGCGCGTCGTCGGCAAGCTGACCGATGAAGTCGATCCGGACGACGGCGCTTCGCTGCTGCGCGTCAGCTATTACCGCCACTGGCCGCGACACTTTTACGTCACCACCGTGATGGCCTCGGGCATGACGAAGTGATCAGGGCGGCGGCTCCGGATTGGCTGGCTGCGGCGCGGGCGCCACGGGCTGCGGCGCGGGCGCCACGGGCTGCGGCGCGGGCGCCACGGGCTGCGGCGCCGCCTTGCCGGGCAGCGGCCCCGGGTGGTTGAAGCCGAAGCCGATTTGGAATTGCAGCCACAAGGCCACGCCCGCATCGCGATTTTCGTACCGGGGGCTCTGGCCACAATCTGCAGCGCCCGGTGTCGAGCAATTCACGGCCGTTTTACCGCCGAGCGCGACGCCAGCGCCGCCCTCGAAGCCCAAGCGCACCGCGCCATTCGTCACCCAGTCGAAGGGCAACGAGACCCCGAGCATCGTGCCGTAGTCGGCAACGTCCGTGCGCGCCAGCATCAGGCCCGGTGACAGCACGAAGGTCGGCGTACGCAGGGCCGCGACGCCCGCGCTGAAGGCATAAATGAACGAGGGGTCTTTCGTCCCCGAGCCGTAGTCTGCCTGCTGATCACCCACGCTTTCGGCAACGAAGGCCATCTTGGCGGTCAGACGCACCCGACCGACGACATACAGACCCGCTTGCGCGCCCAGGTTCATGGACTCGGAGAAGCGGTGCTGCCAATCCGCCGCCAGCACTACCGCGTCGAAGAACGGGCTGCTGCTGACTGCCGCGTCGTCGGGATAGCGCAGCGGGGGAGGCGCCGGAGGCGGGGGCGGGTAGTACAGGCCGTACGCGTAACCCGGAGGCGGAGGCGGAGGCGGATAGGGATAAGGCGCGGGGTACGGCGGAGGCGGAGGCGGGGGCGGCGGAGCGGGCGCACTGGGCGGAGCGGACGCGGGTGCAGCCGTTCCCGCAGCGGGCGCAGGCGTGACGACCGGCGCGGGCGAAGCGCTCGTCGCAGCCGTCACGGGCGGCCCGAACGCGGCGGCCGGGGGGCTCGACTGCGCGTGTGCGGTGCCGCACAGAAGGGGCGGGGAAAGCACGAAAATCGCTAGAAACCGCGGCCCCATGCCGGCCATTTACGAGCTTCCCCAGGGCTCGGTCAAGCGTGCTAAGACCCCGGCGTGCGCCTTCGCTTGCCCGCCCTCACCCGACCCTGGTCCGCCGCTCTGATCGGTGTTGCCCTGTCGGCCCTGCTCAGCCATCGGGCAGAAGCCACGGTGGTGGAGCGAGTGGTGGCCGTGATCGGCGACCGGGCCATCTTGCTCAGTGACCTGAAGGCGCGTGCGCAACCGTTCCTGGTTCAAGTCACCCAGGGCGTGCAACCCGGCGCCCAGCGCAGCGCGGCCATCTCGCAGGTCTACAAAGGCGTGCTCGACAAGATCGTCGACGAAGAGCTGGAAGAACGCGTCGCGGTCCAGGCCAAGGTCACCGTCACCAGCAAAGAGATCGACGATGCCATCGCGCGCGTCGCGGCCCAAAATCAAATCACGGTCAAGAAGCTGCTGAGCGAGGCCGCCAAGACCGGCGTCGGCGAACCGCAGTACCGGGATGAGCTCCGTCGCCAGCTGCTGCAAGCGAAGCTGGTGAACGTACGCCTGCAGGGCCGCATCCGTGTCACAGACGACGATCTCAAGGTCGCCTACCGAAAAATCGTGCTCGAAGAGCGTCAGAAGCTCAGCCTCAAGGTGGCTTGGATCCGCATTCCCGCGGGCGCCGACGGCTCCGGCCGAGCCCTCGCCGAACGCGTCGCAGGCGCGGCGCGCACCCAAGATTTCGCGCAGCTCGCGCGACAATTCTCCCAAGACCGCAGCACTCGCGACGCCGGCGGTCAGTTGCCAGGCAGCAAACTTTCCGACCTCCCACCCGCGCTAGCCCGGGCATCGCTCGCGCTCGAGGTGGGTGAATCGTCACAGCCGCTGCGCATGGAGGACGACTTCGTGATCGTGCGCGTCAATTCACGTGCCAATTCGCAACTACCGTCCTTCGACGAAGCGCGGCGTGAGCTCGGCGACCGCGTATACATGGACAAGATGGGCCAAGCACGCCGCACCTGGCTCGACAGCTTGCGCCGCCGCAACCACGTCGAAGTTCGACTCTAACTAGTCGCAGACCAAGCCGTACACATCGCGCGAGGCAGTGCCGTGGGCGACGATGCGCTGTGCGGTTCTGAGCTCTTCCTGAATCAGCGCCTCGAATCGTTCGAGCGGCAGCGCGCCTTCGATGCGTCGGCCATTGGCGAAGAACGTGGGCGTGCCGTTCACGCCCAGCTTTTGACCGAGCTTCATGTCTGCGCGAATGGCCACGTCGTGCGCGCCCGCGTGGGCCGAGATCAAAAGCAATGCGCCGTCCAGGCCGGCCTTGCCAGCCAGCGCGCCCAACACGCCGTCGTCGGGCGCGGCCGGCTCGGCGAAGATCCCGTCGTGCACCGCCCAAAATCCGCTGCCCGAACCACGCCGCAGCGCGTCTGCGGCAAAGTTGGCCAAAAGTTGTGCGCTCTTGTGCTGCGGCAGCGGGTAGTCCTTCCAGACCAGGCGTAAATGCTTCGGATAGCGCGCGAGCAACAGCTTGAGCGTTGGTTCGACGCGCTTGCAGTACTGACACTCGAAGTCCGAGAACTCGACCAGCGTCACCAGCGCGTCGGCTGGACCGCGCGTGGCAGACTTTCCGATCGGGACGCAGGCACGCGACTCTCCCGCGTTCCCCACACCGATCAAGTTGCTGCTGGTGCGAGTCGCGTACAGCGCGGCTCGTGACACGCCCGCCGCGGACAGCCAAGTCGCCGAGCGTTGTTCATCGTGCAGCAATCCTTCGAGCTCCAAAGCCGTGCGCTGGCCGTCGATCGCTTGCCCATTGAGGAAGGAAAACGGCGTCGACTTCAGGGCAAATTGCCCAGCAAGCTGCAGGTCCGCGCGGACCTGCGGCTCGCCTGCGGCAGACAAGTCCGAAAGCTTGGAAGCACCGTAACCTGCCGCGTCGAGCTCTGCGCGCAGGCGCTCGGGCGTCAGGCTGGCTTCGCCCTGCAGCACACGATGCAGCACGACGAAGAAGGCCGAGGCGCCGTGCACGTGTGCCACGCCCGCGAGCACGCGCGCTGCTTCCAAAGCGTTCGGGTGCTCGCGCAGGGGCCGGTGACGAAACACGATCCGTAAATCGTCACCGAAGCTGGCTTTGACGGCCTCGAGCGCGCGCCACGCCTGACGCGTGTGCGGACATTCGAGATCACCAAACAGAATCCAAGTGAGCGTCGCGTTGCGCGTACCCCATATCGGTTCACTGCCGAGCACGGGCAACGCCGCGCGGGCGTCATCGGGGAAGCTGCTCGGGCCCGCGCCCGGCGCGACCATAGGCGCGTGCTGAATGCGCCGTGGCCTGGGCGTGATCTCCGGCTCCGCGAGCGGCGCCGGTTCGATCACCGGCGGCTCGGGCGTGGCCGCGACCGGGGGTGGCGTTGCAGGAAGTGGTGACGGCACGACGGCAGCCTTGGCCGGAGTAGCAGGCGCGTGGTGTGTGGCGTAGACGAATGCGGCAGCGACTCCGCCGAGCATCAGGGCTAGGCCGGAAAAAACGAGCAGCAGGGCGAGCAGGGAGGAGCGCGGCATGGAGGGCGCGCCGCTGGGAAGTGGCTGGAGTGGCTGGAGTGTTGCAGGCAGGACGGGAGAGCGAGGACGAGCGACGACGGGCACGGGCACGGGCACGGGCACGGGCACGGGCACGGGCACGGGAGGGAGATCGCTCACGTTCGCGCGGGCGTTGGCATTGGCCAAACGCATGAAGTGAGCGGTGAAGGCGGCGATGTCTGCGGGGCGGGAGTGGGGGTCCTGCGTCGTGGCTCGAGCGAGGTGGGCTGCGATTTCTTCGGGGATTTTTTCCGGCAACAGATCGCGGAGCAAAACGCCCAGTGCGAACAGATCGCTCGCGGGCGTCGGGGACTGCAGGCTGCTCCGCAGCTCGGGCGCGCGCGCATTCGGAGGGATGAGTTGGCTGGCTTCGCCGGCTGCGCCGAAGGCGTCCGCGAGTGCGCTGACGCCGAAGCCAAACAGCACCTCGGGCTCGGGGCCTTCGCTGATCAGTTCCGGGGTGAGCAGGCCATAGGCGATGCCTTGGTCGTGCAGCGGCGCGAGCGCGGCCGCGACGCGCGCGCCCAACGCGGCGACGCGCACGAACGTCCAAGCGCTGCTCGGCAGCTCCGCGACGCTGCCCGCGGCCGGGGCTGCGAACACGACGTAGCCGCCGCCCGCATCCACGCCCGAGGCCCGCGGGCGCGCCAAGCCGGACACTCCCAGCCCAAAGCGGCCATGCCGTGCGAGTGCTTCGCTCAGCTGGGGCGCGCTGCCGGTCAGCGCGATCTTGATCAGCCAACACGGTTGGCCGCTGGTTTGGTCCTCGACAACGGCAATCCCGTTTGCCACGGGAGCGAAATTTCGGAGCACCCGGAACCGACCGCCAACCAATGAGCCGCTCGCCAGCATCTTTGTCAGTTTGACACGCCCCCGAGCGATTCAGACAGCTTGGCGCTGGCCGAGCCCTACCTGGCCGCATTTGACCCGACTTTTCGCCGGGAATTGCAGTGTGGCACGCCATGTGCTCAAAGGAACCCCGCGAGAATGTTCAACCTGCGCAGCGTGTTCGCGTTCTGGGCCGTCGCGGCCTTGTCCCTGGGTTCGGCGGAGCGAGCGCAAGCTCAGACCACCGGTGGCGCGGTGATGATCACCATCCCCAACACGGGGGTGAAGCGCGATCATCAGGACTACGCTGGCAAGGTCCTGCCCACGCAGATCAACTACAAGGACTGCCTCAACGAAGACGTCTTCACGTTCACCGTGAACTTGGGCGCGGGTTATGCCAACTACGGGCTCTCGGTCTGGGCGGGCACTTCCTGTGACCAGACGAACGCACGCCCCCCTTCGGGCACCGCCACCTGCTGGCAAGTAGCCGACGAGCGGGTTCCCACCAGCATCATCGTCAGCGACCTCAAGATCCCAGTTCGTCGGATGCTCTCCGGCCGCACTGGCGGCAGCGACGTCGGCACGGGAGGGACCGGCGGCACCGGTGGCACTGATGCGACCGGTGGCACTGGCGGAACGGACACGACGGGTGGCAGCAATGCACTGGGCGGCACGGACAGCAGCGGAGGAGCGAGCAGCAATGTGCCCCCGGACGCGCCGAGTGAGTGCATCCCCACCTCGGCCACGGTGTCACCGCAAACGCTGACCCTGTACTTCCTGCTGCTCGACAGCAACGCTGCTTTAGGCGGGCAAGCGACTTATAAGGTCACCTTCAAGCTCACTGCGCCCGCTCCCCCCAGCAACGTGACCAGCGGCTCGGGCGAAAACGTCGCACCGGTTTCCTGGACCCCGGTCACGACTTCGGACCAGACCATCGACGGTTACCAGTTGTATTGCGATCCGGGGCCGGGCGAGCAGGGCTTGGCGGAGTCGGACATCGTGTGGGATCCGGGCATCCTGCCTGTGTCCTGCCCGACCTCGACCATCCTGGTCGCCGGCGCGCGGCCAGACGACAAATACAAGTGCGGGACCGCCTCCAAGACCTCCACGCACGCCAACGCCACGGGGTTGATCAACATGGTGCCGTACAACGTGGCGGTCGCTTCCACCGATACCTATCGAAATGTGGGTGTGGTTTCGGAACCCGCCTGCGCCATCCCGCAACCCGTCACGGGCTTCTTCGAGGCGTATCGTAACGCGGGCGGTGCGGGTGGTGGCGGTTTCTGCAGCTTCTCGCGGCATCGTCGGCCCGGGCTGCTCTTGAGCGTGATGGGACTCGGGTTGTGCCTGGTACTGCGACGGAGACGCGCGACGTGAAACGATTCGTACTCGTTCTGGTGATAGCTCTACTCGGTTGCTTGCGCGCGCCGTCGGCGCAGGCCCAAGGCGTGGATGAATTCGGCGCGTACGGCAGCCGCAGACGCGCCGAATCGGACCAAATCGGCCTCGTCGAGGCCCGCTTCGGCGTATACAACCCGCGCGTCGACAAATCCGTGCCCGGCGCACCGTACCGAGACACCTTCGGCGACAGCAACCGCTACATCGTCGGCCTGGAGGGCGATTGGCAAGCGATGCGCATCCCGCACCTCGGGACCTTCGGCCCGGGTCTCGGTTGGGGCTACACGCGCTCCAGCGGCTACGCACGCCTGACGTCGGATCTGGACAAGCTCTCCGACGAACAGACGTCGCTCACCATCATGCCCATCTACCTGGTAGCCGTGCTGCGCGCGGACGTACTGCCGCGGGAGCTCGGCATTCCGATCGTCCCCTACGCCAAGCTCGGTTTGGGTACCGCCATCTGGTGGTCGAGCGACGGCGGGGAAACCGCCTACGCCGGCGACGTCAAAGGCAGCGGCTTTTCTTACGGCCCGCAGTACGCCATCGGCGGCATGTTCCTGCTGGATGTCCTCGACCGGCAGACCGCGCGCGACGCCGATGTCAGCCTGGGCATCAACCACAGCTATCTCTTCGGAGAATGGTACGGCAGCGAGCTCGACGCCTTCTCCTCGAACAAGCGCCTCAACGCCGGTGCCCACACCTGGGCGGTCGGTTTAGCCATCGAGTTCTGAGCGACCGACGGCTTTAGCCGTCGAAATCCGAGCGGGTTGGCCCGGCGCCCGGAGGGCACGGCTCAGCGCGCGCGCAGCAGGCGGTCGATGTGCTTGTGTTCCCAGGCCAGCGCCCGGTCGTGGTAGCGGAACTCACGCTCGCGGCTGGCAAACTCAGGGGGATGGATCAGGGTCCGGCCGCCCACGCGCACCTCGGGCATCACATGGTGCAAGAGCTCGTGGAAGACGATGTAGGAGACGAAGTAGCGGGGCACCCATTCCGCGTCCAGAACAGGGTGCACGCGGATCAGGCGCTCTGAGGCGCTGTAGCTGCCGAGCTTGATGGTGCGGCGCTGCTTGGCCTCGCCGGCGGGGCGGGTGCGGCGGCCCCACGTGATCAGCACATCACCGATGCTGCCACCGAAATAGGTCTCGTTCAGCTGGGCGAAGATCTCGCCCAAGTCGTGCACGTGGCCTTCGGCCTGGAGCTTGACCGTAGCCCGGCGCGACGCGCGGATCCGGTGCGTATTGGTCGAGATGAAGTCCCCGATGACCTGCGAAGCTTCGCGATCACCGTGAACTACGTAGGACACCAGGGCGTCCAGGATGCGGGGTTCCGCCCCCAAAAACATCATGTTCACGCGCACCCGCAGGCGGCCTCGCGCCCGCGTTTGCGTGACCATGCGGCGGCGGTTGTCGGTGACGCCGAGCTGCACGGGGCCACCGAAGGCTGCTTCGAGGCGCCGCTCCAGCCGCTGCCGCGCACCTTCGTGAATGAAGATCTGCGGACCCGACGGCAGGAAGTAGAGCGGGACCTGTGCCTGCCCATCCGGAATGCGCACGGCAGCCGTCGCCATGCGCGGCACGGATGCACGCGCGGCACGCCGACGACCAACGCGGTCGACGGAAGCGGGAAGCCAGGGGAAACGCAGTTGAGGAGCCATTGAACAGTAACGAGCGAGATGCCTGAAATTGGGACTAAGGGACGAGATCGATAGCGTCAAGGAAACGAAAATAGTTCTGTTATTCTCGATACTTGACTACGAAACCGCGGACACCCGCTGCGGCGCCCCTAACCCCGCGTACCGCCAAGACTTCCCGAGCCCGGGCAGGAGTTTTGCGCCCACAAATGGCCCCCGCAGGCCCGCGGGCCGCGAGCAGGAAATATCCCAACAATCCGAACAAGTTATCCCCAGAACCGACATCCCCTCACCTGCTCGAAAGTGCGCGCGCGTGTGTATCTCACCGAGGAGCACACGCGTGCGCGCGTGCGAAGCGGGCTCGCTCGCTGCACGCGGGCCCGCACGGGGTGCAAAACGAACACACCGCGCGACGAGCAGAGCGCCACACCGTCGCGCTTGCACGATGGCTGACGACTCTCCGCTCGCCGCGCGGCTGCTGGGAGTGTTTTTGCTTAGCTCGGACGGACGTTGCCGCGCTTCACATTGGGATTGTTCGGATTATTCGCACCGGGGGCGGCGGGCCGATCGTGACCGTTGCCGGCGCCACGTGCCTCCGCTGTTGCGGCGTGTCCCGCCGCCTCACCTTTTCCCGTGGGCTTCGGCGCCTCAGAACCGGGCGCGTTCACGTTCGGCGTGGCGCTCGCGCCCGCCGTGCCGATGCCGTGGTGGAGCAGAAGCTTCTGCTCGATACGCTGCATCAGCTCCGGGTGCTGTTCCAGGTAGGTGCGGGCGTTGTCTCGACCTTGGCCGATACGTTCACCGTCCACGGAAAACCAGGCGCCGCTCTTCTGAATGATGTTCAGGTCGGAAGCGAGATCGATGATCTCCCCCGAGCGGCTGATGCCGTGGCCGTACAAAATGTCGAATTCGACCTCGCGGAAGGGTGCAGCAAGCTTGTTCTTGACCACCTTCACCCGCGTACGATTACCGACCGCCACTGGGTCTTTACCGGCCGTAACGCTCTCTTTGATGGCCCCGATACGACGAATGTCCAAACGCTGGGAGGCGTAGAACTTGAGCGCGTTGCCGCCGGTCGTGGTCTCAGGGCTACCGAACATGACACCGATCTTCATGCGGATCTGGTTGGTGAACATGATGATGCAGTGCGAGCGATTCACGGAGCCCGTGACCTTGCGCAAGGCTTGGCTCATCAAGCGAGCCTGCAGACCCACGTGCGAGTCCCCCATGTCCCCTTCGATTTCCGCCTTGGGTACCAGCGCGGCCACGGAATCGATGACAATCAGATCGACCGCACCGGAGCGCACCAGCATGTCCGTGATTTCCAGCGCCTGCTCGCCGTAGTCAGGCTGGCTGATCAGCAATTCGTCGGTCTTCACGCCGAGCTTTTTGGCGTAGGTGATGTCGAGCGCGTGCTCGGCGTCGATGAAGGCAGCCACGCCGCCCTGGCGCTGCACGTTGGCGATGGCATGTAGCGTGAGCGTGGTCTTGCCGCTCGATTCGGGGCCGTAGATCTCGACGATGCGACCGCGCGGGTAGCCGCCGATGCCGAGCGCGATGTCGAGCCCCATGGAGCCCGTGGGCACGACCTGGACGTCCCCGCCGATCTTCTCGCCATCTTTTAGGCGCATGATGGCGCCGTCGCCGAACTCCTTTTGCACGCTGGCGATTGCGAGTTCGAGCGCTTTGCTTTTCGGCTTTTCGTCCATGATGGTGCGACCTTCTTCGGGGGTTTGAACTCGACCCGTGAGCAGCTTGTACTGCTCGGCTGTTCAGATGTCAACGGCGGGGCGCCAAGCTCGGACATACCCTGGCAGCCATGCGCTGCGCTCGGCGATCGAGCTCAGGGGATCAGCCCTTTGGCCCAATCACAGGTCATTGGGCAGCTACGCCCGCCTTGGTCATGGGCACCCTGGGCGAGCCAGTCGAGCAGCGTGGTCCGTTGCGCCTCGGTCAACGGTTTGACCGCGGGGGAGACGGAGGGGTTGCTGGTTTCCGGCATGGAGCGGTTGCCGACCGCGACCTGCATCTTCTGCCAGACGAAAGTCGAAGACGTCGGCAACGGGAAGGGCGCTTGCGTGTCCTCGTAAGTCATCAGCGGCATGGCTGCGCCATTGAGTGTCGGGTTCTGATGGCACTGCTGACACACACAATTGATGATTTTGTACGCATCACACCAAGGCACGGGCGCACCTGCGCCGGCTCCGGCAGCCCCCGCGCCGCTGCCGCTGCCGGCGTTCAGGTCGGGGAGCTCTCCGCCGCCCTTGGGCTCGGTGCCCTGATCGCCACAACCGGTGTAAAGCGCGAGCACTGCAGCCGCGAACATTGCCCCAATCGAGATGCGAGTGGATCTCGCTATTGCCGTCAGCATGGGTGAGACCACAAAGCATAGACCAAGCTCGAGCGATTCGGCACTGGCGGATGGCGATCGCCTGAGAAAATACGACGGCGCGAGCGTATCGAGCCTGCGCCGTCCGATGTGTCCGGCGCGTGTACGTGTACGTGCCGAAATCAGTCGACGCACGTCGCAAGTGTTTCGCCCGCGCTCCAAGGCTCAGGGGCTTTACTCGGTTTCGCAGGCTCGACTCGTGCGGTTGGCGATGGACCGCGTGCACTCCGCGTCGCGGAGCGACCTTTCGCTGTCCTCTGGCGAGGCCGGAAATTTCCGTGTTCAGCAGTGCCGAGCACGGTCATGCGATTTCCCTAGGCGTTACCAGCCCCACCGCTCTTGCCCGCGGAACCCGCGCTCGCACCGCCAGCGCCACTCTTGCCGCCAGAACCTGCGCTCGCTCCGCCGGAACCCGCGCTCGCTCCGCCGGAACCCGCGCTCGCTCCGCCGGAACCTGCGCTCCCCGTTGTCCCTGCTGCACCTGCGCTTGCTCCCGCGGCGCCAGCTGAGGCAGCGCCCGCGCCTGCGTGTGCGCCCGCTGCTCCGGCACTGGGTGCGCCCGCGGCCGGTGCGCCCGCGGCCGGTGCGCCCGCGGCCGGCTCGGCGCTGGTCTGCCCG
>Ga0247783_1000396_pt1 | contig 13499 bp, 6 predicted proteins | sample UWRJL064202C5_FD_179911 | JGI IMG/M metagenome (GOLD analysis project Ga0247783, IMG submission 179911) | Plant litter microbial communities from Arlington Agricultural Research Station in Wisconsin, United States - UWRJ-L064-202C-5 | ecosystem: Environmental > Terrestrial > Plant litter >...
CAAGCCCAAGGTGAGTCGGCCGCGCGCCGAGCGCGAGCGTCCGCCCAGCGACAACGACGCAGTCGACCAACATGCGATCGTGGAGGAGCTCGTGCAAGGCGCGCTGTCCCGTGGTCCGAGCGGGCTATGCGAAGTGACGCAGCAAGTCAGCGCCGAGACCCCCGGCGAGTTGCAATTCGTAACGGCTGGCCGTGTTGCGCAAGTCGTGGCTCGCTTGGCGCGCACCACGATCGATCGCGACCGACCCTGGGTCAGCGTGCACGACGGTTTGGTGATTGAGGAATGGAAGATTGCAAAGGGTGCAGCCCGTGACTGACACGCGCTACCTCGCGCTCGGCGACGTGGTCTCCGACGAGCTGTTTCCCGATCTGGATCTGGCGCTGCGCCGCGGCCGGCACATCGATCGCGAAGACAGCACCTGGTACACGTTCTTGGTCGACGCGCAGGCGCTCTTGGAGGCGTTTTACCGGCGTTTTGGCTGTGAGCTGATGCACCCGGCGGACGGCTACTTCTACCTGCTACCGACGGGCGACAAGCTCGGTCGCCGTCATCTCTCGGTGCCGGAAATGCTGGTCGGCCAGGCCTTGACCTTGCTCTACCTCGATCCAGCGACCCTGCAGTCCGGAGGCGTGATCAAGCGCGCCGACGCGCTCTCTCACCTGGCGGCGGTGATGGGCAGTGACGCGCTGACGCGCGCGTTCAACCCCAAGCGCAAGCGGCTCGACGAGCGTGTGGCCGAAGAGACGGTACGCGGCAAATTCGCCGAGGCGCTGCGGCGCTTGGCCGCCCTCGGCTTCGTCGACCTGCTCGACTCCGATAGCCTCAGGCTGCGACCCGGTCTCTTGCGCTTCGCAGAGCCCGTACGCGGTCGCGGTTCACCGGCGGAAGCTTTGGAGCGCCTGGTCGCGCGCGGAGAACTCGTGCTCGGCGACGGCGGCAGCGAGGAAGACGCCGACGACGAAGGCGAACCGCGGGACGACCCAGGCGAACCAGACGAACCAGACGAACCAGACGAACCAGAGCAGGCTCGAGAGCCCTTTCAGCTCCCGAGCGAGCTGCTGAGCGAGTTCGACGACTTCGGTGAGGACGCCTCGCCGCCCGAATCCGCGGAGGAAGAGGCGTGACGCGCGCGCGAGCGACAGCGCTCGCTCTGGTCAATTGGAAAGGCGTTTTCTACGAACGCTATCTGCTCGACCCGAACGTGACGGCACTCGAAGGCGCCAACGGCGCAGGCAAGACCACGGTCATGATCGCCGCCTACGTGGTGCTGATGCCCGACATGTCACGCCTGCGTTTCACCAACCTGGGCGAAAGCGGAGCCAGCGGCGGCGACAAGGGGATCTGGGGACGACTCGGTGAGCCCGGCAGCTCTTCGTACGCGGCGCTCGAAGTCGAGCTGCAGGGTGGTGCACGGGTCGTGGCCGGCGTCGAATTGACGCGCAAGAGCGAACCCAGCGTGGAAGCCCAGCCGTTCCTGATCAGCGGCCTGAACCCCGAATTTCGTATGCAGGACCTGTTGCTGCAACGCCGCGATGGAGCCGACGAGGTCCCGACGCGCGCGGAACTGAGCGAAAATGCGCGCGCCCTGGGCGGCACCCTGCACGGCTACGGCACGGCCAAAGAGTACTTCGCCGCGCTCTTCGAACAGGGCATCAGCCCGCTGCGGCTGAGCACGGACGAGGACCGAAACAAGTTCAACGAGATGCTGCGCACCAGCATGACCGGCGGCATCTCGCGCGCGCTGACCTCGGAGCTGCGCTCTTTCCTGCTGCGCGAGGAGAGCGGCCTGGGCGATACCCTCACCCGCATGCGCGGTAACTTGGACGCCTGCCGGCGCACGCGCGTCGAAGTCAGTGAGGCGCAGCGCCTGGAACACGAGATCGCCGGCGTGTACGAGGTCGGGCAGAGCATGTTCGGTGCCGCGCTACTCGCCACGCGCGAAGAGGCCCGCGAGCTCGAGCTCATGGTCGAGACGGCGCGCAGCGCCGAAGCGCGCTTGGCAGAAGAGCTGGGCGCGCTCGACGCCACCGCCAAGGAGCGCACGACTCGTCACGCAGCGCTCAGCGAGCGGCTCGGCGAAAAGCGAGCGGAACTCAAAAAGTCCCTGGAAAATCAAGCCCAGCTCGGACACGCTCGCTCGTTGGTAGTGGAGCGGCGCGCGCTCGAGGGCGAACGACAGGCGCGCGATCGGGCAGAGCTCATGTCCCGCTCCGAACGCGAAGCGGCCGCCGCCGAGCGGGCCGGACGGCTCGCGACTCGCGATCAGGCACGCCAAGCCTACGAACGCAGCGCGCAGGGCCTGGCCGACGTGCAGAAGGGCCTGGACGAGTTGCATCGCAATGCACACGGCGAGCGCCGGGCCAAGAGTCGACTCCGCGAGCTGCGCGAGTTACTCGGGGAACCGAGCTTTCCGATCAGCGAGCTCGCCGCTTGCAGTGAGCGCGCGGCGCGCGAGACCGAGCGCATCGACGCCGAACGCTTGCGTTGCGCTCGAGACGTCGAGCTGATCGAACGCGGACACGGCGAGCACGCGGCGGCGACGCGTGCGCTTTCGCTGATCATCGGCCAACCGACCAGTGATCTGGGCTTCGAACGAGCCCAACGCGAGCTCGCTCGCTTGCTGCGGCTCGACGAGCTTGCCGCCCGCGCCCCTGCGCTGGCGAGTGCGCTGCGTGAGACCGAGGGCCTCGCGCAGCGCCAGGCCAGCGCCCGCCGCCGCGCGCACGCGCTCGGCTTCGGCTCGGAACGAAACCCGACCAGTGAAGACATCGCCCAGGCGCTATCGGCCGCCGAGGCCGACCTCTCGAATGCGCAGGAGGCGGCGCGCGACGCTCGCAGCGCGCTCGAACGCGTGAGCCTCGAGCAAAGCGCGGCCGAAGCCGAACTCGGCTCGCTGGAAGTCCGTTCCGCACGCCGAAGCGCCGCTTACGCCGTGCTGTCCGATGTCGAGGCAAACAGCGAGCCGTGGACTTGGGAGTCCGCGCAGGAACTGTATCTGCGCCTCGAGGCCGAATACGACGCCCTGCGTACGTCAGACCGAAAGCTCGCCGCGGATCGTGAAGCCGCCCTGCGCGAAGCCTCGGAATTCGAAGCCCAGGGCGGATCCTTTCATCCCGAGCTCTTGCGCTTGCGCGACGAACTCGACGCCGAGCTCTTGCTGCAACGCTTCGACGACATCGAACCGGAACGAGCGGCAGAACTCGAAGCAAGGCTCGGCCCGCTGCTCAACGCCTTGGTCGTCAGCGATCCGGCCGCCGTCGCGGCGGAGCTCGCGGGGCGACCGCGCGAGCTGGAGAGTATTTGGCTGGTCGCCGCTGACGCGCAGTTTCTCCAGCACACCGGAGCTCCTGCGGAGCACGACGTGGTGGTAGCGCACGGGCTGGGCTCGCGCATCACGCGCTTGCCGGCCAAGCCGATGCTCGGGCGGCGGGCGCGCCTAGCACGCGCCGAAAGCCTGCGTCAGGAAGCAGAAAACATCGCAACGCGCCTGGACAGCGCCGAGCGCCGCTGCCGAAGGCTGGAAGCCACCCTGCGCGAGTTGCGCCCGATCATCCAAGACCCGACCGTGATCGGCGGTGAGCGACTCGGGCCGCTGCGCGAGGCGTGTCACGCGCAGCTGGAGCAACTGCGCGCACGTCGGCGCGAGCTCGAGCTCACGCAAAGCCGCGCTGGCAGCCAAATCACCGAACTCGAGCCGCGCGTCGCTGGTCTGCGCGCGCTGCTCGTGGATGGCTTCTTGCTCGATGGCCGTGACCACGCCGAAGCATATGCGGCGCTCACCGCAGGCATCGCCGAAGGTGAGGCGGCACGGCGCGAACTCGGGCGCGTGGCTGAAGCGCGGCAAACCTTGGCAGCAACGCTGCAAGCCTTGCGCTTTCCTGCCGACGCGCCAGAAGCCCTGCAAGCACTGCAAGGCGAACGTCGAGCGCTCGATCTCGAACGGGATCGCTGGTTCGAAATCGGCGAAGCGCTGCAGGAAGTTCGCGAGCTCTTCGGCTATTTCGAGTCCAACGCCGAACAGCGCGCTCTCGAGTCGGTGGCGCTCGTACCCGCACTCGAAGAGCAGCATGCCGCAGCCACGCGGGCCTTGGCGGAAGCCGAACGCACCCTGGAGGATGCAGAGAGCGTGCGCGAACGAGCTACGCTCGCCTGGCAGCAGGTCGAGGCCGAACGAGCCGCGTTGGTCGCTCAGTGCGTACGGCTCGACACCGAGCTGGCGAGAGTCGGAGTCACTGACTTTTCGGCGTTCGATCTGCGTTCACACGATCATGCGCTGTCCGAGCTGAACGCCGAGGCCGACGCCTGCGACCGCGAAGAGCGGGAGCTCAGCATGAACCTCGGGCTGATGGCGGAGCGACGCCGCGAGCTCGCGCGGGAAAACGATGCCGCTTTTCGCGCCATCAAAAGCGCCGAGCAGCAAGCCCAGCCCAGCCGTGAAGCGTGGCAAGCGTTGCAGAGCAGCATCAGCCAGGGCGCGCCCCGCTCACTCGGCTCCGTGGCCTTGCTCCAGGCTCCCGCACCTCGCCCGAGCGCCGAACTCTGGGCGGATGCGCGCGGCAAGTGCGAACTCTTGCTCGATCGGCTGGGATCAGCGCACGGCGCGGCGGAGCAGGTCACGGAGCTAGAGGCGCTGTTCGGCGAGGACAGGCGGGCCGCGCGCGGCGAGGCCTACCTGAAGGCCTGGCTCGTGGCGCGCGAGTGGCTGAGTAGCCGCGTCCCCACGCAAGTCGCGGACGTCTCGGATCCGCTCGAGGCGTTGGAACGCCTGCGCGATCAATTGTTCGGGCTGGAACGCCGCCTGGCACGGCAAGAGCGCGATTTACGCGGCGCTTCCGAGGACATCGCGCGCAGCATCGAGGTGCAACTGCGGCGCGCAAGCAGCCAAGTCCGGCGCTTGAACCAAAGCTTGGCGGCGATCCGTTTCGGCAGCATCCAGGGCATTCGCGTGCGCGCCGAGCGCGTGGAACGCATGGCGCAGGTGCTCCGCGCGCTGCGCGAGGGCGACGCGCAAGAGCTGCTGTTCCAGCCCACGCTGCCCATCGAAGACGCTTTGAACGAGGTCTTTCGGCGCTACGCGGGCGGGCGTTCGGGCGGGCACCGCATCCTGGATTATCGCGAGTACGTCGAGTTGTCCGTGGAGATCCTGCGCCAAAGCAGCGACGTCTGGGAGCTAGCCAACCCGACCCGCTTGTCGACGGGCGAAGCGATCGGGGTCGGTGCGGCCCTAATGATGGTCGTGCTCAGCGAATGGGAACGCGACGCCAACTTGCTGCGCGGCAAGCGCGAACACGGCTCGCTCCGCTTTCTATTTTTGGACGAAGCCAATCGCCTATCGCCGGACAATTTGGGTGTGCTCTTCGATCTCTGCCAATCGCTCGAGTTGCAGCTGTTGATCGCCGCCCCGGAAGTGGCTCGCGCCGACGGCAATACCACCTATCGCTTGGTACGGACGATCAGCGACAGCGGCCGAGAAGAGGTGATCGTCAGCGGGCGGCGGGCCGCGATGCCCGGCCGAACACCAGCCGTGGACCGCGAAGCAGTAGCCACCGGCGAAGTTCAAGGCGCGTTCCGCTTCGAATCCTGAAGCCCCCGGCCGGACGTGCTACGCCATGAGCATGCAACGCATCGCCGTGATCGGCGGAGGCATCGCAGGGCTCACGGTGGCCTTGCGGCGTGCCCAATTGGGCGACCAAATCAGCCTGTTCGAAGCGAACGCACGGCTGGGCGGACAACTTTCGACGCACACGGAGGACGGCTTCGTGGTCGAACACGGCGCCGAGGGCTTCGTTGCTCGCAGTGAGGCCGTGCCCCCGTTGGCGGGCGAAGCCGGCATTGCGGACCAGGTCGTCGAGCAACTCGAGCAACGCTCGTTTCGCTTCGATGGGCAAGGCTTGGTCGAGCTGCTGCCGGGCGAAGCCGGGAGGCTGCTCGGGTTTCAAGTCCCCGCGGACGATCTCGGCCGTGGCATCCATTCGTTTTGGCAAGGCATGGGCGAGCTTCCCGCGCAGCTCGAGCGCACGCTGAGCGCACGGGTCGAGATCCATCTGCAGCGCTCGATCGAGCGCATCGCGCCAAGTCCCAGCGGCGTGATCGTGCTCGATGCTCACGGGCAATCGCTCGACTTCGACGCGGCGATCGTGGCCACCACGGCGCCCAGCGCGGCGCGCCTACTCGGCGACGCATTCGGCCCCAGCGCAAGTGCGCTGCGCGAGGCGCCTTTGCTTTCGAGCCTGACCGTGAGCTTGGCTTATCGACGAGACGCGATCGCACATCCCCTCGACGGCACTGGGTTCATCGTGCCCGAGCCCGAACAGTTGGGCGGTGTACGCGCGGTCAGCTTCAGCTCGAGCAAATTGCCCAACCGCGCCCCGACCGATCATGCCCTCTTGCGGCTGTTCTTTCGACCGAGCGAGCACGACCTGCTCACGCTCTCCGACAGCGCTTGGAGCGAACGCGCCGAACGAGCCCTTTCGCTAGCCTTGCCGGTGCATGGTCCCGCACAACGCGCCTTCGTCTCGCGCTGGCCGAACGCGCTGCCGGTGTTCGACCCAGCCCAGCGCGCGCGCGTAACCGCGTTGGAAGCCGCACTTTCGGGGCAGCCGATTTGGCTCGCCGGCGCGGCGTTTCACGGCTCGGGCATCGACGCCGCCATCCGCTCCGGCGAACGGGCCGCCCTCGCCATCGCCAGTCGCGGATAGGGCACGGACGGTTCCTGGTCGCACACGAATTCCGCCGGGCCAGGAGCGCCCGGGCAGCGCTGCAAAGCGCCACGCCGCGACGGGCGCGGAGGCCCTTCCGCGGGGCTTCCAAGCAATGCTATTGCGCTGGGTATGTTGCATTACCGATCGATTCTAGGTCTTGGCTTGTCGATGGCCGTGGCGTGCGCGGGCTCGACGCCTCCGCCGGAGGCAACGCCGGTGCCGGCTCCCTCCCCGCTACCCCCCGCGCCTATCGAGGTCAGCAAGTCCCCCGCACCCGCGACGCCCGCCCCAGTGGCCGAAGCGGCGAAGCCCGCGCCGCCGAACCCTGTGTTCCGCATCACCGAAGGCATCGCCACGCCCGAGAGCGTGCTCTACGACGAAACCAACGATCGTTACTTGGTGTCGAACATCAACGGCAAGCCCGACGCCGCCGACAACAACGGCTACATCAGCGAGCTGTCGCCCGACGGCAAAGTAGTGAAAGAGAAGTTCATTTCCGGGGGGGTGGGCAAGGTAAAACTGGACGCGCCCAAGGGCTCGGGCATCAGCGGCGGCGTGCTTTACGTGTCAGATATCAACGTCGTACGTCTCTTCGACCTCAAGACAGGGGTCCCCAAGCAGGACATCGCCGTGCCCGGCGCCACGTTCCTCAACGATATCGCGGTAGCCAAGGACGGGCGCGTGTTCGTCTCCGACTCTGGCATGAAAACGGGCCCGGGCGGCTTCGAGCCCACCGGCAGCGACGCCGTCTATGTAATCGAGAAGGGCAAGCTCAAGCCGGTTGCCAAGGGCAAAGACCTGGGCGGCCCCAACGGCCTGCTCGTCGTCGCGAACGGACTGCTGGTCAACACCTTCAGCAGCGACGAGGTTTACCGCCTCGACGAAAAAGGCGAAAAGCACGACATCAACAAAGTCCCCAGCGGTGGACTCGACGGCATGGCGCTGATCGGCGATGTCTTGCTGGTTTCCAGCTGGAAGGGGTCGGCAATCTATCGCGGCAGCTTGGGCGGAAAGTTCGAAGTGGCCTTTCCGGGGCTCAGCGGCGCGGCGGACTTCGGCTTCGACAGCAAGCGCAAGCGCGTGTTGGTTCCTCGCTTCCTCGACAGCGCGGTCGAAGTCTACGATCTCAAGTAGCCGCAGCGCGGCAGTCGGATCATCGAATCGTTCTGTGAGGACTCGATATTATCAGATACCCACTCTGCCCCCGGATTCAGGGTGGCGGATTTCGCCAGACGGAACTCGAGCGCCGTCTGGCGGGCGGTTCTGGTACGGATGGGCGGGTTCGGGCCAAATTAGAGTCGATCCGGTACGATTAGGTACGGATTCCGTCGGGCCCGTTACGAATGTTGCGCCTGGGAGTCATCCGGCGATCCAATTGACCACGCCCCTCGTAAATGACGACGGGGCAGAACCGCCCCATGATACGTTTTGATCCTGGGACACTGAGGCGGCTCTTTTGGGACACGCTCGTGCAATCCGCGAAGCGTGATGGGGACAGACAAACATGACGACGGCACGAATTCTGGTTGTGGAAGACGACGATGAGACACGCGAAGCAGTAGCGGGCGCTCTCCGCGACCTCGGCTACGACGCGACGGTGTGTCACGACGCGCGCAGCGCACGAACGCATTCGGATGTCGATATCGTGGTCACCGACATCCGCATGCCAGGCGAGAGCGGCCTGGAGTTATGTGCGGACATTGCGGGCAATCGTCCCGATCTGCCGGTGATCTTGATGACCGCGTTCGGCGACACGCGCGCGGTCTCCTTGGGTCTGCGCGCAGGCGCTTCGGATTTTCTGGCCAAGCCCTTTTCACTTTCGGACTTGGGCGCCGCGGTCGGCCGCGCACTGGAACGTCGTCAACGAGCGACGCGCGTGAATCGCCTCGCCGAGACGGCTCCGGGATCCGAACGACCCGTGCCCGGCGTCGTCGGTTCGAGCACGGTGATGCGCACGATTGCCGACCGCGTGCGGCAACTCGCGAATCATCATTCGCCGGTGCTGGTCACGGGTGAGACAGGCACCGGTAAGGAGATCTTCGCGCGCGCCATCCACGCGCTGAGTGATCGACGCGATCAGCCGTTCGTGGCCCTGAATTGCGCCGCGTTGCCGGCCGAGATCATCGAAAGCGAACTGTTTGGCCACGCTTCGGGCGCGTTCACCGGTGCCGCGCGCAACCACCCCGGAGTGTTTCGCGACGCAGAAGGCGGCACGCTGTTCCTGGACGAAATCGGAGCGATGCCGCTCGGCCTGCAAGCCCGCTTGCTGCGCGCGATCGAGCAACGCTCCGTTCGCCCAGTGGGAACCGTCGGAGAAATTCGCACGAACGTTCGCATCGTGGCTGCCAGCAACGCGCGTCTGCGCGATCTCGCCGACTCGGGCCAGTTCAGGAGCGATCTCTTGTTTCGACTCAGCACGTTCGAACTCGATCTGCCGTCGCTGCGCGAGCGCGGCAACGACGTGCTCGAGCTGGCCGAGTACTTCTTGAACAACCTCCCCAACGCGGGCGCGCCCAGGGTCCTGGGCGAGAGCGCGAAGCTCGCGCTGTTGGCCTATTCGTGGCCGGGCAACGTGCGTGAACTCGAGAACGGCATGCGCGCCGCGGTGGCGATGTCGTCCAGCAAGACGCTAGAAGCCTCCGATCTTCCGCTGCGTGTTCGCGAGTCGCACAAGGCCCGTGGCAGCGACACGGCACGTGTCGATCTCGATGCCTTGGAACGAACCCACATCGAGCGCGTGCTGCGCGAGACCGGCGGCAATCGCTCCGAGGCAGCACGCCAACTCGGCATCGATCGGGTCACGTTGTATCGAAAGATGAAGCGCTACCAAGTCACCGGTTGAGGCGCTTTCGCCGTGGCTCGCGCGACGCACGAGCCACGGCACGCTCACTTGGAGTGAGTGTCACTCGGCAGCACGGCGGGTCGCGCGCGCGGCGGGACGTCGATCGACAGCCGATCGAGCTTTCGATGCAACGTGCGGCGATCGATGCCCAGGAGGCGCGCGGCGCGGGCGCGGTTTCCATCTACGGAGCGCAACACGGCCTCGATGTGTTGGCGTTCGACCGCGGACCAACGCGGATCGTCGGCGCGCGCGTCACCCGTCGAGCTGCGACGAGCTTGGAGCGCCTCGGGCAAGTCGCTCTCGCTCAAATGATCGAACGCGGCCACCGTCACCGCGTAGTCGATTGCGTTTTTCAGTTCACGCACGTTGCCGGGCCAGCGATAGGCCAGCAGTGCCCGGGCCGCCGCTGTCGAAATCGAACGCACCGTCTTGCCCAAGTGCGCCGAAGCGTCATGCAAGAACTGCTCGGCCAGCAAGAGCGCGTCATGCTCACGGTCTCGCAGACTGGGCACTGCGATCTCGACGACCGCCAAGCGGTAGTACAAATCCTCGCGAAACGTGCCTCGCTTGACCAAGTCCAAGAGCGGTACGGTGGTGGACGCGAGCAACCGAAAATCCGTCGGCACTTCCTGGGTCGCGCCGATGGGACGAACACTGCGCTGTTGCAGGACCCGCAGTAGCTTGGCCTGCAGGTCCAGCGACAGCGACCCGACGTCGTCGAGAAACAGCGTGCCCTCGTGCGCTGCTCGCACCAAGCCCAAGTGCGCGGTCAGCGCGCCACTGAAGGCGCCTTTGACGTGACCGAACAGCTCGCTCTCGGCCAGGGAAGCCGGGATCGTCGAGCAGCCGACGACCACGAACGGGCCAAGCTTGCCCGACCCGTTCCGGTGCAAGAGGTTCGCGACCAACTCCTTGCCGGTGCCAGTCTCGCCCGAGATCAACACCGTCACGTCCGAGCTGGCGAGCTGCAGCACGCGCTCCCGAAGCTCACGTGCCTTCGGACTATTGCCGACCAGGTCCGAGCCGTAATCCGAGCTCTGACTCGTGCCGGACAGGCTGCTCACGATCGCTCGCTCGGAGATCAAGCGCCGAGTGATCGCTGCCAACTCCTGCGCGGTCATCGACGACTCGACGTAGTCAGCCGCGCCTGCGCGCATGGCCGCGATGGCGGACTCGAGCCCCGCATCGCCCAACACCACCACGGGGACCCCAGGGTGCGTCTCCTCGTAGCTGTGCCGCAACTCGGCGACGTCTCGCCCGAGCTGCATGGGCGCCACGAGCACGAGATCGACTTCGTGAGCTTGCTCGACTTGCGACGAGCTGACGGCGCTGATTCCCAGGCTGTCGAGCTCCAGGCGAAGGTGCTCGCTGACATCCGGTGAGAACAAGATGGACGGTCTCAAGATCACTCTGATTCTTCCCCAGGAAATGAGTGCAGTTTCAGTAGGCAACGTAGACGCTCGCACACCCCACTCGCAAGCACTTCCGTACACGAGACTCGAGTTCTTCGTCAGAGCTCGCTCGCCCACGAATTGTGACGACCTCCGTCACCGGTTCACAGGTTCAAAAAGGCGAAGCCAGGATTCGACGGTGAGGCGAACTGCAACAGCCGCACCCGCCAGCAACATCCAGCAAAGTTGCCAATCGGACTCATTCCGAACATGAATCGGCATTGTCGTTCGTGCCAGCTGGCGCACTCGGCTAGACTGCCGCGAGCGTCGGCGCGGGCATCGGCACGCACGTACGTGCAAAGGTCGTGGAGAAAGAAAATCCGTGCCGCTCGATCTGCTTGCTCTGAGTGGGGTGCCCATCTGGGAAGTCCGAGTCACCACGATTACCGATCTGATTTTCGGTTTCGCATGTTTGGCAGGGCTGGTGAGCCTGACTTACCTGAGGCGCCGGTTTCCGGATATCCCGCTACGCGCCGCGTACCTGCCCTTCGGCGCCTTGCTGGGCGTGACCGCCGGCATCCATTTCGTACACTCGCTCGAGCTGCTCCCGACCTTGGGCTGGGAGGCAAGCGGCCTGAGAATTCTAAGGGCGGTGTGCGCGCTCGGCAGCGTCGTACTGTTCGGCAGCGTCATCATGAGGCTCGATTCAGTACTCGGTCGAGCGCAGAGAGCCCTGCAGCGAGAGAGCGATCTGACGGCGGTGCTCGAGGAACTTTCGAGCGCGTATGAGCGCCTGCAAAACCTGGACGAGCTCAAGACCCAGGCGTTCACCAACGTGAGTCACGAGCTCCGCACTCCGCTGACGTTGATCCTCGGTCCGATTCAAGATTTGCGGGAAACGGCCGTGCTCACCCCGGAGCAGCACACCTCGCTCGCGGTGGTCGAGCGCAACGCGCATTTGCTGCTCGGACACGTCAACGACCTATTGGAGCTTTCGCGCGCGGACGCCGTGGGTGTCGAATTGGATCGCAGACCCACGGACGTGCACTCGCTATTGCGTACGCTCGCGGCCAGTTTTCGCCCGTTGGCCGCCGATCTCGGGATCGACTACCAGGTCGAGCTTCGGCCGGGCCCAGGCTCGTACCTCGTGGACCCACAAAAGCTCGAGCGCATTGCCATGAATCTGTTGGCCAATGCCTTCAAATTCACGCCCAGGGGTGGACGAGTCACGCTAACCCTGCAGGTCGAGCCAGGGTCGGCACTGGACGAAGCGGGCACGGCGCTCGTACTCACGGTCGACGACAGTGGGCCGGGGATTCGCGCTGAAGACCGCGAGCGCGTATTCGAGCGCTTTCGTCAGCTCGACGGCAAACCGAATCGAGCGTTCAGCGGCACCGGGCTCGGGCTTTCAATCGTGCGCGAATTCGTGCTTGCGTCCGCTGGCTCCGTGCGGGTCGAAGACTCCGCGCTCGGTGGCGCGAGCTTCGTCGTGCACCTACCCGCCGAGCTCGCCGATTCTCCAACGGACAGCGAGCCCGATGGCTTCACGGGCTCGGCCAGCAGCGCCGAGATGCAAGCGCTCCGTCCCCGTCCCACTCCGGTGCCCGCCTCCGATCAACCCGCGGATTTGCCCTTGGTGTTGGTGGTCGAGGACAACCCGGACATGAATCGCTTCGTCAGCTCCAGCCTTGCTAGCGAATTTCGAGTGGCCTCGGACTTCGACGGCAAACAGGCCTTGCTGCGCCTGGAGCATGTCACCCCCGACTTGATCGTCACCGATTTCATGATGCCACACATGAGCGGAGACGAGTTCGTGCACGCCCTGCGCAGCAAACCGGAGTTGCTCGACATCCCGGTCTTGGTTCTCACAGCTCGCGACGACATCGAGGTACGCGTACGAGTTTTGTCCACGGGCGTTCAAGATTGGCTGACCAAGCCGTTCACGGTCAGGGAGTTGGTGGCGCGCGCACGCAACTTGGTCAGCGCCCGGCGCGCGCGCGCGATTTTGCGCGCCGAGCTGACCTCGCGCGAATTCGACGTCGGCGAGCTGGCCAAGCAGCTCGCCGAGCGCAAACATCGTCTCGAGTCGCTGCTCGAATCACTGAGTGATGCGCTGGAGCATGCCGAGGTCGCGAGCCGTTTCAAGACCAGCTTGCTGCGCCTGGTGTCGCACGAACTGCGCACGCCGCTGGGCGCGTTACAGCTGCAACTCGAGCGCCTTTCGGGCGAGCATCGCGGGCCGCTGAACGACGCCCAGCAGCAGCTGATCGTGCGCATGCGACGCTCGCTCGCGCGTTTGACGGACATGATTCAATCATTGCTCGAGTACGCACGCATCGAGAGCGGGCGGCTCGAGCTGTTCGTAGAAAGCTTCGATTTCCGCGAACTCGCCCAGGGTGTGGTCGACGACTTTGCCTTGCAAGCGGAGAGCAAGGGCTTGGGCTTGCGCCTGGAGGCCGCGGAGGGTAGTGCGGGTTTCGAGAGCGACGCGCGGCTGGTACGACTGGTGCTGGTGAACCTAGTGGCCAACGCATTGAAGTTCACGGAAACGGGCGAAGTCGTGGT
>Ga0247783_1000397_pt1 | contig 13477 bp, 4 predicted proteins | sample UWRJL064202C5_FD_179911 | JGI IMG/M metagenome (GOLD analysis project Ga0247783, IMG submission 179911) | Plant litter microbial communities from Arlington Agricultural Research Station in Wisconsin, United States - UWRJ-L064-202C-5 | ecosystem: Environmental > Terrestrial > Plant litter >...
GAGTCCGGAGGCTGTCCGCCGAGACGTGGAAATTCGCCAGACCTACTACGCAAGCCTCGACGAGGCGTCCGAGCCGCAGAAGCAGCAAGCCAAGAGCGCGTTCGAGATCTGCTTGGGTTACTCGGTGAAGTACCAGTACTTCGACGAGTTCAGCCGTACGTGTGAAGAGTGGCTCGCTCAGAACTACAAGAACGAGTACCACTTGGTCGACGAGTTCCGCGGCTCCCCGAACCGCGTGAACAGCGTGCTGCTCGAGCAGGGCAACCCGCTGCGCATCGGTGGTGAACCGATGGTGACTCAGAGCGCCGAGCCGCTTCCCGCCAAGAAGGGCGAGGCCGCCGCGCCCGCTGACGACAAGAAGGCCGATAAGAAGGGCAAGAAGTGATGTCACGTTTCAAAGCAGCACTAGTGCTCGTCGGTATTGCCACGCTGTCCGCCGCTTGCGGCGGCGGGGCCACTGCTGGCAAGGCGCTCAGTCCCGACAAGGTGAGCGGCAAGGCGGACGCCAAGGGTCACGCGGTGAGCAAGGAAGCCGCGGCAAACTTCGACTCGGCGCTGGAGCAATTCGCAGCGCACGACAAGAAGCAGGACTGGGACGACGCGGGTTGCTCGGCGATCGCCAAGGCCTTCACGGCCGCAGCGGACTCGCAGAAGTCGGATACCGGGCGTCCCTTTCCGGAAGCGCAGTACAACGCGGGCTTGGCCTACCAGCGTTGCGGCAAGGACGCCGAGGCGCGCGCTGAGTTCGAGTCGGTCGTCAAGAGCGACCCTTCGTTCCACCGCGCTCGGGCTCAGATTGCGCTGTACGACTACGCCAAGTCGAACGATTTGGACGGCACGATCTCGAAGCTCGACCAGATCATCCACGACGCCAAGTTCCAGAACGTGGAGGCTCTCGTCAGCCTCGCGGCTCTGCAAATGGAGCGCGGCAACGACCAATCCGACAGCGACGGCAAAAACGATCTCGAGCGAGCGCAACGCAACTTGCAGCGCGCGCTGGCAATCGACGACGGCTACATGCCGGCCTTCAATCAGCTCTCGGTTTACTACCTGACCCAAGCCAAAGCCAAAGCAGGCCAGCTCGAGAAGACTGGTAAGCGCGGGCGCCGCGGCATGGAAGTCTCGGGCGCGTCGAAGGCCAGCGTCGATTCCCAGCAGCTGGATTTGGCGGCGCTCGTCGCCGGCCAAGCACAGAAGAAAAACCCGAACTACGCGCCGATCTCGAATACCACCGGCCTCATCCAAGTTCAGTTGAAGAACTTCAACGGTGCCGTGAAGAGCTTCGGTAAAGCTCGCCAGCTGGACCCGACGTTCTTCGAAGCACAGATGAACTACGCTGCGGTGAATCTTTCCTTCCGCGGCTACGAGGAAGCGGAGAAGGCATATCGCGACGCGCTGAAGCTGAAGCCGAAGGACTACGAGGCGCAACTCGGTTTGGCGTTGGCAATCCGCGGCCAGATCAACGACTCGAACTTCGACAAGTACGTGGCCGAGGCGCAGTCGCACTTGGATGAAGCCAAGAAGATCGCCCCCGATCGCGCGGAAACGTATTACAACGAAGCGATTCTGACCCAAGAGTTCCGCGCCAAGCGTGGCAATCCGGTGCCGACCTTGCAGAAGGCCGCTGAGCAGTATCGTCAGTTCATCGACAAGGCCGGTTCGGATCCAAGCTTTGCAGCAGCTGTGAAGCGCTCGAAGGATCGCAGCACGGATATTTCCGATACCGTCAAGTTCATCCAAGAGGGTGAACAGGCGGCCAAGGATGCAGCCAACCAACCCCCGCCGCCCCCGCCGCCTCCGGCCGATGGCGCAGCTCCTCCCGCTGGCGGCGCCGCCGACGGCAAAGGTGGCGGCGCCCCGCCTCCTGCGGACGCGAAAGGCGCTCCGCCGGCGGACGCCAAGAAAGCGGCTCCGCCGAAGAAGTGAAGAGCCAGGTTCTTTTTTGGGAACCTTGCGAGGCAGGTGGTGTCCGACTGCAAAGGACGCCACCTCGTCTTTTGCGTTGACGCATTGAAGACTCAGAAGTTACAATCTGGCTGTAATAGCACGAGATCATTCCGAGGAGACTGAAATGGCATCCAAACGCTCATCCAAATTGTCGGTCGCGATTTCAATGGGGTTTGCCGCGTTTGCGCTGTCTTCTGCGGCGCTGGCCCAGGACGCAAAGGCCGGCGGAGATAAGCCCGATGGCTATGGTTACGAGTTCTCCGATGATCCGTTGAACGCTGGTGGGTTCGGCCCGAACGACGCGACCATCAAGGTTCGCCCCCGCGCTGCGCGCACCACGCTGATCCGACCCCGCACGACCTTCGTGCCGGAGATGCTCAAGTCTGTCGAAAATATTTGATCGTGAAAGCTCTGCACGCACCGCGTGCCGGGCTTCTCGAGACACGGCTCTATGGGGCGTAGCGGCCCTGGCAATCAGGAAATACTAGGCATGGCAAAAGCTGTACTGACGTTTGCGCTCTATCAGGGTGATGCTCTCCAGCGCCGGGAAACCGTCACGCAGGACATCGTGAAAGTCGGCAAGGACCCGAAGAGCCATCTTCGCGTCGACGACGAGCTCGCGTCCCGCATGCATGCGGTGATCGAAGTCGCTGGCCCGGAAGACATCACGCTGATCGATCTCGGCAACGAGCCCGGGACCATGGTCAATGGTGCGCGAGTGAACAAGTGCAAGCTGCACGTCGGCGACCAAATTCAGGTCGGGCAGACGTACATCGTGCTCGAGAGCGCTGATGCTGCTGGCGCCGAGGCCGTTGCTGCACCGCCGCCTGGCTACGGCGCGCCGCCCCCGAATCCGTTTGCTGCTGCTGCGCCGAGTCCATTCGCCGCCGCTAGCAATCCGTTCGAGGTGCGCTCGTCTAATCCGTTCGCGGCAGGAGCCGCGGCTACGGCGCGCGCTCACGCTCTGCACGTGGCGGACGACGCACCGCCCGGCTCCTATACCTACACGATGATCAAGAGTGGCCCGGACGTGAGCTCGGACGAAGTGGAGATCCCGCATCTCCAGTCGGTCGAGGTCATGGTGCTCTGGGGTGCCAACGTGCTGCACGTCTCCCATCTGACCCCTCCGCGTAATTTTTACGTGGGTGAAGAGCAGGGCAAAAACTTTGCCTGCGACTTTTTCATCCCGAGCGAGAAGCTAGGTACCACCCGACTGCCGGTGGTGATTGGCGATCGCGCGTCCGTTGCAGTGGTCATTCCCCCGGGTGCGCAAGGTACGGTCGAGTTGCCGGGCTTTCCGCGCATGTCGATGGATGAAGCGCGGCAGCGGGCTCAACCGACGGCCGAGGTCAGCGGCGGGCATCAGCTGAACTTGCCGAGCGGTGGTAAGGCGCGCGTCGAGATCGGCGATTTCGTGTTCCAGGTGGCTGCGGTCAATGCCGGTAAGCCGATCAAACACGGCGTCGCCGTCGGCTTCGACTGGAACGTCGCGATGTATTTCGGTCTGTCCTTGGCTGCAGTCGGCGGCCTGGTGGCGGCCATGGCCTTCTTCGTCCCGCCCATGGGTTTGACGGACGACGAGGAGCTCGACAAGGACGCGCTGTACTTGATGCAGCAGTACCTGAAGTCGGCTGCCGAGCGCGAACAAGAGGAAAAAGAAGCCGAAGTCGTCCAAGACAACTCGGACAACAAAGAGGGTGGCACTGGTACCCGCGCCAAGGGCGAAGAAGGCTCGATGGGTAACCCCACGACCAAAGCCGTCAACAAGCGCTACGCCGTGCAGGGCCCGAAGGACAATCCGGATCCACACATTGCCCGTCAGGCCGCGCTACGTGAGGCGGCGGAATTCGGCATGATCGGCCTGCTCAATACGGGCGCGGCCGGTGACCCGAACGCCCCGACGGCTCCCTGGGGCCGCGACACTTCGCTCGGCTCGGACGACGTGAGCGCCCGCGGTAACATGTGGGGCGACGAAATCGGCGACGCGTTCGGCGCTGGTGGCCTCGGGCTCTCCGGTATCGGCGAGGGCGGCGGTGGTCGCGGCGAAGGCATCGGTTTGGGTAATATCGGCACTTTGGGCCACGGAGCCGGTACGGGCACCGGTCAGGGCTTCGGCGCTGGTCACGGCCGCTTAGGCGGTTCCCATCAGACGAAGGCGCCCAAGGTGCGCATGGGTGCAACGACCGTCAGCGGTCGCCTGCCTCCGGAGGTCATCCAGCGCATCGTTCGTCAGAACTATGGTCGCTTCCGGATGTGTTACGAGCAGGGGCTCGGTCGCAACCCGAACCTCGAGGGTCGCGTTTCTGCTCGTTTCGTGATCGGTCGCGATGGCGCGGTTTCCAACGCTTCCAACGGCGGCTCGGATCTGCCGGACAGCGGTGTGGTGAGCTGCGTGGTGTCGGCTTTCTACGGGTTGAGCTTCCCGCAGCCCGAAGGTGGCATCGTCACGGTGGTCTATCCGATCATGCTGTCACCGGGCTGAAACCGGAGCAGAGCAACACCCGACGTCAGCTCGGGTGTTGCGTAAGAGACGCGCGGCAGGTCGAGCTTGCCGCGCGTTTTTGCGTTTGTAAGCTGGCTTGATATCGAGCGCGACTGAGCCATCGTTTGCGCGCTGCCACATGCCGAGCGCGCGAATCACAGCTTCGCTACATGGGCTGTGTCTGTACGCGTACCCGAGAGGAATGTCGGGTGTTGTGGTTGTGCGAAATCCAGAGCGGTTTCCTCAACGCAACGCATGCCGCGCTCGGCAATTGGGGCAGGTCGCGTGTCGTTGCCACGCGCTCGGAAAAGCACGCGAATTCGGGTGCGAAGCGCCTTTACTCCATGGGCCGCGTCCGCCTATGCTGCAAGCCTCTTTGACCGGACTGCGATGTGCGCAGAAAGGTCGAGGGAATCCAAAGTGCTTCGTTTCGCGCCGCGTTCGAATCAGCCTTGGCTGCTAGCAGTGGCCCTACCGCCTGCGAATTTTCGATTCTGCTGGTGAGTCTCCCTATGCGTACTGACTGGAAAGAGGGAAAGCTTGCGATGAAACTCCTGAAGTCTTCTACGATTTGTTTGCTTGCGGTGGGCCTTTTGGGCTCCGTGTCGGGTTGCAGCCGCGACAAGATCGAGGCCATCAACCTCGCCAACGAGGGTGATCAATCGGTCAAGATCAACGTCGAAGGCGCGATCCAAAAATACCAGCAGGCGCTCGACCTCGATCCGACCAACCACAAGATTCTCTCGAAGCTGGCGAACGCCTACGAAAAGAAAGAAGATTGGGACAAGGTGGCGTCGACGTTGTCGCGCGCGGTGCAAGTTGCTCCAGACTTTGCCAATTATTGGGCGAAGAGGGGCCACGCACTCATCATGGTGGCCGAACATGGCAATCCGGACGCCTTCAAGCAAGCACAAGAGCCACTGAAGAAGTGCATCGAGAAGGACCCGAACTTCGCAGATTGCTACCACGAGCTGGGCGAGTCCTACTTGTGGACGGACGATGAGCAGGCCGCGCTCGATAACTACACGAAAGCCATCGAGCACGACTCGACCAAGGGCTTCTACTACGCGCCCCTCGCCGACTTGTACTTGAACCTCAAGCTGATCAAGGAAGCGGAAGCCGTGCTCAGGGAAGGCACCAAGGTTGTGCCCTCGAACGAGAAAAACAACCCGAAGTTGTATAATATGTACGTGCTGACGGCGAAGGTCGCACAGATCCAAGGCGACAAGGCTGGTCAGATCGCGGCTATCGAGAAGGCCGAGCAATTCGCTGGCGATTCGCACCCCGAGTTCTCTTTCAACTTGGGAAGCACTTACGCGTCGATGGAGCCGCCGCAAAAGGAGAAGGCCCTCCGGCTGCTGAATGCCTTCACGAAGCGTGTCTGCAAAGGCGCGCAAGCGATGAAATTCAAGGACGAGTGCGAACAGACACAGTCCATGATTCAAAAGCTGGGATCCTGATTTTGTTTCGTGTCGTAAAGGCCGAGCGCTACTCATCCGATGAGTGCCCACCCGAAAGCGGTTGGGTGGGTGCAGCGAAGGCCTTGGTCGACACTTTTACTGCCGAATGTCGTGTTGTGCCGCCGTCAGGCGGCCGTATTGGGGTGGGGCGTGCTGTGCTACCGGCGTGCCCTGCGTTTGCGTCCACTATCCGAGGCTCGCTCTGGCGTCATCGCTGGGCGGGCCTCAGCGCTAAGTAGCTTGCCCGAGGGAGCATGGATCTAGAGCAGCGTCTGAAACAGCTTGAGAGCCACCACGACTGGCACGGCATCGTCGAAGCATTTGAGCAAGGCCTCGGGGCTACTCAGGATGCGACGCTGAAGGCGGACATTCATCTGCGGCTCGGCCGCGTGCTGCACACCCAGTTTTTGCAGGGTGTGCGAGCGCTGAAGCACTTTCAAGATGCCTATAAGCTCAACCCCGCGCTATTCGACGCGCTGAGCGAGGCCCGCGCGGTTTATTGGGAGCTGGGCAAGCTCAACATGGTGCAGAAGCTGCTCGAGCTGCAGCTGAAGAGTGCCCCTGACGCGCGAGTGAAGCGCGAACTATTCCGTGAATTGGGCGACGTGTTGTGCGACGTGAACGAATACGAACGCGCCGCGGAAGCTTATGCGAAGGCATTGCAGAGCGCCGAAGGTAAGCCCGGCGATATCGGCGAGCGCTTGCTCGACGCGCAGGTCGGCGCGAATGAATGGCAAGAGCGCATCGCCACCTTGTTGCGTGAAGCGCATGCCGCGGACACAGCTGCGGAGAGCTCGGAAATTTTCTTGCGTGCAGCGCGCATCGCTCGCCGATTTGCGCCGGGCGAGTACGAATCGATTCTAGCGCAGGCGTACTCGGTCGATCCGGCCAATGCCAGCGCGGCGGCCTTGTATGAGGGCCTGCTCGTCGACGCGCAGCGCACCGAAACGATCCTGGAGACACAGCGTGAATCACTGAAGCGAATCGAGGCTCCGGTCGCCAAGGCGGACGCTTCATTTCGCTTCGGTGCGCGCTGGGCTCTGCGACATCAGAACCTGGAAGTCGGCAGCCAATTCTTGGAAGAGGCGCTGCGTCTCGATCCGAGTCGTGAGCCAGCCTTCACTTTCTTGAAGGATGCCATCGGCGTGCGCGGAGCTGACTGGGAACGCGTGATCCGCCTTGCGGACGAGCTATCCGATCGCGCTGGAGTGTCGCCTTCGGCGAGCTATTTGCTCGCTACGGGCGGGCTCATGGCCTGGCGCGAGCGCGGCGATCTGATCCGCGCGCGCAAGTTCTTCGAACGCCTCAGCCGCATCGAACCCACGCACCCCGCGCTGTTGGCCTTCGAGGCACAGATCGGTGAACAGATCGCGGGAGCTCCATCCGCGCGCGCGGTCGAGCCTGCTCCCGTCTCGGCGAAAGCAGCCGCAGCCGCGCCGTCGCCCGCGGCGGAGACCGCTGTCACGCCGGTTGCGCCGGAAGTGGTGGTTGCCGCCGCCGTGGCCGCCGCTGCCACTGCTCCCGCCGCATCCGTTGCTGCCGCATCCGTAGTTGCTCCCGTCGCGAGCGCTCCCGTCGCGGATCACTCATTGATCGCCTCCTTGCGCGAGAAGCTCGCGCAGCAAGAAGCGGCCAAGCGCTTCAACGAGTACGTGAAGACGCTCGTCGCACTGGGCGATGCCGTGTCGGATCCGGAAGAGAAGGCAGAGCTCTACGCCAAGGCTGCGGATCTGTACGTGAACAAATTCGCCAATCAGGCCGAGGCGGTGCGCGCCTACGAGAAGGTGCTCGAGGTCGATCCGAATCAGCCCGCAGCGATTGGCTATCTGCGGGAGATGTACGAGAAGCGCCGCGACTGGGAGAAGCTAATCCAACTCAGCATGCGCGAGGCGAGCTCGCTTTCCTCCGGAGCGGAGCGCGCGGCCAAGTACAAGCAGATTGCCCTGCTCGCTACGGACAAGGTCAAAAAGCCCGAGATTTGCATCGATCTCTGGGCGATCGTGCTGGACAACGATCCGGACGACGTGGACGCCCTGAATGCGCTGTCACAGCTCTACGAGCGTTCACGTGACTACGAGAAACTGGCTGATGTCTTGGCTCGCCTGGCCGAGCTCACCTACGACACCGCTGCCAAGATCGAGCTTTTGAACAAGCTCGGGCAGGTCGCCGGCGATCGCTTGAAGGACGAAGAACGAGCGGTCGACGCCTACCGTGCATTGCTCACCCTGCAACCCGACGACCGACGCGCGCAAGAGCAGCTCAAAAAGCGCTACGTCACGCTCGGACGCTGGGACGACCTCGAAGTCTTTTACGCCGACACGGGCAAGTGGGACGAGTTCATCCGGGTGCTCGAAAGCAACGAAGCACGTGCGACCGATACGGCGCAGCGCATCGGCATGCTGATGAAGATCGCCGAGCTTTGGATGACCCAAAAGGGCAAGCCAGATCGCGCGGCAAAGGCCTACGAAAAGGTACTCAGCTTCGAGGAGAACAATCTCGCAGCTGCCGAACGGCTGATCCCCATCTACACGACCGCGAATAACCCCAAGGGGTTAGCAACGGCGATCGAGGTCAAGCTCGGGCACGTGCAAGACGCCGAGGATAGCCTCGCGTTGCTGCGCGAAGTGGCTGGCCTTTACGAGTCGCGTATCAACGACAAGGCCAAGGCCTTCGAGCGCTATTTGGCGGCATTCAAGCTCGCCCCCGCCGACGCACAGAGTCAGGCGGACATGGAGCGGGTGGCTCAGGTCACTGGACGCTGGAGCGACGTGATCGCCGCCTACAGCTCTGCCGTGCTGACTGCGGACGAAGAGCGTGACGTGCCCACGGCCAATGCCTTGCGCTTGCGCTTGGGGCGAGTATTCGTGGAAGAGGCCCAGCGTGTCGATGACGCCTTGGCCGAATACCGCGCGGTCTACGAGAGTGATCCCGACAACCAGATCGCGCTTGGAGCTTTGGAGCGTCTGTATCGTCAGACGCAGCGCTGGCGTGATTTGCTGGACGTCTACGAGAAGAAGCGAGAGCTCGCCGATCAACCGGACGAGCGTAAGCGCATCTTGTATGAGATCGCCAAACTGTACGAGGTGCAGATCGGCGACCCCAAGGCGGCGATCGAAACTTTCCAGGCCGTGCTCGAAGACGACCCGGCGGACTCCGCGACCCTGGCGGCGCTCGATGCTCTGTATCAGAAGACCAAGAGCTGGGAGCCGTACGCCGAGGTGCTCAGGCGGCGGATCGAGCTCGAGAGCGACGAGAACGTGCTCGTCGATCTGAAATTCCGGCTTGCCGAGACGGAGCTCGAGTACCTAGGCGACGAAGCGGGAGCCCTGGCGAACTACCGGGAAATTCTGCTGATTAACGCCGACCACGAGGGCGCGCGTCTGGCTCTCGAGGGCATGCTGAAGAGCGAATCGCTGAGCGCAGAGGCCGCCGCGATTCTCGAAACCATCTACGAGACCCGCGGCGATTGGGAGAAGTTGATCGGCGCGCTCGAGATCTTGGCGGTCAGTGACGCGGAAGTCGAGCGCCGAGTGTTCTTGCTGCGCAAGATCGCGGCCACGTCGGCCAATCAACTCGGCTCGTTGGATCGTGCGCTCGACGCTCAAGCGCGTGCGCTCAAGGAAGATCCGGCGCAGGGCGAAACCCTGCTCGAGCTGGAACACTTGGCAGGACAGGCCGGCGCCTGGGACAAGTTGCGGGGCATTTACAATGACGTGGCAGGGTCCCTCGATGAACCCGGCTTGGCTCGCCAATATTGGATGCGTCTGGCCGTGATCGAAGAGCGGTTGGGCAAAGTGCCCGAGGCCGCCGCCAGCTACGAGAAGGTGCTCAAGCTCGACCCCGCGGATGCCGAAGCGCTGCAGGCCATGGACGCCCTGTACCGCGGCACCGGGCATTGGGAAGAACTGATCGGCGTATTCCGGAGGCGCATCGATCTGGCCCAGGATAGCGCCGAGAGCGAAGCCATCTACTCGCAGATGGCGCTGGTATTCGAAGAAAAGCTGGGCAAGCCGGACGACGCGATCGCGGCCTACCGCGAAGTGCTCGCGCTGGATCCGACCAGCCATGTGGCGCTCAACGCCTTGGATGGCTTGTTCACGCGCCGCGGCTTGTGGAACGAGCTGGCCGACAACCTGGAGACCCAACTGGGTCTGGCCGATACCGACGACGCCCAGCGCGACTTGATGCTGCGCTTGGCCTCGCTGCGCGAACGCCAGATGGGCCAAACGGAAGCCGCAATCGAGGGCTATCGCCAAGTGCTCGATCGCGATCCGACCAACCAGACCGCGCTCGGCGCGCTCGAGCGGCTGTCCGCGGACAGTGCGCACTCGTTGTCGATTGCCGAAATCCTGGAGCCCTTGTATCGAGGGCAGGGCGATTTCCAGAAGCTGATCGGCGTGCACGAGGTGCAGGTCGCGCAAGCAGACGAAGCGTCGCGCAAAGTCGAACTTTTGCATCAAATTGCTGCGCTGCACGAAGACGCGGCCGGTGATGTGAACGCCGCCTTCGACACCCTGGCTCGCGCCTTGGCGGTCGATCCGGCGCACGAAGAAACGCAAAGTGGTTTGGATCGCTTGGCGCGCGTGACCGGTCGCTTCACGGACCTGGCGCGTGTGTTCGAGCAGTTGGCGGTTGCACAGAAGGATCCCGAGCTGGGCAGCCGACTGTATTCGTCCGCTGCCGGTGTGTACGAACACATGGTCGGCGACGGAGAGCGTGCGATCGAGCTCTACCGCAAGGTGCTCAGCATCGATCCCACCAATCTCGCTGCAGCAGAGTCGCTGCAGACGTTGTTTCAAAACGCCGAGCGTTACGGCGACATGTCGCTGATCTTGCAGCGTAAGGCCGAAATTCTCGAGGACGTCGATGCCCAGAAGGGCGCGCTCTATCAGGCCGCGCAACTGGAAGAAGACGTGCTCGAGCGCCAGGAAAACGCCATCGGCGTGTACCTGAAGATCCTCGAGATCGATGGCGAAGATCTGCGTAGCATCGACGCCTTGATCAAGCTCTACCTCGGGCTCTCGCGCTGGGAGGAGCTGCTTTCCGTCTATTCCAAGAAAGCCGATCTGGTTCTCGACACGGACGAGAAGAAGCTGATCTTCTACCAAGTCGGCGCGGTTTATGAGCGAGAGCTCTCGGACGTACGGCGCGCGATCGATACCTATCAAAAGGTGCTGGAGCTCGATCCCGACGATTTGACGGCGCTCAGCCGCTTGGACGTCTTGTATCAAACTGCGGGCAACTGGCAGGAGCTGCTCAGCATTTTGCAACACGAGGCCGAGCTCACGCCGGACCCGACCGAGGCCGTCAGCTACCAGTATCGAATCGCGGAGCTGTACGAGCAGCACTTGGGCGACATCGACCGCTCGGTCGAGCTGTATCGCGAGATTCTCAATATCCAGCCCGACCATCTGCCGACTTTGGCAGCGCTCGAGGGCATCAAGAACGGCAAGAAGGCACCACTCGCCGCGGCCTCCGTACTGGAGCCGGTCTACGACGCAACGGGCGAATACGAGAAGCTGATCAGCGTGCTCGAGGTGCAAGTCCGTTTTTCGGACGACACCTTCGCCAAAGTCGAGCTTTTGCATCGCATCGCGCGGCTATACGAAGAGAGCTTGGGCGATCACTCGCGCGCATTCGAGACGTACTCGCGGGCGATCGGCGTCGACAGTCAGAACGAAGAATCGCTGGGTTCACTCGAACGCCTGGCGATGATGATCGAACGCTGGCCCGCCGTGGCCGCGCTTTACGACGCCGAACTGGACAAGCTGGAGGGAGATCCCGAGCGCTTCGTCGATCTAGGGCTGCGCGTGGCGCAGGTGTACGAGGTGCAGCTCGAGAACTTGGAGAACGCGGTGAGCCGCTATCGACGAGTGCTCGCTGCCGACCCAGAGAACCAAAGCGCAGTGCGCGCCTTGGATCGCTTGTTCACCCAGATGGAACGTTGGCAAGACCTGTCCGAAGTGCTCGTGCGCGAGTCCGAGGTCGGGCAGAGCCCAGACGAGATCTTGGAGTTCAAGTATCGCCTGGGACAGGTGTACCAGGTTCGCCTGCGCGATCTGGACAAGGCGATCGCCGCATATCGCGAGGTGATCAGCGCGGCGCCCGAGCACGAAGACACGCTGCGGGCGCTCGAAGCGCTGTTCGAGAGCGGTATCAAGCAGCTAGAAATCGCTGCCATCCTCGAGCCGCTGTATCAGGCGTCCAGTGAGTGGGAGAAGCTGATCCGAGTGCGCGAAGCCGAGCTTTCGCACACGACCGATCCGAGCGAGCGCGTGGCGATGCATCACCGTATCGCGGAGGACGCGGAAGAGCGGCTGCTCGATCCAGTGCTGGCGTTCAATGTGCACGTTCGCGCAATCAAAGAGAGTCCGCTGGACGAGCGCACGGGCGAAGAGATCGAGCGTCTAGCGAGCATGCTCGATGGCGGTTGGGAGCCCCTGGCGAACGCTTATGCCGACGTGCTCGGTATCGAGGGCCTGGAGCCAGCTACGCAAGCCGTGGTTGGCAAGCGGCTGGCGCGGGTTTTCGAAGAAGAGCTCGCGGACGTAGCCAAAGCCGAAGAAACGTACCGCTACGTGCTGACGGTTGCGCCAGAGGAGAGCGACGCGCTCGCGAATTTGGATCGCATCTATACTTCGCTCGAACAATGGCCGGAATTGGCCGGCGTGCTCGAGCAACGCGCGGTCTCTACGGAGGACGACCACGAGCGCGTAGAGCTCTACACTCGACTCGGTCAGGTGTACGAGGAGCGCCTCGGACAAACTGGAGATGCGGTACGCGCGTACCGGGCTATTTTCGACAAGCTCGAACCCACGAACGAGGACGCGATCAGCGCGCTCGGGCGCATCTACGAGCAGAGCGCGGCGTACAGCGAGCTTGCCACCGTTTATCAGCGCGAGCTCGAGAATGCCGTCGGCGACGTGCAAGAGGCGGAAATTCGCGCGAAAATGGCGCATTTGTCGGCCGAGCGTCTGGGCAACGTCGAGGGCGCCATCGAGGGCTGGAAGCGCGTGCTCGATCTGCGCGGCGAAGACCCCGAGGCGCTCCGCGCGCTCGCTGGTCTGTACGAACAGCAGAGCAAGTGGGCCGAGCTCACGGACGTGCTCGAGCGCCATTTCGACATCGCGGAATCGGACGAAGACCGCGTCAACGTGCTGACGCGACGGGCTCGGCTGTTCAGCGAACAACTGAATCGTGACGACGAAGCGCTCGAGACTTGGCAGCGGGTCCTCGACATCGACTTTTCGAACGTCCCGGCCTTGCGCGCCACGGCTCAAGTCGCACGCACGCGCCAGGACCCGAACGAGCTCGTCAGCGCTCTGCATGCGACGATCGATCGCGCCGCCGCGTTGCTCGAGGCCGACGAGCTCAAAGGCATCTATCGCGAGCTCGGTAAGACGTACGGCGGAGCTCTGGCGCAACCGTTCGACGCAGCCGAGGCCTGGCGACACCTGCTCGAGGTCGACCCGACGGACTTCGAGGCCATGGCCGAGCTGGAGACCATCTACCGCAGCGACGAGCGCTGGGTCGAGGTAATCGGCGTCAAGATGCAGCGAGCGAGTGCTCTCCAAGAGCCGAGCGAGCG
>Ga0247783_1000398_pt1 | contig 13462 bp, 9 predicted proteins | sample UWRJL064202C5_FD_179911 | JGI IMG/M metagenome (GOLD analysis project Ga0247783, IMG submission 179911) | Plant litter microbial communities from Arlington Agricultural Research Station in Wisconsin, United States - UWRJ-L064-202C-5 | ecosystem: Environmental > Terrestrial > Plant litter >...
ATCGATCAGTCCGCGGGTCGTTGCGCCAGGGGTCGATGGCGCGCTCGGTCTCCGAGCCCACGGACTGATCGATCACGATCAGTTCGAAATCCTCGTCCGCGTCGGCCAGCAGTGCCCCGACGACGTGGGAAATGGCTCCCGACCGGTCTTTCGTGCAGACGATCGCCGAGGCCACCAGCATTTCCTTCCACCCTACCAGATCAACTCGGCGTTTGCCCGTTAGCAGCGAGAACGCACGAATTCGAACAGCCGACGCGCGTTCTCCCGCGCATCGAACTGCTCGACTGCGACTTGGCGACTCGAAACCCCCATTTCGCGGCGCCGCGCCGGCTCCGAAAACAACCCTTCGAGCGCTCCACCGAGGCCTGCGGCGTCGTCAACCCCGACCAAATGACCATTCTTACCCTCTTCAATGATATCTGGGATCCCGCCGACGCGGGTAGTTACGACTGGCAACCCAGAGGCCAGCGCCTCCATGCACACGAGCGAGTAGCAATCGGCCCGGGTCGGCAGCACGAACACGTCCGAGGTGCGGAACAGGTTGAGGAGCTGCTCGGAGTTTGCCTGCAAGTCCCGGAACACCCGAACGCCTGGCTCCTCCGCGACATCCGCTTTGGTCACGAGCAATAGCTCGGCCCGACCCCGGAAGCGACGGCGGAACACATCCAGCAACAGATCGCCCCCTTTGCGCACGAAATCCCCACCGACGAACAGGATTCGCGGTAGTTCGTGGTCGCGGTCGCCGACCGTGAACTGGGCCAAGTCCACCCCGGGCGGGATGACCGCGACGTCCTCTTCCTTGCAGCCGTAGTCTTCCACGAAAGAGCGCTTTGCCCAATCGGACCAGGCGACGATGGCCGCGGCGCGCCCGAAGAGTTGGCTGTACGCGAGCTGTTTGGCTCGTTCCGACAGGCGCCCCTCCGGCCGTAGACCGTAGGCCGCGCGCATATCGCGCTTGTTCAGTGGTGTGCCGTCGGTCGACAACACCGCAGGCTTCTTGGCAAAGTAGTCCACCGAAAGCGGAGCGATCGTGGTCGTATGCATGAAGATACCGTCGACTTCATGCAAGACCTCGCCGAGCGCGCGCCGCGCCAGCAAGCTCCCGGTAACTGTCCACGGCAGCCGGCCGTGCCGGAACTCGATCGGCAGCCAGCGAGGCGGCGGGCCTACCACCGCGGACTCCGCTTGGCGTAGGTTCAGGTAATGCGTGATGCTGCCGAGCGTTTGCTCCATCACGTAGGCGATCGGTTTCAAAGACATGAAGCGGCGAGATCCTAACGCGCGCGGGTAGCGTCGACGGGGAGGGCTAGAGGACTAATTTGCGCAGGTGGAATGCCTCTGCTCGCCCGTCCGGGGCGTGACACTCGACGCCGCGCACGCTCATCAGACCGTGGAATACATCTGGTCGGAACCAAGGGCGAAAGGATTGTGAGCCGAAGTGCTGCATCAGCAGCTCGACCTTTCGTGCCGCTTGCGCCTGGCTGAGCGTGACGAGCAAATTGGGATTGCCTAGATCGCCCTCGTATTTGGGAATTTCGTACTCGGCGATCAGATGGCGACGGAAGGTGTTCCAGGTCAGCTCCGCTACCGTGCGGTGGTCTTGGTGCACGTCGTGGCGATGATGCGAAAAGACCAGGTCCGGCTCGAGGGAGCGCTTGAGCGCCTCGAACGCATCTTTGATCTCGGCGGCGACGTGGGGAAAGTAGCTCTCCCGAAATTGGTGAGTCACGACGTTGGAGCTGGCTGCGCCGGCGAGGAAGTCCGCCGCGCTGGCACGGGCCTCGACCTCTCGCTGCTCGCGGGCTGCGAACACGACCCAGGTCACGGTCGAGCCCGGATAGTCGCTGAGCAATTTGAGGATCGTGCCGCCGCATCCGATCTCGATGTCGTCACTGTGAGCGCCGAGGCACAGCAGCCGAAGCGGTCGAGTCGTCGCTGCGCCCAAGGTGATGGGAAGCATCAGTGCCCGCGCCCTGACGCTCCGAGCGTCGCGGCTCGCTTGGCTCCTTGGCGCGGCTCGCTCATGAAAAAGGAGCATACTGAGGCGACCTACGAGGGGCAAGCGCGTCCCCCAGGATCGCGGGCTCTGCCCGCGCTCGAAACATTTCGCTCGTGGGTTGCTTTACCGGAGGTCGACTTCTCGGCCGAAGCCGAGCGCCGAGCGCCGAGCGGGGCTCGGAAGATTCTGTGGTGCCCGCGCTACCCGTGATATATCCGCAAGGTTACCCAATTGGCCTGCCAACCTCGCCTGGGCGGTATGAGGCGTCGGCGAGGGGGGCCCCTCCAGAACGAGATCCCCGAATGACTCAAGGAACCACTGTAGGCTGTCGTTTCTGCGAAGCTCCGTTGAAGCGTACATTCGTCGATTTGGGGATGTCACCGTTGTGCCAGACGCACCTCGAACCAGAGGAGCTGAACAAGGGTGAGTCATTCTATCCGTTGCACGTGTTCATTTGTGAACAGTGCTTGCTCGTGCAGCTTCAGCAGTACGTGACGCCCGACGAGATTTTCAGCGAGTACGCATATTTTTCGTCGTTCTCCGAAACAATGCTGCGTCACGCGTCGACATACGTCGACGCCGTTGTCCCGCGCTTCGCGCTCGCCGCTCACAGCAAAGTGATCGAGATTGCCAGCAACGACGGCTATCTCTTGCAGTACTTCGTCAAGCGAGGCATCCCGGTGCTCGGCATCGAACCCGCCGCGAACGTGGCCCGCGCCGCCGTCGAGAAGGGAGTGCCCTCGCTGGTTCGCTTCTTCGGCGTCGAAACGGCCACTCAGTTGGTGGCCGAGGGAACGCGCGGCGACTTGCTACTCGGCAACAACGTGTTGCCGCACGTGCCCAACCTGCATGATTTCGTGGGCGGGCTGAAGGTTCTGCTGGCGCCTGGCGGGGCCATCACCATCGAGTTTCAGCACTTGATGCGCATGATGCAGGGCAATCAGTTCGACACCATCTATCAAGAGCATTTCTCGTACCTGACCTTGAGCTTCGTGGTGAAGTTGTTCGCCCATCACGGGCTGACCCTATTCGACGTCCAGGAGATCTCGACGCACGGCGGTTCGCTGCGAATTTTCGCGCGCCATGCGGACGAGAGCTCGCCAGCCGTTAGCCCCAGCGTTGCCGCCGTACTCGAAGCCGAGGAGCGCGAAGGCATGAACCGCCTCGACCACTACGAGAAGTTCGGCGAGCGTGTGAAAGAGACCAAGCGCCAGCTGCTCGAGTTCCTGATCGAGGCCAAGCGCAGCGGCAAATCAGTCGCTGGCTACGGTGCCGCCGGTAAGACCAACACGCTGCTCAACTTCTGCGGCATCCGCGAAGATTTCATGGACTACATGGTCGACCGCAACCCGTACAAGCAGGGCAAATTCCTGCCGGGTACGCACATTCCGATCTTGTCTCCGGATCACATCAAGGAGACCAAGCCCGACTATCTGTTCATCGGTCCTTGGAACCTCGTGTCCGAGATCGTGGAACAGACCGCGTACATTAGAGAATGGGGGGGGAAGTGGATCGTGCCTATCCCGACCGTGAAGGTTCTGACCTGACCCAACTCGAGCGTTTCAAATCAGATGCGGTCGAGCTGTTCGGCCGCCAGCCAATCAACAATGGGTGAATCGTGACCGACACCGCACAAAGCATCGTTCAAAAGGACCTCGAGTACATCGCCTCCACGCTCAAATCAGAGTTTGGAAAAATGGGCGGCAAGAAGCTGCTCGTGGTCGGAGGCGCCGGGTTCTTGGGCTACTACTTGGTGCAGTCGGTGCTCCATTGGAATGCCAATGCCGGAGCGTCCACGCCGATCGACTTGACCGTGTACGACAACTACATCCGCGGCATCCCGCCCTGGCTGTCGGCCCTATCTGGAACTCCTCACCTGACTCTGGTGAAGCACGACATCAGCCAGCCGCTGCCGGCGGACATGCCCGACTTTCAGTTCATCGTGCACGGCGGTTCGATAGCCTCGCCGATCTACTACAAAAAGTACCCGATCGAGACGATGGACGCGAACGTGAATGGCCTGCGCAACCTGCTCGACTACGCGCTCCAGCAGAAGACGTCGAAAGCACCGGTCGAAGCCTTCCTGTTCTTCTCCAGCAGCGAGATCTACGGCGATCCCGCCAAGGATGCGATTCCGACTCCGGAGGACTACCGCGGCATCGTGTCGTGCACCGGGCCGCGCGCCTGCTACGACGAATCCAAGCGCTACGGGGAGACGCTGTGCATCAACTTCACGCAGCGCCACGAGCTGCCGATCAAAGTCGCGCGCCCATTCAACAATTACGGTCCGGGGCTGAAGATCACCGACAAACGCGTGCTCCCGGACTTCGCGCGCGATGTGTTTGCCAATCGCGACATCGTGATGCTCTCCGACGGCAAGCCCATGCGTACGTTTTGCTACGTGGCCGACGCGGTGATTGGCTATTACAAGGCGCTGGTCGTCGGGCGGCCCGGTGAGGCTTACAACATCGGCGTCGAGACGCCGGAGATCTCCATGGCTCAGCTCGCCGACAAGGTCGTGGCCCTCGGCCGTGAATTGTTCGACTACCAGGGCAAAGTCGTAATGAAGAAGGACGACGTGCACCTGATCGACAACCCCGACCGCCGCTGTCCCATCATCAAGAAGGCGCGCGAGCACTTGGGCTACGATCCCCAGGTCTTGGTCGACGAGGGCCTGCGAAGGGCGATGATCTGGTACTCCGGCAATCGCGAGGCCGAGGAGTCATGAGTCGAATTTCGGTGATGGGTGTTGGCTTCGTCGGCCTGGTCACCGGCGCGTGCTTCGCCGACAAAGGCCATCAGGTCGCGTGCATCGACGTCGATCGAGAAAAGGTCGATCTCATCAATCGTGGCCAGTCGCCGATCTTCGAACGCGGCTTGGATGAGCTGCTGCAGCGCAACATCGGCAAAGGCTTGCGAGCCACGCTCGATGCGCGAGAAGCCATTGTCGACAGTGACATGACCTTCATCGCCGTTGGTACACCCTTCGACGGCGAGCACATCGACCTCACGTACATCAAGGAATGCGCGCGCGTGATCGGGGAAGCGCTGCGTGAAAAGCAGGGCTATCATGTCGTGGTAGTGAAGAGCACGGTCGTCCCGGGCACGACCGATCGCGTCGTTCGCCCGATTCTGGAACAAGCTTCGGGCAAGAAAGCCGGCGTCGATTTTGGGCTGGGCATGAATCCCGAGTTTCTGACGGAAGGCGAAGCCGTCAGTGACTTCATGGATCCTGATCGCGTTGTCAGCGGCGGCATCGATGCCCGCAGCCAAGCTGCGCTGGAAGCGGTCTACGACGGGTTCCCGGGCGGGCGTCTGCGCACCAACAACTCCACCGCCGAGCTGATCAAGTATGCCTCGAACGCGCTCTTGGCGAATCTAATCTCGTTTTCCAACGAGTTTGCCAACCTGGCTACGGCTCTCGGTGACATCGACGCCGCAGAGGTGATGCGCGGGCTGCATTCGAGCCGCTATCTCACTACGGTGTTGCCGAGCGGCGAGCAGGTCGTGCCGCCAATCACCTCGTTTCTCATGGGCGGCTGCGGGTTCGGTGGCAGCTGCTTGCCGAAGGACGTGAGTGCCCTTGCCGCGCAGGGCCGCCAGCTCGGGCTGCCGATGAAGATCCTGCAGGGCGTGCTGGACGTGAACCTGCAGCAATACGAGCAAGTGTTTCGCTTACTCGGCAAGCATTTCCCAAGCCTGGAGGGCAAGCGCATCGTGGTGCTCGGCCTGGCATTTCGCCCCGACACCAACGATATGCGGGAATCCCCCGCGATTCCCGTGGTCAAGCGCCTGCTCGCCGAAGGCGCGCGTGTCACCGCCTACGATCCCGTTGCGGGGCACGAGGCGCAAAAGATCTTTGGCGAGAGCCTGCCGCTCGCCACCAGCCTCGAAGCCGCGCTGGAGGGCGCCGAGGCGCTCGTCATCGTCACGCGCTGGGCGGAGTTTTTGCGTGTTCCCGAGCTGCTCTCGAAGAGCGGGGCGAAGCCCTTGGTGGTGGATGGACGCCGCCTGCTAGCCCGTGATTCGGTCGCTCGTTACGAAGGCATCGGTCTCGGTTGATTTTGAACGTGCAGACGGGCCGGGAGGGCTGAACGATGCGCCTCGCAGATCTGACGCAGCTACTTTCGATCGAAGATCTCGAGGCGCACTTCAGCGCCGCGCTCGCGCGCCTATTTCCCATTTGCCGGAGTATTACCGGTGATGGCCTGCGTGAAACGCTGGCCATCCTTCGGGAATCGATCCCGCTCGAACTGCACGAGGTTCCCTCGGGAACTCCGGCATTGGATTGGGTGGTGCCCAAAGAGTGGAACATCCGCGACGCGTACGTGAAGAATGCCCAGGGCGAACGGGTGATCGATTTCAAAAAATCGAACCTGCACGTAGTCGGCTACAGCGTGCCCGTGGCGGCGCGCATGTCCCTGAGCGAACTTCGCCCCAAACTGCACTCGTTACCCAAGCAACCGGGCTTGATTCCGTTCCGGAGCAGCTTCTATCGCGATGATTGGGGCTTTTGTCTCGAGCACGAACGCCTTCAAGCTCTGCCCGAGGGCGAGTACGAGGTGCTGATCGATTCGTCGCTGCAAGACGGCAGTCTGACTTACGGCGAGCTGCTCATCCCAGGGAGGAGCGAGGCGGAGGTGCTGCTGAGCGCACACGCTTGTCACCCGTCGCTATGCAACGACAACCTAACGGGCCTCAGCGTAGCCACGCTGTTCGCGCGCTACCTGGCGGCGTTGCGCGAAGCGGGCAGGCCCGCTCGCTATAGCTATCGCTTTTTGTTCGCTCCGGTGACAGTAGGCGCCATCACTTGGTTGTCGCGCAACGAGCAAACCGTGAAGCGCATCGAGCACGGCTTGGTGCTCACGCTGCTCGGTGATCCGGGGCAGACTCACTACAAGCGCAGCCGTCGTGGCAACGCCGCGATCGATCGCGCCGCGCAGCACGTGCTCGAGCACTCTGGTGCGCCGTTCGTGATCAATGATTTCATACCTTACGGCTACGATGAACGGCAGTTCTGCTCGCCTGGCTTCGATCTACCGGTGGGCTCTTTGATGCGCACCCCGTACCAGCAATTTCCCGAGTATCACACGTCCGGCGACAATCTCGACTTCGTGAAACCCGCCAAGCTGGTGGACTCGCTGAGCAAATGCCTGGCGATCTTCAACGTGCTAGAAAACGACGCGTACTACCTGAATCTCAGCCCCAAAGCCGAACCGCAGCTCGGTCGCCGTGGGATCTACCGCGCCCTCGCGGATCGAACGGGCGATGACGGCTCGAGTGAGATGGCCATGCTCTGGGTTCTGAACCAGAGTGATGGCAAGCATTCACTGTTCGATATCGCAGAGCGCGGAAAAATGAAGTTCGAACAGATCCAAAGCGCGGCCGCGCTGCTCGAACACAACGGCCTTTTGCAACGCGTGATCGAACAGCGCTGAAGCCTCGGGCGCCCAAGACAGGCGATCGCAAAACCATCTCGCTGCTCGCAACGTAGTAGATTCGCAGTGTTACGGATCTGACGAGCACGGCGGAGGGCAATTGGGCTCCGTTCGACGGAGCCCGCGGATAAAGTTCGTCCATCGCGCGCCGTTTGACGTCAGGACAGGGCAATGTGACCTTTTTGCCCGTCAATGAACTCGCGACCAATGGACGTACTTGCTGCAAAAATGCGATCGGCCGGGCTCCTCTGTGTAACTACGCTCGCGCTCGCCGCTGCGAATGGGTGTAGCGAATCTTCGTCAGTGGTGTCCGAACTGGTCACTGCGGGCACTGCCACGATTGGGAGCGGAATCGGCGTTGGAGGCAGCAATGCCGGACATGGGGGCAGCGGGGCAGCCAACAACCAGGGCGCGGGCAGCGGCCTGGGTGGCGCCAATTCGGGCCTGAGCGGGGGCGTGGGCTCCTTTGCTGGCGCTGCTGGTGGTTTGCCCTTTGGCGCGGCAGGCTCGGGCGCAGCGGGCCGTGGCGCAGGCGGTTCGGGTGGTGCGGGCTCGGGGGCAGCGGGCTCGGGCGCAGCGGGTCGTGGCGGTTCTGGATCGGGCACCGGCGGTCGCGGTGGAGCGGGTTCTGGCGGATCGGGCACCGGCGGTCGCGGCGGAGCGGCCTCTGGCGGGTCCGGCACCGGCGGTCGCGGCGGAGCGGCCTCTGGCGGGTCCGGCACCGGCGGTCGCGGCGGAGCAGGCTCTGGTGGATCCGGTTCTGCTGCTGGCGGTGCGGGAACGGACAGCTCGTTCGTGACCGACTTCAACCTCACCGAGTCCCCGATCTCTGAAAGTGGCGTTTGGAAGCAAGCGGGGCTGGATTGGACGCGTGTCGTGACGTCCGACGGCTTGGCCTATGGCACGCAGAGCGGCAGTGGCGGCTTCAACGATTCGTACACTTACCTGTCCGGGACTTTCCCAGCCAATCAGTCAGCTTCGGCCGTGATCCACCTCGAATCCGGCATCGACGCGGCTTATGCGGAGGTGGAGATTTTGCTTCGCTGGACCGACAGCGCACACAACTCTACTGGCTACGAATGCAATTTAGCCTTCAACGGGCAATATGCAGAGATCATCATTTGGCCTGGGCCTTTCGGAACTGATAAGTCTCAGTTCAAGTGGGTCTCCAGCGGCAATCCCGTGGTTGGCGGCGTGCACGACGGCGATGTCTTTCAAGCCGACGTCGTGGGCAATGTGATCACTTCGCGTTTGAACGGCAAGGTGATCGCCAGTGGAACGGATAACTCGATCCCGAGTGGAGGCGCGCCAGGCATTGGCTTTTACTCCGAGGGTGCGGCCACCGGGAAGAAGTTTGGTTTCTCTCGTTTCTCTCGATTGGGGATCTGAGACACTTCGCGCGCTGCAATCGGAGTAGTCACGGCCAACGTGAATCACTATCTCCGCAGTTCGCACGAGCTACAGCGGACGTAAGCGCCCTGAATTCGTCACATTCACCTGCGTAGTCCGACACGCACCTTCAACTGCGTAATTGCCACAGTGGCACACTCGATTGCGCGGTTCTGCCTCGCTGCTCGTGTGCCTCGAGCACATCAGCCACAAATGCTTACTTTTCCGCTGCCCGGCAATGACGCGAATTAGCAAAATCGCCATTTACATTGGCCGTATTCCAAGCCTGTCGAGTGCCTGTCTGCTAAGGCACGCGCGTTGCTCTAGGACCGCACTGCTTGCGCTCCTGAACTGAGGTACATAATGCATCATACCGCTCTGGCTCGATTCTTTCACGCCTGTGGGGCTCGCGCCCACCGATACCTTGCACTTCTGGCAACTATCTGCTTGGTCGCCTGCTCCGCTCCCTCCGCAGACAATCAAGTCACAGACCTTCAGGGGTCGCTGACGACGGCTGTGTATCGGATCAATTGTGGCGGTGGCGCGGTAGGCTCATTTTCTGCCGATCAGTTCGTGTCAGGAGGCAATACTTGGTCTTCAGGCACCGTGTCGACGACGGGAGTAGCCAATGCTGCACCGGCCGCCGTGTACCAGAGCGAGCGCTACGGAAACCACAGCTATAACTTCGGCGGGCTCGAACCCGGCGCGAGCTTCGTGGTTCGTTTGCACTTTGCCGAGACCAAGTTCAACGCTGCCGGCGCGCGCGTCTTCAACGTCTTGATCAACGGAGTGAACGTTCTCCCGAATTTCGATATCTTTGCCAGCGTCGGCTTTAGCAAGGCGCTAGTGCTCGACTTCGACACCACCGCGTCTTCAGCGGGCCAGGTGACCGTGCAATACGTAACCGTCGTCGACAACGCCAAGTCGAGCGGTATCGAGATCTTCTCGGGCAGCAGTGGCAGTAGTGGCAGTGGTGGCAGTGGTTCGGGGCAAGGCAACCAGTCACCGACGATCGCCAACGCGCCGTCGGCGAATGCGAACCCCGTGCTGGGCACCAGCTCCACGTTGAGCGTGCTTGGCGCCGACGACGGCGGCGAAGCCTCGCTCGTCTACACCTGGAGTACTTCGGGCACGCCGCCCGCAGCCGTTTCGTTCTCCGCAAACGCCAGCAACTCTGCAAAAAATACGGTCGTGACCTTCAGCAAAGCGGGCAGCTATGCGCTGACCGTGACGGTCAAAGATGCCGCTGGCCTCTCGACTTCCAGCGCCCTGAACTTGCAGGTCAATCAGAAGCTCACCAGCGTGAACGTGACGCCGTCGAATGCCTCCGTTCAGCTGAATGGAACTCAGCAATTCGCGGCCACTGGCAAGGACCAGTTCGGTGCGGCGATGAGCCCGACATTTGCCTGGGCGGTTTCGGGCGGTGGAACCATCGACACGAATGGGCTGTTCAGCGCAACGAGCACGGGCGCGTTCACCGTCACAGCGACAAGCGGAAGCGCGAACGGTAGCGCGGCGGTCACCGTGAGTAGCGCTGCGGCGCCCGCGGGTAGTGCTGTCTACCAGATCAACTGCGGCGGCGGCGCCGTTGCGCCGTTCACTGCCGATCAGTTTGCATCAGGCGGATCGACCTGGAACGACGCCACGGCCGTTTCGACATCGGGTGTCGCGAATGCCGCGCCCGCAGCCGTATATCAAACCGAGCGCTATGGCAGCCACGCCTACAACTTCGCCAGTCTGACGCCTGGCGCGACTTACGTCGTTCGGCTTCATTTCGCGGAGACGAAGTTTACTACAGCGGGCTCGCGCACCTTCAACGTACTGATCAATGGTACCCAGGTGCTGACCAACTTCGATATCTTTGCAGCGGCGGGCCTCAACAAGGCGCTCGTCCGCGACTTCACCAGTGTGGCCTCGAGCGCTGGGAAGATTACGATTCAGTACGTGACGGTCGTGGACAACGCGCGCTCGAGCGGCATCGAAATATTGTCCGGCGCCGGCGGTGGCAGTTCTCCCCCTCCCAATCCTGGAAATAAGGCCCCTACGGTGGCAACGCCTGCAGCTGCCAACCCCAATCCGACCAGCGGCAAGACGACGTCACTCAGCGTCGTGGGCGCTGACGACGGTGGGCAGGCCAGTTTAACGTATACCTGGGCAGCGACGGGGCCGGCGGCGGTTTCGTTTTCGAGTAACGCCAGCAACAGCGCCAAGAACACCACGGCCAACTTCACGAAAGCTGGAAGCTACACGCTGACCGCAACGATCACGGACGCTTCAGGGTCCTCGGTGGCGAGCAGCACCAACGTCGTCGTGAACCAAACGACGACCAGTATTTCCGTCACTCCTCGGAGCGCACAGGTGGCTGCCGGGGGATCCCAACAGTTTCTGGCGTCTGTGAAAGACCAATTCGGCAACGCGATGTCCCCGCAACCGAGTGTTGCCTGGACCGTGTCGGGCGGTGGCACGATCAACTCCATCGGCCTGTTCTCAGCTGGCAGCAGCAGTGGCGGCCCGTTCAACGTCAACGCCAGCGCGGCCTCTCTTATTGGCAGCGCCAGCGTCACGGTTGCGGCCAGCGGAGGCACGGCTCAATACAGCACCGACTTCAACCTCACCGAATCGCCGATTTCCGAAGGTGGTGCATGGCAACAAATGGGGGTCGACTGGACGCGCGTGATCACCGCGAACGGCCTGGCATTCGGCACACAACCGGGCAATGGCGGTTTCAACGACTCCTACGCTTACCTCGCTGGAGATTTTGCCGCGAATCAATCGGCGAGTGCAGTCATCCATCTCGAATCCGGTTTGTCGGGAGGGTATTACGAAGTCGAAATCTTGTTGCGCTGGCGAGATAGCGCGCACTTCTCCACCGGCTACGAATGCAATTTGGCGTACAATGGGCAATACGCCGAGATCATCATCTGGCCGGGAGCCTATGGAACTGACAAATCGCAATTCAAATGGGTCTCCTCCGGCAATCCCGTTGCCGGCGGCGTACACGATGGCGATGTGTTTCAAGCAGACATCGTCGGCAACGTGATCACTTCCCGGCTGAACGGCAAGGTGATTGCAACGGGTGTGGACAGCTCGATACCCAGCGGAGGAGCTCCTGGGATTGGGTTCTACGCGGAGGGCATGGCCGCATCGCAGAAGTTCTCTTTCTCGAAGTTTAGCGGGGGTAGCCTCTAGAGCCGAGACGCTGCGGGCGCGAAACCGGAATGGCACCTTCGGTTTTGCGTCTGCCTGCCCGCAGCGGAGAGCGTTGCTCTCCAATATGTCACAGAGGTGCCCCGCTGACGGAACTCGGGGATCGTATCTGCTCCGCCGATGACGCGCTCACTTCCGCTCGTGACGGCAAGCGTGCTGGTGCTGCTTCTCGTTCACAGCACCAGCGCACGAGCCGCGACCGCGTACGTCACCGACTTCGATCTCACGGAATCACCGATTTCGGAGCAAGGAGCTTGGAGCCAAACCGGTCTCGATTGGAATAAAGTGGTGACAGCCGGTGGGCTGGCATTCGGGACACAGACTGGAAACGGCGGCTTCGACGACTCGTACGCTTACCTTTCGGGATTTACGCCGGATCAGCTAGCCTCCGCCGTGGTTCAGTTGGGCGCCCTGGGAGGTGGAGTGACGCATGAGGTCGAGCTACTGCTGCGCTGGGCTGATTCCGAGCATTCTGCACGAGGCTACGAATGCAACTTCGCACACGACGGCCAATACGCAGATATCGTGCGTTGGAACGGACCGAAGGACAGCTTCACGTATCTCGTGCCGACGCTAACCGCTGCTATTCCAGGAGGCCTGCACAACGGGGATACGGTGAGCGCCAAGATAATCGGTCACACGATTACCACTTACGTGAATGGCACTCAGATCCTCACCGTGACGGACAATACTTTCAACGACGGAAACCCAGGCATCGGTTTCTTTCGCGGCGGTCCCTCTGGCCCGCAGAACGATTTTTCGCTGACGCATTTTAGCGCGTCGTCGCTCAATGCGACGACTCCTGCGCCTGTCCCGGCGCTTGGCTGGGGGATGTTGTCCTTTCTTGCGCTGGCCAGCGTTGCAGCATTCCCGCTCTTGGCCTGGAGAGCATCGCTCGCCGCTCGTCGTTTCGGTAGCTAGCTGACGCAACGCGGGCGAACGCTGGGTCTCAGACCAGGGGGCGTCTAGCCTTTCCCTTGGCGGACTGCTACCGTGCCGCACTCATGGGACCGACACGGAATTTGTTGGGGCGCCTGGCCCGTGCGTACCTCCCGCTCGCAGTGGTAACGGCTTGCTACAGCTGCGCTACCAACCCTCGCGACGCTGCCAAGGCTAGCGCCTCGCCAAGTGGCGGAAGTGACGCCGGCAAGTTGGCAGTCAGCGCGGGCAACACGTCAGGGGGCGCGGCGGCAGACTCCGCTGGCGCTACGGGGGCAGGAGTTCCGGGTCCGGGCTCTTACACCACCGACTTCAACCTGAACGAATCGCCCCTCTCAGAGGGCGGCAAGTGGCAGCACCGCGGGCTTGATTGGACCACAATCACCACATCCGATGGTCTCGCCTTTGGGACGCAACGAGGCACTGGCGGCTTCGATGATTCCTACGCCTACCTAGCGGGGACGTTTCCTGCCAATCAATCGGGCACTGG
>Ga0247783_1000399_pt1 | contig 13430 bp, 9 predicted proteins | sample UWRJL064202C5_FD_179911 | JGI IMG/M metagenome (GOLD analysis project Ga0247783, IMG submission 179911) | Plant litter microbial communities from Arlington Agricultural Research Station in Wisconsin, United States - UWRJ-L064-202C-5 | ecosystem: Environmental > Terrestrial > Plant litter >...
TAAGCCTGGCTAACGCTTCCATTCTCCCCGAAGGGCCATTCATTTTACCGCGCTCCAATGAAGCTATCGCTGCCGTTAAAAGAGAATCATTCGATGCAATCATCCCTTCCAGAAACGTAACGCGACTACCGTCCCGTTGTTCCAATTCAACGAACTCACGCTGCGCAGAATCGGCATTAGCTTTTTTAACCTTATAAATCGGCCCCAAATTCCTCCGCTTACTGCCACCCGTTCCATCGGCCTCCTCTTGCGCAAGCTTGACAAGAATGTCACGCTTCTCCGCTTGCCGCGCGATCTCCGCCTTCAATGCTACGATTTCACCTTTGAGACTATCCTGAACGGGAAGAAAACGTGCTTTCACCTTATTCTCCTGCTCTCCATACTTCTGCTGTTCGATTAGAACGAGTTCCGGCTCTATTTCCTTTTCGAAGATTTTTAACTCTAACGGTTTGGCTATTACGATCGATATGATAATGGCTAGAATAATACGAGGTAGCGCCAGAAAAAACTCCCGGCGTGGCCTTCCTTCCTTACGCATACTGGAAACGATATAACGATCCAGATTGAAAATCATTGCCCCCCACAGCAATCCAAGAATACTCGCTGCCCACACTGAATCGAAAATCGTATACAAAGCGTAAGCCGCGGCCAGTGCCGCGAATACTCCTGTAAAAAAAATGGTCGCTCCTATTCCCGCATACCGGCTGGACTCTGTACGACACTTTCTTAAAAGTTCTCGGTCTGCTCCAGAACAGATCCAGAAAAAATCCGTTATCTTCTTCATCTTCTCTTAAACGTTGCTCCCACCTCAATTGACATGCCAGCACATTAATTCTTGAAAATTTAAGTAAAAATCACCCCGTTCACGTACCAACTGTACACACACGAACACCCCAATGTTCAGAATTCAATTTTACTACATTTCTTAAATGCCCTAGAAAAAAGGGATGAACAACATAAACCGTGGGGGAAAATGAGCAGCTTTATAGACCAAAAAAACCGCAACAAAAAAAATGAGCCGGCATTTCTACCGACTCACTTTACCTAACCTAATACCAAGCTCTTCTGTCTTCTTTATGGCTGCGCCTTTACGTCTATCCGTATAAATCCACTGCTTCCGTCCGTCCCGTTAACTTCTAGAACTTTGATAAGACCCTTTTTACCATATTGATCTACAAACTCAACGACATCATTTGCCTTCAAATTCGTGATCGTTTGACTATCTGACTTCGTAACAAAACCCAGATCTGATGAAACCTTCACGTTGGCAAAATCTGTAACTGTTTTTGTGGAGAGTTTAAAATAAGCCTTATTCAAATCTTCCGAAGTATTGGCTATAGTCGGAATGTTTACAACAGCATCCGGATAAGCATCCGTTGACCCTAAAGATGCCTGGTTGCCAGAAGTCAGATAATAATACCCGAAATCCCAAAATGTCACGTACTCTTCTCCTTGTTTAATGGTATAAACCTTCCCATCCAATAGAGACAAGAATGTAGAAGAAGTTCCATTGGCAAGAGGGGCTGATAATTTTACGTTTAAGAACTCTTTTACATCAGCCGCAGGGTTGGTACCACTACCGTACTTCAACGTAATAGTCCCCGGACCGATAGCAAGCCTTTGCGATTCATCACGAAAATCCCCGTTGCCTGTCGTAGTCCAAAATTTATAAACAACGGTGCCGGTACCAACACCGGAAGGAACCGGTAAATTGAACTGAAATTCAAAATCCTTACTATTCTTACCAGTTAAATCGATAGCACCATCGCCTTTTAAATCAACACTTTCGGTAGGCTTAAAAACCGTTTCCCCTTGACCGCTGATATTTTGAGTAATATACAGACGCTTCATATCCTTTGTAGTCGTAGTAAACGCTACACGCGCTTTAATCGTACTCGCAGTGTTAGCATCGACTGTCACGTCCTTATTAGGACTCGCAGGTCCGCCTTCATTTACCTCCAGATCCGCATCATAAGTCGCATTGGGGTCAACAGCTATCTCATCGTTGTCAGAACAACTAACCGCAAAAAAAATAGCAGCAAATAAAATTGCCGCCTGATAAAAGTTAAATTTTTTCATAATTGATTCGATTTGACATATCCTCCATTGTCAAAAAAAATCATGCCTGCCATCAACATTCAAGGTGGAACATTAAAAGTTTGGGCCTCGAAGATTGCCTGGATCACGATATGCCTACTGGAAACCGTGTATCTCTGCTTTCCTAATAGCTATGATACGCGCAGTTGCGTCCATCGCTTAGGCCTCTTCCGTCGTAAAAGAACAACAAGAATGATAACACAAACCATTACAATAAGAGCAGAATAAAGATGAAACGTTATAAACCCATGTTCAAAAGGCTGTAATTGCGCATCCAACATTGCCTCCGAATGGGCCCACGCTATAAAAGCATCCGCCATCGGCAACTGACCAAAAAGATACATTTTCTCATCAGATCGATGTATAGAAAAACTAAATGCCTCTATGCTGTTCCGCAAAGAGGCTGCATATCTTTTTTCACCATATAGACTTAATGTACGCACACCTACGATGGACGCGGCTGTACCAATGTGAAAGACAACAGGCCCGGAATCAATATCCCCAACACCACTAACACCTTGCGGATACTCACGAACGCCATACAATCCGATACACTTGCCAAGAAACTTTTGTTTAAATATTTGAAACTGTTCACGGGCAAACGTCTGATCGATATCCCACAAAAAATTCAACATTAAACACTGCGAGCCGCCACGTGCAACCTCCAGAGGCTCCCCCGTTTCTGCATTAACCGAATGCGGTACCAACCCTATAGAATCGACCTTACTTCTTACATCTCTTAACCACTGCTTTATAACATCATCATAAAGCGGCTTAAACATACGATCGTGAATAGCCAACGACGCTATACACATCACGGCATCTGCAGGCCATGCCGCATCTCGGTAGGATTCTGGATACGGAGTATCATTATTCCTGAAAAATGTAGCTATACGCACACAATCGGCGCGAAAATCTTCAACATCGGCAGGCTCTCGACGGCTACCATCCGCCAACAACTTCCGACTTAATAAATAATTACTCCAGCCGCAGTAAAATGCGCCATAAGGCAACGGTAAAGACTTATCAAACGGCGTCTTAGCCTCCTCGGCACGAACATTCCAATAAGATCGATCGATTTCTTCGAGAGCTTCCTTATATAAAATTGTGTCGCTTCGTGATATATCAGCAACATCACACCATGTAAGACCATACAGAACCTGCATAAAAACATATCCTTCAGGATAGATCTTTTGCATATCTTGCGCTGCCCCTCCATTCATCTGTCTTTTCAGAAAATTCAGCTGCTCTAATACATCTCGGTTTACAAGAATATCCTTACCTCTGTGTACCATAACCGGCTTATAGTAGACACCACAGTTAAAATAAATAACAACAACAATGATCGCACAGAGCAAAAGACTTATAATAACCTTTGATTCCCCACGCATAGACACATCTTTCTTTTGATTATATCAACAAGCTAAGTACTTCGAAGCTTTTTAAAGTTTGGATAATTGAATATAACAAGAGCAACTGCTATGATACAGAAACCCTCGATTTGCACAGCATCGATCGTCTCATGAAACATAAAAAGCGCCACTCCAAAATTCAGAATTGGGTTTATGTACATAAGAATACCGATAGTTGCCGAATTGATTCTATTCAAGGCGAATAAATTTAAGAAGAGAGGCAATACCGTAAAAAGAACGGCTATCAACAATATCATAAAATAAAAATAAGGCTCTGTAGGTATATGATGAAGTAGTAACGGCAGCAAAACACTCAAAACTAAAAACGAGAACAATACTTGAATACCCAGGATAACAATACGATCAAACCCCTGATTCTTCCGCTGAGAAACCAGGAACAAAGCATACGTAATCGCCGTAAGAAAACTATATCCAAGTTCCGGCGCCGAATGTAAACCCATAATCAAACAGCTTATTCCACATAAGGCCACGGCGCACCACTGTATAACCGTAAGCTTCTCCTTCAATAACAGATAACCCGACACCGCTGTAACAACAGGGCACAAAAGATAAGAAAACGAAGCCGTCTTGATATTGATGTTATTTACAATATAGATAAACGTAAGCCAGTTAACCGTGAGCAGCACACCTCCGACCAGCGTTAATCCGATAACAGCCCTTTGCCTGTTCGGAGCAAATGTCTTTAAATAGGCAAGATCCTTCTTCAATTGCGTACGTTTAAAGCCGCCGATAATCACGGTCAGCACCAATAACGAAAGTAGAATTCGAAAGTATAGTATCTCGCCAGAAGGGTATGCCTTCAACGCACGTAATGGAATCGAAAAGAACCCCCAGATCACAAAGGCAGATATTGCCGCCCCATAATGTTTCGTCATAGCTATTAAAAAAACCGGAATTATTCAGCTTAGGCTAAATCAAAGAATAGATACAAACTACAAAGTATAGCGTATAGATTGGGCTGACCGGATTGCTTTTGCCTTAGCATCCTCGATAGACGATCCTCGTGCCAGGCAAACTCCCATACGACGCTCCCCGTTAACTTCAGGCTTGCCAAATAAGCGCATATCAGTATCCACCTCGGACAAAGCCTTCTCAAACCCGGTGAAACTTACATTTTTTGAATGCCCTTGTACTAGAATCACACAAGATGCTGATGGCCCAAACTGTGCAATGGATGTAATCGGCAAGCCAAGAATAGCACGCACATGCAACGCAAATTGAGAAAGACCTTGCGAAATCATAGTAACCATTCCTGTATCATGAGGACGCGGAGAAAGCTCACTGAAATAAACTAGATCGCCTTTAACAAAAAACTCTACGCCAAAAATTCCGTGTCCTCCCAGGGCATCGACCACACGCCTCGCTATCTCTTGCGCTCGGAACAGAGCAGTGTCGGTCATTGGGTGAGGCTGCCATGACTCCCGGTAATCCCCGTGTTCTTGGCGATGCCCTATCGGCGCACAAAAAGACACGCCTCCCGTATGACGAACTGTCAACAATGTAATCTCATAATCAAAATCAACGAATCCTTCAATGATTACGCGACCACCACCACTTCGCCCACCCTCCTGAGAATATTGCCAGGCACCATCAATATCCTCGACAGTCCGCACGATGCTCTGGCCCTTTCCTGACGAACTCATAATCGGTTTTACAACGCATGGCAGGCCGATCTCTTCAACCGCCCGTAAAAACTCGTCTTTCGAACCTGCAAAGCGATAGGGAGACGTTGGCAAACCTAACTTCTCCGCGGCCAGTGTTCGTATCCCTTCACGATTCATAGTAAGGCGAGTCGCATTCGCTGAAGGTATAACACAGAAGCCCTCCGCTTCAAGCTCAACTAAAACATCAGTCGCAATCGCCTCTACTTCAGGTATGATATAATCCGGCCGTTCTCGTTCAATTACGGCCCGCAGCGCGACACCATCGAGCATCGAAAGCGTATAAGAACGATGAGCTACCTGCATTGCTGGTGCATGATCATACCGGTCAACAGCAACAACCTCAACGCCATAACGCTGAAATTCTATCACAACCTCCTTTCCAAGCTCCCCCGATCCCAATAACATTACTTTCTTTGCCGAAGGAGTCAATGGTGTACCCAACGTCAGCATTTCTTGATTCGACATGTCTTTTCTTTTAAATAAGCTCCGTAAGGTAAATAGCTTCCAACTTTTATTAGAATAACCGGTAATTTATTTCCACAACATATACTCAAAACACAAAGTCCATAGTCACCAGAGCACTAAACAAGACATTGATAAACAGCAATTTATATAAAATCCATTGTTCACTATCACTTATAAATTTTCAGATAACACAGCCTTAACTCCATATCCACATAAAAAAGCTGGCAGACCGTAATCCCGGTCTGCCAGCTCACTTTCCAACGTCGATTCCTTAATAGATAACGTCGATTCCTTAATAGATTTAGGGAACTGCATTAGCTACTCTTCTCCGTTGAACGATAATAATGATCTTTTTTTCCGCCAATGAAATAGCCTGCAATGCAACCTCTTCATCACAAAGAGTACTGACTACTCGTTCACTCAGGTAGTCCGCTAACAAATCACTTTGATTGGCGTTTAAAATTTCCGATAAGTGTACAACTTGAGCGCGTGTTGGCCTCTTGTCCCCACGCTCAATTCTACTAAGCAAAGAAGGATCGATACGTAATTCTGCTGCAACTTCTCGGATCAGCAAGCCTTTTGACTTCCGAAGCTCGCGGATGGATTGACCTAACGTTTTCATCGTATTGTGTGTAATTAATTTTCACGGATCCAGGCTGCGCGCTGACTCCCGCCCAGCAACCACTGCATGTCACATTCCCGAGCCTCACAATGCCCCGTCTCTTCTGAATAGGAACTCCTCGCTTCTTCTATTCTACGCAACAAATCGATAAGAAGATGCATATGAACAGCCATTCTGTCAAAATCGATCGGAAAAGCCTGATGCTCATGAATCACATAGCTGTGATAAATTTCAAGTAATGTGTTTCGCAAATCTGAGGGACGAATCGAAGAGAAAAAATTATCAAGCTCTCTGACAATCTCTTCATTTAACTTGGTCCCCTCTGAAAGTTTAGTGCTTATATATCCTTCCATAACGTTTATAATCACAAACAACATCCCCTCCCTCATCTCCCCACACCCCAATTTACAACTTCCTTTCGGTTTTTCAATTCCCTCCCCACTTTTAAAATCTTTTTTTCAAACATCTCCGTTCCCGAGTATCTTTGCTGCTCCTCCAAGCTATGACTCGCAAGCAGCATGTAATTATCATACTTATCCTCGGCGCCCTCTCCACGGTAAGTCCATTCGCAATTGATATGTATCTCCCTGGTTTTCCGGCCATTGCTGCTGATCTGGGGACAACGATTGATCAGGTGCAACTATCACTCACTGGATACCTGATCGGAATCGCTGTAGGTCAACTCATATACGGCCCGCTCCTGGATAGATTTGGAAGAAAACTCCCGTTATATATCGGGCTGATCATTTATATCATTGCGTCGCTCGCCTGCGCTGCTACTGGATCCGTTAAGGCACTTATTGCAATGCGTTTCTTTCAGGCACTCGGAGGCTGCGCCGGCTTGGTAGCAGCTCAGGCTCTCGTAAGAGACCTTTTCCCGGTAAATAAAGCCGCGCAAGCTTTCTCGTCGATAACCTTGGTCGTTGCGGTATCCCCAATGATAGCGCCAACAATCGGTGGCTACGTAACTGTCGCCTTCTCTTGGCATTGGGTATTTATCGTTTTAGCAAGCGTAACCTCTGTAATTCTGATCGCCGTCCATTTTTTCCTACCAACGGGAAGAAGACCCGACCCGTCTATATCCCTCCTCCCCAAGGCGGTGATTAGTAATTTTTATACAGTTATTAAGCAGCAGCAATTTCTAATTTATGCCATTACTAGCGGTATCGCTACATCTGCTCCTTTTGCTTATATCGCCGGATCCTCAGATGTATTTATGAATATTTATCACGTAAGCGAAAAAGAGTACGGATGGATTTTTGCTTTTATCGGAGGAATTATAATCGCCTCGACTCAGTTGAACCATATTCTTCTGAAACGATTCCGGAGTGAACAGATCATTAAAATGACCTTAATCTACCAGGCGTGTATCGGCGTAGTCATGGTTCTCGGTACGTGGTTAGGTTGGTATGATAAATATAGTCTCATCGCCGTCATGATCTTCTTTCTAATTGGCCAGGGATGGGTTAATCCTAATGGAACAGCGCTGGCCCTGGCTCCATTTACAAAGCATGCTGGCAGCGCTGCTGCACTTCTCGGAAGTTTTCGTATGGCAATGGGAGGAATGATATCCGCCTCCGTGAGCGCACTTCACAATAATACCGCACTCCCAATGGTGGGCATGATGGCTGCATGTGCAATCGTGGGCCTCATCGTTCTTACCCTGGGCAAAAGCGCTGTACGTTATCACGCGCGCCGTAAGGACATAGAAAAAGAAACGTCTACGTTGCTATAAAAACCGCTCACCCTGGCATAAGTTTTACCGTTCCCATTGAGATGGATGCTTATGAGAAATATGCTTTTCAGGAGATGCAGGTTTGGCAAGAACAAATGAAAAAGCCTGCGTCCCTTGTAAATAAACTTACAGGAAAAGTCCAGAAGAAGATAAACAACGTTATCCCCGAAAAACTTCACAAAGCCATAACCGTTGCTATTAAACAAATGACAAAGACGGTACTTCTAGGTGCGGAAATCACAACCCAACGTAATGGGATATCCCCACACCCCTCCTTGCAAGATCGCGAAAATAAAGTACAGGAAAGAATACGCATTCATAGTAACACAGCCGCCGCAGAAGGGGCTTTGACGGGAGCCGGAGGAATTTTACTTGGACTTGCTGACTTTCCGCTCTGGTTGGCGATAAAAATAAAGCTTCTGTTCGAAATCGCTGCCGCTTATGGATACGATACCTCGGACTATAAAGAGCGGCTATACATTTTACACATCTTTCAAGTCACATTCTCAAATCCGCAAAACCGCAGGGCAGCATATAACACCCTCGAAAATTGGGACAGGAATCGACAAGATCTGCCGAAGAATATCGATGAATTCGACTGGAGAACTTTCCAACAGGACTATCGCGATTATATCGATATCCCTAAGCTCCTCCAACTTGTGCCAGGCATCGGCGCCGCTGTAGGAGCTTACATAAATCATCGGTTAACAAAAAAACTCGGCGCTACAGCCATGAACGCATATCGAATGCGCTGGAAATCAAAACAACTCTCCGCCTGACTCCATCATGAAGAATAACAAAAAAAGAGAGACGGAAGAATCTCCGCCTCTCTTTATAGATCACAACGTTCAAAAACTACTCCTTAATGAACTTTCTGGTCTCCAGAAGGCCATTTGAGCCTTTAACCTGTAAGTAATAAACTCCTCGGATAAGCGCTATATCATTTGTATTGATAGAGTAGTCCGAAAGAGCTCCAATAGGAACAGTAACTTTGTAAACAACTTGTCCCGAAATCGTGTGAATAATAACATCGGCATTTCCTTCCGTTGCCACACCACGCAGTCTCAAGGTAAGTTGATCCTTCACAGGCACAGGATACACAGAGAATGAACGCTCTTCCGATTCCGTATTGGCTATAACCGATTCAGTAACCTCGCGTCCATTGCTGGCATGCGTCGAACCGTTTACAACATCAAACGAAATGGTTACCGGCGTTCCTTCAATGCCAAGACCAAGAGGCAGCGAATACGGAGTAACAACAAGCGTATAATGTCCCGGCTTAGGATTCCAGGGCAGATAATGCCCGAAGAGATCACCCGTCAGCGAGAACGGCGCTAGATTATCCAAACGATAAAACTTACCGTTGAGATCAAACCGAACACTGCCTATACCACCCTGCGATGGATTGGCTTTTATCGTTATATTCTTATAGCCAGAAGCTTTAAGATTTATAACAGAACCATCGTGAAGGCTTGACAACACAGTACCCGAAACATTCACAACGTCAAAACTGGTAATAGTCTGAGAATTGGTAACGTTGATAACAACTGACTTGCTTTGAGCTTTGGTCCCCTTGGCCCCACTCTTCGTAAATGCCGTAGCCTTCAAAGCGTGAGGTCCCTTCCTCAAAAGAGCCAGTTCCAGACGGCTCAAAAGATAAGGAGCATGATTCACCGTACCCTTAACCTTACCATCTATAGTGAATTGTACACTACCAACAGTCGCCGGGTTGGTATTTGCCCGGATTGTGTACTTCAGGATTGTCGGATTCGCAACGTCAAAGGTCAATGTATCCTTAAAGTTGTACACTAAACTACCCGTAGTGGCATTAACAAGACTAAAGCTAGCTACACCATAGGGCAATACCTTCAACAGGAACGCCGCCGAATCAACTCTGCCTCTGGCGTCCTGTGCTATAACTACGATGTCATAATCCCCTGCCTTACCGAGTGTTGGTTTAAATAAGTAGGTGGAAGTACCGTTCGATTCACTAACCGTAGTTACAAACGAAGGAGCATTCTTCAGACGAACAGTAACCGTGGCGTCGTCCACATCGGTAGCCGTAAACGTGAGTTTCAAGGAACCACCCTCTACGACGGTAGTGTCGCGAACCACTCCCAGAACAGGAGGGAAATTATCGACTACAGTAAGCGATACAGGAACACTCACCAACGGAGTCTTAAGATCGTTACTGCTGATAAACAAGCTCCCCTGATATTCACCGGCAGGCAGGCCATTGGCATTAAAGGCAACCGCCACTGGTTCCGCAGCGCCTCCTGCAACCGCACCGGAAGCAGGCTGAGGTGATACCCACGAAGGTACCGGAGCAATCGTAACAGCGAGATTGTCTTTAACATATTGCGTATTGAACGCCACAAGTAAACCACTGCTACCGTTCGCGTTCTCTATACCAATAGTGGCACTACCGCGCGCCTCGTCAACATCCAGATAATAATACCGGATACTTCCGTCCGGTAGCAGAACTACCTGGAAGGTATTGAACGTCGTCGAAAGGAAGGCCGGCACACTATACTGCACTACAAACTTGCTGCTATCCCCATAATAGTAGATACTTGAATTAGTAGCCTCAGGATTTAGATCATCCCACAAAGGCGCTATATAATTATTGGGAGTCTGCAAGTTCGGTATCTCATCGTTGCTATAATCGGCACCATTCGATCCAAAAGCCAGGTAACCGTTTGAACCAATAGTTACGCGGTGTTTCGTGCTTCCATAGAACTTGAAACCAAACGGAAGATTTATACTCGTCGAATCATCGTCCTTGAACGTCAAAGCAGTACCGTATGATGAGATATCGTTCCATAAAAACGCCGGTCCTTGAGCCTCATCGCTATCGATCCAGGTATAGCCATCCTTATCCGGGCCTCCAAACCCAAATGTAACAGGATGTCCCTTGCGGGAATCAGTCTCTCCTTTATTTACAGCGTAAGTATCAGGATAGATTTTCGAAACATCATTACGCTGTGTAGTATCCCCTACATAACCAAGGAACGCGAATTGCAGAGATGCCACACCTGCATTACGGATAGTTAACGACTGGCTTCCCGTTTCGCCTGCATAAAGTTGCTGATGCAAAGTATCCGGAGAAACCTCTATCACCGGAGGCGGGATAACATTCAATGTAACGGGTACCGGGGTAAGCGCATGCGCGGGATCGTTGGAGAGAAGAGACAGTGTATCTGTATAAACCCCACCCGACAACTCACGTGCATCAAAGGTCACCGTCACAGGCAATGACGCTCCACGGGCCACTGTGCCCGACAAAGGGCTTACAAGCAACCAGGGTGCTTGAGGTGCACCATCGAGAATGGCTAGGTTATCGATATCCAGAAAGGGACCGTCTTCTTCCATAAGCGAAAGCAGAACAATCTGCTCAATATTCCCCGAAAATCCCTGTGCTGTCAAAACAGATTCCCCATCGATGTATAAGGTAAACACCGAAGTAGCACGAACGACATCGATACGCAACTCAAAATATCCCGAAGGCAGCTCTGCATCGACAGCTACATATCCAGCGGTACCTGTGCTGTCTTTAACCAAAGCTAAAAGACTACCATCAGCACTGATTTGAATACGCGTATTGACGAGTTGAGCTGTTGGCGATTGAGGTATCACTTGCCAGGTTACACCAGCGCCATCATCCGCATTGAGTTTAATAGTCGTTGAAGAAATGGAATCCTGACCGATAGAAACAGCTGGCGAGAACGCTAACGATTGTCCCAAACCGTCTGCAAGCCCGCGCAGATGCTGACTGCCAATAAAAGGATTCTCACTCTCAATAGTCCAATTGGCGAACTGCCCTGTCCAACCTTCCTGTCCATCCACATCGCCAGGTGAAAACTCTTCAAAGCTGGTAGCATAAAGCTCTGTAGCGGCAAGGCGTTTAGCATTCACGCTCACAATGGCCTTGGTATCATCAAGCTTCAGCGTCGATTCAACAGGACTCACACGCTTCTCGCCATCAGCTACGCGCTTCTTCGACACGTCAGATGGACCAGGAGTTGCAACACCTTCAAACGAGAATCGCAGCAGGCTTTCACCCGAATTTGAAATGGCCAGCGTTTGCGTTGATGTCAATCCCGAAACAACAGTCTCATTTAACGATTCTGGCGTCACGTGGATCACCGCAGGATCTTGAACATCGAGAGAAGCTACAATACCCACCAAAGGGTTCTTAACAGCGTTGCTACTCACCAATATACCGGCAACATAGAAACCTGGATCAAGATCCTTCGCATTGAAATGGGCAGCAACATCTACACTACCTCGCACAGGAACAGATCCCGAAGCTGGATTAACAGTTAACCAGGCCTTGGCATCTCCCAGAACCACGATATTGTCGATCTGAGCGTACCAATCATAATCGTCCGTATTGGGATCGTAATAATGCCACCGAAGCTGGAACGATGTAGCACTACCTAGATAGTCGCCGAGCTCAACGGTAACAGTCTGCCCCGTTCCACGCAAAGTGCCATGATCCTCATTCCAATGGAGAATATTAGCCCAGGTAGTATCGCCTTGTACACGAATATCCAGGTCGAGGAAATCCAGTCCCGCATAATTCTGATAATTTGCATTGAACTGAAGTGCTACATTAGCATAACCTGTAGTTGAGATGTAAGGAGTCCGGAGCTCGGTATCAAACTCGGCAGGGCCGAAAGCATCACTGCTCGCAGTTGCAGCCTCTCCGGTACCGCTGTAATTGCCTTCCCCATAAGAGCCGGCAAATCCCCAAACTAAACCGCTACCCTCATGATCAGTAACGTTCCATCCTGAAGGAGGGAAAGCCGAACCCTCGAAACGTTCCTCAAAAATTGGCGTCCCTGCCAGAAGCTGAAGCACCGAACTCTGCGAAACACTACGGGATAGCTGGGCGTCCTTCTCCGACTTCTGCCGTATACGTTTCTGTTCCGTAGCACCTTGGAACTTGCTCACCGGTTTAGCCACAACATTCTTCGAATCTGTGTCTGCACCTAGTACCGCCAACGAATAGTTTAGTACACCACCACCCGTGTTCTTGATCTCAAAATGCTTAACCGTATCTTCTTTGTAACCAACAGTAGCTTGAAGCACCGTTTGATCGATCTCCAATGCCACGTCGCCAGTCACGGCAAGTACAGTCGGCACCACCAGCGTCTCAATGCCGTCGGCAATATCTATCTTCAGATCAGATCGGTATGTACCGAACGATAACTGACGGGCATCAAAACCAACAGTGATCTCAACAGATTGACCCGCAGAAAGATTTCCTGCCAAAGGAGAAACTGTCAGATACGGAGGAGCAAACTCATTAGTACCATCCAGTATCTTCAGATCGTCGATATCAAGCGTCGGCCCCGCCTCTTCCATTAACGATAAAACAACAACTTGTTCAATATCACCTGCAAAACCTT
>Ga0247783_1000400_pt1 | contig 13413 bp, 15 predicted proteins | sample UWRJL064202C5_FD_179911 | JGI IMG/M metagenome (GOLD analysis project Ga0247783, IMG submission 179911) | Plant litter microbial communities from Arlington Agricultural Research Station in Wisconsin, United States - UWRJ-L064-202C-5 | ecosystem: Environmental > Terrestrial > Plant litter >...
GCGCCATGCTCTCGGCCGGCGCGCGGTCGCTGGCCAGTGCTGGCTTCGTGCTGGCCGGGCTTGCGCCGAGCGCGGCGCTCTTGGCCGTAACCATCGAATCGCCGGAGGCTGCTGCGTTCGTGACGCGCGCGGGGCTGACTTTGGGCGGCGGTATCGGCCTGTTTCAGTTGCTGAGCTCGCTGCGGTCGATGCTCGTCGAGTTGCCTCCTCAGGCACGCTTGAAATGTTATGGGCTCTTGCTCGGCTTCTGCCTGTTCGCGATCATGCTCGCCGCGCGCGTCTGGTACGTGCTGCCGATCTTGAAGGGGGCCGCGTGAACTCGCAGGTCTTTTCGGTCTTCGACGAGCTGTTGCGTTCACCACGCGCGATCGCTGAACGCAGCCGTGCCGGCGGAGATTTGCGGCCACTTTTCCTGGCCTCCCTCGGCGCGCTGGTGCTCGGCGCAGGCGTCTTCGGCGCCACGCTCGCGACTTCGCGTGGCGGACTTCAGCTCTTGTACTCGGGGTTGAAGTTGCCGCTTTCGATGCTGGCCACGATGCTCCTGGTCGTGCCCGCGTTTCATGCCATCGCGGCCGGGCTCGGTCGCCCGCTGAGCTTTTCGGGCATGATCGCGCTCACGCTCGCCGCGGCCGGTCGCGGCGCATTGGTGTTGGTCGCGCTCTCGCCGCTGGTTTGGCTCAGTTTCGATCGCGGTCTGACTTATCACCCTGGGGTGTTATTGGCGGCTGCTTGCTACGCGCTGGCTGGCCTCGCGGCGCTCGATTTGGTGCTGCGAGGGGTTGGCTTCGATGCGCGCGGCTTCGCCATCGTCAGTTTGTTCGGCGCGGTGCTGTTCGCGACCGGCGGCCAAACTGCCTGGATGCTGCGCCCGTTCTTGGGTCGACCGAGCGCCCCTTCCGTGCCCTTCCTTCGCCCACGCGAGAGCAGCTTTTGGGATGCCTTACAGCAGAGCTCGCTGTCGAGTCTCGGCGTGTACCGCGTGACTCGCTCGCTGTCCGAGGGCGAAGGACGTCCGGGGCCGAGGCTGGAGGGGTCCAATGAACCTCACTGACCTGGCGGTGTTGTACGGTGTGGCGGGCGCGCTCGGTGGCGTGGTCGTGTACCGCACGCAGCCGCGCCGCGACTTCCGCGCGCTGGGCGCGGCCTTGCTCTCGGCGCCACTCTGGCCGCTGTGGCTGCCCGTGCTATTCGCGTCGCAAAGGCTCGAGCGCGACGTGCAGAGCAGCGCCGCGACCGAGACCGAAGCCGCGCTGCTCGAGGGACACGAGGCCGTGCGCAACACTCCGCTGGAGCCCTTACTGCCACGCCTAGCCGTGGATCGCCTGCTGCGGGAGCTGCGGCGGGCCACCGAGCGCTACGCGGAGCTGACCCATCTGCTCTCGAAGAAGGGCTTCGATCGCGGCGCAGCGGAGGAACGAGTGGCGCGACTCGAGCATCGCGCGGCGTCCCCGCGCACGCTGGCCTCCGCGCGCTTACACCTCGAAAATGTGCTTCGGCTGCACAGCCTGGCGGCCCGAGATCGCCGGGCCTTGGAGGAGCTTTCCGAGCTGATCGCGGCATTGCGCACGCAATTGGTGTTTGCGCGCTACTCGGGCTCCTCGCCCGGAGAGGCCAGTGATATCGTGACCGAAGTATGGGCACGCGTCGAAATGCTCGGAACGAGCTCGGACGGGCCGCTGTTCGAACTCGACTCGGCGCCACTCGCGGGAGCATTTGTACTTGAGCAAGCACGTCCTGATAGTGGATGACGAAAAGCGCATCCGCGAGGTCGTGGAGTATGCGCTGCAGAAAGACGGCTTCCGCGTGAGTTCGGCCGCCGACGGCCTGTTGGCCCTGGCGGCGGTCGAACGCGACCCGCCCGACTTGGTCGTGCTGGACGTGATGCTGCCCGGGCTCGACGGCTTGTCCGTATGCCGCAAGATCCGCAGCCTGCGCCAAACGCCGATTCTGTTTCTGTCGGCGCGCGCCGACGAGGTCGATCGCATCGTTGGGCTCGAGCTCGGTGGGGACGACTACTTGGTCAAGCCGTTCTCCCCACGCGAGCTCGTGGCGCGCGTGCGCGCGGTCTTGCGGCGCTTCGAGGCCGCGAGCGGCGACCCCGCCAAGGAACCCGCAGCGCGTGCGCTTTGCCACGGTCAGCTCAAGCTGGACATCGAGCGCCACGAGGCGAGCTTTGCCGGGCAGCGCGTGCAGCTGACGGCTACCGAGTTCCAAGTGTTGGCCGCGCTGATCGAGCGTCCCGGGATCGTGCTCAGTCGCGCGCAGCTCTTGCAACGCGCGTACGCCGACGATTTGCACGTCACCGAGCGCACACTCGACAGTCATGTGCGGCGGATCCGGGCAAAGTTCCGAAGTCTGGGCGGCGACCCGATCGCGACGGTGCACGGCGTGGGCTACAAAGCGAGCGACGCCTGAGGCATGGACGGGCCTCCGCTTTTTCGCTTGCGGCGCGGCATCGGTCACATTCGCACGCGGCTGCTGGTCGTCAACTTGCTGGTCGTGCTCGTGCCCATCGCCGGCTTGGAGTTCGCGCGTCTGTACGAACGGCAGCTCTTGGACGCCCTGCAACGCGACATGCAAAACCAGGCCGTGCTCGTGAAGGCATCGCTGGAAGCAGGCCTCGCACGCGGTGAGGCGTTCGGCACGCCCGAGCAAGAAGCGGAATTGAGCCAAGCGGCGCTCCAAACCCGAACGCGTATTCGCCTGGTCGACGCCGAGCGCGGGCTGCTCGTCGACTCACACCGAAATGGTCCCCCAGAGGGCAAGGAGCCGCGCGCCCCGCTCTTGACCCGTGAGCGCGCGATGGACCTCGAAATAGGCAGCTTGCGCGGGTCCGCCCCCGCTGCCGAACGCGAAGAGGCGCTACAGAAGCGCCCGGAGCTGATCGGCGCGTTCCAAGGCAGACGCAGCACGGCGACGCGCGTGTCGCACCACCCCACCGCGGTGTACCTTTTCTTGGCTGAGCCCGTCCGCCTTCAGCAGCAGGTGCGCGGCGCGGTGTACGTCACTCGCTCCACCACGCCGGTGCTCCAGGAAATGCATCGCATTCGGCGTGGGCTGACCTGGGTGCTGGCGCTGGCGCTGGCGCTCACCGCAGGCCTGACGGTGCTGCTCGCGTGGACCATCTCCCGCCCGTTGGAGCGCCTGGCGCACGCAGCCCGGCGCATCGCCGCCGGTGACAGCGCTCTCGAGGTGCCCGTAGCCGGTGGCGGCGAAATCAGCGAATTGGCCGAGGCCTTCCGGGAAATGACGCGCAAGCTCGAGGCGCGGCACCGCTATATCTCGGCCTTCGCTGCGGACGTCGCACACGAATTCAAATCACCGCTGACCTCGATCCGCGGCGCGGCCGAGTTGCTCGCTGAAGGCGCCGCTGACGAGCCGGACGCGCGCCAACGCTTCCTCGAGAACATCGCGCTGGATGCCGCGCGGCTCGATCGCTTGGTCTCGCGACTGCTCGAGCTGAGTCGCATCGACGCGTCGGAGGAACCGCCCGTGCTCGTCGATCTGGAGGCATTGGTGCGGCGCGTCGTCGAGCGCTCGCAAGGGCCGGATGGCAGCGTCGTGCTCGACTACGCCTCGAGCATCCCGGTGATCTTGGCGCGTCCGGCCGATCTGGAGACTGCCCTGTTCAACCTGCTCGACAACGCGCTCAAGTTTTCGCCGCCGGGTGTGCCGGTGATCGTCCAGGTCAACGGCCGCGCGGGCGAGCCGTTCGTGTCGATCAGCGTCGAGGACCACGGCACGGGCATCCCCGAAGCGCACTTGTCCCGTATTTTCGAGCGCTTTTTCACGACCGACGCCGATCGCTCGGGCACTGGTCTCGGGCTCGCGATCGTGAAAAGCGTGGTCGAAGCTCTCGGCGGCAGCGTCAGCGTGCGCGGAGCGCCGGGCGAGGGCACGCGATTTACCCTGCGTTTGCCTGCAAAACCCTGCTGAGACGCGGAATTTCCGAAAAACTGCCCTTGAGCAGCGCTTCCAGCGCGCTATCGTCCGGCGGTGCGAAAACCGATTGAAGTATCGCCAGACCCCGCGCTGGAAGAAGACGAAGATCTGACGTCGCGGACGGATCTGCGCGCCGAGCGCAAACGCTCGGAGGCTGCTTGGATGGAATTCGCCAAGACGCTGACCACCATCAGCGAACGCCACCTCTTGCGCCTCCAACTCAGTGAGGAAGTGCTGCGCGTCGTGCAAGACACGCGGCGCATCAGCAGCCCCGGTGCCCGAGCGCGCGGGCTGCGGCTCGTGCGCCAAGAACTGCGTGGGCTCGATCTCGGGTTACTGCGCGAGCGGCTCGAAGACCTGTCTCATCCGAACTCGCGTCGCCCGAGCACCCCGGCGGATGAGTGGCGGAAACGCCTGCTCGACGGGGGCGAGGCGGAGTTTGCCGCGTTCCTCGCGCAGTATGCGCGGGCGGAGCGTCAGCATCTCCGCACCTTGCTCCGAAACGCCCGCACGGCACCTGCGGCCTCCAAGAACAAGGCGCTCGGCGCCTTGACGCAGGCCTTGCGCGACGCGATGTCCTCCGGCTGACGCCGCATGCTGTCGCGGATCATTTTCTTCAGCGCCGCGGCGTTGCTTGCGCTCAAGCTGTTTGCTCCGCAGCGCCTGCGCGTGGTGCTCAAGCAGCTCGACCGCGGCGTGAACCTGACCCTGATCGCGCTGTGCGTGATTTACACCGTGCAGCTGGCGATTTATTTCTTCTCAGCGCGTTGAAGCGAGTGTGATCGCGTCAGCGTCGTCAGCCCGCGCTTTCGAGCGCGGCTTTGAACGCGCGCGAGAGCTGATCCAGCGTGCGCCGCTCGAACGCCTTACAACGGAGCGAGCCGACGTCCCAGCGCGCTTCGCCGCCGAACGACCAATCCCAAGAACCGGCAGCCCGCGTGGAAATGCACAACGCCGTGCCTTGCTTGCCCGCATCCAACCGGTAATCCGTGCCCTCGATCTCCACTTCGACCAGGGGCGCGCTGTCGTAGTTGACGCCTTCAGTATTGGGGCTGTTCATGTGTTCAGTGTAGCGATCTACTCGGGAAATTCCAAGCCCGAAGTGGGGCGTGTTGATTGCCATCGGGCGGGTGGGGCCTTACTTGAGTGCGGTGAGCATTCTCTCCCTGGTTCTCGATGCGTATTCGCTGGTCGTGCTGGTTTCGGTGGTGCTCTCTTGGCTCAACCTGGCCGAGGACAACCCGCTCGTGTCCGTGACTCGCACTTTGACCGAGCCGGTGCTTTCGCCCATCCGCCGGCTTTTGCCAGGGGGCGGTGGGTTCGATATCTCGCCCATGATCTTGCTGCTGGGAATTCGCCTACTCAAGCGAGTCCTCCTGAGTTAGACGTGGCTACCAGATGCTCAAAGTCGGCGACCTAGCACCTGAGTTCAGCGCCCAAGATCAGCACGGTAACAGCATCTCCTTGGCCAGCCTGCTCGAGCGCGGCCGGCTGGTGCTGTACTTTTACCCCAGGGACTTCACGCCCGTGTGCACCGCACAGGCGTGCACGTTCCGCGATGCCGCGGGCGAACTTGGCACGCTGAGCGCGAACGTGGTCGGCGTGAGCACTGACGCGGCTGATTCCCACCAACGCTTTGGCGAGAAACACAGCGTGCCGTTCTCGCTGATCGCGGACCCCGAGCGTCGCATCATCAAGCCGTATCGCGCGTTGCTGCCGATCATCAATCACACGCTGCGGGTGACTTACGTGATCGACACCAACCGTCGCATCCTCGGCGCATTTCACCACGAACTATCGGCCAAGAAGCACCTCGACGACGTGAAACGCGCGCTCGAAACCGCCGCCTAGCGCGACCGGCTCAGGGAGCGCTCACCATGCTCTCGGGGCGTCAATGAAGGCAGCGCCGTCGTGTGTTTGCCGGCTGGGTCGAGAACTGCGCTTGCCCTGAGGTGCGCTGCTGGACCGCGATCGCCCAAAAACAAGGGGTGGATCTAGTCGTCGAGATCGAGGACTAGGCGCTTGGCGGCGCGGACTTTGCGGGTGGACAGTTCGATGCCCAGGGCGTCGAAGCCGTAGTGGTTGGCGACGGCGAGTGCGGTGCCGTGGCCGCAAAAGGGATCGACCACGAGTTTCGTTTCACTCTCTTCGCGCAGGAAGCGACAGGCGAGCCGGCAGGCGTCGACGCCCATGGCTTTGCTCCAGGGTTTGTAGCCGGCGTGGGGCAACACGTCTGGGCCCGGGTGAGTGATGCGCGCGCGGGGAGCGTGCGCGAAGCACAGCAGGTGTGAGTAGCTGGCGCGGCCGTGGCTGATGGTGCCCGGTGGGCGGCGACAGACGATTTTATGCCAGAGCAGCGTGCGGCCTTCGGCTTCGGCGGCGCGTTGCACGAGGTAACCCTTGTCTACCCATGCGCCCGCTTCGCGGATATCGCTCTGGAAGAACAGCGTCAGGCCCGGCGCGGGTGTCCAACGCAGCACGGCTCGCGCCGCTTCGCCAAACCAGAGTTTCCAACCCGCGAAGCCGCGCTCCGGCACTTCGCTCACGTCGGGCAGGGAAGTGATCACGCTCGTGCCGGGCGGAGCCGGGTGTTCCGAGAGCCAAGCCAGTGCCTCGGCTTGGATGATCTGGCGCGTAGGGGACGAGTGAGGCACGAGCCTCAACCCGCGCTGATTCGGGCGATCTCGGTCTCGACCGTTTCCCACTCGGCAAGCCAGGCTTCGACTTGTTTGCCGAGCGCGAGGCTCTCCGCTTCCAGCTTTTGGATTTCGCTGGGGCTGGTGCGCTCGAAGAAGCCTTCCTCCGCGTAGCTGTCGGCGATGGACTTTTTACGCGCTTCGGCGGTTTCGATTTGGCCGAGCAGCTTGTCGCGCCGCGCAGGCAGGGTGCCCAGGCGATTGCGGCGCTTCTTTTGCTCTTCCCACGACAAGCCGGGGGCGGGCGGGGGCGAGCCTTTGCCAGCGGCGGCGTTCGCGGTTTTCGCCTTGAGGCTCACCGCGTCGACGTCCAGGTGATCGTCGCCCGCGCGCGCCAAGTACTCGGCGTAGGTGCCCGAGAACTCGCGCGGGCCCTCGACGGTCACTTCCAGGATGCGCGTGGCCAGCTCGGATACGAACGAGCGATCGTGGGAGACGAAGATGACCGTACCCTCGTACGCCTTCAGGCCCTCGACCAGCGCGGCGATGGCTTCCAGATCCAAGTGATTGGTCGGTTCGTCGAGCACCAAGACGTTGGGCTTTTCGGCGATGATCTTGCAGAAAATCAGGCGCGCGGCCTCCCCACCGGAGAGCGAGCCGACCGGTTTCATCACGTCGTCGCCGCTGAACAGCACGCGCCCCAGCATGCCGCGCACGGTGGCGGTGCCTTCCGCCGGAACCGTGTCCCAGATGTAGTCGAGCGGGGTTTGCTTGTCGTTGCCCAAGAGCTCGTGATGATCCTGCGCGAAGTAGCCGAGACGCACCTCGTGTCCGAGGCGGATTTTCCCCTGATCGGCCTTCAGGCGCTCCATGATGATCTTGAGCAGTGTGGATTTGCCGAGGCCGTTCGCGCCGATCACCGCCAGCTTTTCGCCGCGGCGCACGGTCAGGGACACGTCTTTCAGCACCACCTTCGAGCCATAAGCTTTGGAGATCCCTTCGAGCTCGAGCACCTCTTTGCCGCTCGGGCGCTCTTGGGTGAAGCGAAACAGCGGCTCGCGGCGTGAGCTTTGGGCAAGCTCCTCGACTTCGATCTTCTCGATTTGCTTGAGCCGGCTTTGGGCTTGCTTGGCCTTGGTGGCTTTGGCCCCGAAGCGCTCGACGAAGGCCCGCTTTTCCGCGATGATCTTCTGTTGTCGGCCGATCTCGAGCTCTTTGCGCTCGCGCACCGCGGCTTTTTCCTGCACGAAGCGCGCGTAGTTGCCGACGTAGCTCGTCACCGTGCCGTAATCGACGTCCAAGATGTGCGTCGCCACGTTGTCGAGGAAGCGCTGATCGTGGGAGATGACAGCGCCGCGCCGCGGTAGGCGGCCATGAATTTTTCCAGCCAGCGAATGGACAGGATGTCCAAATGATTGGTTGGCTCGTCCAGCAGCAAGCAGTCCGGACCGCCAATCAGCACCTGCGCCAGAAGCACGCGCAGTTTGAAGCCGCCGGACAAGGTCGACAGCTTTTGCAGGTGTGAAGCAATCGGGATGCCGAGGCCTTCCAAGATGGAGGTGGCGCGCGCCTCGAGCGTGTAGCCGTCGTGTGTGCCCAACACCTCTTCCAGCTCGGCCAGGTTACTCGCGTCACCGCCGTGGTCGATGATGTGGTTGCGCTGCTCGAGTGCTTTCCAAACCAGCGTGTCGCCCATCATGGCGACGTGCAAAATCAGCGCTTGATCGTCGAGGAAGTGATCCTGGCGCAGCACGCCCACCCGGGCGCGCTTGGGGATGTGCACGGTGCCGCTCGTGGCTTGCTCATCCCCGGACACGACGCGAATGAAGGTGGTCTTGCCTGAGCCGTTGGCGCCCACGAGGCCGTAACGCGAGCCCTCGTTGAGTTCGAGGCTCACGCCTTCGAACAGCACGCGCGCACCGTAAGCCTTGCCGAGATCAGTCGTTCGAATCATGCCCGGGGGGTGAATGCACCAGGAGGTGGGTAGAGTCCACTAGGAAATGAGCGGCCGTAGCGGGACGGCCGCTCGCAGTGCGGCTGGACTGAAAGTGCGCCGCCGGCAGCTTCTGTGCACGGTTCTCGTACACGGTTCTGGCTCGCCCAGGGCCCGCCAATGCTGACTTTCCCCGTCGCCCTACCCCAAGCAGGCGGCGCCGGGTCCTCAGCCGTGCGTGCTCGAACCACTCAGAGCATGAGTGGGGCCTTTGGACGGGCGCGGTCGATTGTTGAGGAAGTCCTCGAAGATCGCCTGGCGCGCGGGCAGCAAATAATTCAGCAGCGTATCCGAGATGACGAAGCGCGTCTCGCCCGAGGCCACCTCGGTGACCCGCTCGGTCACGTGCGTGAAGCCGAGTGAAGCTGGCCAGCTCAGGCCGCCGCCCAAGGGGGCATTGTTGCTCAAGCGATGGCAACCGGCGCACGAGAGCGCCTGGGCACGTGCCACGATCTCGTCGGGGGTCAACGCGCTGCCCAGTGCCGTGAGCTGGGACTGAAGCTCGGTCCTGAGCGAGCTTTCGCCGGTTCCGAACTGAACCGAGTAGCGCATCTCTGCGGCGGTCGTGCCGGAGGCTTGGCTTTGGGCGGTGTTGAAGTCATCGGGCGTGCCGATGTCCAGTCCGGGGATGCTGCTGGCATTCAGTTTGGCGACCTGCGACGGAAAGAAGGCGCGAAACGCGGGAGCGGCGGTCAAGGTCGAGTTCGCATCGAAGAGCGGGCCGAAGCCATTGTTCTTGTTGGTGACCGGGATGAACCGCAGGCTGCTGCACGAGCCCTCGGAGCAGCCGCGGAGCAACTTGAATTCACGCAGCGACCAACCGCTCGTGGTGTTCGAAAACTGGTTGGTGCGGATCTGTCCCACGCCGAGCGCGTTGTCCCCGAAGTTGCTGATCGAGATCACTGGCGAAGTGTCGCCTTGGCCGGTGAAGTAGAACTTCTCGAGCGTCGCCGCGCGCTTCTGGATGTCGTTTTCCAGCGACAGGCTTGCCCAAGTGTCGACGATCTGCTGGCAGCCTTTCAGCCCCTGCTGCGGGTGCGGATTCGGCAGGACGGCCTCGAAGATCACTAAATTGCGATCGCTCGTCGACGTGATCCCGGAAGCTTTGGCATACACGATGCGGTACTCGCCGCAGTGCGCGCCATTCTCCGGGGCTTGGTCATAGCGATTGAATAGGCCGATCGGGATGTATGCGCAGGCGCTGTCCGCGGCGAACGGATCACAGCTGGCCTGGCTGCCCTCGGCCTCGCCGCGGCAGACATACGGATAGCCATTGATCGTGCTACCCATCGATTCCGTCGTCGTGTCGTCGCAGTGCGGACCCGGGTACAGGCCCGGGCCGGGGTTTTGCGTGTCCCACCACTGTTGGAAGAGCGCGGTCGCCGTGAGCCCCGGGACAGTGCTCTGCGTGGCCAACTGGGTCAGCACGCGCTCGAACGAGAAGCGCGACAAGATCGTCTGCTCCGTGACCGCGAGCGATCGGCGCACGTCGATGGTCGTGACCTTGACTGCTTGCGCCGTCAGGGACTCACCGACGCTCTGGTCGAATTCGCCACTCGTGCCCGAGCAGGCAGTAGCCGCGAGCAGCACGCTGCACGCGCCCACCAGTCTGTGTGTCACTTTCAAGCTGGCTAAGTTCAAAGTATAACTCCTGATCTATTTTGCGCGACTGACGGTAGCCGCCAGTCGTCGTGTGCCGGTCATACGGAGTTTCCGTGCGACTCGCGCTCTAACGGCAGAGTGAGATTGAGAGTAAGCCGCGTCTGTCGATTCGAGCGCGACAGCGCGCGCCGACCAGCGGGCGTCAGGAGCGGGCTTTGAACGCCGAAGGCTCGGGCTCGAGCGCGGCGGGATCCGGCGGCGGGCTCGGAATGGTCACGAGCCCGTGCTGGGCGCGGTCGAGCACCTTGATCAGAATCACGCTCACGTTGTCCTTGCCGCCGGCGTCATTGGCCAGTTCGATCAGACCGTAGACGGCTGCTTCCAGATCGCGCTGCTGGGCGAGCGTTTCCTGGATCTTTCGATCGCTGACCATCTTGTTCAAGCCGTCGGAGCACAACAGGTAGACATCACCCACTTGGGGTATGTCCACGATCAGGTCGATCGATAAATCGACGGTGACGCCGATGGCCTGCAACAGATCGTCCGCGTGCGGTCCCGCCAGCCCGAGTTTGCGCAGGTTTTGATCGGTGGTGAGTTGGCGCAAGCTGCCGTGTCGCAGGCGATAACAACGGCTGTCGCCCACGTGCCCGATGTACACTCGCTGCTTGTTCGGCGAAAAGCGCGCGGCGACCAAGGTCGTGCCCATCTTGCGGTGTTCGGGGCTGGCCCGTGCCGCGCTGAACACCGCCTGGTGGGCACGCATGATCGAGCTTGCCAATTCGCTGCCCCGGCGCGGAACGGGCCGGTCCGAGCGCAACTCGGCCTGGAATGCGGCTTGCTCGAACGCGTGCTTCAGCGCCTCGACCGCGAGCCCGCTGGCGACACTGCCGCCGGCATAGCCGCCCATGCCATCAGCGACGGCAAATAGGCAGTGTTCCCGCAGGACCAGCAGGCTGTCATCGTTTTCCTGGCGGCGCTGTCCGCGATCGGTGTCCCCGCATGCGCTGACCAGGATGCGCGCCTGCGGTGACGTGTTCTCTTCCTCTTGCGCCTCGTCTTCGTAGGCCACGACGATCCGCGGATCCCAGCGCGGTGCCGGAAATTCCCTGCTCGGCTTGGCCGGGCGGTGCTGGTCGGGGTGGATGGCTTCGCCTAGCGCCGAACGCATGCGCATCACCAGCGTCTGGTCCGTATCCGACGAGTCATGCGCGGCGCTGCTGGGAGGCTCGCCAGCCTGCTGCTCACTGCCCGCAGTCGCCGGCTGACGAGCGGTCACGACGTAGCCGAGTAGCGCGACGCCAACGGCCAACAGCGCGAGTCCAATCAACATTGGGGGCTCGACCGTTGACCTCCACGGAGTCGTCCAGGGCCGAGTGCAAGCGCGCTCACTGCGCGATGCACGGATCCCCGCCCATGGCATGCGGACAGTGCTCGCTCGCCGAATCCTGCTCGATGCCCGCCGCGACGTGATAAGTGCGACAAAAGACGTTGTTGCCGATCAGACTGGACGGTTCGATGGTTGCCGACGACGAATACTGCGTGGGTCCTGTCGGGTCCTCCGGCATGGCGCCGCAGCTCGCCAAACAAGCCTGGGTGCTTTCGAAATAGCTCAGTTCCACGTTCCCCGCCGTCGAGCTCTGGCTGCACGTGGCAGCCATCAGCGTACAGTAAGACTCGCAGTTGGAGCCGCATTTCCCGGCGCCCAATGGTCCCGCGGATTTGCAGTACAGGAACGCTTCACTCTCTGCGAAGCGTGCTTGGCGGATACGACACTCGACGCTGTTCACGTTCTCGTCGCCCGGTGTCCCGAGCGGCAGGCGCTGGCAGACCGCCAGACATTGGTCGAGCGTGCGGTATTGTTCGTACTTCCCCTTGCAGTTGTGAAGCACTGAATCGCAGTAGGCTGCGCAGGCGCTGGGCGGCTCCGGCTCGTCCCCGCCACCCGCGCCCGCCGTCATCACGCCGGACCCCGCGTGGTCTCCGACGCTGCCCGCGCCGGCATGAGGCGCTGCACCGCCCGAGTGGTTGTGCCCGCCCGCGCTGCCAGTCGTGCCGCCCGCGCTCTGCTCCCCGGCAGCCGACGACAGCGAGCCTGTGCTTGCCGAGCCGCCGACGGACAAGGCCGGATCAATCCAAGCGTCTTGAATATCCAGCATCTGCGTGCATGCCGCGCTCAGGGTGAGGAACGCGAGCGGACCGAGAGCGGCAAGTCGATGCAGGCGGCTCACCACATACCTCGCAGCTGGAGGCCAAAGCCCGGGTTAGGGCTAGGGCTAGGCAACGATGCTTGGGCGGGCATGCCGTTACCCGCGCGCGCGGGCGCCGCGCTGGGCGCAGTGAACACGAGCGTGAGCCCGCCGGCGAGCAGTGCTCCGCCGCCGATGCTGGCGACGGTCGAAAGCGTGGCTGCGGACTGCGCGTCCTCGCGCAGCGCGGCGCCCTCGCTCGTGCACGCGTTCGGATCGTCGGCGCGGCAGCTGCCTTTCGAGTCCTTGTTCAGTGACATGGCGCGGTAGCCGAAGTAGCCGCCCAGCGCGAGACCCACCGCGCCCACCGCGCCGACCACGTAGCCGACCGTGCGTTGGGTCGCACCGGGGTTCGGCGGCGCGAGCTTTTCGCTGACCACGCTCGCGCTTTCGCCAGAGAGTGGCTGCGGAGCGTTTTCGAGCGCGGCCACTTCGACCCGTTGATTCGCGGGTCCTTCCCCCACCTTGACCGTCATGAGCCAAGGCTTCTTGCCGGGCGCTCGGGCTTCGATTCGCGTCGGTCCCGGATCGACCGGTAAGGGCACGTTCCAAGAGGCGCTCGGTACGACGGTATCGTTGATGCGCAGCTCGAGGCCCGGCAGGCGGCGCGCCGTGGATACGTCGAGCTCGAGCTTCGACAAGCGTCCCTTGAGCTGTGCGGCGCGCTGATTCGCGATCTGCTCGCGATCGGCCTGCTGCGCGCGCCGTGCGCCATCCGCGGCCTCTTGGAAAAGCGCCCACGCGCTGGCGGTCTTTCCCGCCTGCTCGTAGCAGTCGGCCAAGTAGAGGGTGGTGCCGAGCCCGGGATCGATCTCTTGGCTCGCCGCGAATTGTTCGCACGCTTCGTTGAATCGCTTCTGGTCCATGAGCTCGGCCGCCTGTTGGAAGAGCGCTTCGGCGGTAGCGCGCTGTCCCGCCGAGACCTCGGCGGCCGCGGGACGCGCACTGCACAAAATCGTCAAGCACAGGAAGCTGCCCAGGCTGGAAAATCGGG
>Ga0247783_1000402_pt1 | contig 13379 bp, 13 predicted proteins | sample UWRJL064202C5_FD_179911 | JGI IMG/M metagenome (GOLD analysis project Ga0247783, IMG submission 179911) | Plant litter microbial communities from Arlington Agricultural Research Station in Wisconsin, United States - UWRJ-L064-202C-5 | ecosystem: Environmental > Terrestrial > Plant litter >...
CTTGATGGCCGGGATCAGGGTCGCCCGGTTCATATACGTGCCAAAGGGCATCTCCAGATCCAGCCCCCCGTTCGCGTCGGCAATGCCGTCGTGTGCCGCAGTCCAGTCAGACATCAGCACGCCGTCGAAGCCCCACTGCTTCTTCAGCACGTCAATATTGAGATACGGATTCGCTGTCATGTAGAGGCCGTTGGTCAGGTTGTAGGCGTCCATGACGGAGCCCACGTGCCCTTCCTTCACGGCTGCTTCGAAGATCGGAAGATAAATCTCGCGCATCGTCCGCTCATCGATGATTGAGTTCGTGGTGAAGCGTGCGTACTCGGAGTTGTTGCCCATGAAGTGCTTTACGGTGGCTACGACGTCCTGGCTCTGCACGCCATGGATGTAGCCAACCGCGATCTTGCTGCCGAGATAGGGGTCTTCTCCGAAGTACTCGAAGTTGCGTCCGTTCATGGGCGCGCGATAGATATTTACTCCAGGGCCAAGAAGAAAATGTGCGCCCCTGGAACGTGCATCGCGTCCCAGTTGCACCCCGACCTCCCGTGCCAGATCGGGATCCCATGTGGCGGCAAGGCCGATCCCCGCAGCGTAGGCCGTGGAGGGTGGAGGAATGTGCGCACCCACCGGACCGTCGCTCATCCAGAAGCTCGGAATGTGAAGGCGCGGAACGCCGTGGGAGCTGAAAAGGGTCTCGCCCGAGAGCATGTCCACCTTCTCTTCGAGCGTCATCTGCCGGATCAGAGTTTCAATTTGGGAATTGGCGGACGTCTCCGACGCCGCCTTCGCCTGGGAAAACGCGGGCGCGGCGAAGAGCAGAAAGGCGAGAAGGAGTGAAGATCTGGCGCGAGAACGGGAACGGATAAACCCGCTCCTGGGAGTCATCATCATGATTCATAGGCCTCTCAGAGCATCGAAGCCCGCGGCGCGCGAGGCGCAGGGCGAGGTGCTTTCGATCTCGGACTAAGACACTACAAACTTCTACGACATTCGTACAAGGGACTTACGGTAAAGAAAGATTTAATCCTCTGCTTCCAACTAAATTCAACGATTGCCACCGATCTTTTTACGGACGTAGAATACGGCGTCTCTCGTGGAACAAAGCGCGCGTGCTGAAGATTACTCAGAGTGTTTTTTCCGTGAATCGATCAGAGCAGGATGGGAAGGGTATGGCATCAAACGCATTGCAAGAACTTTGGATGTACTCCGGAAGTGAAACAAGTTTTCCTCATGCAGATGAGATCAACCGGTCGGCGGTTCTTGAGCAATTAGACAGGATTGTTGCAAACTCGCACTTTCGCCACAGTAAGCGGTATCCCTCGTTTCTTCGTTTCGTTGTGGAAGAGACGCTGGCGGGTCATACCGATGTTCTGAAGGAACGAAACCTCGGAACGGAAGTCTTCGGGCGACAGAGCGACTACGACACCAATGCGGACCCGATCGTTCGTGTCACCGCCGGAGAGATCCGCAAACGGCTTGCGCAGTACTATCAGGAACCCGGGCACGAGCAGGAGTTGCGGATTGAACTTCCCCTGGGGTCTTACGTTCCCCACTTTGCCCCGCCCCTCTATCGGCCCTCCCCAGCGGATGGTCCCGTAGTGCTGGAGACGGCTTCGGCCGTGCTCCACGTGGAGCAGCCTGCCCCCACAGTTCCTTCTGCCGACACCTCTTCCGTTGTGGCTTTTCCCGTCGTGGACGCGCAGACCAGCAAGCCATCGCCACGGTGGCCCGTACTCATCGCGTGGAACGTGGCATGCCTTCTGCTTCTCGCCATGGGCCTGTACCTGGCTGTCTTTGCACACGCACGCATCCACGACGCCGGGTCGACGTTCTTCTGGCAGCCCATCGTCTCTTCCGCAACTCCCGCACTCGTCATCATCGGCGTGCATTCGACCGACAGCAAAGGGCGTAACCTTCCAGTCGATACGGTCGGGAGTTCAGAACAGCAGGAGCCGCAGAGCATGATGTCTCTGATGAGCCGTTACGAGATGGTCCCCATCAGCGATATCGTCGGCTACAGCAAGATCACGAACCTGCTGACGCGGCATGCACGCACGTACCAGACCGAGGGCTCAGGGGCAGCAACGCTCGACCAGTTGCGTCACGGCCCGGTGATCCTCATCGGAGGTCTCGATAATGTCTGGACGATGCGTCTTACGGCTCCGCTCCGGTTTCGCTTCTTTGCAAAGACCGAGTTGCTGAACGGGATCGAAGACACGAAGGACCACAGTAAGCTCTGGATGTTCGACAATGCCCTTCCCGCGCACGGGAACGCACGCGACTATGCCATCGTCGCAAGCTACTTCGACACGACGATTGAGCAGAGGGTTGTCGTTGCCGCTGGCGTGGGTCGAAGTGGAACGGTTGCGGCAACGGAGTTTGTTACCAGCGCGGACAATCTGAATGCGTGGATGAAGCAGGCCAATCTCTCGTCCGATAAGAATGTGGAGCTTGTCCTCTCGACCGATCTTCTGGATGGCGAACCGGGACCGCCGCACGTCGTCGCAAGCTATACCTGGTAAACAGCTATCTCCCGTTTACCGATCTTCTACCCGACCCAAGGAGCTTTTGTGATCACACTGAACGATGCAAGACGGATAATCGCCGCGGCTGAAGTGAAGTCGCACGCGATCGGCCAGCCGATGAACATCGCCGTTGCCGATGCGGGTGGAAACCTCATAAGCCACATCCGTATGGATGGCGCATGGATCGGCAGCATCGATATCTCCATCAAGAAGGCCTATACCTCCAGGGCCTTCGATATCGCGACGAAAGACCTTGCTACCCACTCGCAGTCGGGTGGCCAGTTCTTCGGGATCAACGCCTCGAACGATGGCCGCATCATGATCTTCGCCGGCGGTATTCCGCTGCGGAAGGATGGCAGGGTGGTCGGTGCCATCGGCGTGAGTGGAGGCTCTGGCGAGCAGGACCACGCGGTGGCCGAAGCGGGCGCAGCGGCTTACTAACGCAAAAGAGCCTGTACCGGGATTCCGGCACAGGCTCTTTTTGTTTTGTTTCTTCTTTACTCTGAGACGGCCTTCACCAGATCGGTGAGTGCGGCGATGAAGGTGAACCGTACAATCGCGCTCGGCTTCTGCGCCTCTGTGATGCGGTCAAGCTGCTTTGCCTTCCATCCTGCCGGAGCCTTCGTTCCAGTGGAGAGATAGTCCAGCGCATCCCGTCCGGTCTGTGTAAGTTCCAGCATCTGCGTTGCGCGCAGAGCAGCATCGTTCAGGCGCGGTGACGTCTTCATCTGCCGCTGCACTTCGGGAACAGAAGCCGACAGCTTCGTGAGCCACGCGTCCATCTGCGCACGGTCGGCTGTGTCTCCCGTAGGATTTGCGAGGAACTGCTTCGTGAGCTTTTCGAACCAGTGCTTCGCGGGCGGGTCGGGACGAACGGCATCCACGAAGCGGTCCAGAGACGTGAGTTGATCGGTGTGCTGTGCCTGGTAGCGTTCGCCAAAGCTGACAGGTTCGATGGCTGAAGCAAAGGTGCGCAGAGCATCGATCTGTTCGGTGCGAGCAAGTTCGCGCAGACCTGCATCGTCGGATTGCAGATGCGTCAGACCCAGACCTTCTAGCTCGATGGAGACCATCTCAAGACGCCGGTACATATCATCCACATCGCGCAGATTCTCCGGAGACCAGAAGCGCTCTGCGACAGCGGCTGTGCGTGGCCAGATGCGTGAGTCAATCGTGCGCTCAGAGAGATGCTCCGCCCACATCGTGACCTCTCCGCCAAGGATCAGCTTGCGCTGCTCCGGTGTTACGTCTGCATCTGAAGGCAGAGGATCCGCGAGATAGTGGACCGATGCAGGCCGCATGCCGTCGAGATAGTACGGTGCCGAGAGCACCCCCTGGTATCCCAGCTTGGCTCCCTTCACGAGCGACTCGGTGCCGCGCCAGGACTGTACGACGACGTCCTTGGGCAGACCGGGTGTAAGCACCTCGTCCCAACCCATCATGTGTTTGTGCAGCCGCATCACGGTCTTGAGCACACGTGTGTTGAAGTAAGCCTGCAGGGCTTCATTGTCCTTCAGGTCGTTCTTTTTCATGAAGGCGACGATCTTTGGATTCGTCTTCCAGTCGGGCGCGGGAGATTCGTCACCGCCGATGTGCACGTAGGCGTCGGGGAAGATCGTTGCCATCTCGCCGAGGAACTTGTCGACGAAGGTGTAGGTCTCGTCGCGTGTGGGATCGACGGCATAGTTGCTGACGCCGAACTCGCGGCGTATGCCCTCGGGAACGGTACCGCTGGACATCTCGGGATACGCCACCAGCCACGCCGTGCTGTGTCCCGGCATCTCAAACTCGGGGACGACGCGGATACCGCGATCGCGCGCGTAGGCCACGATGTCGCGGGCATCCTGCTGCGTGTAGAAGAGACCGTCGGAGCCCTTCTCCGTTAGCTTTGGGTAGAGCTTGCTCTCGATACGAAAGCCCTGATCTTCCGTCAGGTGCCAGTGGAAGACGTTGAGCTTCACCGCAGCCATGCCATCGATCGTGCGCTTCAGAACGGGAACAGGCTCAAAGTGGCGGCCGCAGTCGACCATCAGGCCGCGCCAACGGAAGCGGGGAACGTCATGGATGTGAACCGCCGGGATGGCGTAGCCTTCGCCGCTGGGCTGCACAAGCTGAATCAGGGTCTCAAGGCCGTGCATCGCTCCCACGTCGGTTGCGGCATCGATCTCTGCGCCACTAGAGGTGACCTCCAGCGTGTAGGTCTCATCCTCATCGATGCTCTGCACGGCTTCACCGGGGCTCGTCACCTTGACGACGAGCTTCGTCCCCGGAACAACGCCAGCGCCTGCATGCCGCAGGCCGGCAGCAAAATCGAGACGGCGAACGGCCCTGGCGATGGCGCCTTCGAGGCGAGCGTCATGCGTTCCGGGTGTCTCCACCGCAAAGGTCGAAGCCAGCGAAAGGGAGCCCGTGCCGAAGGAGATCTCGGAGGGCATCGGCATGAGATTGGTCTGGAGCCGCTCCTGCGCAACTCCGGCAACGGTCGACAGGGCGATGGCGCCTGCCAGAACCGAGAGGGATCGAGTGTGTTTCATGTGTGTGGGTCACCTTCGGCAGAATGTCTTCTCCCTAATTTATCCTGCCGGTTTAAATGATTCGCAGTAGGGAGGAACGCTCGGTATGCTTTCGCTATGAAGATCGTGGTCTTTGGTGCGAGCGGAATGGTCGGTGGCGCCTTGTTGCTGGAGGCGCTGAAAGATGCGGACGTGACCGAGGTGGTCGTCGTGGGTCGGTCGCCTGTAGGCATAACGAACGCGAAGCTGCGCGAGGTACTTGTCTTAGATCTCTCTGAAGGTGCGCGCGAGATCGCAGGGATGGACGCGTGTTTCTTTACCGTGGGCGTAACGGCCTCCGGAAAGAGCGAGGCGGAATACACCCGGCTTACCTACGACCTCACGCTCGGTGTTGCCGAAGCATTAGTAGAACAGAATCCGGCGATGACGTTTGTGTATGTGTCAGGACAGGGAACAGGCGGCAAGGCGATGTGGGCTCGCGTGAAGCGACGGACGGAGGATGCTCTGCTGGCGATGCCGTTCCGTGCGGCGTACATGTTCCGCCCCGGCATGATCGTACCCATCGGTGTGAAGTCGAAGACGAAGCTCTACCAGCGGATTTATACGGTCATGGGACCGCTGCTGCCGTTGATCCGGAAGATGTTCCCGAAGTCGATCGTCAACTCCGATGAACTGGGGAGGGCGATGCTGAAAGTAGTAAAAACCGGCTTATCAAAAAGGATCCTGGAAACAAACGACATCGCCACGCTAAGAACATAGCCTCTTCGCCATGCTCTAAAGCGTCGATCTAGAGACGGGAGATGAAGTATCCGAAGAGCGACAGCAGAAGTGCGAACCCCAGAAACGCCACCTTCTGGCGCTCCAGGTACTTCACGCGACCAGAGGTCATCTCCGGCAGCAGCGGCACACCCATCGCCAGACCGCAGACGAATCCGCCGATATGCGCGCTGTTATCGATGCGGATGACATCGAAGAAGATCGAAACCAGGCCGATCGCCAGGTTCAGACCCGCAAACTGGATCACGCTCTTGCGCAGAGCCCCCAGTTCGCGCGAGGGGATGCCGGGACGTCCACCGCGACTCTCAGAGAGCCGCTTATTCGACAGCAGCACAATCAGAATGCCCGCAATACCAAAAACCGCGCCCGAGGCACCGGCACCGACCTGCCCATGCTGCTTCCAGATCACGTCCCACGCAATCGACAGCAGATTGCCTGCCGCGCCGCTCAGCAGGTAGACGCTGATCATGCCGAAGAAGCCCAGCAGCGGTTCGCCCAGCAGACCCAGGTTCCACAGGCACCACATATTCGTCGCCAGATGAAGCAAGCCCACATGCACGAACATGGCCGAGACGATCCGCCACCACTGCCCGTGGGCGATCACCAGGTCGGAGTTATTTGCTCCAAATCGAATCAGGTCCGCAAGCGATGGGAGACGCAGATCGACGCCGCGATACCCCATCCAGAGAAACACGGCGATGTTGACTCCCAAGAGCAGGTACGTCGCTGGCGAGAGCGTTACGCCCGCAAAGCGGGATCTCCGCGCAGGCAGTTCCACCACTGGAGCACCCGTGGGATACGCAGGTTCGCCCGGACGGGCGGGCTCCATCGAGAAGTTTTCGGAAGAATTCATCAGAAGTTCAGTATGTCAGATAAGCGCAAGCTTCAGCGTGACCGGAAGCACACCAAGGCTACAGGCCGCGTCCGTTACGAACCTGTCGCACTGTGCCGGAGATCACCGTAGGTGCGGGAGTCGCAATCGCCACCAGAATCCACATCAGCAACGAGAAGAGCAGACCACCCACAGACGCCATCTGCAACGTCAGCGCGAAGGAGACATCGCGATAGTGCAGCGCAGCTACCCTCATCTGTCCAAAGGGTCCGCGATGGATCACCGCAGTCGCGAGGAGGAAGACAACGATAGAAACCGAGGAGATGACCATCAGGGTCACGTCGATGGTGCGGTGGAGACGCTGCCGGCTCCTGCAGCGGGCGCAATCCGCGAAATGCTGCACATAGTCCGTGCGCATCTCCGGCGAAACGCCCGAGATGTCGTACCGCCAACCCGACAGGATGTCGCCAATCACCGGGTCCGTGCATGCTCCCGTCGCGTCGGAACCATGGAGCACGGGGTGTTCGTTCGGGATAGGTGTCGCATTCATCATGTGTCGATTCGCTTTATCTTACTCTTTTGCGCCGGGAGAAGGCACTTATCATTGGACGTGGACCATCGCCGAAACGGTTCATGGCCCTACAAGCAGAGCGGTTGCATCGGCTCCGCCTGCTGCGCCAGAAGGATCTTGTTCCCCAGCAGGCTCAAGCGGTTGCCGATGGCCTGCTCCGCCGCCAGTCGCGCCATCTCCGGGAGATTATTGCTCTCCGAAAGATGGGCCAGGACGACGTAGGCCGCTCCACCGTCATAATCGCGCGTCAAAAACTCTGCCGTCGCGGTATTGGAAAGGTGCCCCACACGGGAGAGCACACGCTGCTTGACGCTCCACGGATATGGCCCGTCCCGTAGCATCTCCAGGTCGTGGTTGCTCTCCAGGAGCAGCACATCGCAGTTTTTCAGCGCCATCTTCACATTCTGCGGGACATAGCCCAGATCCGTCGCAAACCCGAGGCGAACGCCCTCTGACTCGAAGACGAAACCGCAGGGATCTGCCGCGTCGTGCGGAATGGTGAATGGGAGGATATCGATGTCGCCAATCGCCAGATGGGAGCCCGCACGGAAGTACTCCACGGCGGGCAGACAGCTCGGATTATCCTTCACGCTCTTCTTCACCACGGGCGCATCCGTCTCGTCGCAGAGATCCTCCGCGGCAGCGGCAGCCAACTTCACTGCGTTGTGCTCCTCGGACGCCTTGTCGGCCTCGGTGGCACCTTCGCTCATGCTTTCGGCCGAAGGGGCAAAGAAGTGCTCGTCCGGAGCTTCGTTCGTATTCGCCTCGTAGGACCGCACCAGCTCCTCGTCGCGCAGAGCCATCTCGGCCTTGCGCTGCTCCAACCACTGAGCGTAGGTCGTCCGCTTCTGCGGCGTCATCTGTCGCACCCAGGCACGATGCGTCGCCTCCGTAAAGTAGACGGGGATGCCAAACCTGCGCGCCAGCACCGGAAGACCGGCCACGTGATCGGCGTGCTCATGGGTGATCAGGATGGCGTCCAGCGTCTCGGGATTCTCGCCGACCATGGCCATTCGGCGCATCAGTTCGCGGCAGCTCAACCCTGCGTCCACAAGGATGCGTGTCCCTGAAGAGGACACCACGGCGCTGTTGCCCTTCGAACCCGACGCCAGCACCGTCATTCGCATCATGTTTCAAGGATACGCTTCGATACTGTGGAATCCAGCGCTTTGTACCAGCGGCGGCACCCCACGCCAGAAGGCGTCTAGCTCTGAGGTTTCAGCGGAGCCAGAAAGTTTACCGTGCTCTTCATCACAACCCGGTCATTCTGGTTCAGAACAAGCGTATAGATCGTCACCAGACCGTATTGGGGGCGCGACTTCGACACCCGCAGACCCACCACCTCGGTGTCCGTACGGAGAACGTCGTTCGGACGCACGGGCTCCGTCCAGCGGATCTCCTCCACGCCCGCACCGATCATGCCGCCAACGACGGTGATCGTCTCCACGCGCATGCGCATGACCAGGGCCGCCGTCAACCATCCGCTCGCTGCCTGTCCCTGAAAGAACGTACTCTTGCCCGCCGCCTCGTCGAGGTGGAAGGGCTGGGGATCGTACTTCTGCGCAAACTCCGTGATCTCCTGCGCCGTGACCTTTACGCTTCCCTTGGAATGAAACTTCTGCCCCAGTTGAAAGTCGTCGAAGTACATTTCTTTCGCAGCCATGCCCATCTCCTGAACGCACTTCTGGAAGAAGCACGAGATTTGAATCTATCAGAGCAGACGTAGCTCTTAGAAGCCGACGCGCACCAGGACCACGGTCGTATTGTCGCCGCCGCCCGCGTCATTCGCGGCCTGAACCAGCTTCTCCGCCGTCGTCTCCAGAGACGAGCCATGCAGTTGCAGCAGCTCCGCGATCTCCTTCTCGGAGAGTTCCCGTGTCAGGCCGTCCGAAGCAAGGAGGTAGAGATCGCCTTCTACTCCTTCCGTACGAAGAAGGTCTGCCTCTACCTCTGGGGCTGTCCCTACGGCGCGCGTGATGACATGCCGGAGTGGCGAGGCCTCCGCCTCCTCTTCGGTCATCTCGCCTTGGCGTATCTGCTCGGCCACGAGGGAGTGGTCGTCCGTCAGCAGATCCAGCGCACCGCTGCGAAGACGGTAACAGCGCGAGTCACCCACATGCGCGACCGCCAACGGGATCGTCTTTGCTCTGGCGGCTACGGTGGTGGGTACTGAGAGCGCAACCAGCGTAGTTCCCATTCCTCGAAGACGGGGGTTGTCCTGCGCATGCGCGTAAACTTCACGGTTTGTCACAGAGACCGCATGGGCAAGGACCGATCCCGGGTCAGACCCGCCACGATAGGCCTCGCGCAGGAAGATCTGCACCGCCATGTGCGCGGCCAGTTCACCCGCAGCAGCGCCACCCATACCGTCGCAGACGACGAAGAGACCGCGCTCTAGCTCCGCGCCTACCGCGTCCTGGTTGCTGCGCCGCACGAGTCCCACGTGCGTCTGCATCGCCCATTCCATCTGGACCTTCCGTTTCGCCAACCAGTGAACTCCCCGTATATCGCTTGACACCGAACGATACACGAATCGCGCGCCTCTTCTCACCTCCCTTCCGAGGTCTCACCCAATGCGATACGCTCATCCACATGCCTTCGAAACGCTCCGCACTTGGCCAGGTCGTTCACTCGGAAAACCTCGCCTTCCTGCAAACCCTCCCCAGCGAGAGCGTGGACCTTATCTACATCGATCCGCCCTTCAATACCGGTCGCGTTCAGAAGCGCACGCGCATGAAGACCATCCGGGATGAAGCAGGCGATCGCACCGGTTTTGGCGGCATACGCTACCGCACGGAGAAGCTCGCCGACGCCGCTGCGTACGAAGACACCTTCGACGACTTTCTCGGCTTCATTCGTCCGCGCCTCGAAGAGGCATATCGCATCCTGAAGCCGCACGGCGCGCTCTTCTTCCACATCGACCCGCGCGAGAGCCACTACTGCAAGGTCATGCTCGACCAGATCTTCACGCGCCCCTGTTTTCAAAACGAGATCATCTGGGCCTACGACTATGGCGCGCGCTCCAAGAAGCGCTGGCCCGGCAAACACGACACGATCCTCTGGTATACGAAACATCCGACGAAGTACACCTTCAACCTGGCGGCCTGCGACCGCATCGAGTACATGGCTCCGGCGCTGGTAGGCGCGGAGAAAGCCGCACGGGGCAAGACGCCTACCGACGTCTGGTGGCACACCATCGTCTCGCCTACCGGGAAAGAGAAGACCGGCTACCCTACGCAGAAGCCCCTCGGCGTTCTCAACCGCATCCTCAAGGTCCACACGAAACCGAAGGACACTGTGCTCGACTTCTTCGCAGGTTCAGGGACGACGGGCGCAGCCGCCGCAAAGAATAAGCGCCGCTTCCTCCTCGTCGACCAAAGCGAAGAGGCGGTCCGCATCATGCAAACCCGCCTCGCGAAATACCTCTAAGCTTGCCTTCGTATCCGCTGCATTTTTGTCATTCCGTAGCGAAGCGAAGGGATCTGCTATTGCCGCTGTCTCTGACCGACCGATCTACCTGAGATTCAGCCAATCGGCAAAGGAGGTCTTCCCCAGCAGAGGACCCTCGCCGGGCCGCAACGTCTGATCCGTCACCACCGCACCGAAGTAGCTTCCACCTGGATCGGAGATTACCTCCCTGAAGTCCCCGCGCGCCGCGAGCAACTGCCGCACCAGCACATCCATGCGGAGACTCTCCGGCCCTGCCAGCTCGACAATGCGATTCAGCGGCTCTTGCAAGGCAACCTTGGCAAGCGCCGCAGCCACGTCGTCCGCCGCGATGGGCTGCATCAGGACAGAGGGAACGTGCGCCACGTTGTCCTTCGTATATCCCTCGGCGATCTGGCCGATGAACTCGAAGAACTGGGTTGCGCGCACGATGGTGTATGGCACGCCAGATGCCCGGATCGCCGCCTCCTGCGCCACCTTGGCCCGCATATAGCCCATGTCCTTCATCACGTCGGCGCCAACCACGGAGAGAGCGATGTGGTGCTTCACACCTGCGGCGATCTCCGCCGGGAATAGATGTTCCGCCGACTTGCTGAAGAACTCAAGTGCCGCCGCATCTTCAAATGAGGGCGAGTTCGCCACATCGACGACGACCTGCGCCCCCTGCAATACCTCCGCAACGCCCTCGCCCGTCAGCGTGTTGACGCCCGATGAGGGAGATGCCGCCACGGCGTCGTGTCCCAGCGCGCTGAGCTTCGCAACCACCCGTGAGCCGATCAAACCGCTTCCGCCAATCACTACGATCTTCATAGAAACCCCTCCTTGCTGCCCGAGAGCCTCGAACGGCTGCTCGGTGGTGTGTATCAGCAAAGACCGGATACTGGATCGTTTTGTGACAACCTGCGGGGCGATTTCCGCTTTCTTTGATTCTGCCCTTGAGCGGCTCCGACTAGGTGTTTTCCGGAGCAATGCTCTGGAAGCCGTACGTCTCATACCGCGTCGACATTCTGCTATCCTCAACCCGCACCACGGTGTAGCCCTCTGGCGTCCCAAGATGCGTGCCCTTCCACCAGTTGCCGCTCACGGCGCCTCCCGTGATGTAGGGAACACCGCGCCAGGTCACCGTCTCCCAGATGTGCGTATGGCCCTGCAGAACGCCCAGAACATTGCGTCCCTCGAACTGCTTCACCACCACGTCGGAGTTGAGGACAGACAGACCTCCACGCTTCGTTTTTCCATCGTTGGTCGCCTTTGTGTACGACTCACACGCCGTCACCAAGGGAATGTGAGTCGATACGATTACAGGTGTCGTCGGTGAGAGCTTTCCGAGATCATCCGCCATCCACGCCAGCTGCGCTTCGTCGATGTATCCCCTGTATCCCATGCCGCCGGACAGAGGCTGCACCGAGTCCAGCACCATGAAGTGCACACCTTTGTGGTCGAAGCTGTAAAAAGCGCGGCCGAAATGCTCTTCGAACATCTTCTTGCCGTAGAGCTGGTCGGTCTCGCTCGTCTTGCCCTTGCTGGAGACGCCGAAGCAGTCGTGGTTGCCGCAGGTATGGTAGAGCTTCAGGCCAAGATCCTGCTCTGTCTTCCCGTAGAGGTCGAAGAGCGAAACCGCGCGCTCCTTCGAAACATTCATCGTGTCGTAGACATGATCGCCACCCTGCAGGGCAAAGTCGGCTTTTACGCCCCGCGCCTTTTTGAAGGCCATATCGCATCCCTGCGCGGCGTTCAATTCGGGCTGGAGATGCGTGTCCGTCATGAAGAGAAACTCAAAGGTTTCAGGCTTCGGCGCTGCAAACGCCGTCTTCGTGCCGAGAGCAGCAGCGGCTGCGGAGCCGCCCAGAACTCTGAGAAAGTCTCTACGGTTAGGGGTAAACATAGGTCCACTCTAATCACCGGAAAAGGCCTGAACTGCTAATTTTCGGTTAAAAGCGGAGAGGCAGCCGTCTCCGGCTGCCTCTTTGGTTTTGTGCTTCTGCTTAGCGGTCCTTGTTGTTAGCGATCCTTGCTGGCTGCGATCTTCTCTTCGGCGACGCGAATCTCTGCGCGGGCGTACTCGTACTTCTCCGCATCGTCGCCGGACTCGTTCCAGTCCTTCTGCGCCGCTTCGAGTTCCTTCTGCGCCTGCGTCGGGTCGATCTCTTCCGGCTTCTGCGCCGTCTCTGCAAGCACCGTCACACGCTCCGGAAGCACCTCGACAAAGCCCCAGGCGACAAAGAACTTCGCATCGCCCGAAGCTCCGCCGTGCAGCCGCACTTCGCCTGCGCCAAGCTCCGCCAGCAGCGGCGCCGCGCCGTACAGCGCTTCCATGTACCCACTCAGCGCCGGAAGCTCGATTGCCTCCGCCGTTGTGTCGATGAGGATGCGGTCCGGCGTCACCAGACGAATCTTCAGCAGGCCCGTCGTATTGTTCGTTTCTTCAGCCAACGTACATCCCTCTTACTACGAGAACTAAATCAGGTTACGCCGTTGCCTTCATCTTCTCAGCGGCTGCCAGCACTTCCTCGATGCCGCCCTTCATGTAGAAGGCCTGCTCAGGAATGTCGTCATGCTTGCCTTCGATGATCTCCTTGAAGGAGCGCACCGTGTCGGCGACCTTGACGTACTTGCCGGGGTTGCCCGTGAAGATTTCGGCGACGTGGAAGGGCTGCGAAAGGAAGCGCTGCACCTTACGCGCACGGCTGACGGTGAGCTTGTCTTCTTCCGAAAGC